>WNGH01000651.1_pt1 | contig 30781 bp, 27 predicted proteins | sample 5400631 | NCBI WGS metagenome assembly WNGH01 (sample SAMN13153373, study PRJNA577476) | soil metagenome | isolation source: 115 cm soil or saprolite under Garry oak tree replicate 1 | place: USA:California | collected 2016-06-15
CGGCGTGCCGGGCTACGAATTCGATTCCTGGCTCGGTTTGCTAGGGCCCGCCGGGATACCGGTCTCGACCGTGGAGAGAATCAATTCGGCGGTCGGAACCCTGCTCAAAGACCCGGTGATCCTCGATCGTCTCGCGAAGCAGGGCATAGAGCCGAAGGCGCTCACTCCCGGTGCGTTCAACGCGCTGCTGCGCGCCGATTTCGCGAAGATGGCGCGCGTCGTCAAGGCTTCCGGCGCACGCGTCGAATAGCCTAGAATCTCCCATCGTACGAGGAGAGAGCCATGGTCCATCGTGCAAGAGTTGCCGTCGTGCTGGTCGCCTGGGCCGCGTGCCTACTGCCGCAGGCGGCGTGCGCGCAAGCCTACCCCTCGCGGCCCGTCCGCATCATCGTTCCGTTTCCCGCGGGCGGCACGACCGACATCATCGCGCGCTTGGTCGCGCAGCGGCTATCGGAGACCCTGGGCCAGCCCGCGGTCGTCGAGAACCGCGGCGGGGCAGGCGGCTCGATCGGCGCGGACGCCGTGGCGAAGGCGGCGCCCGACGGCTACACCATCCTGATGCACAACATCACCTTTCCGCTCGCTTCGGTCGCGCTCGCGCAGGCGAACCGCGCGCCGTACAACATCGACACCGATTTCGCCGGGATCTCGATCGCGGCCAACGTCCCGCTCGTGATCACCGCGCATCCGAGCGTCCCGGCAAGCAACCTGCGCGAGTTCGTGACGCTTTTGCAGAAGGACAAGAACCTGAAGTACAACTACGGCTCGACCGGCCCGGGCTCGTTCATGAACATCGTCGGAGAAGTGATGAAACGGGACGAAAAAATCGACATGGCCCACATCCCGCTGAAAGGCGCGGCGCCGCTCAAGCAGGAACTGCTCGCGGGGCGGCTGCAGCTCGGCGGCGACCAGCTTTCGTCTTCGCTCGCCGACATCAGGAAGGGGTCCTTGAAGGCGCTCGCGACGAACGCGCCGCAGCGTCTCTCGGCGCTTCCCGAGGTGCCCACGGTGCGCGAGCTGGGTTTTCCCAAGCTCGAGGCGGAAGGCTGGAACGGCCTGTTCGCGCCGGCGAAGACGCCGCGCGAGATCATCGAGCGTCTGCAGCGCGAGACCGCGGCGGCCGTGCGCCACCCTGATTCTGCGAAGCGCCTCACCGATCTCGCGGCCGAGCCGGTGGGCTCGACTTCCGCGGAGCAGGACGCGGTGCTGCGCCGGCAGGTCGCGCAGTTCAGGCCGATCATACGGGAGCTGGGCGTGACGATAGACTAAAGTTCATGAAAACCTATCGAACACCCGCATTGCTCTCTGCGGCGTTCTTCGCGCTAGCCGCGCCTTTCGCCGCCGCACAGGAATACCCGGCGCGGGAAATCCGCTCGCTGTGCAACTACGCGCCGGGCTCGGGCGCCGATCTCATCGTGCGCTTCTACAGCGACCGGCTCTCCAAGCTCGTCGGGCGGCCGGTGATAGTCGAGAACAGGGCCGGCGCGAACGGCATGATCGCTACCGATGCCCTGGCGAAGTCCAGGCCCGATGGCTACACGATCATGATCACGCCGGCGAGCTCGACCATCGCCGCGGCGCCGTACCTGTTCAAGAATCTGCCGTTCGACACGACCAAGGATTTCGCCGCGGTAGCGACAATCGCGTCCTTGTCCTTCGTAATCCTCGTGGATGCCGCGGGTCCGATCAAATCAATAGCCGAGCTGGTCGCGCATCTCAAGGCGAAGCCGGGCGCGAGCTTCTACGGCGCAACGAGCAATACCGGCGTGATCGCGGCGGAGCTCTTCAAGACCGCTGCCGGCGTGAAGACGACTTATGTTCCGTACAAGCAGAACGTCCAGGCCCTGACCGACCTGCTCCTGGGGCAGCTCGATTTCATTTCCTTCGACGCGACCTGGGCGATGGGTCAGGCGAAGGGAGGCAAGCTGCGCATCCTGGCGGCGACCGCGGCCAAGCGCTCGACGGCGATTCCCGACGTGCCCACGCTCGCCGAGCTCGGCTACGGCGGAACCGACGTCTCGCCCTGGTGGGGCGTCGTGGTAGCGGCGGGCACGCCCAAACCCGTCGTGGACAAGCTCGCGGGCTGGTTCAACCAGATCACCGCTGCCGAGGACACGAAGCAGTTCCTTGCGAACTCGGCGTTCGACCCGTTCCCGGGTACGCCCGAGCAGATGCAGGCGCTCATGAAGAACGACGCGAAGCGCTGGAAGCGCTACGTGGAGCTGGCGAAGATCGAGCCACAGTAGTTACCTCGGTTGACTCGCGCTCCGGCGCGGCATACCGTGGCACGGTATCCAGAGGAGATAAGGATGGAAGTCGACCGCAAGACCTTCGTTGCGAGCCCGGGCTCGACGGCCGGCGCGCCGTCGTCCGAGGAGCGTGCCGACGCCCTGGAGGAAAGCATGATGAAGCAGCTCGACAACGCGGCGGCGCAGACGCAGGTGCGGCGCGGCACCGGGCTCCTTTTCGGGGGTTTGACGCCGGGCGGTTTGCCGCTTGGGTTGAGCGCGCTCGCTCCGATGCCGCCCCGGCCCACGATCGTCGATTTCTTCAAGCTGCGCTTCATGCCGCACACGGTGACCCACATGCTGCAGAGCGCGAACGACGCGCTGAGGAAAGGCGAACCCGGGGAGACCGTGCTCGCCTGCCTGCTGCACGACATCGCGGTGAATCTCATCAAGGTGGATCACGGCTGGTGGGCGGCGCAGATGGTCGAGCCCTATGTGTCCGAAAAGGTGAGCTGGGCGATTCGCTATCATCAGGCGCTGCGCTTCTTCCCCGACCCCTCGGTGGGGTACGGGTATCCGGAACGCTACGTCCAGATTTTCGGCGAGGGCTACGTGCCGGAGCCTTACATCAAGGCGGCGTACGAAAAGGCGCGCAAACACAAGTGGTACATGGAGGCGCGCATGATCACGGTGCACGACCTCTACGCATTCGAACCCGGCGTGAAAGTCACGCTCGATCCCTTCATCGACGTGATCGGCCGCCACTTCAAGCAGCCGAAGGAAGGGTTGGGGTTCGACGCCAGCCCCGTCGCGCACATGTGGCGCTCGCTGATCCATCCCGACAACCCACTGTGAAAAAAGCGGCCAAGGAAGCAAAGAAGCGCTATTGCAGCGCCGGGAGTCACTGGACGACGAGCGAATTCCTGAAGATCGGCCCCGTCAGGTTTATCTGCGTCGCGTGTAACAAGAGGAGAAAGGCAGAATTGCGGAATCTGCCCGGTAACAAGTTGCTGGCCGCAGGCGGAAGCTCGAAGCAGTAGGCCTATTCGGGCTCGAGCCCGATCGCCTTGGCGAGGCTTCCGACCGCATCGATTTCGCGCCTGAGGTGCGTCGCGAGTTCTTCGGGCGTGCTCCCGATGGTGGTGAGTCCCAGATCGCCCAGCTTGGCGACGACCTCGGGCTGCTTGAGCGAGGCGCGCACTTCGCCGCTCAAGCGCTCGGCGATCGGGGCGGGCAGGCCAGCGGGGCCGAAGAAAGCCCACCACGCGGGAAAACCGCGGAAGCTCGGGAGAGTTTCGGCCACGGTGGGAATATCGGGCATGCGGGCGCTGCGCTGGTTGTCCACGATGGCGAGCGGCTTGACCTTCGGCATGTTCGGAACGAGGAACGCATAGGTCGGGAACCACAGTGCCACGCGGCCGGCGGCCCAGTCGTTGACCATCTGGGGAAAATTCGCCTGCGCGTAGGGCACGTGGAGCAGGTCGATTCCGGCATAGAGCTTCAGGGATTCACCCGCCAGGTGAAACACCGATCCGACCCCGCTCGAGGAGTACTCGAGCTTGCCGGGATTGCGCTTCGCGTAGTCGATCAGCTCCTGCAGCGAATTCACGGGCACCGACACGTGGACCGCGACGTAGCTCGGCGAGCTGACGGCGAGGCTGATCGGCGCGAAATCCTTGAGAACGTCGAACGCGAGATTTTTGAACAGGAAACGCGCGTTGACGTAAGTGCCGGAGGTGCCGTAGGTGATGGTGTAGCCGTCTGCGCCGGCCCGCGCGAGAGCCTGCGCGGCCTGCGCTCCGCGCGCGGCGGTCTTGAGCTCCACCACCACCGGCTGGCCGAGGCTCGCGCTCATCTTCGCCGCCATCAGGCGCAGCGCGGCGTCGCCGCTCGATCCCGGCGAGGCAGTGCTGACTACGAGTATCGGCTTGGAAGGATAGCCTTGCGGCCACGCGGGCGGCGCGGCGAGGGCCGCGCCGGTCACGCATAGCGCCGCGCGCAGGGCGTGCCTCATCAGCTCTTCTCGCCTGCGCCTGGCAGCAGACACATCCTTGGCTATCTTCTCAGTCTCGTCCCGGAATAAGGAGGCGACGATAAACGTTCCCGAGCGGACTTCAGCGCAGCAGCCTTTGCCGGGACAGCTGTCACTCCGGCCGGCTTGTTGTGGTAAAGCACCACCAAACCGTAGTTGTAGTCGGCGATGACGACGTCGTTCTGACCGTCTCCGTTTATGTCGGCGACCGCCAAGCCATGAGGATTGTAATGGCTGGCGTAGGGAATCCCGTACAGCTCCTCCTTTTGCAGAGTGCCATCGGGCAGCTGTTCATAAACCCCCATTGCCATCCACCCACCATGAAGCACGATGATGTCCTTGCGCCCGTCGCCCGTGACGTCGGCAATTTCCACCGCTTCGGGGATGTCGTAAGAATTGTAGGAGGCAGGGGGTTCAAGGGTCCCGGAACCGTTCTGCGAAAAAACGCCAATTCTCGCACTGGGGGAATTGCCTCCATAAGTCACGACGACGTCGTTCGCGTTGTCCCCATTGACGTCCCCAACGGCAACGCCTGCCGTCAGCACGTTGGCCCCGACGCCGTAATACGCAGGCGCATTGAACCCGCCGCCGGCTTTTTGAGTGAGAATGCCGAGATTCGAATCGGCGTAGAGCTGGCCGCTCATCACGATGATATCTGTCAGACCGTCCTTGTTCACGTCCCCCAGCTCGAGATCGTCGTAGCCGCCGTGCGTGACGCTGTAGGTAACAGGGTTGTCAAAGGCCCCGCTGGCATTCTGCAGCCAGACGCTTACCGTGTTGGTTCCCCACCCTATCCCCGCGACATCCAGCAGGCCGTCATTGTTCAGATCGGCGATCCGTATCTTGTGGGAATCGATCGAAGGATGGAACACTCCCGGGGCAAGCGTGCCTCCGCCGTTCTGCAGGAACACCTCTATGCCGCAACCGGAGTCGCCGATCACCACGTCATTGCGCCCATCATGGTTGACATCACCTATGGCAACTGTGGCGGCTCTGCAAGTATAGGTACTGCTGGTCGCGTACTTGACCGGCGGAGCGAGCGTCCCGTCGGCATTCTGCAGAAAAACGAAGACCTTGTAATCGTTCGCCGCGTCGAAGTAGAACGACGTCGTCATGACCACATCATTCCTGCCGTCGCCGTTGACGTCCCCTATGGCGACCGCTTCCGGCCATGACCCGGTGGGGAAAGCAACGTAGTTCTCGAACAGACCCGGATCGGTGGTAAAGCTCCAGCTGTAATTGTCAGCAAGGTGGTTACCCGCCAGGTCTCTCACTGCCGTCGTAAGCGTAACGGTATAGAGCGTGTTTTTACTCAGGGCCGTGCTCGGAACGAAAGTCGCGGTCTTGTTGCTGTACGTGACGTTTCCCGGGACCGAGTATCCGCCGCCAGTCACCGTAAAAGAGTAAACATTGAGCGACGCGGGGTCGATTTCTTCGCTGAACGTGACCGAGACGGACGCGGAAGGCGGGACATTCGTGGCGTTGCTCGCCGGCGAGGTGGAGACGACGGCCGGTGCGGTGCGGTCGACGGTAAAGTTCCAGGAGTAGTCTGCCTGAAGCGGATTACCCGCCACGTCCTGGATCCCCGTTGTCATGGTCGCGGAGTAGATTCCCGCCGCCAGAGGAGCTGGTGGCGTGAATGCCGCAGTCTTGTTGGCGTAGGAAATCGTGCCGGCAACTTGTTGATTGGCGGCATTGCGCACGGCAAAGCTTGTTGCGTTGAGGGTGAGCGGATCGATCTCTTCGCTGAAGACCGCCTGAATCTGCGCGGTAACAAGAACGCCCCCCGGGCTAGGCTGTACCGATGCTATGGCAGGGGGGGTCGTGTCGCTTTTCCGGCCATCTACGGTGTATGACGCAAGCGCATAGTCGAAACTCTGCGTATACCCGCTGCCCGAATATTCGCTGTGTTTCTTGACCGGTCCTATCCCGGCGGCGTACCACTCGGTGCTTACGCCGGTCGCCTTTACCGTCGTTCCGCTCCTGGAGAGGGTCAAGGTTTCCGCAATATCGGTCTCTATCCGCGCGCAATCATTGAAAGTGCCGGCAGGGACAGCGACCGTCTCGAATCCAACGACGGTGACCGTCGAATAAATCGCGATGGTCTCGTTGCGGCCATCGCCATCCAGGTCGGCTCCGAAGTCGATTCCGGTCTTGTCGACCTGCACAAACGTGTCAATGGGCTGTAAGGGGAACCGGAACACTTGATATGGACTGATTGCCGCAATTACGGGGTCTGCACTGTTATCCCCGAAGAAGAAGAGTCCGGCGTTGTTCTTTAGGTAGTATTCCTCGGCGTTGCCTTGCCCGGAATAGCTGAGAACGACGGTCGAATAACCGCTGATTGTTTTCGTGCCGGTTACCGCAATGGTCTCGAAGCCGCTGATCGACGGTCGGCCGGTCTCATTGACCGTGAAATTGAATCCCCAGCGGTTGCCGGGCGTGAGCTGGAAGAATTTTTCCACGTCGCCGGGGCCGGCAGTCGGGATCGATATCGTTGTGGCAGCGCCTCCCGATTCCTGCCCGCCACCGCTGCACGCGGTCAGCAACGAGGCCGTCAGAAAGAGCAGGGCATAGGCAGACTTTCTCGCCCCGATAGCGAAAATCACGACTTTCCGGTCACACGTCATCATCTGCCTCAACTTTTCTTCGCGCTGTCGCTCACCCCGGGCAGAAGGCTGTCTTTCAGATGATAGCGGAACATCGTTTTGCCGCGCAACTTATACAGGTATTCGATGATGTCCTCGTTCGACATGAACTTGGACATGTCGTAGGTCTCGTTGTGGACGAGTTCCTTCAGCTCGCGTCGCACGCCGGGCTTGCGCTCGATGTCGGCGAAACCGATCGAGATGATGAGGTAGACGTCGATCAGGTCGGGCACGCCGAGAACGCGCTTGAGCGGCTCCTGGACGTGGACCGTTCCCCAGTGCGAGCCCAGGCCGAGCGAGGCGATCGCGAGCTGCATATGCGTGCAGGTGTTCGCCAGCCCGTCGGTGAAATGGCTCGCGTGCCGCCCGAAGGTGAAAGCGGCGTTCACCGTCGCCCACTGCCTGCGGCCGTCGCCGAGGACGACGATCACCACCGGCGCTTCGTGCCAGGGACGGCGCTGCTGCCCGCCAGTGCTGTTGCGGATTTTCTGCCACTCATCCTTCAGATCGTCGCCCTTGACCTGGAACGCCGGGTGGCGCAGCTCGAAGGGCCGCATCTGCTCCATCCAGAAGCAGAACTCCTGGTTGGTGTCCTGGAAGGCGTCGTAGAGCTCTTTCTTCTTACGCGGGTCCTTGATGACGAGATACTCCCAGGGCTGGCCGTTCGCGCCCGACATCGCCCAGCGGCCCGCCTCGAGAATCTTTTCGACGTACGCGTCCGGGATGGGATCGGGCTTGATGCGGCGCACGCTCATGCGCGTGGTCATGATGCGGTAGAGGACGTCGTAGTCGGATTCGGACTGGACTTTCGAACCGTCGGCCATGAGCTGTGCTCCCTCGAGTCTCGCGTGCGACATGGTAGCCCGAGGCTGTGAGCCGGCGCAAAAAGAAAGGCACTGGGCGCGCCCAGTGCCTGTTTTTGCCTGGAAAACCGGGGCCCGGGCTAGCCGGGCCCGGCGATCACCAGGGGTAGAAAAGGACGTTGAACTGCAGTGAATCTACGTTGTCGCGCGCGACAAATTCGAGACGCAGCTTCAGGTTCTTGTTGACGATGTATCCGGCTCCTACGCCGAATAACAAACCGTCGTCGTCGCCGAAATCGTAGCCGAGGCGGCCGAGCAGTTCGATCTGGCGATCGACCATGTACCTCGCCACCCCGGCCCCCCATAGCCCCTTCTTCCCATCGCCGGGCTTGAATTTGCCCGTATCCATGTACCCGGCTTCGGCGTCGATACTGAACTTCGGCGCCAGTTCCCGGAAATTGTAGCCGCCAAAAATCTGAAAGCCCGTGGCGTTGTCGAAGCCCGAGATCTTGTTCTGGCTCAGGCCGCCGCCGAAGAACAGTCTCCTCTGGTCGAACTGCTGGGCCGCGGCGACGGAAGAGAGTCCCGCCGCAATGAGTGCAACCGCGATGAAGCGAGATATCCTCAACATGTCACTCCTCCTTTCACATTTTTGACGGACTTATTCATGATCGGGAGCCAAGCGCGGCGCCCGTATAGCCGCGGGCGAATGGTAGTACGAGACCGGGTTTCCCGCCATTCCTTTTTGGCGGCATAATTGTTGAATTCCGCACACGGATCTGCGCCCGCCACGAACCTCTCGAGGGAGCGAAAACATGAGGACGACGAAATCCCACCTGGTGGTATTTGGCATTTCCTTCCTTTTAGCGGCGGTCCCGCCGGGCGCCTCGCGGGGCGCCGGCGTCGGCGAGAGCGATCTCGGCGGCGTGGTCGCGAGCGCAAACGGTCCGGAGGCCGGCGTCTGGGTGATCGCCGAGACAAGCGACCTCCCCACGAAATTCACCAAGATCGTGGTCACCGACGACCGCGGTCGTTACCTTATCCCCGAGCTTCCGAAAGCCAATTACAGCGTGTGGGTGCGCGGCTACGGCCTGATCGACTCGCCCAAGGCCAAGGCTGGGCCAGGGAAGGTCCTCAACCTGAATGCGGTGGTTGCGCCGAGCGCGTCCGCCGCGGCGGAGTACTACCCGGCGATCTACTGGTATTCGATGCTCAAGGTTCCGGAGAGAAACGAATTCCCCATAGGGAAAGCGACGAGTCAGGGTCAATGGCTCGACCTCACGAAGACCGACGGCTGCTACACCTGCCACCAGCTCGGCAACAAGGCGACGCGCACCGTTCCGAAGGAGCTCGGCCACTTCAATTCCTCGGTCGAAGCTTGGGCGCGGCGCATCGCTTCCGGTCAGGCCATGACCAACATGACGAACAACATCGGCAGGTTCGACGCTCCGCGGATGCTGGGGCAGTTCGCCGACTGGACCGACAGAATCGCCGCCGGCGAGCTGCCCGCCTCGAGGCCCGAACGGCCGCAAGGCCTGGAGCGCAACCTCGTCATCAGCCTGTGGGACTGGAGCCGCCCCACTGCCTACCTGCACGACGAGATCGCGAGCGACAAGCGCAATCCCACGGTCAACGCCCACGGACTGATTTACGGGGCGACCGAGGAGAGCACGGATTTCGTGCCGGTCCTGGATCCGGTGCGGCATACGGCGAGCGAAATAAGAGTGCCGGTCCGCGATCCGAAGACGCCTTCGACGAAGAACAACCCGATGGCGCCGTCCCCGTATTGGGGAGCGGAGCCGATCTGGGACAGCCAGACGAGCCCGCACAATCCGATGCTCGACGAGAAGGGCAGGGTCTGGTTCACCTCGCGCGTGCGGGGGCCGGCCAACCCGGCCTTCTGCGGGAAAGGCTCGGATCATCCGTCGGCCAGGATCTTTCCCGTCGAACGTTCCAACCGCCAGCTCTCCATGTACGATCCGAAAGCCGGAAAGTTCACGCTCATCGACACCTGTTTCGGCACGCATCATCTGTACTTCGGCGAGGATTTCAACAACACTTTGTGGGCGAGCTCCGGCGGCGCGGCGAACGAGGTACTCGGATGGCTCAACAGAAAGGTGTTCGAAGAGACGGGCGACGAGCAGAAGGCGCAAGGCTGGACCGCGTTCATTTTGGACACCAACGGCAACGGCAGGCGCGACGACTACGTCGGGCCGAACGATCCGATCGATCCGAAGAAGGACAAGCGCATCGTGGCCGGTTTCTACGGGCTCGCCCCGAGCCCGGTCGACGGCTCGATCTGGGGATCGGTGCTCGGCTATCCGGGCTTCATCATCCGCGTCAATCCGGGATCGAATCCGCCGGAGACCGCGCTCACCGAGGTGTTCGAGCCGCCGTTCCCCGGCTATTCGCCGCGCGGAATGGACATCGACCGCAAAGGCGTGGTGTGGGCACCGCTCGCGAGCGGCCATTTCGCCAGTTTCGACCGCCGCAAGTGCAAGGGACCGCTCAACGGCCCGAACGCCACGGGCAAACATTGCCCCGAGGGCTGGACGCTCTATCCATTCCCCGGACCGCAGTTGAAGGGCGTGACTGACTCGGGAAGCGCCGAGGCGAGCTATTACTCGTGGGTGGATCAGCACGACACTTTCGGCCTGGGTAGGGACGTGCCGATCGCGACCGGCAACGCCAACGACGCGCTGCTTGCGTTCAAGGACGGGAAGTTCGTGATTCTTCGCGTGCCGTACCCCATGGGTTTTTACGCGAAGGGGCTCGATGGCCGCATCGACGACCCTAATGCCGGCTGGAAGGGGAGAGCCCTGTGGTCGACCTATGCGACGCGGGCTCCCTTCCATGTCGAAGGCGGCAAAGGCACGAAGTCCAAGGTCCTGAAGTTCCAGCTGCGCCCCGATCCGCTCGCGAACTGACGGCGACTCGTTCATTGCGAACCGTGTACCGAGCCGCGGTCGACTCGTTTGCGCTCGCGGCAGCGCTGCTGCTCTGCTGCATCGCCTCGGCGGGCGCCGAGCCGCGCTTCTCGTTTGCGGCGACGCCGGGGAAGCTGCCCAAGGACATAGTGCCCAGGCACTACGCGCTGCGCATCATTCCCGCTGCAACTTACGACCGCTTCGACGGCGACGCGGTCATAGACATCGAAGTCGCCCGACCCGTGCCGGCGATCGTCGTCAATGCGGCCGAGTTAACTTTCAAGTCGGTGAGGCTGCGTGCGAGCACGGGAGACGAAACGAGCCTTGCGCCAAGCCTCGATCCGCAGCGCGAAACGGTGACGCTCACGCCCGCGACCGCGCCGATTGCGCCCGGCAGCTACCGGTTGGTCATCGACTACTCGGGAAAAATCGGGAAGCATCCCCAGGGCCTGTACCAGATGGCGTACAAGCTGCGCGAGGAAGGGCGGCTCGTGGAGAAGCTCATGCTTGCCACCCACATGGAGCCGGTGCAGGCACGCCGGCTCTTTCCCGGATGGGACGAGCCGGTATTTCGCGCGAGCTTCGAGATCGTCGCGGTAATCGACTCGTCCTTGACCGCAGTCTCGAACATGCCCCAGTCCAAAGTGGAGCTGCGGCCCGACGGCAAGAAGGAAGTGAGCTTTGCCAGGTCGGTGCCTATGTCGACGTATCTGGTCGCGCTCTTTGTCGGAGAGATGGATCTCCTGGAAGACGGCGTCGATGGAATCCGGCTCGGCATTCATACCGTGAAAGGCAAGCGCGAGCGCGCACTATACGCGATGGAGGCGACCAAGCAGATCGTGCGCTATTACAACGACTACTTCGGCGAACCTTACCCTCTGGTCAAGCTGGACCAGATCGCGCTTCCGGGCGGCATACCCGGCGCGATGGAAAACTGGGGGGCGATCGCCTACAACGAAGGCCGCTTCCTGTACAACCCGGGCGAAGATTCGCTGCGCCAGCAGCAAGCGGTCTACGGCATTATCGCGCACGAGATCGCGCACCAATGGTTCGGCAACCTCGTCACGATGGCCTGGTGGGACAACTTGTGGCTCAACGAGGGCTTCGCCTCGTGGATGGCGGGCAAGGCCACGGAGCGCTTCAACCCACGCTGGGGCATGCGGCTGCGCGATGCGCTCTGGAAAGACCAGGCCCTGTCGGAGGACGCGCGCAGGACGACCCATCCGATCCAGACGCCGGTCGAAAATGACGTGCGCGCGATGGACGTCTTCGATTCCATCACCTACGCCAAAGGAGCGGCGGTCCTGCGCATGCTCGAGGGCTATCTCGGCGAAGACGTTTTCCGCGCGGGTGTGCAAGGCTACGTGCGCGCGCATCGCTTTTCCAATACGACCACGGCGGACTTCTGGCGGCATCTGTCGCGAGCATCGGGGCAAGACATCGGCAAACTGGTCGCGGGCTGGACCGAACAACCGGGATACCCGGTCGTAAAAGTGCTGCAGCAGTGCGAAAGCGGCGCTGCCGTCGTAACGCTCGCCCAGGAGCGTTTCACGCTCAACGACCCCGGAGCGTCAGCGCTTGCGTGGAATGTGCCTGTGATCCTCGCCGACAGCGCAGGCACGCGGCGCGCGGTCCTTCTCGATCGGAACCCGCAGAAACTGCGTTTCGAACGTTGCGGCGCGATGCTCGCAAACGCCGGCGACACGGGCTACTACCGGAGCCAGTACGACAACCGAAACTTTCGCCGGCTCGTGCCCGCTTTGAAAGGGCTTCCCGCGCCGGACCGCCTGCGCCTGCTCTCGGACACCTTCGCGCTCGCGCAGGCGGGGCGCGTCAACGCGACGCGCTATCTCACGCTCGTGGAGAACCTCGCTGCCGAGACCGACCGCACGATCTGGGACCAGGTCACCGGTGCGCTGCGCTTTCTGCGCGAGTTGATCGATTCGCCGGGCGACCAGGCCGTCTTCGATCGCTACGTCGTGCGGCTGCTGGAGAAGCCCCTTGCGGGCGTCGGCTGGGACCCGCGGCCGGGCGAACCCGCCGACGCCGCGTTGCTGCGCAGGTCGCTGATCGAGGCGCTCGGCAGGGCGGGGCAGGAAGCGGTCGTGCGAGAGTCGCAGTCCCGGTTTGCCGCGCGCGCGGAGAGGCCAATCGATCCGGCGATCCGGCCCGCGGTGCTGAACGTCGTCGGCCGCCACGCGGACGAGCCGACATTCGAGGCCCTGCTCGAACGGATGCGCAGCGCCACCGACATGACTGACAAGTGGGAGACGCAATCCGCGCTGCGACAAGTGCGGGACCCGAGGTTGCTGCGGCGGCTGATGGAGCTGATGCTGACCGATGAACTGCCGCCGAGCGATGCGGTTTTCAATCTCACTCACATCGGCGATGACAGCGGGCGGGTCGAGCTCGGCTGGCAGTTCGTGCTGGAACATCTTCCAATGATCCTCGCCAAGGCCTCGCCGCGTGGACGCCCTCACGTTCTGCCCGACGCCGCCTCGGCCTTCACCGATGCGGCGCGCGCTGACGAGCTGATCGCGCTGACCAGGGTCCACCTCGATGCCACCGCGCTGTATCAGGCCGAGAAGGCCGCCGACTGGATCCGGTTGAAAGCTGCGGTCAAAGGGCGCGACGCACGCCGCGCAATCGTCTGGGCGCAAGCGCGCCTGCGCCCAGACCAGGAGCCGCGGTAAGGCGCCCTCTCCCCGAACGCGAGGAGAGGGGACGAGAGACCTAGTTAGCGGCGAAGCAGTAGAAGAATCCGTTGCCGCCCGTGCCTTGCAGGGCCGCCTGGCTGCAGCCCGGGGCGCCTTCCTTGGTCGGCCGCGACAGGTGCGAGGAATTCCACGACTTGGACGCGTCGTCGTCGCGCAAGCCCTGGCGGTCGTGGTGCCCGACCATAGCGGCTCCCGCGCCGCTGGTGGTCCAGTTGCTGCAGGTCGAATCTTCGCTGCCCGCGATCGCCCGGCCATCCCGCGTAGAGCCCGTCAGGATGTCGTGCATGTTCGGCTTGTCGGTGCGGCCGTTGACCATCTCGCCTTTCTCGTTCAGCGCCGTTTCCTTGGTGAGATTGTTCGCGCCGTGCAGCTGGTCGACGCTGCTCGCGACGACGACGCCTTTGGCGTTCTGCCACGGACCGCTTCCGATGCGGTCGCGCGCGTTCACACCCGGGTACCCGGGAGTGCCCGTGGTGCTGAGGTAGGCGCGCCAGGTGCGGTTCCCGGAGCTCGCGGTTTTCGCGAGCGACTGGCAGTGCCGGTCAGCGCCTTCCAGGCCTCCCAGGTCGGCTCCTTTTCCCGAGCCGGCACTGCTGACGAAAAACGACATGCCGCCCTGCTGCGACTGCATGCCCCCGCAGGAGCCCAGCGCCATTCCGACTATCGCTACCAGGGAAATGCCCGTAACTGTCCTCATTTCGCTCCTCCTTTGACTGGGGAAATGCCTCATTTAGCAACGCGTGCAATCTGCGGCGCACTAGGATAACACCGCCAGACGAGCCGCCCCTGGACGAAATGCGCGTCGAAGCGAAGACCGAACCTTCCGTCGACGACGCGCCGGTGGTGACGCGGACGTAGACCTACCGTCGCCACTCGCGCGGCGTTCTAGCACGTTCATGTTACGGCTTCGTGCGAAGCCGATGGGCAGGTCGAGCCATGCGAAGCACGGAACCGCTCGCGCTTCATTTTCGTGTCGATAAGGGGATGTCCCAGGCGTCGCGCGAAAGTTGATATGCGCATCGGGCTAGGGCGCTCGAGTACGCTGCGTCGCGCAAACGCCGCCATCCCCTATCAATCACTAACAAGAGGAGATGATGATGAAAGTTGATTTGAAAAGACTGGCAGCTTCGGCAGGCGTGGTAACGAGTCTGACACTGGCCCCTGCGGCGCACGCGCTGCAGGCGGTCACGACAGGCTTCTCGGAGCCGATGAACCTGCAGGCAATCGTGTCCACCTTCGACTGTGAAAACTCCCCCGGGCCGTGGATCACCTTCGAGGGGGCGGTGACTCTCGGGGGAATGAACGTACAGATGATCTTCAGAAACAACATCAACAAAGACGTCCATACGCTTGTGGAGGACATCCAGACCGTCACCGCCGTTGCGGCGGGAACGACGGTCAGGATTCCCAAGCAGCCGTCGCATCCTTTCGTGGACGGTACGGGCACTGGCGTCGGGGGCAACCCGTGGATCTCGATCCAGCTGGTCGATACCAACGGCAAGGCGCTGAGCGGCGAGATCCCCTTGGGCCGCTGCGTTCAGGGTTCCTTTGCTCCCAGCATCGACTTCAGCGCCTCGGTCGTCGGGCAGGCGCTTGTCGAGGCCCTCGACTGCACCAACAATCCCGGGCCCTACATCAATGTGAGCGGGTCGATGAGCGTGTCGCCGGGAATCAAGGCGCGGATCATCTTCAGAAACCAGAGAGCGCCCGGCGCGCCGCACGAGGCGGTCGCGATGGCGGACGTGTCGCTCTTGTCGAACGGGTTTGCGTTCTCGTTCCCCAAGCAGCCTGTGCTGGGTGGGGTCGGGGGCAATCCGTGGATTTCTGTCCGGTTCGCGAACCCGGAACCGGTCGGCCCCGAAACACTGTTGGGGCGCTGCGTCCAGCTGCTGCCGGGTAACTAAAAGACTGGGTGAATCTGCTTTGCTGGGCCGGCACGGGGCGGGCAGTACCCGCCCCGTTTTTTTTCTTGACGTACTTGACCGAGGGGTTATTGTCCCGAAGCCTCGCGCGACTGCTGCGACTGCTGCACCTGCTCCATGGCCTGCCCGATCTTCTGCTGGGCCTGCACCACGGTCTTCTTGCTCTGCTCGAGCTCCTGTTTCTTGAGCGCAGCGGCAGTGGCCGCGGTGCCCGCAGTCTCGACTCCGCAGCCGGTAAGCGCTGCGGCCGCGATGATGAAAATAAACCGTGTCATGGCAAAGTCCTTCCGATGCAGGGGAACGGCATAGGATAGCACTGCGACGACTCGAGACTATCCGAGCTTCGCCGCCACCGCCTCTGCGAATTCCCGGGTTCCGATCTTCCCACCGAGGTCGGCAGTGCGTGTTGCGGGGTTCTTCAGGATCGCGTCCACCGCCGCGTCGATATTCCTTGCTGCGGCAGCGAACGCGTCGTTGCCGCGTCGCGCGGCAATCCATTCGAGCAGCATGGCGGCCGAAAGGATGAGCGAGGTGGGATCGCCCGGTCTTTGCCCGCGAGGTCGGGCGCCGAGCCGTGCTGCGCTTGCGCGATGCAGTGGGCGTCGCCCGCGTTGATCGAGCCGCCGAGGCCCAGGCCGCCCGAAAGCTCGGACGCTTCGTCGGAGAGGATGTCACCGTACATGTTCTCGGCGACGATCACGTCGAAGCGCATCGGATCGCGCAGGAGAAGGGCGGCCATCGCGTCCACGATCACTTCCTCGAGCTGCACTCGGGGAAAATCCTGCGCGACCTTGCGCACCTCGCGCAGCCATAGACCATCGGAGATCCTGAAGACATTGGCCTTGTGTACTGACGTGACTTTCCTGCGGCGCGTCATCGCCGCTTCGAAAGCGCGGCGCGCGATGCGTTCGCAGCACTTCGCGGTGACGCGGCGCACCGCGAGCGCCATGTCCTCGGTCGGCATGAATTCGCCGCTGCCCGAGTACATGTTCCGGTCGGCGTAAAACCCTTCGGTGTTTTCGCGGTAGATCACCAGATCGACGGGCTTGCCGGTAAGTCCGAGGCCAAGACGCGACTTTGCCGGACGGATGTTGGCGTAGAGATCGAGCTTGGTGCGAAACTCGGCCGATGGGTTGATCCCGCCTTTTTCGCGCGCCGGGTACACGTAAGTCGAGAGCGGTCCGAGAATCACGCCCTCCGAGACGCGCGCTGCTTCGAGCACGCGGGCGGGGAGCGTCGTGCCTTCCTTCTTCAGGGCGGGTAGGCCGATTTCCTCGCGCTGCCATTCAAGCCCGAGCTTGAAGAGGACATTGGCGCGGTCGAGGACTGCGATCGCGGCCGCGGTGATCTCGGGTCCGATGCCGTCGCCGGGCAGGACGAGGATTTTCATTGCGCCGGAATCCCGGCGTCTTTGATCAGCTTGGCGTACATCTGCAGGTCGCTTTTGATCAGCGCGGCGAAGTCTTCCGGCGTGCCGGTCACGATTTCGTTGCCGCCCTGGGTGACGACGCGCTCGCGCACATCGGCGGCGTGCATCGCCCTGATGATCTCCGTGTTGAGGCGATCGACGATCGCCTTGGGCGCGCCGGCGGGGGCGAGCACGCCCTGCCACTGCGAAATGTCGAAATTCCTGATACCCGCCTCCTGCAGGGTCGGCACCTCGGGCAGGCTCGAGGCGCGCCTGCCGCTCGACACCGCGAACGCGCGCAGCTTTCCGGCGCGAATCTGCGGAACCGACGTGAGCACGGTATCGAACATGAAAGTGAGCTGGCCGCCGAGCAGGTCGGCGAGCGCCAGCGCGCTGCCTTTATAAGGCACGTGCGTGAGCTGGGTACCTGTCGCGAGCGCGAACAGCTCTCCGGCGAGATGGTTGCCGCCGCCGATCCCCGTAGAGCCGTAGGAGACGGCCTCCGGTCTTGCGCGCGCCGCTGCGACCAGGTCGGCGATGCTCTTGATGGGCGAACCGGCGAGCGTCACCAGCACATACTGGTACACGGTGCATTGAGCGACGGGCGCGAAATCCCTGACCGGATCGTAGGGTACCTTGGCATAGAGCACGGGGTTGACGACGATCGGGCCGTTGGCGGTCACGAGCAGCGTGTAGCCGTCGGGCGCCGACTTGGCGATGAAGTCCGCGCCGATGCCGCCGTTCGCTCCGGCCCGGTTCTCGACGATGAACGGCTGCTTCAATGCGTCGCCGAGCTTCTGGGCGAGAGTGCGGCCGAAGATGTCGGCATTGCCGCCGGCGGCGTAGGGAACCACGAGGCGCACGGGCCTGACGGGATAATCCTGGGCCGGCGCCGCAGCCGGCAGCATGGCCGCGAGCGCAAGCGCTGCGAAGCGGATTTTCATGAATCTTGCTCGCGGGAATGGCGGGGCTACAGGCTATCATATGCGGCATGATCAATCGGCGCTCCCTAGTCACGGCGCTCGCGGCGATCTCCGTGGTCTTCTGGACCGCGCGCGACGCCGCCGCCGAACCCTATCCTCAGCGTCCCGTCCGCCTCATCGTCCCTGCGCCCGCGGGCGGACCGACGGATGTTCCAGGACGCCTCATCGCCGACGGATTGTCCGGCCTGTTCGGCCAGCGCTTCGTGGTCGAGAACCGCGTGGGCGCGGGCGGGCTGGTTGCGGGCGAGTTCGTCGCGCGTTCCGAGCCCAACGGCTATACGCTGCTCTACGCGAATACCAGCGTCCTCGCGGTCAATCCCGCCCTTCAAGGGACGAACATGCCTTACGACCCCGCCACCGCGTTCGCGCCGATCGGCTTCGTCTCCAATTCGCCGCAGCTGCTCGTGGCGAATCCGAAAGTCCCCTATCGATCGGTGCGGGAACTCGTCGCCTGGGCGAAAAGCAATCCCGGCAAGCTCAACTTCGCCACCGCCGGGGTCGGGACGCTGCCGCACCTTACTTATGAGTTGTTCAAGATGGAGGCCGGGATCGAGGCGCTCAACGTTCCCTATGCGGGCGGCGCGCCGGCGCTCACCGCGGTGATCGCGGGACAGGCGGACGTTCTTTTCGACCTGGTGCGCACCCGGGTCAAGAGCGGCGAAGTGCGCGCCCTGGCCATTACCGGAGCAAGCCGCGACGCGGATCTGCCCGACATTCCGACGCTCGCCGAGAGCGGTTATCCCGCGGTGACTTCGACCTCCGGGACCGGGATAGTCGCTCCCGCGGGAATCCCCAGGGAATTCGTTGCGCTGCTCAATTCGAAGCTGAACGAGCTGATCGAGCGACCGGAGACGCAGGCGAAGATGAAGGCATTCGGCCTCGTGCCCCGGAGCGGCGCGCCCGAGGAATTCGGCGCGTGGGCGGCCCGGGAACGGCAGCGATGGACGCGCGTGGTGAAGCAGTCCGGCGCGAAGGCGGACTGAGCATGGCGCGCGTCGCCGCCGCGTTCGGTTCCTCCCACAGCGTCATGCTCGCGGCCGAGCTGCAGGACTGGCTCAAGGGATTTCGTCAAAGCGATCTTCGTATGAAGTATTACGATCGCGAAGGCAGACCTCGCAGCTATGCCGATGTCCTCGCCCGCGCGCCGTCGAACATCGCGCAGCTGATCACCGACGAGGCGATCGCGGGACGTTTCAACGAAGTGCAGGACGCGATGAAGCACCTCAAGTCCGAGATCGCCTCTGCGAAGCTCGACGTGCTGATCATCGTCGGCGACGATCAGCACGAGCTTTTCCAGGACCTGCATATGCCGTCGATCGGTATCTATTACGGCGAGAGCATCCGCAATGCCGGCCGGGCCAACGCCAAGCGGTTCACCTGGCCGGAAGAGTGGTACAACCGCGCGCAGATGCGGCGCTTCGAAGACGACGGAAACGTCGACTATCCCTGCCACCGGCCGCTTGCGCTCGCGCTCATCGAGGGCCTGATAGAGCGCGAGTTCGACGTCGCGGCGGTCGCGGGGCTGGCAGGCGAGCAGCACGAAGGCCACGCCTATTCCTTCGTGCACCGCTGGTACCTCAAGGGCAACGGCACGCGCATGCTTCCCGTCGTTCCGGTTTTCCTCAACACCTACAATCCACCCAACCCGCCGCTGCCGAAACGCTGCGTACGGCTCGGCAAATCGCTGAAGGAGCTGATCGAGAGTTACCCGGAGGAGCTGAAGGTCGGCCTGCTCGCCTCCGGGGGCTTGAGCCATTTCGTCGTCGAAGAGGATCTGGACCGCGCGATCATCGAGGCCTTGCGGAGGAAGGATCTGGATTTCCTCGCGGAACTCGACCCTAGGCGGCTGAAGGCGGGGAGCTCCGAGATCCGCAACTGGATCGTCGTGGCGAGCGCCGCCGCCGACCTGGACTTGAGCTGGATTTCATACACGCCCTCGTATCGCACTCCCGCCGGAACGGGCATCGGACTCGCCTTCGCCAGATGGGGGTGACGCAGAGCGCCGGGGCGCCTTTCCGTGCCGACCACGTCGGGAGCCTGCTGCGCGCGCCGGAGCTCCGCGCGGCTCACGAAAAGTTCCTGCAGGGACAGGTCGGCGCAGCGGCGCTCCACGAGCTGCAGGACCGCTGCATCCGCGACATCATCCGGTTTCAGGAATCCGTGGGGCTCCACGCGATCACCGACGGCGAGTACCGGCGCAGCTCGTTTCACACCGATTTCATCGAGAAGCTCGACGGGGCAAGGGCCGCGGGGCGGCTAGCCGTCGAGGATACGGTGAGCGGCCTGGACGAGAACAGAACCGTGACCGGAAAGCCCTTTGCGCCGCGCGCCTTCACGATCGTCGGCAAGCTGCGCCACGCACAGCCGATCGAGGTTGAAAACTTCAGGTTCGTGAAAGCGAACACGACGCGCACCGCCAAGCAGACGATTCCGTCTCCCACCATGCTGCTGCGCGGCGGCCGCGCGGCAGTGAGCTACGAGGCGTACCCGGACCTGCAGGAGTTCTACGCCGATATTGCCGAGGTCTACCGGGAAGAGCTCAGGCAGCTCGGCGAAGCCGGCTGCGGCTATGTGCAACTCGACGACACGAACTTCGCCTTTCTCTGCGACCCGAAACTCATCGATACTTTCCGCCGGGACGGGTACGAGCCGGACGAAATGCCGGGGCGCTTCGCAAATCTAATCAATTCGGTCGTCGCGGAACGGCCCGCCGGGATGGTGGTCGGCATCCATCTGTGCCGGGGCAATTCCATGGGCCAATGGGCGGCTCAGGGCGGCTACGAGCCGGTCGCCGAGGTCCTTTTCAACGAAGTCGACGTGGATGCGTACTTCCTCGAATACGACGATGAGCGTTCGGGCGGCTTCGAGCCGCTGCGTTTTTTCCCGAGGCGCTCGCCCAAAAAAGTCGTGCTCGGGCTGGTGAGCACCAAAGTTCCGGCGGTCGAATCGAAAGACGCGCTCAAGCGCCGCATCGACGCGGCTGCGAGCTACGTGCCGCTGGAGAAGTTGTGTCTCAGCCCGCAGTGCGGCTTCGCGAGCACTTTCCGCGGGAATCCGATCTCGGAAGACGTGCAGCGGCGCAAACTCGAGCGAGTGGTCGAGGTGGCGACTGAGGTCTGGGGCAGCGCCAGGTGAAAGGTTCTTGAGCCGCAATATGTTACGGGGAAGGCTTCAGGAAGCACATTCACTTCGCGCCAAGAGCTTTACCCGGCGCCCCGCCCGTAGTAGATTTGCATTTCCCCGGGGAGGTCACAAGATCGAATCTCAGATGACGGTCGAACGCTCAGGCGCCGTGGCCCAGCCGCGTCGTCTTACTTCTGGCGCTGAGGAGAGCGCGCGTCTTTCGGCCCTGCGCAGCTACTGCGTGCTCGAGACCGGCCGCGAGGGGCGCTTCGACGATCTCACCTGCCTCGCGTCGACGATCTGCGAAACACCGGTATCGCTGGTGAGCCTGGTGGACACGAACCGTCTATTCTTCAAGTCGGCGCACGGCGTCGACCTGCGCGAGGTACCTTATCCGGATTTTTTCTGCGGGCATGCCATTCGTCAGCGCGACCTCTTCGTCGTCCCCGACGCAAACGAGGATCCGCGCTTTGCAAAGCACCCGCTGGTGGTCGATTCTCCGCGCGTGCGCTTCTACGCCGGGGCGCCTCTGATCACGCCGCAGGATTACAGGCTGGGGACGCTGTGCGTGATCGATTTCGTTCCCCGCGTGCTGCAGCCGAAGCAGCTCGAGATGCTGAGCATCCTTGGACGGCAGGTGATGTGCCAGCTGGACCTGAATTTGCAGGCGATGCGCGACCCTCTCACCGGCCTGTACAACCGCCGCCAGCTAGAGGAAAGCCTGCACCGCGAAGTCCTGCGCGCGCGCCGCCTCGGAGGAACGGTCGGTGTCATGGCGATCGACGTGGATCATTTCAAGCGGGTCAACGACACGCTGGGTCACGAAGTCGGCGACAACGCCTTGAGGGGAATCGCCGAGGAATTGGCCTCCTGCGTGCGCGAGGAAGACATTGCCTGTCGTGCCGGCGGGGAGGAGTTCGTCATCATCCTTCCCGGGGCGGGAAAAACGGCGTTGCGCTCGCGTGCGGAAGCGGTGCGCCGGACCATCGAGCGGGCGCAGATTCCAGCAGGGGACGGAACGCTCAAGCTGACCGTCTCGATAGGGCTTGCCAGCTTTCCCGCCTACGGCGATAGCGGGCAGGCCGTGTTGCGCGCCGCGGATGTTGCGCTCTACAAGGCCAAGGGCGCCGGGCGAAACCGGGTGACCCTGTGCACGCTGCGCGGCGCGCGCAGTTCGCCAGCCCACGTCGCTTGACAGTCCAGTTTTGAATTCTGAGATTGATTCGCCGCGGGTGATTGCGCCGCGGCTTTTGGTTGCATTTTGAGTCAGTCCGGGGCAGTCCGATGAGGGGCGGTTTCAAGGGCCGGCGCGAGGATCTGAGGCTGGTCACGGGGCAGGGGAAATATACCTCCGACTGGAATCTTCCTGGGCAGCTCTACGGCTCGTTCCTGCGTTCCGACCGGGCGCATGCGGAAATCGTCTCGGTCGATACCGCGCCTGCGCTGGCATCGCCCGGTGTGGTCGCGGTGTTCACGGGCCCCGATACGGCCAAGGCCGGCTTCAAATCCACGCCGCAGCTCGCGCGCTACCCTGGTCGCGGCGGCGCGACCATCAAGGTCCCGCACCGCGACGGGCTCGCCAACGGACGCGTACGTTTTGTCGGCCAGGAAGTTGCGCTCGTAGTGGCGAAGACGGCGCTAGCCGCGCAGGATGCGGCCGAGAAAATCGAGGTCGAGTACCGTGACCTGCCCGCGGTGGTCGACGCGGAGGAGGCGCTGGCGCCGGGCGCCGAGCAGCTCTACCCGGAGATCCCCGGCAATCTCTGCTTCGACTACGAGTACGGCGACGAGGCGAGAACCCACGCGGCCTTTGCGCAGGCCGCGCACGTCACGCGCGTCACCCTGGACAGTAAGCGCATGGTCGGCAATCCGATGGAGCCCAAGGCCTGTCTTGTTGCATACGACGCGGCGGCCGACAAGTACGATCTGTACGTGAGCTCGCAAGGCCTTTCGCTCATGCGGGGAAGCGCGAGCGGCATTACGGGCATTCCCGCGGAGAGAATCATGGTCCACGCCCAGGACGTGGGCGGCGGGTTCGGGATCCGCTCGGATGCGTACGCGGAGTACTGCGTCGCGATGCTAGCGACGAAGTCGCTGGGGAGACCCGTGAAGTGGACCTCCTCACGCTCGGAAACCTTCCTGTCCGACTATCACGGGCGCGCGGCAAAGTTGTTCGGCGAGCTCGCGCTCGACAAGGAAGGGCGTTTCCTCGCGATCCGGATCAGCTGGATCGTGAATACGGGTGCCTACCTCTCCACCCCCGGCCCGCTCATCAACACGCTGCCTCCGGGCCTTCACGCGATCAATCTTTATCGCATCCCGGTCATGTACGGCCGCCATCGGCTCGGCGTGACCAATACGACTCCTACGACGGCCTACCGCGGCGCGGGCCGGCCGAACGTCTGCTATCTCGCCGAGCGCCTGGTGGAGGAAGCCGCGCGCGAGATGAAGATCGACCGTCTGGAGCTGCGCCGGCGCAATTTCATTCCGAAGGACGCTTTTCCCTACAAGACGCCGCACCCGCACTCCGTCTACGACAGCGGCGACCCGCGCGGACTGGTGGACGAGGCGGTGAAACAGGCCGAATGGAACAGCTTCGATGCGCGCCGCGCGGAGTCGAAGAAGCGCGGCAAGCTGCGCGGTATCGGTTGCGGGGTATTCATCGAGCCCGCGGGGGCGGGCGGGGCGCCGAAGGAAGAGGCGATGATCAAATTCGGTGAATCCGGCAACGCGCTTCTATATGTGCTCGCCGGCCCCTCGGGACAGGGGCACGAGACGGTGTATCCGGAGCTCGTCGGCGAAGCGCTCGGCATGGACCCGGAGAAAATCACGCTTCGGGCAAGCGATCCGGACGGACCGCGCCTCGTCGGAGAGGGCACGATAGGCTCGCGCTCGATGATGGCGCACGGCGGAGCGCTCCTGGTTGCGGCGCGCGAGGTGATTCGCAAAGGCACCGAGCTCGCCGCGAAGGACCTGGAAGTCGCGCCGAACGATCTGGAATTCGCGAAGGGCCGCTACCGCGTGAAAGGCACCGATGTCGCGATCGGGATCGAGGACCTCGCGAAGAAATACGGGAGCGCACTCGACTCGGGCGGCGAGATCCCGCTGCCGCGCTCCTTTCCCAGCGGCGCACACGTGGCGGAGGTCGAGATCGACCCCGAGACCGGCGCCGTCCAGATCCTGCGCTACACCGCGGTGGACGATTGCGGCCGGATCATCAATCACGTCCTGCTCGACGGCCAGCTGCACGGCGGAATCGCGCAGGGCATCGGGCAGGTCATGGGCGAGCATGCGATCTACGACCCGGCCTCGGGCCAACTTCTCACCGGCACGTTCATGGATTACGAGATGCCGCGTGCCGACGGAATGCCCGAGATGCGACTTCACGACCGCTCGATACCCTCGCCGGGCAATCCGCTCGGCGTAAAAGGCGCGGGCGAAGCAGGCACGACCGGCGCGGTGCCGACCGTGGCGAACGCGGTGATCGACGCGCTGCGGCCGCTCGGCATCAATCACCTGGATTTTCCCTATACGCCGGATCGCATCTGGCACGCGATCATGCATGCCAAAGGCCGTGCCTAGCCCGCTCAGGCGTTCTCGAGCAGGATGCGGATGACGTTTTTCGGATCGGTGATCATGCAGTCATGACCGGTCTTCAGCTCGTAGTACTTCCACGCAGGGTCGTCGCGCAAGCGCGCGGCGAACTGGTCGAACGAACCGGTGGGTGGGTTGGTGCAGTGAACGTAAGTGCGCGGCAGGCTCGCGCCGCCGTTCCCGGTGAAGTGTACGGGCTGGGCGAAGGTGCGGTACGACTGCTTCATCTCGTGGCGCGTGGCCCAGGCGACGTCCTGCGGCTCGGTCACCCCGAAAATATCGAGAGGCAGCGGATCGACGAAGCCGCCCATTTCGCCTTGCTTGATGATCGCACGCCGATCGGGGTGGAGGTAGTCGAGCAGACACTTCCCGTTCGCGGGCAGGAAAGCATCCAGATACACGACGCGGCGCAGGCGCGAGGCCGCGCGGTCGGCGACGCCGGTGACGACCATTCCGCCATAGCTGTGCCCGACCAGGACGACCTTGTCGAGCTCCTCGGCTTCGAGGAGATTGACGACGTCGGCGATGTGCGTGGCGAGATCGATCGCCGGGTTCGCAAGATGCGCGCGCTCACCGAGGCCGGTGAGAGTGGGAGCGTAGACCTCATGACCAGCCGCACGCAGGGCCGGCACCACCTTCCTCCAGCACCAGCCGCCGTGCCAGGCGCCATGCACGAGCACGTACGTGGACTTGCGCTGCGTTCCGGCCTTTGCGCGCCGCGCCACACGGGTGCGCGATGCGGGCTTGCCGCGATGCTTTACGGTTTTCGAGCGCGGCACGTCGGTCAGGTGCCGAGCTCTCGGCGCACGAGCGCGGCCCCCGAGGCGAGGGCCTTCAACTTGCCGAGCGCGACCTCGCGCGCGAGCGGCACCATGCCGCAGTTGGTGCAGGGGTAGAGCTTCTCCGGCGGCACGAATTTCATCGCCGCGCGGATCGTCGCGGCGACCTGCTCGGGGTTCTCCACGGTGTCGTTCGCGACGTCGATGGCGCCGACCAGGACGTCCTTGCCCTTGAGAAGCGCGAGCAGCTCGAGCGGAACGTGCGAATTCGCGCACTCGAGCGAAACCTGGTCGATCTTCGATCGGGCGAGCAGGGGAAAAGTGGCCTCGTACTGCCGCCATTCGGAGCCGAGGGTCCGCTTCCAGTCGATGTTCGCCTTGATCCCGTAGCCATAGCAGATGTGCACGGCGGTCTTGCATTTGAGGCCCCCCGCGGCCGCTTCGAGCGCCTGGATGCCCCAGTCGGCGACTTCGTCCATGTAGACGTTGAAGGCCGGTTCGTCGAACTGGATCACGTCGGCTCCGGCGCGCTCGAGCTCGCGCGCCTCCTGGTTGAGGATCGCGGCGAACTCCCGCGCGAGCTTTTCGCGGCTGCGGTAGTGGTTGTCGTAGAGCGTGTCCACCATCGTCATCGGACCGGGGAGGGAGAGCTTGATCGGGCGCTTCGTCTGTCCTCGGAGGAAGCGAAGGTCCTCGACGAACACCGGTTTGCCGCGGCCCACGGGCCCCACCACCACGGGTACGTCCGCGTCGTAGCGATTGCGGATGCGCACGGTGCGCTTGTGCTCGAAATCGACGCCCTTCAGGCTCTCGATGAATGTCGTGACGAAGTGCCTGCGTGTCTGTTCGCCGTCGGTGACGATGTCGATGCCGGCGGCTTCCTGGTCGGCGAGCAGGAGGCGCAGGGCGTCGCGCTTGCCTTCCTCGAGGAGAGCACCTTCGAGGAGCCATGGCGCCCAAAGCCTCTTCGGCTCGGCGAGCCAGGCCGGTTTCGGAAGGCTGCCGGCGATGGTGGTTTGCAGCTGCAAAATAATCTACGCGCGCGCAGCGACGTCCCACGAAGCGAAGCCGCAGCCGACGTAGACCTCCGGACAGTTGCAGTAGCCGATCAGCTCGAAGCCGCGCCTGCCCGCCGCGCCGTGTGCCGCGACCCAATTGCGGATCTCGGCCGCGCCGTTGCCGATGGTGGGCAGGCGTTCGTTCAGGAAATCGATCAAGGGACGCTCGTCGCCTTTTTCGAAGTGGCGGATACATTCCCTGTCGAACGGCTCGTCGATCTCCCCCATCGTCGGCTCCCCGATCGAGTGGCTCAAGCCTCCGGTGGCGAGGAGCGCCACGCGCATGTCTTCGGGGTAGGTGCGTACGGCTTCGGCGAGCATCGTTCCCCACTGCAGGCAGCGCCGAACGCTCGGATACGGCGGCTCCAGATCGTTGATGATGATGGGGACGATAGGCGGCAGCGGATCGAGTCCGCCCCTCCACAGCGGAATGCAGAAGCCGTGATCGAGCGTCAGGTGGTGCGAAACCGAGGGCTCGAAGTCGCGCTCGAGCGCGGTCTGCAGGATATGATTCGCGAGCTTCGGGTGGCCGGCGATCCTCTTGAAGGGACAGTCCTTCATCCACGGCTCGGCGGGGCCTTCGTGCTCCTCGCCCATGCCGACGCAGATGCTCGGAAGGTTGTTGATGAAAAAATTCACCCAATGGTCGGGGGCGATTTCGATCAGGACGTCCGGCCTCGCGGCCTTGATGCGTCTGCCGAGCTCGGTCAGCGAGCTCGTGAGCTCCTTCTGATTCGCGGGTTTGACGTCCTTCCAGCCGCGGATGATGAGCGGAGCGTGGCTGGACGCGAACACTCCGACAAGCCTAGCCATGGCTCGACCTCGCGGCCGCGTAGGCTCCGGCGGTCCTCACTTTTTTCAGGAAATCCGCCTCGGACATTCCGGCGACCACGAAATAGAATCGGAGCAGGTAGGGGTTGACCCGCGACGCGAGGAAGGCAACGTCGTCGCGCTCGACCGCGGTCCGAACCTCGGGCTTCAGGGGATAGCGGTCGAGGATCTTCTTCCGGTCGGCGCGGTACTCGTCGCCGAGCGCAGGAGAGCTCTGAAGATCGAAGAAGAGTTTGCTCAACCAGTAGTCTCTCATGGCGCTATTCTGCCACGGGCGCGCGCTACTGTTTCGTCCCGCGATCTCTGGTGAGGGGCACGAACCTCACCGGCAGGGTGCGCCTCGTCGTCGCGCGGCCGTCCGATTGCTTTTCCACGACGAGGAGCTGCTGCACCTCCGACGGTCCGCCCACCGGGATCACCATTCGCCCGCCGGGCTTGAGCTGGTCGACGAGCGGCTGCGGGACCGTTGCCGGCGCCGCCGTGACGATGATCGCGTCGAAGGGCGCGGCGGCGGGCCAGCCGCCGTAGCCGTCGCCGACACGCACCTCGACATTTCGATACCCCAGCTCGCCAAGAACCTGTCTGGCGCGGTGTCCGAGGGGCTCGACGATCTCGATCGTGTAGACCTTCGCCACCAGCTCGGCGAGCACCGCCGCCTGATAACCCGAGCCGGTGCCCACCTCCAGTACGGTGTCCCCCGGCTTGGGATCGAGCAGATCGGTCATCAGCGCGACGATGTAGGGCTGCGAAATCGTCTGGCCTTCGCCGATCGGCAGGGGCCGATTCTCGTAGGCGAAGATGTCCTGCAGGGCGGGGACGAAGCGGTGGCGCGGTACTTTCCCCACAGCCGCCATCACCGCCTCGCTGAATCTTGGCCGGCCGGTTTCAGCACCGGTTTCGCGCGCCATCGCGGCTATTTCCCCGACCATCCGGGCGCGCGCCGCTGCACGCTGATCCTGCGCGTCCGAGGGCTCGGCGTGCGTCACCGCGAGCAGGAAAAGCGCAGAGAGCAGGATAGCCAGCATGTCGCGCCCGAGTTCAGGCAACCACCAGGCTGGTCAGGCGCTGCGGATCGGCAAGCAGATCCGCGCTCGGACCGCTGTAGGCGATGCGCCCGCGGTTGAGCACGAGCGCGCTCTGCGTGACTGCGAGAGCGAGCTTGGCGTGCTGCTCGACCAGCACGACGGCAAGCGAATCCTCGCGGATCAGGCGCTGCAAGGCCTGGAGCAAGACCTCGACGATGATGGGAGCGAGCCCCTCGAGCGGCTCGTCCATGAGGAGCAGCGTCGGGTTGCCCATCAGCGCCCGCCCGATGGCGAGCATCTGCTGCTCGCCGCCCGAGATCTGGTTGCCCCAGTGCTCGCGACGCTCGGCGAGCTTCGGAAAGAGATCGTAGACGCGCGCCAGCGTCCAGCGGCCGGGGCGCGTCGCGACGCTGAGATTCTCCTCGACAGTGAGCGAAGGAAAGATATCGCGAGCTTGCGGGACGAGGCCGACGCCCAGGCGGCAACGCTCGTAGACGGGCAGCTTCGCGATCGGCTTGCCCTGGTACTCGATGTTCCCCGCATGAAAAGTCGTGTGCCCCATGATCGTCGCAAGGAGCGTCGTCTTGCCCACCCCGTTCCTGCCGAGCACCGCCAACGCGCCGCGCTCCGGAAGCGAGAGTTCGATGTCCTCCAGAACAACGGTTTCGCCGTAGCCGGCTCGCACCCCGGTCAAGCGCAGCGTATCAGACATGGCGCTGCTCCCCGAGATAGACCTGATGCACCCGACGGTCCCTGGCGATCTCCTCCGGCGGCCCCTCGACCAGGACTTCGCCTTGCACCAGCACGGTGATGCGTTGCGCGAAACGGAACACCAGGTCCATGTCGTGCTCGATGATCAGGATGGCGATGCGCTTGGGCAGCTCGTCGAGCACCTGCAGGATGCGGTGCGATTCGTGCGAAGGCACGCCCGCCGCCGGCTCGTCGAGCAGGAGCACGCTGGGTTTCAGGCCGAGCGCGATAGCGATTTCCACCAGGCGCTGCTTGCCGTAGGGCAGGTCGACGATGCGAATACCTGCGTCCTCGGCGAGCCCGAGCGTGGCGAGCAGCTCCGTGCTCTCGTCGCGGATGTCGCCATGGGCGCTTGCCGCGCGCAGCATGCGCGGCGCTACGCCACGGCGCTCGGCCACCGCGAGCGCCACGTTGTCGAGGACCGGAAGGCGGCGGAAGAGGGCGTTGATCTGGAAAGTTCGTCCCAGGCCGAGCTTCACGCGCTTGGCCTGGCCCGTCGCCGTGATGTCTTCCCCGCCGAGCACGATCCGGCCGGAGGAAGGGGACAGCACGCCGGTGAGCATATTGACGAAGGTGGTCTTTCCTGCACCGTTCGGACCGATAAGCGCGTGGCGGGCACCAGCCTCCAGCCGGAAGTTGATGTTGTCCGCGACGGTGAGGGCGCCGAAGCTCTTGCACAGACCGCGCGTCTCGAGAGCGATGTTCACGACCTTCTCCGCAGCTTCACGAGGATGCCGTCGAGGATACCGAGGATTCCGCCGCGGGCGAACATCACCACGAGCACGAGCATCGTCCCGATGCCGAAGTACCAGTATTCCGGGAATTGCTTGGCGAGCAGATCCTGCGCGATCAGATACACGACCGGCCCGACGAAGGCGCCGTAGATGCGTCCCACGCCGCCCAGGATCAGCATCACCAACAGCTCGCCTGCGGACTCGAATGAGAACACGTTCAGCCCGACGAACTGATTGGTCTGCGTGATGAGGCCCCCGGCGACGCCTGCGATCGTGGCCGAAAGCGTGTAGACCAGGACCAGGCGCCAATAAACCGGCGCGCCGATCGCGTGCATGCGCAGGCTGTTTTCGCGCACCCCGGTGAGCGAGGTCCCGAACGGCGAGTAGATCATCCTCCTCACCAGCCACCACCCGAGGAACAGCACGAGAAGGCAATAGAGATAGGCAGTCTTGCCGAAGATGTCGAACCTGAACAGGCCCAGAATCGGGGCCACGACGACGCCGGACAGGCCGTCAGCGCCGCCGGTGAGCGCAGTTGCCTTGTTGGCGATCTCCAGTAGAACGGACGTGATCGCGAGAGTGAGCATGAGGAGCGTCAGGGCCCGCGTCCTGAGGATGATGGCGCCGGTGCTGATCCCGAGCAAGGCGCCGGCGGCCGCTGCGGCGGCGAGCTGCACCATGGGATCGCTGATTCCCGCCTTCGCGGCGAGGATCCCCGCGACGTAGGCGCCCAGACCGAAATAGGCGCTGTGGCCGAGCGTGATGATTCCCGCATACCCGACGATCAGATCGAGCGAAAGGGCGTAGAGGATGTAGATGAGGATGCGTGCCCCGAGCGAGAGATACTCGGGCAGCGCGAAGAATGCCGCGATGGCGACGATCCACGGCAGGGACTCGATCCAGCGGATGCGGGGATCGGCGCTGTAGCCTCCCGCGTGGGCGCTCATGCACGTCGCCCGAACAAACCCGCGGGCCGCCACAGCAGGATGGCGATCGTGGCGACGTAGATGGGGAAAGCGCCGTATTGCGGCAGCCAGTACTTGCAGGCGGTGTCGGCGATGCCGATGAGGAACGCCGCGACGAACGGCCCGCGCAGGCTGCCCAGTCCCCCAACCGACACCACGACCAGAAAATAGACGAGGTTTTCGAACGGATAGGAAGGCTGGATCGCGATGATCTCCGCGCCGAGCCCGCCGCCGAGCCCCGCGAGTCCGCTGCC
>WNGH01001260.1_pt1 | contig 30780 bp, 30 predicted proteins | sample 5400631 | NCBI WGS metagenome assembly WNGH01 (sample SAMN13153373, study PRJNA577476) | soil metagenome | isolation source: 115 cm soil or saprolite under Garry oak tree replicate 1 | place: USA:California | collected 2016-06-15
TAGGGCTGCACAGCTTCTTTGACTTCGTCGATTTCCAGGCCAGCATCGCCCTGAACAACAACCCCGGCAACAGCGAAGTCGCCTTCCTCTCCCTGCTTGCCCTCATTGGCGATTACATCCCACCCTTCCTGACGCAGATATTTCTCATCTACGTTCTCATCAAATCCCTTGCCCACGAGGCCGCCATCATCCGCCAGTTCCTCTCCTCCGAAGTTAGCAACGGCATCGTGAAAGTAAATGAGTACGCTCTCGTCCAGAACTCGTTCCTGCGCACCAGGGCCGAGCGCCACGTCTTGCACAGCAGGGGCTACCGTCAATGGCTCCGCGTCAAAGCCCTCTACCAGACAGAAATCGGCCTCGCCTTCCGCAAATGGCACGTGAGCATGGGCGACAAACCCAAACTAGGCTATCGCCAGCCCGAAGACGCCTACCGCGAGCGCATCAAACGCCTCCGCCACGAAATCCAATCCGCCCAAAAATAAAACCAGGCGACCACCAGGGTCGCCCCTACTATGGACGACCCTGGTGGTCGCCTGGTTGGAGCGCCCCGAATTGTGGCAATGCCTCCCATCCCTTGTGGCCGCCCAGTTGGAGCGTCCCTATCCCCAAACTTGACACACATTCATACCACATGTTAGCATGGAAGCAGGAAAAACACCGAAACATGTAGAGGCGCCATTTGCTGGTGTCCATCTTACGTCTATCTAAATAAGTAATTGGGCGACCACGCTTGCTCTGCTGGTCGCCTCTGTGAGGAAAAAATAACTATGAGGCTGGAGCGGGCTGAACTGCTACAGATCTACTACTTTATGCGCCTCACCCGAGCCATGGAAGACCGCATCCGCACCCTATCTTGTACGAGGCAGCTCGCCCCGCGCGGTGATGTGTCAGTGGCTTGCTCGCGGTAACTCTCCCACCCTTGGGCGTGACGGACAAATGCACATCGGCGATATGCATCACGGTATCGTGCCATCAATCAGTATGCTGGGCGAATCCCTGCCCGTCGCCTGCGGCGTCGCCTTGACCATGAAGATGCGCAAACGTTCAACAATCGTGCTGGCTTCCTGCGGTGACGGCGCCACCAATACCGGGCCGTTTCACGAGGCCCTCAACTTTGCTTCCGTCCAGAAGCTCCCTATCATCTTCGTCATCGAAAATAACGGCTACGCCTACTCGACCCCCACCTACAAACAGTTTGCCATCCAGAATCTCTCCGACCGCGTCGTGGCCTATGGAATGCCAGGCGGGACCGTCGATGGCAATGACGTGCTGGCAGTCATCGCGGCCGTCGAACGTGCGGGCGAGCACGTGCGCAGCGGAAAAGGCCCCGCCCTTGTCGAGTGCAAAACCTTCCGCGTCCGGGGACACTCTGAGGCCGACAAAGCCGATTACGTGCCCAAGGAACTGCGCGACGAGTGGCTGGCCAAAGATCCCATCCCGCGCTTCGAAGCCTATCTCACCAAAGAGAACATCTTGACGGAGACCGTCAAGGCCGAGATCGAGGCGAAAGTCAAGACGACCGTCAGCGATGCTGTAGCTTACGCTGAAGAAAGCCCTGCCCCTGATCCCGCCACCGTAGCGGATTACGTGTTTGCTCCCGCCGGGCCAATCTCCATTGTCGGTGAGCCTGACGCCGCAGACCCACGCTACGTCAACGTGCTGGACACCCGTACCGGCGAGCCCTTCACCACCATGGATGCGGCCACAATCAAGACACCCGAGGAGGTTGGACGACGATGAGCGCAGTCACATACTTAGAGGCAATAGGCCAGGCTATACGTGAAGAGATGCGGCGCGACGAGGCCGTCTTTCTCCTTGGCGAAGACGTGGGAACCTACGGCGGAGCATTCAAGGTCAGCGCGGGCCTGCTGGAAGAGTTCGGCCCCGAGCGCGTCATCGATACGCCCATGGCCGAGGCCGCCATCATCGGTTCCGCCGTTGGAGCAGCCCTTATGGGCATGCGTCCCATCGCCGAGATGCAGTTCATCGACTTCATCACCTGCGGCTTTGACCAGATCATCAACATGGCCAGCAAAATGTACTGGCGCTCTGGTATGCCTGTGCCAATAGTCATTCGTGGCCCCTCCGGCGGCGGCACCAAAGGTGGCCCATTCCATTCCGCCAGCCCGGAGGCATGGTTCTTCCATACGCCCGGCATCAAAGTCGTCGTTCCTTCAACCACCTACGATGCCAAGGGATTGCTCAAAGCCGCCGTCCGCGACAACAACCCTGTCCTTTACCTGGAACACAAACTGCTCTACCGCCTGCCCGAGCTGCGTGAAGAGCTGCCCGAGGAAGATTACATCGTCCCCCTGGGCAAAGCCATCACCCGCCGTGAAGGTGAAGACATGACCGTACTCACCTATGGCGCCATGGTGCGCCAGTGCCTGAAAGCTGCCCAGACTCTTGAGGAAGAGGACGACCTGGAAATCGAGGTCATCGACCTGCGCTGCCTTACGCCGCTCGACCTCGAAGCCATCCTGGAATCGGTCAAGCGCACCAACAAAGTACTGATCGTGCACGAGGATATACTCACCGGCGGTATCGGCGCCGAGCTATCTGCTATCCTGGCCGAAGACCTCTTCGAATACCTCGATGGCCCAATTACACGCGTCGCCGCGCCCAACGTCCCGTTCCCATACGCGCCGCCCTTAGAGGCCGCCTATCTACCCAATGCCGAAAAAATACTCACCGCGGCCCGCCAACTCGCCGCCTACTAACCGGAGGTACAGGGAGAGGCTTTCAAGAGTAGGTTATTTTGAAGGGGAAGGTAACTCAATGAATTATCGCTCGTGTTTGTCAAAAGCAAAACATGTAATACACATGTAATACAAAGGAGTAACACATGCCGACGATGGTAAAAATGCCACGCCTGGGCGAATCAGTCGCAGAAGGAACCATCGGCTCCTGGCTCAAAAAAGAAGGCGATTGGGTCGAACAAGACGAATCACTCGCCGAAATCATCACCGATAAAATAAACGCCGAGCTCCCATCGCCCGTCGCTGGCCGCCTCGCAAAAATACTGGTCAAAGCCGACGAAACCGTCGCCGTAGGCGTAGACATCGCCCTCATCGAAGAGAACGCTGACGTCTCAGTAACCACATCCGCCCAGGCCGCGCCCGGACCTGATGCCGCCCCGCTACAAAGTGTAGCGCAGGCCGCCACCCCTGTCATGGAGACGAGAGGGATCAGGTCAGGCAATGGAGCCAGCGCAACTACCACACAGCGCAGGAAAAAGGAAGAGCGCCAGCGTATCTCCCCCCTGGTCCGTCGCCTTGAGCGCGAGCATGACATCGACTTGAACCAGATCACTGGTACCGGCACCGGTGGGCGTGTGCGCAAAGAAGACATCCTCGCCTACGTCGCGCAGCGCCAGGCTGCGCCCGTCGCCGTCTCCTCTTCAGCATCTTACGCGCCACTACCGCATACGACAACAATACAGCAACCTGCTGCCGTAGGGGCCGACCTCGGAGCCCAATTCATTGCGCCCTCGTCCACACCTGTCTACGTGCCAACGCCGACACTAACCACTACAGCAGGTGCGGACGTGGAAATCATTACGCCGGACCGCGTGCGCCTGGCTATCGCCGAGCATATGGTGCGCAGCAAGCGTACCTCACCTCATGCCACCACTGTTGTCGAGGTCGATATGACCAACATCGCTAAATGGCTGGAGAAGAACAAAGAAGACTTCAAGCGGCGTGAGGGCTACAGTATCAGCTACGTTCCCTTTGTCATGAAGGCCGTCTGCGAGGGTATACGCAAATTCCCCCTGATGAATTCAAGTTGGACCGAAGACAATAAGATCATCATCAAGAAGCGTATCAACCTCGGTATGGCCGTTGCCACCGATGTCGGTTTAGTAGTGCCAACTATTTATGATGCCGACCAGTTCACCCTGGCTGGCCTGGCAAAGCAGATTAATGCCGTTGCCCAGCGAGCTCGTTCCAATAAGCTCACCATCCAGGACGTGCAGAATAGCACCTTCGTTGTGAATAATCCCGGTACATTTGGTACAATAATCTCGGTACCAATAATCAATCAGCCCCATGCTGGCATTCTGAGCATGGACGCTGTAGTCAAACGGCCAGTAGTTATCGAAGACGATGCCATAGCCGTGCGTTCCATGATGTACCTGTGCCTCTCCTTCGATCATCGCATCCTGGATGGCGCGGGCGCCGGCGGCTTCTTGCAAGCCGTCCGCACAAAACTGCAAAGCCATGGCAAAGAAATAGACGTCTATTAATCGTGGGGGCCCGATGTATCACGCCCCTGACAAGGAAACCAAAATGACGACCACCATTCCAGAGCGCCGTCCAGAATGGCTGCGGGTGCGCCCGCCAAAGGGCGAAAACTACGAAAGCCTCAAGGACTTGATGCGTAGCAAAGAACTGCACACAGTCTGTGAGGAGGCGCGCTGCCCCAATATTGGCGAATGCTGGGGTCATAAAACCGCCACTTTTATGATCCTGGGCAGCGTCTGTACGCGTAGCTGCGGCTTCTGCGCCATAGAAACGGGCCGTCCAATTGGCCTGGATTGGGAAGAGCCAAAACGGGTCGCCGAGGCCGTACAGAAAATGGGTTTGCGCCATGCCGTGGTCACCTCCGTCAACCGTGACGAATTAAAGGATGGGGGTGCCGCCGTCTTCGCATCCACCATTCGCTGGATCCGCCGCCTGAACCCGGACTGCCGGGTAGAAGTCCTCACTCCCGACTTCAAAGGCGTCTACGAGGCCCTCCAGGTCGTCATCGCCGCCAAACCCGATGTCTATAACCACAATGTAGAGACTGTCCCCAGGCTCTACAAACGCGTGCGCCCCCAGGCCATCTACCGGCGTTCCCTACAGGTCTTACAATGGGCCAGGGAGATGAATCCCGCTGCCCCCACGAAGTCTGGTTTCATGTTGGGTTTAGGCGAGACCTGGGACGAGATTATCGAGGTCATGCACGACCTGCGCGAGCACAAAGTCGATATCTTGACCATCGGGCAGTATCTCCGCCCGTCGTTTCATCACCTGCCTATTCAACGCTATATCCCGCTTGAAGAATTTGCTACTTTGAAGGAAGAGGGCAAGAAGATGGGTTTTCGCCACGTGGCATCTGGCCCATTTGTGCGCAGCTCGTATCATGCCAACGAACAAGCCGATGGCGCTGCAGCTTTGCAATAACAAACACAGTAAGTGATGGAAGTAGGAGGCCAATGAGAGCACTCGTCAACGGCATCAACATCGCCTATGATGATCATGGCATCGGGCAGCCTCTCCTCTTCCTGCATGCTTTCCCCCTGAATAGAAGCATGTGGAGTGGAGAGTTGACTATGCTACTTCCGGAAGGACACTTTCGCCTCGTTGCCCTTGACTGGCGTGGTTTTGGCGAGAGTGATATCACCACGGGCATCTCCACCATGGAACAGTTTGCCGACGACGTGGCCGGCCTGATGGATGCGCTGGGAATGCCAAACGCCATTCTCTGCGGACTGTCAATGGGTGGCTATGCAGCCTTCGCCTTTCTACGCAAATATCCACAACGCGTAAAAGGCTTGATCCTGGCTGATACTCGTCCCGGCTCAGATACCGACGAAGCAAAGGCGAACCGTGAAAATGTGGCGCAACTTGCCGAGACAGGCGGCCCGGGAGCTATCGCCGATCTCCAGTTGCCGAGATTGATCTCGGATGAAACGCGCCAGAATCATCCTGAGGTAGAGGCGCGCATCCGCCGTATGATCGAGGCAGTCACTCCTCAGGGTATTGCCGCGGCCTCCCGTGGAATGGCGCAACGTGCCGATTCAACCGATCTGCTGGCCAGTATTGCCTGCCCAACGCTGGTGATCGTTGGTGAGAACGATGTCTTAACTCCTCCCGCTGTCGCGCAAGACTATGCCGCGCAGATAGCCGATGCCCAATATATCGTTATTCCGAATGCCGGTCACCTGTCAAACCTGGAGCAACCAGAGTCTTTTCATCAAGCTATCAGCGGCTTTCTACAAAGTATATCGTGGTAAATTGGTACGTCGTCGAGTAGGTCAATCTTTGTAGCATGGAGGAACATAGAGTGGGTGGAGCATGAGCCAGCAGAAAAATAATTATGAAGGTCGCCATCCGATTGTCCTGGTCGTGGATGACAATCCAGCCATTCGGGATATGGTTTCCTGGGCACTCGAACTTGATGGGTGTGAGCCGGCAGAAGCGGCTGAAGGGTACGAAGCTTTAGCATGGATGGACAATGCTTCCCGTCAAGGGCGCTATCCCGATGTCATCCTCCTGGACTTGACCATGCCGGGTATGGATGGCCACATGTTCCTTTCGAAACTCCATGCACAGTGGGAGGCTAATCATCCCTTGCCCGCAATCGTTATCATTACAGCGCGAGTAACAGATACTGACATCTCCACTTTGGGCGTAGAGCATGTCATTGTCAAGCCCTTTCATGTGCGCGCATTGCTTGATTTGGTCCGTAAATTGACGACCCGTATAAGAACCTGATCCGGTAATAGCGCTGTTGTGTAACTAAACTACCCGCCGAGAATCATTCGGATATCCATACATCATCATATTCAAAGCCTGTCAGCAGCAATGAGACTGTCTTCAACGCGCTGTTCGATAGGTTCTCTCTTTGATATTTGGCGCCTCTGCCTGAATATTGGGTAGAGAGGCCGCCGTATTGCTAGAAGCGGGATAGCCCAGACCCAGAGTCCGCGCAGATATGCCCACTGAAACCCCGGTAGGCCTGGTATGAAGCTGTCATGAGGTCCCCAGGCATAGAAGCAATACATACTGAGCATACTGAAGGCGAGGAGATAAGCCGCGAAAGGTAGTCTTAAAAAGCCAAACAAGACGATATCATCCTCACCGGTGGCTTCAACCAGGGCATAAAGCCCAAATAACGTGACGACATACCATGGCCAGAACCAGGGCGTTCCAATACAGCAATAGAGCAGCCAGGCCAGCGCCAGCCAGCGTACCAGGCTCGGTAGCGTCGTCATTGTATGCACTCTCACCATCGCTTGCCAACAGAGCGCTCCATAAAGAATGACGAAAATACCTATACTCAACGAATGCGCAACATTCTCTGCAACAGAGCTGTTCAGTGGGGCAAGTGGGTAGCCCAACGCACCCGCGATACTGTTATAGAGATGGCTGAAAAATTCCGGCAACGTATTGATGGCGCGTGAAGTGGTGGGGTTCATCTGAAAGACACGCAGTATTTCTCCATGTTGCCAGAACGGCGTATACAGCAGGATGATGGTACCAGCATAGGTTAGCGCCGCCACTAGCGTGCGGGCAAGCGGTGATCCTCCAGGTGTGTTTGTCTCAGGTGTCTCTTGCTTCCAGATAAAGATCAGGAAGAAGGGGAGCAGCAGTACGGCATTTAACTTGAGGCATGTCGCCAGGGCGAGCATAAGCATAGCTGCAAGATATCCGGTCGTTTTATGCTTCCCCGGTAGGAGGAACCAGGTCGCTAACAAAATGAAAAGCAGCAGCACAGCATCGTTGTGGGCATTGACGCAGGCTTCAAAGAGCAGTAATGGATTCCAGGCAAAAGCGAGGGTTGCCAGTATGCGCTTTTGCTGCGAAACTCGCCCTTGCAGGCGCTGCATTTGTCCTGCAATCGACCAGATGAGCAGTGTTGAGCAAAGGTGGGAGATCAGTCCAAAATTACGCAGCGCTATTACCATTGGTAAAAGCGATTGTTTGCCAAAAAGAAGTGTAATCCATTGTAATAGGCTGGTAATAGCGACCCATGAAGGTCCGTATGCCGAAGGTTGATTGTTCCAGTAGAGATGGACATACACTGGATCGGTACTGATAGCAGTTGGTAGTGTTGTCAAGGGGTTGAGATGGTAGATCACTCCTATACGTGCGTAACTAATGTATGAAAATAAATCAGGAGAGGTAACAACTGGAATAAGAGTATATAGCAATCCCAGCAATAGTGTCGAGTACAAGATATAGCGAAGGGTAGTAACAGGTCGGGGAAGGTGGCGCAGTGCAAACAAATACGCGAGAAGGGCTAAGAAAAAAGCAGCTAGAAGCAAAGGTACTTCAAGCCAACTGAGTGTCACAGGCGGAGGAGTTGGATGGATACTGTTCAATGAGGATGTGACGCTCCAGCCTGGAAAAAGCAGATGTGTAGGAAGGAGTGGCCATGTCCCACTGTTTGTTAAAATAGCGGTATGAAACCAGAACCCTTCTAAAGGTAACACAGCATCTAGCAATAGAATCGCGCATACCATTGCCAGGAGGAGTGTAAAAGGCAGTAGCCTCTGTATTGTCGTGACACCTTTTATTGGTATCGGCTCTACACTTGTGACATCTCGATTTGTGCCAGATTGTACCAGTTCACCTTTTGTTTGCATTGCTACAGTGTACACTGGAATATGGGTGTGAGCAAGAGCGAAAAAGCGATAAGGAAGTTTGATTCTTCCCTTAGCTTCTCTTGAGGAATTCTTGACAACTGTTTGTTAGAATGATAACCAGAGAGACTGAGTGCAGTCTGTCTAGATACCTGGAAACAAAGTGGGAGCGATCGTATGAATCCCAATGAAGATATACATAATCAACCGACAGAAGCGTTTACAAAGGGAGACTCTGTGTCGCGAATACCCTCCATGGGTCAAGCTATTCCACCTGCGCCCGCGGCACCAATTGCTGCAGCCCCTCGCAAACGGAAGATATCGCGCCGCGCGCTCATTGGAGCCTCGATTGCGGGTCTGGCGGGAGCAGGAATAAGTGGCTTTGCCTTCGAGCAAATGTTGCAACGGGGCGGATTGAACGCGATCTTCCACTTCAATGGGCCTATAGCAAGCGCGCCTCAGATTGGACACTTGTTACGGCGCGCAGGTTTTGGTGCAACGCCTGGTGAACTATCTACCTATCGCGCTCTAGGTTTTAACGGCGCTGTAGATCGACTCATCAACTATCAACAGGTCTCGGAAGATGATACAGAGAATCGACTCAAAGCGCTGAACCTGATTCTTAGCAGGCCGGATGACCAGCAGCGCTGGTGGTTACTGCGTATGGCCTGGACACAGAGGCCGCTCTTAGAGAAGATGACCCTGTTTTGGCATGGTGTACTCGTGAGCAGCTTCCGTAAAGTGGGTGGCCCAAGAGCATACGCACGTATAATGGTGCAAAACCAGTTCCTGCGTGAACATGCCTTTGATACCTATGATAACATCTTACTGGGCATCACTGCCGACCCTGCTATGCTCTTCTACCTCGATCTCACGAAAAGTACAAAGAACGCTCCTAATGAAAACTATGCGCGTGAGTTGATGGAACTCTTTACCCTGGGGCTAGGTCATTATACTCAACAGGACGTCTATGAGGGTGCGGCGGCGCTCACCGGTTGGCATGTCAGAGGGTTGACCTCGCGTTATCTGCCCAACGATCATAGCGATCTGACGAAAACCTATCTTGGGCAGACAGGGAACTTCGACTATAAGGATGTGGTGCGGATACTTGCCAACCATCCCGCGACTCCCTGGTTCATTTGTCGCAAACTCTTTACGTTCTTTGTGTATGAGAATCCTACTGCCAATGACTTAAAACCGCTGGTAGATACCTATGTGCAGAGTGGTCACAATATGGGCGAGGTGATGCGTACCCTGTTGCTTTCACCTCAGTTTTCTTCGACAAAGGCCTACCGCAGTCGCATCAAGTCGCCGGTCGAATATACCGTCGGCGCATACCGGGCTTTAAATATCCAGGGGGATGGCAATGGATTGCCGCTTTTTCCGCTTTTGATGGGGCAGACGGTGTTTGATCCGCCCAATGTGGCTGGCTGGCCAGGTGACAAAGTAAGTGCGCTCTGGCTCAATAGCGGAACATGGATGACCCGTCTGAACTATATCGATGTCCTGTTAGCTCGCGGCACATTTACGCGCCAGGAACAACCATCGCCTTTGGATGTTCAGGGGATCGTTGATGCCAATACTATCGACTCTCCTGAGCATTTTGTCGATTTCTTTTCGTCATTCTTACTCGACGGTGTCGTTGATCAAAATCGAAGGACGCAGTACATAGACTACTTTTCCGCGCAGGACACGAGTAGAGGGAATGCACAAATTACTCTGAAGAACGGCCAGAGTTATCCATTGAATCGAGTGCGTGGAACACTCTACTTGATGATGGCTTCACCAGAGTACCAGCTCAATTAAGGAAGACAAGCTATGAAACTATCGCGAAGAGCAATGATAAAGGATGGGTTTTTAGCAGTATCAGCGGGTATGATTATGCCGTCTATTTTCAGTAGGGGCATAGCTTCCGCACGAGCGCAGTCTATCGACGGCTCCCGAATTGCTCAGGCGTCAGGCGACCGCACCTTGATTGTGATACAGATGGCAGGTGGAAACGATGGATTGAGTACAGTTATCCCAATCGGAGACCCATTGTATCACCAGGTACGTCCCACTCTTGCTATTCTAGATGCCGAAGTACTGCCGCTTGATACAAGGCTGGGACTACATCCCAACCTGGCGCCATTAAAGCAGCTCTGGGATGGTGGGCACATGGCGATTATCGAAGGGGTGGGTTACCCCAACCAGAGTCTGTCCCACTTTCAAGCGATGGATATCTGGCAAACCCTTGACCTCAGCGGGGCTGGCAGTGAAGGATGGCTTGGCAAACTCGTCTCCGGCTGGGTTGACCAGGACGGCCACCCCTTCAAAGCGCTGGATATTGGGGTGCAGACGGCTCAAGCTCTTGCTTCAATCAGCGCTCCCGTTCCAACACTGGCAACTGTCAACACGTATCGCCTGTATCCTGATCCTGCCGATACAGATAATGGCAATGCTCGCCTGCAAGCACTGATGAAGCTCTATAATTCGTATCCCAAGACATCGCCTTACGCGGCTTTGCTCGACACAACAGCGCTGAGTGCCCAGGACGGTTCGCATCAGTTGCATGATGCAGATGCGCAATATCGAGCCGCTGTAATCTATCCTACCGGCCCATTTGCTGCCGGGCTAAAAATATTGGCGGAGGCTATTGTCGAGGGCCTGGGATTGCGTGTAGGGTATGTAACCCTTGGCGGATTCGATACCCATGCCAATCAGCAAGCAACACATGATACGTTGATGAAGCTATTGGCTGATGGTCTTTCAGCCTTCTATACCGATCTTTCGAATCATGGCAAAGCTGATACTGTTGTAATCATGACCTGGTCAGAGTTCGGGCGTCGCGTTGAAGAGAATGGTAGCCTGGGGACCGATCATGGTACCGCTGCCCCGATGTTCGTGCTTGGAAATCCCGTCAATAGGGGCATTTTTGGTGAGCCTCCCAGCTTAAGCAGCCTGGATAATGCGGGTAACCTGAAATATACCACCGATTTCCGCTCTGTCTATGCGACAGTGCTCGATCGTTGGCTCGGTGCGTCTTCTCACGATGTGCTAGGTGGCTCGTTCGGCTCACAAGATTTCCTCCCTCGGCCATAATATATCCTACCGGATGGGATACAGATGATTGTATTCTGCTCTCTTTTCGGTTCTTGACATAGTCTCCTCTTTTCTGTGTATACTGCTGTAGATACAGAAAGAAAGCATGTCAAAAGTGAAAAGATTGCTAAAAATACCAGCAGTGCGAGTGATATTGGCAATAGCATTCATATCCATTGCCGTGGTGCTCAGTTTTTTCCTGCCAAAGGAACAGGACCCCAACATTGGCTTGACCACCGATACAGTGCCGCCAACAGTCGGTATCACCAATCCTATTGGCTCTATTATGGTGAACCGCAGCGTTATTTACAAAGATATCACTATCATGGTGACAAAGGCGGAAGAAGCTGGGGCATTTTCAGATGATCGCAAACGGGCGGGTACCTATACGGTACGAGTGCATGTTCATGTGCAGCCAGGGGATACCATTCAATCTCCAGTCGGAATTGACTTTGCCTCGTTAGTGCTGCTCGTTCTTCCAGATGGGCAGGTAATCTCACCAAAGCTTGTTACCACACTTCCAATTGTATTTCCAAAACAAGCAAAAGATGGCTTTTTTGATTTTCCCGTTCCCACGCAAGAGTCACTCTCATCGTTGACCCTTCGTGTAGGCAGCGACGCCTCGGTGGCTTTCAGCCAGTAAATTAAACGGAAAAGTAGCAGCCATTCCATCTCATGGATAATTGCTGATTTTCCGCTTCGTACCTTATTCATCCTCGTTTGGTGCTCCGACATGCTCTACACGATGCTGCACGTCGGCAAGAACTTGTAGCCGGGGAGTATCTTCAGGTTGGTTGGCCTGGGCGACACTTTGAACCAGGTCATCTAAGGCCAGGTAAAATTCCACCAGTATACGCTCTCCGCTGGTGTGTGCGATGCAATCTTCCAGTAGCGCTTGTGCTTCCTCGTAAGCATCCAGGCGTTGTTGGGCCTCTTTCAGCCTTTGTTGCTGCTGACTGAGCTGCCATTCCAGGTTTTGCCGTTCCCTTCGGCGTAACCGCGTTTCCTGTGGTTCCTGCATCATCGTTTGCTGTAGAGCGAGCGCAGCCTCCCCAATCTCTAGCGCGGTTTCCTTACAGCGCCGCGTTAGCCATGCCCGCACTGCATGTGTGCGTACAAGAATGTTGGCACTTTCAGGGAGGCGTAGATTATCGTCCGAAAGCAGTTCATCGCTTCCAATCTCAGTAGAGGTGCCAGGTGTCTCGTTATCAAAATCCATGTGACTTTTTCCCCGGGTATCTTGTAAAATCTCATTACATCGTAACATGGAGGCGCAAACATAGCAACAAATTGCCCTTACTAAGATAAAAGGAATATCTATCATTCTGCATAAATTTGCACCACCTTTTGGCTTATCTGGCGTCTACTATAGTATAGGGCATAAAATGCTTCCCTGTTAGTGTTATCTATTGTAGTGTGGTACCCATAGTTACCGTCAGAGCTTATAGAGTTTTACCTTCATTTCTCGCGTTCGTATGAGCGATCATTTGCCAATCACCCACTAGAAAGTTTAGCGATTGTTATGTTTCAGAATTTTAATCGTTTCCGTCCTTCGTTGAAACACATTTTGTTCGGCGGTCTGGGGGGGAGTGTAGGGATGCTGGGCATTATCTTCGCGGGTGCGCTCTATGTCGTTGAAACGGTCAGGCGTCCCAAAAAACCTGGCACCTTTGACCATTATACATTTAGCCCTTATGAGTTGGACCTACCGGCTGAAGTCGTGACTTTTCCCCCGCAAAAAGGTGAGTATCAGGTCAGTGGCTGGTTTATTCCTCGTCCGCAGGCTACTACCACTATTCTTGTTTGTCCTGGATATCGCACCCCAAAATCTGATCTTCTTGGTATCAGTGCCCATTTGTGGAGGGCAGGCCATAATGTTTTGGCCTTTGAATATTATGGTCACGGTACACCTATTGGTACACCTGTGACACTCGGCTATAGTGAGATCAATGACTTTTATGGTGCTATTGATTTTGCTAAACAGCGCGCACCTCAGACTCGTTTGGGAGTCGTTGCCTATTCTATGGGTGCATCTATAGCCATCATGTGTTCTGCGCGAAACAATGATATCGAGGCACTGGTGTTGGATAGTGCTTTCGCTACCCATTGGAGCGTCGTCGACTACAATGTTCGTCGCGCTTTCCACCTGCCATCCGCTCCCTTTGTCTGGACAGCAGACTACCTGATGTGGTGGCGTGCACGTTATCGCTTCCACCAGGTTGAGCCTCTGCGCGAGATCGCGAACATCTCGCCTCGTCCTATCTTGCTCATTCATGGCGGCAAAGACTCTATCGTCGATCCTAATGATGCCACACTACTCTATAATGCAGCTGGAGAGCCAAAGGAACTCTTGTTCTTGCCGGAAGCCGATCACTGTGGCGCATACTTTTTCGATCGGGTTGCCTACACAAACAAGGTCCTTCATTTCTTTGAGCAAAACTTAAAGAAGCCCCGTTTGCAATTGATCGAGCAAACCGCAGATGGGCAAGTCACAACTCATAACCAGGATCAGAGTTTTTCCGAGGCCAGTTAGTAACTGTTTTACCGTGTAAGTAATATGATCACTCATATTCAGATATAATCTAAAGTAATAACCATCCCATCCTTCGCAGCCCTGGTGTTCGCGAAAATATGCCGTGCAGCCCTCTCCGCTATCGAAGTATCAACGATTTTTGGACTGAAGTGGGTGAGTAACAGTGAATGTGCCCCCGCATCTTGGGCAATGCCTGCCGATTCTTCTGCAAGCATATGAGCATGAGCGCGTGCTAACGGCAGGTCTTCAGGATCATCGTACATACTTTCGCAGATCAACAGGTCAACATCTCGGGCAAACTCGCTAAGTGTTGTGGTTGGGCGAGTGTCGGTGATAAAGGCTATTGAAATTCCACGCCGTGGAGGCCCAAGTACCTGTGCTGGCGTAATGGTCTGCCCGTTGAATTCTAACGTCTCGCCATGCTGTAACCTTGACCAGAGTTGTACTGGCAGTTCGAGCGCCCTGGCTTGTTCCACTCGAAAGGCAGGCTTGCGCTCCAGTTCAACACGGTAGGCCAGGCAGGGAACACCATGAGCTGCGTTGATACATGAGCCTTGCAAACCTGCGGGCAAGTCGAATTGCTCGCCACTCTTGAGTTCGCGAATCTCTACTGGATAAGGCAGTTCCGCGGCGATACGGCGCAGCCCCTCAACTACATAAGCTGTTCCAGGGGGGCCAAAAATATGTAAAGGCTCGGTACGGCCAGCGTGTGCAACCATAAAGAGCACCCCAGGTAACCCTGCGACATGATCCGCGTGCATATGTGTAAAACAAATGGCTCCGAGCTGGCGGAAACCCCAACCGAGCGATTTCCACGGAATCTGTGTCCCTTCACCACAATCAAAAAGAGTAAGGGTAGATCCATAACGCAGTAACACACACGAAAGCCAGCGCCCAGGTAGTGGCATCATGCCGCAAGTGCCGAGCGTACAAATATCAAGCATACTAACAATATCCTTTAGATTTGAATATATTTTCTAATTCTGGTCACTTTTCGTTTGTCTCTAGTATAGCAAAGGGATAGAAGCAATGGCAAACCAGCAAAGAGGAATCGACTCCAGAGGCTATTGTGTAGAAGCCTTTTGTATGGTATTCTTAAACTAAGATAGTAGGCATGGTGTTCCCTAAGCGCTTCTTTCCTCGTCTTCTTTAGTTTGATGCACCACATAGGGCTAGCCGCGCCAGGGGCGCAACTAGCACAATAACAATCTATAGAATCGTGACGGTGTATACTCTGCTGGCTATACACGATGGCCAGCAGATGATGTTCCACATAACCATGGGAGGGATGCAGTCATGTCATCACCATTCTGGTTTGTTCTGCCGGCGCTGATTTGTTACTTTATTGCGTACCGGGTGTATGGAAAGTGGTATGACCGCAGGGTCTGGAAGCCTGATCGCAATCGTACCACACCGGCACATATGTACACTGATGGGGTCGAGTACTTTCCCGTCAGTAAGTATGTTCTCTGGGGCTATCAGTTCAAGAGCGTTGCTGCGCTTGGTCCTGTCCTTGGTCCTTTCATTGCCATTCAGTTTGGCTGGCTCCCTGCACTCCTCTGGATTGTGGTTGGCAACTTCTTCATCGGCTGGCTGCAAGATTACGGCGCGATTATGGTCTCCGTCCGTAATCAGGGGCGCTCGTTCGGGCCAATCAGCTACGAGTTCACCGGGGCTGGTGGTCACAATACGCTCCTTGGTTTTATCCTCATTTACTTACTCGTTGTCTCGGCAACCTTCATCTTCCTGATCTCGTTGTTCTGGAAGATTTTCCCTGGCACTCCGGTTGCCACGCTAGGGATATTTATCACAGGCATCCTTGCGGGACAACTGCTCTATCGGGCAAAGATGCACATTGGCCTGGTCACATTGATCTCGCTGGCGTTGCTGGTGCTCAGCATCGTTGCCGGCAACTACCTGCCAATCCCGGCAAGCTTCAACAACGCGCTGGGCGTCTGGGCGATTCCGTTCTGGGCGCTGGTCTGCTGTGCTGTACTCTATCTCGGCTCCATTTTGCCGATGCCCACGTTCATCCAGCCAATTAACTACGTGGCCTTCTTCCCCACGTTCCTGGCAGTCATTCTGATCCTGCTGGGCGCGCTGCTCTCGCCATTGACGGGCGTCTCCATTCATCAACCGGCATGGGTTGGCTGGTATGCTCCCAATCTTGGCCCCATCTGGCCGATTCTGTTTGTTGCCATTGCCTGCGGGGCCATCTCCGGCTGGCATAGTCTGGTGAGCAGTTCCAGCACGTCCAAGCAGCTTGATGTCGAGACTGACGCACATCCCATTGGCGCTGGAGCCATGCTCTCCGAAGGGTTGCTGGCGCTGGCTTCGCTGGCTGCCTATGTGGTCGTTGTTCGGGCGGGCAGCCTGGGGAACGTTGGCTCGTGGGTGCTTGGCGCGGTGAACTTGACCAGCCCGTTCCTCGGTGGCGCGGCGGCTGCGAGCTTCCTGAGAGTCTACTTTGGCGTTGCCCTCATTCTGTTTGCTATCACTGTGCAGACGCTGGTCACGCGCTTTTGGCGGTTGGTCTCGGCTGAGATGGTTGGTGAGGGTACTTTCCGGCTCATGGGCCAGAAGCATGTTGCCACTTTCGTGGGCCTGCTCATTCCATTTGCCTTTGCTGTCACCGGAAGCTGGTGGAATCTCTGGCTCTACTTCGGTGGTTCCAACCAGTTGATGGCTGCGCTGGCGCTCTGGCTTATCAGCATCCATCTGGTACGTACCCGCGCCCCTAGCCTGTATACGATGATTCCGGCAGTGTTCATGACCATCACCACGCTGACAGCCATTGGCTTCGAGGCGTACTACTTCCTGTATGCGGTGATTCAGGGCAAGCCAATGGTCTCGACCACGCCAGGCACGCCGCTGAGTGGCACGCTCAGTCCAGCGGCAACGCAAGTGGCCCTGGTGTTCAACGGCATTTTCTTTGTAGTGGGTATTGCCTTGTTCATCCTGGGCCTGCGGATGGCCTGGCTCGTCTTGCAATCTTACCTGCGGTCACGTCCGGCGCCTGCGGCTCCGGCGGCGGCTCAGTCGCCAGGGGCTTCATGAGCCGCCGACCACGTAGCGCGTTGAGTATATCGGGGCTGGCAGATCGCCAGCCCGAGCTTCTCAAGGAGAAGGACTGCTATGCCTGAAGATGAAAAGAGCCATGCCCAAGAACACCCAGAGGAAGCGGCCCAATCGTCCCAAAAAGGGGGATGGCGCACGATGCTCAAGGGGGTGCTCTATGGTATGGCGTCACATGGTCATGTGACGGCCACGCTGCGCACGCGCATGTATATGGAGCATCTCTTTATGTTCATCACGTTAGGGGATATGCTGGGCATCCCGGTGCTGCCCCCCTATTACTCCCTGCAACTCTTGCCCTATGCCGTGCCCAACGTGGAGACCTGGAAGCAGCGAGTCTTCCGTGAGCGCGATTTCACGGATGCTATCTACTAAACCCGACAAAAAAGCACTGGTCAGGAGGTTGTCATGGCTGAGCCGATTGGGGCTGGGGGGCTGAGCAGGTTTTTCCGGCAACACGGTGTACCAGAGATCGTCATTTTTGCTGGCAAAGGCGGGCTGGGCAAGACAACATCCAGCGCCAGCCTGGCTTATCACATGGCAGTGAACGAGGGCAAACAGACCCTCTGCTTCAGCACTGACCCCCAGGCGTCGCTCTCAGATATTTTTGAGCGCGACTTTTACGGCAAGGGGGACGTCGAGCTTCTGCCAAGGCTCCATGTCGTCGAAATTGATGCCGACCGGCGCGTCGCTGATTACCAGGCTCAGGTCAAAAAGAAAATCATGGAGATGTATGGGCTGGATGCCGTGCCCAAAGAGATTGATGAATATATTGATTCGACATCTGCCGAACCGGCGATGTATGAATCGGCGACCTACGACGCGATGGCCGAGTTGGTCGCCCAGCGCAACTTCAATCTCTACATCTTTGATATGCCGCCCTTTGGGCATGGCGTGCGCATGGTGGCAATGGCCGATATCCTTTCGCGCTGGGTAGATAAGATCACCGAAGCGCGCACTAAGGTGGCCGAATACGACGCGGTGGCAGCCTCGCTGAAGGGAACAAAGGCAACGGAAGATCTGGTGCTGAAAGAGCTGAGCGGCATTCGGGCTAAGATTAAAATCTTCACCGATATGATTACCGACCGCCAGCGTACGGCTTTCTTCATGGTGCTGATTCCTGAACGCATGGCGATCCTGGATACCGAGCGGGCACTTCAGATGTTCAGAGACCTGGGTATTACCCTTTCCGGCCTGGTGGTCAATCAGGTCTATCCAGTGGAGATGCTGGATGCGCCAGGGCTGAGCGATTTCACCCGCAAGCGCATTGAGATGCAGCAGCACTACGTACGGCAGATTCACGAGCAGTTTGGCAATGTGGTTGTGGCGACCGTGCCCATGTTCCCGCGCGAACCCAAAGGGCTGGAGATGATTCAAGAGGTCGCCCGCTATCTGATGGGCGAGCCGGCCCAGCAGCGTGTGTAAGGGAGCGCCTATGTACACTGGCCGCAGGTATGCCGCCGAGACGGCGCTACGCATGGAAGATGTGAGCCATTCTGCTGCTTTCTCTCTTCACATTTACCTGAAAGGTGAGTGGCCATCATGCAGACACTCATGCAGTTGCTGAACGAAAAACCAGGACTGCGGTTTATCTTTACGGGCGGCAAAGGCGGTGTCGGCAAGACCGTCGCTGCGGCGGGGATCGCCATCCAGTTTGCCGGACAAGGCAAGCGCACGCTGCTGGCATCGTTGAATCCAGTACATTCGCTCAGCAGTGTCTCTGGGCAACCGCTCTCTGGTGGCGCTGTACTGCCTGTGGAGGGAGTCTCCAATCTCTTCGCGGTGGAGGTTGAGATCCAGGAGGTTGTCGCCCGCTATCGAGAGAACATCGGGCGGCGTGTGCGCGAATTCCTTAAATGGGCAGATATTCCTATTGATGCCAGACCGTTTGTAGATATTGCCGTGACCAACCCAGCGTTTGAAGAGAGCGCCATGTTCGATAAGATGATGGACATCATGCTGGGCGAGCGCGGCAACTACGACACCATCGTCTTTGACACAGCAGCAGTTGCCAATGCAGTCAGATTGATTGGCCTCAGCAAGATTTATGGCCTCTGGCTGGGCCGCATGATTGAAAGTCGCAAACAGGCGCTTTCATTGCGTGTGCAGCTTTCCTTCCGCAAGGAACGGGTGATGGAAGAGGTCAGGAAAGACCCCCTGATGGCTGACCTTATCAGTATGAACGAACGTTTCTTGCAGGTGAAGGAGCTGCTGATTGACCCGCAACAAACGGCGTTCTTCTTCGTGACGCTACCGCTGGCTCTGCCCATCTCTGTCGTCAAGCGCTTTATCGGGATGGTGGGTGAATATCACATCCCGGTGGGTGGAGTGCTGGTCAATCAGGTGCTCCCGCCGGAGATCGTCAGCAATCACCCTGATGAGATCTACTTGCAGAATAAGTACCAGGAGCAACTGGGGTACATGCAGACCATCAAGAGCGATCTGGGCGAGCTGGTGCGTGGATTCATCCCGCTGTATGACGGCGAGGTGGTTGGGCTGAAAATGATTCAGATGGCGACCAATGATCTGTTCACCTACGAGCCAGCCTATTGGAGCGATCTATGAACCGGCATGTAGTAGCAGCAGGGAACTATGTGCTTGGGTCAACCAATTTTTTGATCTTAAGCCTGCCAGAGGGCTGGCGACTCTTTACCGGCCTGCACCCCGCCGAGGTAGATAACAGCACCCAGATCAGAGATATTCGCTGGGTGACGAATGGCCGCGCCAGCTATCTCTTGCATAGCGGGCAGCCGGGCGGTAAAGTAGAGTTGGCCCTGCGTGTCGGTCAGGGCGAGGTTGGGCGCTGGCTGAATTCATTCCGTTACAGTGATTCTGCCGGTCAGCTTGTGATAGGCAAGCATCAGGCGTTTTATCGCCTGCGCCCGCGCTGGCAAAGCTGGTTCAGCCGCAACCGGGGGGATATTCTCGAAGTTGTGCTCTATTGTGATGTAACCAGGCGCACGCTGGCGCTAGAATTCAGCGGGCCAGAGCAGGAAGAGCAGCGCCTGGCGCTGCTGGAGGCCCTGCGCGAAGTGGTCTGCCATTAGCGCTTATCTCTCGTGCCCTGGCGTTTCAGGATGGCTTCGGCGAGCTTTTGCACGGCGGTAAAGCGTGCCTCTGTCTCCAGAACAGGAGGTGCAGGCGAAAAGCTGAGCAAGAGATGTGGCGATGAAGCGCTGATGGAGAGACGTCGCAGGTAGGGCTGCCACTCTTCCAGCAACGGTGCCAGCGTCTCTTTCAGATGGGCAGCGCCATGCTGGTGATAAATCATATAGTCGCCTACCGTTGCCTGTTCCCAGCCGCTTTCGGCAATGCGGCGCCGGACCTCGCGTTCTGGCTTCGTTTGCTTGGGATGGGCTTCTAGCTCCAGGCCGGCCCTGGGTGTTGAGCGCAGGTCCATGCGCAAGACAAGCAGATCGCGCCGGCCACGCAACAGATTGACCAGCCAGATCAACGGAAGTTCCCGCGACTCCAGCACAATGATGGCCGCCAGCTTGCCGATAGGTGAGGTCGCGCGCCGGACACCAAATTGAAAGATGGAGGCGTTTACCCACCGGCCCGTCAGCTCCTCTGCACCCAGAGCATTCAGCCGGTCACGCAGAGAGCGTGCCAGGTGTATGCCTCGCCGGCGGTTAAACCACATCCCGAGAAAATACCAGGCAACAAGCAATATGGAGAGCGTAATCAGCGTAGTGGTAATATAATATGAAAGCATAGGGAGTCGCTCCGTGAATACTCAAGCACTACAACAGCCAATCAGGATTGAGATGGTGGGCCTCTTGCCTACCTTGTTCAATATGTGCGCGAACTGCTGTACGACCGATACGATGGGTGCCTGTGGCATTGATCTGGTTGCCGATCAGATGCGTGATTATCCGCCGGAGGTGGTGGAGACCAACCACCGTGCTGCCGAACTCTATAGCCGGCTGCTACAAGAGTATGGCGGCGCGGTCATTCCACTGGCGGTCAGCACAACCTCGCTACGTGGTCTGTGGCTCTCGCTGCGTCACCGCCTCTCATCGGGTTTTTCCATTGTTGTCAATGGCCGCCGTGTGGTCGCCGGAAACGCCGATTATGACGAGCTGAAGCGCGCGATTGAGCAAGAGTTGCGTGTCTCTGCTGCTTGAGCGAGCCATCGGGCGCTAATGAATCTCCGGCACCTCTTCAATAATATCCACTTCGGAGAGCTGGCGATGCTTCCAGCCATCCAATTCAGGCAGGAGATAGGGGAGTAAGCGCAAGGTGATAACCGAGTTCATGAGCGGAAGGCCCAGCAGTTCGCCGACAATGACCAGGTTCACGGCGTCGCTGTAGCGGGCCTTTTCTTTTTGCAGCTCATGGAACATCTCAAAGAAGAAAAAGCCCCAGAGGAATTGACGCGCTACCTGCATGGCCTGCCGCAACCGCTCTCGCCAGGTGGCCCGGTGTGCTTCGCGTGGGGGCTGGCTTGTCCCCTCGGCATCAGAAGTGGTTAAAAGCTCGCCTGCCATGATCTGCTCCCCTCAGAGAGAAAAAGTGAGTACCCAGGCGGATAAGCAAAGATGCAATTATAGTATAGCAGAGCCGTCCGGTATTTGCAAATACATGGCCCGGTAGCCCGGTAGGGGCGTATGAATTAGTTGTAGCCAGCACACCTTGCCTGTAGACATCGTCGGCCTTTCCGATTTCATCACCAGTTGTTTTGGTATGCCCAGGCCAGGGCAATAATAAGCAAGGATAGCATAGCGATAGTAGTGAGTGCGATACTAATCACAAGGAAAGGGAAAGCAGAGATGATAAGTACCGTGGCAAAAATCACCCAGAACACGGCAAATATACCAATAAGATATTGCCAGGCCTGCAAACGCCTCATTTGCTCTTTCCTTCTTGCAACTCGCACTACAGGAACATAGTATAACAGGTAAGCGATAGAAAAATCTAATTTCAAAGCAGAGGTCAGAGGTAACTCATGCCATTACATTTAATTGATCGTTTCCATCCCAAATTACGCGATAAGCAACAAGCCGCGATAGATGCTGGACAGTTGTACAAACGTGACGAGCTAGAATTACTGGATCCACAAAACCTTCGCCCATTGTTGATGGTCAGTGTAGTAATGCTGATAATCGGTACAGTCTTCTTTGTCGTGCTAAACATTGCCTCATACATCGCACAGACTCATAGTACACCGGGACAGATCGGAGGGTGGGGACTATTTCTTTGGATCGGTATCAATATTCTCGCTTATATCGTCGTCATGTTTCTGCATGAGGGATTACACGCGCTGGCTTTTCTCTTCTGGGGAGGCAAACCCTATTTTGGGGCAAAGTTGCCTGTGGCACTTTATTGTGGCGCGAAAAATCAGTTGTTCCGCCGTAACCAGTATCTCGTGGTAGGCCTCGCACCCCTTGTGGTCATTTCGCTGGCGGCGATAATCTTCACGCTCTTTTCTCCTGCATTGGCTTCGTATGTGCTCTTTGCCTCAATCGGCAATTTCTCCGGTGCAGCGGGTGATGTGTGGAGCGTGTGGAAGATTCACCGACATCCAGCAGAGGTATTAATTGAAGATACAGAATCTGGCTATAGAGTCTGGGAAATTACCGTTTGACACAAAATGTTTTTTGTCTGCCCCACGAGTAAATACACAGCTAGAAGAGACAAGTTAACAGGGCTTACACAAAGGTAAAACCTTCGTGCAAGACCTAACAAATAGAGTCTGAATCAAAGACTGCTGTCAGTTGAGGCTTTCCGCACTTTTCCGTGAACCTCATATGTCAGTGGCAGTGTTATTGCTTTTAGGGTTGATCAGAGCGCACGATTTCGATGGTGCATTGGGCAATGAGAGCTCCAATGGCTCCCGCAGCAGCGAGCCAGGGGGCAAGCAATGTTCCTACGACACCAACGGTCAGTGGCATTTCAACGATGGTATGTTCTCCTTGCCGGATGATGATGCGGCGCACATTGCCCTCGTGAATCAGGTCCTTTACTTTGTCGGCCAGATCGCTGCCTTTCACATGTATCTCTTCTCGGTTTTCTGGTTCCGGGGTGGGATTCGGATTGTTTTGGGTCATGCTTGTTCTCTTTTCCTTTCTGCAATCTCGTGTGACGACGATGTGTTATTGGAAGCACCCAATGTGTCCATTCTTAATAGAGTATACGCTCAACATGAGACGAAGTAAAGTGACCCCGTTGTCAAAACGTTCCTAACAATGAGTGAGAACATGCTGAGGCGAATAGAAAACAAGATACCTCCCAGGACAACTGTGATTATGTCGTCCTGGAAGGCCTTCTTTTTGCTCTGGAATATTACTTTCTTCAGGATTGCTGCATCGTACTCGTATAGAGAGCTATGCGATTGCCCGCAGGATCAGCAAAAATGGCAAACCAACCAGTCTGAGGGATCTCGGTTTTCGGTTGCAGCGTTTTGCCACCGAGGGCTTCCACTCTGGCAAGCGTGGCATCGATATCATCCGTCGAGACGTAAATCAACACCTCGCCAAGCTTATAGCCACCTGTTGCTTCACCCACCTGGACAAAACCACCACCAGGACCAGGATCAGCCTGGAACATGTGGTAGTTGAACGTTGGATCGACCTGAAGTTTCCAATCAAACAAATCCGCATAGAATTTGCTTGCGGCTGCCGGGTCAGTTGCCGGGATTTCAATGTGAACGATAGAATGCTGTGACATATTCATTCCTCCTTTGGTATTTAGGACTAAAGAGATGGATATTCGTGAGTCACCAAGTATAGTATAGAATATAAGTTCTACATAATCAAGGGAAGAACGCTTGTATTTTGTTATTTGCAAACACTTATTCATAGTTAGGGTAGAAGTGAACCTGTTAATTCAGTTGGGGCCGATTGTTGATGCTCTAAAGTACATTTTTAGGTCATCTTAGTTCTGATGCCATATTATATACATGAGAGGGTATAAACCCGCCCCAGAGGCTAGAGGGAACGATGCCAGAATTACCAGAAGTGGGAAACGCTTAAGAATCAAAATGTTTGCTCAGCGCATCCATCAATACGCCCGCTCCAAACCGAAAGACATCCGTAGCCGGGAGCCCTGTCTCATCTTCTGCCTGCTTCACCGCCTCGCGTGCCTCCTGCTCACCGAGATGGTGCGTCCCAGCCTTGTGACAGAAGATCATCGCCTCCGGCATCGAACCGTGAATCAGGCCAAGCGTCACAGGCGAGTAGCCAGGATGATTGAGGGCGCCCTGCCCCTCTACGAAGACCCAGTCGTGTTGGTTGGTAAAATCGAGCACCATCTCTTCTACCATGCCAGCCACAAAGTCGCTGATAATGCGATCTACAGGAAGCCCGTTACCTGAAATCATGATGCCTGTCTGACCGGTAGCGACGAAGGCACTATTTAGCCCTCGGCTTGAAGCTTCTCGATCGACCTCCAAGGCCGCGGACATTTTTCCTGTAGCACAATCTGAACCTACCATGAGAACTGTGTGGCTCCCAGGACGATGTGGAATAAATTGCGCGATGCGATTCGAAGCAGGTGGTCGGCGTACATCCCAAATTGTCACGCCGCGCTTTTCTGCGGCAGTGCGAAGCTCTTCATCATCTGAAATAAAGAAATGCAAACCACTAACAATATCTAAGCCTGCGTCGATAGCTGTAAAGAGTTGCCAACGCCATGCTGCTGGCAACGCGCCGCCCATGGGTGCGATACCGATCAGAACTGTATCTGGTTGATATTTCAGTGCTTCGTTAATGTCGCGTACAACTGGTATACCTTTGCCAATTGAAGCACCTAGTGCTTGTGAAACATCCTGACCCGCTTTCGTGCTATCGATGACGGCAACGACTGTGTCTTTGCCATAACGGATGACACCCGTGGCTGTTTTGCCGTAATGCCATTCAAAGGCTCCTTCTGCCAAGATCGCTATGCGTCGCATGATGTTGCTCCCTCGTGAGATGCATGGAAGAGTGTTCAATTGTGATCTCTATTATACAACCTGAGAGCGCAGGGATAAGTTCTTGTGCCTTGCTCTATACAATATTCCAAAACCTTGACAAAGGAAGACAATCGCCGTAGACTTGAGGCATGTAGAACAAACGTCTGGTGCATCTCAAAGAAACAGCTTTCGAGTGAGGCGTGCCGGTGAAGACCATCCATCGATGGGAACAAGCAGGCAAGCTGCGAACGCTGCGCACAGCTGGCAGCCAGCGGCGGATTCCTCTCGAGGAAATTCATCGCCTGTGAGGGGGGCCTGGATGGGGGGCCTATGGGCATCGAGCCAAAGGCTTGTGCAGGCACGTCGAAACTGCACTCAAAGGAAGGTGAGCAGGCAGAGAAGACAGAGGGAACAGATGGGACAAGCGACCCGCACCACGAAACTGCCTCTTGATCTGAGTGAACGCGCGCAAGGGGGCGCCAATAACGGCAAACGTGCGTCTCTCGACAAGACGGTTGCGGTGCTCAATGCGGCTCGCACCTTTTATCTTGACTTCTTCCTGGCATATGCAGAGAAGTTCGGAGAGCGCGTGTCCTACTACTCGGAGAAACACCTGGAAATGCGCGAGCGGACTATTTCCGCCAACGAACTGCTGACCTGGGCCGAGTCCCATACGGTCAAGACCAAAGAGCATCCTTCTCCCTGGCTCACCTGGAACTTCAGTGAACGCTTCCCCGACATGCCCTTTCTCTACCGTCGCTCCGTCATCAAGGACGCCATCGGCAAGGTCAGATCGTATCTCTCGAATCTCGAGAACTGGCAACAGATGGGGAAGAAGAAGGGCAAACCGGGGCTACCTGGGGCCAGCAATCATCCCACGCTCTACGACGGAGCCTTCTCGCTCGAAGTGGGGGCACTGGATCAGCGAGAGGCGTTTGTGCGGCTCAAAGTCTACACAGGAGCCTGCTGGACCTGGGTCAACTACCCTGTGGCTTACAATCGCTACTTTGAGCAGCGGTATACTGATGCCGCCTGGGAGCGGCAGAGTCCCAAGCTCGTGCTTCGCGCCAAGACGGCCGAACTGCACGTTTCTCAGACGAAGGAGGTCAAGGCCAAGAAGATCAAAGAGAGCAAGCTGGATCCTGACCTGGTGACGGTCGCCATCGATCTCAATGTCAAGAATCTCGCAGTGATCACGGTGCGGCAGCATGGCATGATGATTGAAACTATCTTCGCCACCGATCATGGCCTTGATCAGCGCCGCTATCAGCAGCTCAAGCGGATCAGCAAGAAGCAGTGGCTTTCCGGTAAGCCGATCCAGGGGGAGCACAGCAACCAGCAGCTCTGGCAGCATATTCGGCGTATGAATGAGGATGCTGCCCACAAAGCGGCGTGCATCATTGCCAACGTGTGCGCGAAGTATCCAGGCTGCGTCCTGCTCTTTGAGCGGCTCCGGAAAATCAAGGCCAGGGGAGGAAGCACATCCCGGCGGCGCAACCGCAGACAGGCGAACCAGATGCGGGGCAAGATCAATCAGTACGCCCGCGAGAAGTCCTTCGCTGAAGGCACTGTCACCGTCGAAGTCAATCCACATGGCACCAGTCAGTATTGCTGCCGATGCGGCGCGAAGGGGGAGAGGTTCTCCTCTCGGGGCGGAAAACGCATCAAGGAAAAATGGGGAAAGCTGTTCTGGTGTCCGCATTGCCGCTATGAGGCCAATGCCGACTTCAACGCGTCGGCGAATGTACATCATAGCTTCTTCAATGAGTTGCATTGGCAACCCCGCCCTAAACGGAGCGGGTGACGCCCTGCGTCGCTACAGGGGACGTGGGAGAAGCCTGTCAGAGGGCAGCCCCGGCAAAGACTGACAGGCCAGGCCCGTGTGCAAATGAGTCACACACGCAAGGTGGTGGGGCTATCTGCTGGTCCAAAGGGGTGACGTTCCAACCCGGCTCACTTCGAGGACAGCTCCTGGGGAGATAACTTGCCGGAAGACGGAAGGAACGCTGGCAAGCCGGACTGAACCAGGGCGGCGAGAACGCGGTTGTCCAAGATTGTCTACGATTTTGGGGAACTGTTGACACCACAAAGACTAGACTCTTAGCCGTAATCATGCTATTATTAGCACCAACATACAGACAAGAACAAGCAGAGAGGTGGAGTTATATGCAATTTAATCTGATTAACTGGCTTTTTGTTGACCCGGTTACCGCCGGGACCAACGCCGGTCTCAGCGGGCCTGAAACGTTTCATTTTTTAGTTCCCTGGATTATTTTCTGTTGCGCCGGTGTGCTGATCACCTTCTACTACTCGATTGAGGGACGCAAGCGTTTCTTCAAGAGCAGACCGATAGAGAAATATATGCTTGACCGCTATCTCGGCTGGCTGGCTGTCATCTGTGTGATTGGCTTCCCCCTGATTTTTTGCCGCTTGTACCTGGCGCAGTACTTCTTCGCGTGGCGTGTCTGGCGTTACCTGTGGCTGGCCTCCTTGCTCGCCTGGGCTATTACCTGGATTGTCTACCTGGTACGAAAGTATCCGAAAGAGCGCGATAACTACCTGGCCTACAAGAACCGCCAGCAATATATCCCCAAGAGCAACAAGCGCAAAACGAAAACCGCGTCGTCGCGGTAAGGAATAGGGAGTGTGTTTGACACGATCAGCGGCATTCTACTGGCCGGTGGGCGCAGTACACGCATGGGCAAAGATAAAGCCCTGTTACCGCTTCCTGGCAATCAGGACCACAGCTTTGTAGAGCATCTTGCCTCGCTGTTAGCTCTCTCTTGTCGCGAAGCGCTGCTTGTTGTTCGTGATTCTGCCCAGGCGCTTGAGTATGAAGCGCTCGTGCCTGGCGGAGTCCGTATCCTGGTAGATGTAATCCCCGGTAACGGTCCTTTGATGGGCCTCTACACTGGCTTGAAAGCTATGCATCCCTTGTCTTCTCATGGCCTGGTGCTGGCGGTGGATATGCCATTTGTGCAGCCCGCGTTGATCTCCTTCTTGCTTTCCCAACCTTTGACCGAGGCGTTGCTCATACCACGGGTGGAGCAAAAACCACAGGTACTGCTGGCTGTGTATCCCCGTACAGCGCTACCAGGTGTGGAAGCATGTCTTCAAGAGGGACGGCGCGACCTGCGGAGTTTGTTGGCAGTTTGCACTGTTCACTATCTTGAGGAGGCGCAACTGCGGGCGGTGGACCCACAACTGCGCTCGTTTGTGAATGTGAATACGCCGGAAGAATTTCAACGCAGCTCTACATTTCAGTAGCCATATATTTGTGCCAGCGTCGTTGTGCCATGCCCTTCAACTGTTCCTCGAAGCCGCGCATGGTCAACCAGGCGCGCGTTTCGCCGGTCACAACGATATCAGTTTGCTGTAGTTCCGCGATACTGCTAGCCCCACTCAACTGCATTGCCACTTTCATTTCCGCCACCACCGTTTCGAGCAGTGCGCAAACCTGCTCGTAGCTCTCGCTGGCGGCCTTGAGGAAGGGAAAGCCCATCCCTACCAGCGTAGCGCCCAGGGAGAGTGCGCGGGCAATGTCGAGACCACTGCGCACGCCCCCGGTAGAGATGAGGGGGAGGCGCGCAACACCGGCCTCGACAACGCAGATAGGCGTGGCGATGCCCCAGTCGCGGTAGAGGACACCGATATTCGCGGTGCCTCCATCTGCTCGTGACCCGGGTCGAGCTGCCTCCATCGCCGACATGCTGCTGCCGCCCGCGCCGCCGACATCGATGGCGCCAACACCACAGTCACGCAGGAGGAGAGCCTGCTCACGGCAGACGCCTGCGCCCGTCTCTTTCGCGATCACCGGAACGGGAAGAACACTGGTAAGAGCTTTGAGCGCCGCGGCCTCGCCAATTGAGCGGCGATCACCCTCGGGCTGAGCGGCTTCTTGCAGGCTATTCATATGCACCGCCAGGGCGTTAGCTCCAATCATGTCAATGGCCTGCTGCGCTTGTTCAACGCGAAAAGCAGGATGGCGCGACTGGGCAATGAGTTGTGGCGCACCAATGTTGGCGATGAGAAATGCATTGGGGGCATATTGGCGGGTCACCGCGTAGCTTGGGGCCACGTCGGGATTGACGATCGCGGCCCGCTGGCTGCCGACGCCGAGGGCCAGGCCATACTCTTCCGCTGCCCGCGCGAGGTTGCGATTGATCGACGTAACCTCTGGATGTCCTCCGGTAAGCGAAGACATGAAGATTGGGAAGCGCAGCCTGTGTCCCAGAAAGGTGACCGAGGTATCGATCTCGTCCAGGTCTACTTCCGGTAGTGCTTGATGCACGAACTGTATATCATTCCAGTTGGCACGTTGGGGGGCGGTAATATCCTGCCCCAGCGCAATGCTCACGTGCTCAATCTTGCGCTTTTTCACTTCATCCGACATGTTTCAGGGATGCCTTTCTACTACTTCCTATCCAACGCAAAAACATATAGACGAGAGGAATGCCGAAAACGAGTACTGGCTGATAGATGACGTTTTCTGGGCCAGTAATAATCTGTAATGGGTAAAGCAGAAGGGCTGTTGCGGAGAAGAGCAAGAGGGCAATTGTGCGCGTATCCATGCGCCTGAGGGCCGCAATCCATATTACCCACAACGCATACCATGGCCAGAACCATCCTAAAACAAGCACCAGGTACCAGAAAACAGCGGTAGCCCAGCAGTCGAGCAGCACATCAAAGCCGGGAAGAAGCATCTCATGGTCGGCAAAGGGACTATTGCGCATAGCGGTATCTGAAGTGAGGGCGTGACGTACTTTGCCAAAGAGGCGGAAATAGATCAGAGCAAAGATGAAGATAGTAGAGGCGCGTAAAGCTCCATCAGCAGCAGTTATTGGTTGCATGAAAGACGGAAAATGTGACCATTGTGCGACAAGCCCAAAAAACCACTCCAATGGTCCCCCTAACAATTCGACGAGTGAATGGGAAAAGTGTGCTAAATCAATGGCTGAGGTAATAGCAAAGAAGCTCCAAGGACCCCGCCATAAGGGCAGAAAGAGCGGTATGACCGGTCCCTGCCCTATCAAAGTGCGCCAGCAGAAACCCCAAAAAGCATGGGAAGTATTTTTCTCGGTACGCACAAGAAACCATGCGAACAGTGGGGCGATGAGTAGTACGACCAGGTTCATGCTGACGGCTATGCCGAGCAGGATCAGTATAGCAATTTCTTGCCAGAGACCTTTTCGATACACATACAGCAAGATCGCCAGGAAGAGGATGCAGAGCAAAAGGCCCTCACTATGACCGCTGCCTGCCAATTCAATGATGATAAGGGGATTCCAGGCGTAGATTAGTGTGCCAATCAGGCGGCGCGCAGGCGCTAGCTTTGTCAGGATAGCCCATACAAGTACGCAATTGATGAGGTGGGCGAATATGGCCAATCCTTTGAAGAGAAACAGTGTTGCGACAGGCCCGGCACCGATACTCACCAAGAAGAGGGCGGGTTGAAAGAGCAGGGTGAGACAAAAAAGCGCAGTACAGGCGAAAAGCAGCAGCAGCCAGGGGCGTGGTACAAAGTTCAACGCATTGCGATGGCGATATGTGTTCCAGATAACCAGAGTGTAGGATGCAAGGAGAGCAAGCAAGACGAGCGTCAAAAGCGCCTGGTGAAACCACACCAAAGTGATCAGGCCGTTATTTGAGGCCGTAGCGTCGCGGAAAAAAACCTGTGAAAGGGCCAGCGTCCAGGGCCATGCTGAGGCAAGTGGCGTACTACTTAAATGCAGCCCTGGCAGCGGAGCAAGAGCTACTATCGCCAGGTACAGGAGTTCCATGAGGCAGGCAAGGAGCAGCAAAGGAACCAGAGCAGGCAACCAGGCGTGGAATTCTTTCCAACGT
>WNGH01002939.1_pt1 | contig 30639 bp, 21 predicted proteins | sample 5400631 | NCBI WGS metagenome assembly WNGH01 (sample SAMN13153373, study PRJNA577476) | soil metagenome | isolation source: 115 cm soil or saprolite under Garry oak tree replicate 1 | place: USA:California | collected 2016-06-15
TGCCGGCAGCCCAGGAAGCTTTATGGGAGATGTTGGTGAGGAGGGCGGTTGAGCTGCTGCCCCTTGGTTTGGGCGATTTGCCTCGCATCCGTGAACTTCTGCGGAAATATGCCGATCGTCCGATGGATCTTGCAGACGCAGCGCTTATCCGGATTGCCGAACGAGAAGGTATCCGAAAAATATTCACAGTGGACAAGAGAGACTTTTCAGTCTACAGGATTCATGGTCGGATCCGTCCCTCAATCATGCCTTGATTCGCATCCCCATTAGTAATCACACATCGGTTTTCAAGAGCCTTCGATTCACTCTCCCTAATTCTTGAATTAAGTTGGTGGACGTGACCGGGATCGAACCGGTGCCCCCGGGCAATAAACAAAGCTCTGTGGTTAGCGGGCTGCCAAGCCTTCAGAATCTCGAACGGCGCGCCTTTCCAGAAGATTCCGGAAATAATAACGTTAGTATCGAGGATTGCCTTGATCGTCACTTCGCACGGCGCCTGACTCTAGCAATTGCGGACTTCAAATCTGCTTTCTTTACTCCGGCTTTTTTGGCCTCCGCACGAGCTTGGCTCAAAAGCTCCTGGAATTCCTCGAACCTAGGTGGCGTGATGATGACCTTGAGGATCACAGCATCGCCCTGGCCAATGACCACGAATTGGTCGCCTTCGTTGAGCCCGAGATCATTGCGGACCTCTTCGGGAATGACGACTTGTCCTTTAGATGACAGCTTCGTGGTGGCATAATCGGCCATAGTCAGTCGCCTCCGATCTGACCAGTAGGACTAGCATTGAGTTGAGCCTCCAATCAAATGGATCACGTCAATTGGTTCCCTCTCGAATAGGATTGCCGGATGATGATGACTGCAAATTCAGGGAAGGTGGGTCTGGCTACGCAAATGTTATAGACACCATCGCTCCAAGGAATCCGCCTATATAGCCTATATATAAAGGATCAGCCTTCAGTGCCAATTTCTGTATCTAACTGTATCTATGAGACTTAGAATTTTGAGCGATTACTCGCATCGGATCCGCTGAACGTAACACGCTCCCACCTGATTGTTGATCATTTTGCTATGTGTTGTAACGATTATCGTTATAACGAAAGAAGAAAGGATGGCGACTATGTGCACACTCTCCAGAGCCCAATGAAGGAACCGCGTCCGGCGGCAATCTCGTGTCGTGTTTTTTCCGCGCTCTTCTGCAAGGAGTCCAGTTCGACAAGCAAGTTACACAATCGCAACTTAAAGGTTACACGGTCGCAATCAGAGGCGAATAAGCTGCCGCACGCGATTACCGCCAAGGTAATCCCGAGAGGTGAAATTCCGTATGAGCACCGACCGTCGAGAATTCTTGAAGCTCTTGAGCACAGCCGCAGCATCGGCTACCCTTCCCTCGAGCATCACCCGCGCCCTGGCAATTCCCGCGAGCAGCGGGACCGGGAGCATCAATGATGTCGAGCACGTTGTCTTCCTGATGCAGGAGAACCGTTCGTTCGACCACTATTTTGGAACATTGCGCGGTGTACGCGGGTTCGGAGATCCGCGCGCGGTGAAGCTACCCTCGGGCAAAAGCGTGTGGCATCAGCCGGATGCGAACAATCCCGACGGCTACGTGCTGCCTTTTCATCCGGATGGTGCCTAACAAAGGCACGACCGCCATGGCGTATCTCACCCGCAAAGATATTCCGTACCACTATGCGCTTGCCGATGCGTTCACAGTCTGCGATGCGTACCATTGCTCGTTGCTGGGACCGACCGACCCCAACCGGTATCACATGTGGACCGGGTGGGTAGGCAATGACGGCAGCGGCGGCGGGCCCGTGCTCGATAACGCGGAAGCCGGGTATGGTTGGTCCACTTACCCCGAACTGCTGGAAAAGGCAGGAGTCTCGTGGAAAATTTACCAGGACATCGGCGAAGGACTTGACGCCGCCGGCTTTTGGGGCTGGACCGGCGACAAACCATATATCGGCAACTATGGCGATAATTCGCTGCTCTATTTTCATCAATATCAAAACGCGCCGGACAGCAGCCCTCTGGCACAAAAAGCGAGAACCGGGACCAATATCCTGAAGAGTGGAACGCTGTTCGACATTTTCCGGCAGGACGTTCTGGCGAATCAATTGCCGCAAGTAACTTGGATTGTTGCGCCGGAAGCGTATACAGAGCACGGGAACTGGCCCCCGAATTACGGTGCGTGGTACGTCTCACAGATGCTCGATGCGCTGACCGCCAACGCCGAGGTTTGGAGCAAAACTGTCGTGTTCTACGTGTTCGACGAGAATGACGGCTTCTTCGACCACATGGTGCCGCCCACGCCGCCGCAGTCGCGGGCGGAAGGCATCTCGCCGGTCGGCACAGTCAACGAACTGTTTGCCGGAAACTCCAATTTTCCTGCCGGACCGTACGGCCTTGGCGTGCGTGTGCCGATGATCGTGATCTCCCCTTGGACGAAGGGCGGGTGGGTCAATTCCGAGGTGTTTGATCACACGTCGCTGATCCGTTTCATCGAGCGCCGCTTCGGCGTTTTGGAGCCGAACATTACGTCGTGGCGCCGCACGGTTACCGGCGATCTGACAACGGCATTCAACTTCGCGTCACCGAACGACGCAATTGTTTCCTTGCCCAGCACTGCTTCCTATGAGCCGCCCAACACTGATCGCTATCCGGATTATGTGCCTACCCCGCCGTCCAGCCAGGCGCTGCCGGAGCAGGAACCCGGCACGCGTCCCGCACGCGCTCTGCCTTACGAGCTGCATGTCGTGGGAGAAGTAAACGCGGCGCAGGGCGGCATAGAACTTTCCTTCAAGAATACCGGCAAGGCCGGTGCGGTATTTCAAGTGCGTTTCGGCGATGGCCGAGCGCCGAGGACTTACACGGTCGGCGCGGGCGATGAAACTTCAGACCTTTTCGGAACCGTCGGCGCAACTTCGTACGACCTTTCGGTCTCCGGACCGAATGCTTTCCTGCGCACTTTCGCGGGTGGCCTCGCACCGGGCAGCGCAAACTTAACGGTGCAAGCGATTTACGACAAGGATGCGGAGGGCGTTGCGCTTGTGATCCGAAACCACGGCTCGAGTCCGGAGAAACTGAGCATTCTGGACGTCTATTCCGGTAAGACGCAAACGCGCATGGTGCAGTCGCAAAACACAGCTACCTACGTTAGCCCGTTGCACAAATCCTTTGGCTGGTACGACTTCATCGTGACGGCCGAATCCGATGTCAACTTTGCGAGACAACTGGCGGGACACGTGGAAACGGGAAGACCCAGCGTGACCGATCCGGCCATCGGCGCAGCGTTGGCACAAACTGCGGAAGTGGCCTAACACGGCTGATCGGAAAAACTACTGCCTTCACGAGAAAATCAATGGAGACCGGGCATTTTGTTTACCTTGCCAGCGCACAAGGCGTGAACGGAAAGGTCTGTTCACAAAGCACACTGACAGGGCCGGCATTGTCCGGCTCGCTCGTTAAAAAGGGGAAGTCCATGGTCACAGTCTGAGCGTCAGCACAGCAGCGAACAGGTCCATCGGCCAGTGCATCATGATCATCCGCGGAAGACGACGCGTCCGCAGATAGATGAGTTGGAAGATTACGACCAAGGGAAGAAACTGCAGGAAACGAAAAACGATCAGACGCCGATCGAACACCAGCGGGAACACGCTGTGCTGAAATGCCCACCAGAAACCGACCAAACATGGCGGGAACGAGTTGCGTCGTTCCGTACACAAGCCAACTCGCAAGCTTCGAGCCTCCCGCGAGGACAGGAAATATTGCGACCAAGTACAGAAGACCCCACAGCGCTTCGCGTCTGAGTCGGGAGCGGTCCACTCCAAACAGATCGATGAGCCGGATACCTTCGCGTTTCGTCTGCCGCCGGAGCAGCAGGAGACACCCAATATCAACGAGCGTGGCATAGACCGTCCACCATGGCGCTTGAGTGCGCCAGGGCGTTGGATCACCGCGAATGAGAAAGACAGTTGCCACGACCACCTGAACGAAAAGGATCAGACCGGTTCGCGCTGTCGTCATGAGCAGAGGTCCTGCCCAGCCGACGCGGCGTGATTGGATGCGTTCCAGGATCGTGGATGGAGAATTCGGATCGAGCATTTGGCCTATCATATATGGGTACATCTGGATTGCACTTGCCGTCGTAGCTTTTTCTTGGTTAATGCAGCACCGTGCGATGAGCATCCAAGCTGGCGACTTCCTCAGTGATCCTCGAAGTGAGTTGCCGTCCCTAGGGAAGAGAACATCGAGTGGCCGTGTGGGAACTCTTTCGCCGTAAGCCTCGACCGCAGCAGAAAGTAACGACCGGCCGCTTCGAAATCGAGCGGAACGGCAAAGTCACGTACCTTGAATATAGTTTGAGCGGAAATATCTTGGAGCTAAACCCCTGCTGAGGTCCCCGAAAAATTGCGCCATATGGGTCTTGCGTCCTCTCTAGCAGGGACCGACGAGAAAACAATGGCGCATGTGTTGCCCTAATCGTCTTGCTTGCCGTTAGGCAAGATTATAAACGCCACCTTCGGTACGCTAACGCACAGCCTTTGACCTCGGATTCCGCTGGCGTTGAACAGTAAAATGTAGGATCTTACGACGAAACTTCTGGAGAAAGTGTTGCGCATCGGGCCGGGTTGGTTGGCCGACAAGGACACACCATGAAGGATGTAGTTCTGAAATATCCGACCTGGCAGGAGCCTTACCGAGCAGCTGTGATCGAAACAAATCCAAAACTGCTGAAACTGAAAATTGCAGGCGCAGAGCAGGCAGCCATATTGCGACTCAAGCAACTACAAAACAGCGCAGACCATCATCATGAACTGATAGCACTAACAGACGCGCTGACAGCACTGAAGATACTCGCCGAAACAACCTGGGAAGAGTGAGATGAAGGCACGACGGAGCCAGTCGCCCATGCCCTCGTGTGTTGAGACGGGATAGGTCAGAATTCAAATTTGTTGGAGGCTCGAACTCGGCGTCGGCCGTGGTTGATGGGAGGATACGGCCTCAATTACAACAACGCTCCTGTTTCAGTCCGGCACGGTGGATAGTCATGTCTGGAACGCCGAAACAGAAAAGGTTTATTCCATATTTCCGTACTTGACTTGTGGAAAAGTTGGCATAAAGTTCGTACGCATTTCGCCACACACCCAGCCGCGTGGACACCCTTCCGCCCCGCGAACGGAGGAGTCCGTGATCAGCCCCGAAAAACGCGTGGAATTCCGTTATTCGCTGCAAATTCCAGTACGCCTCCGCTGTTTCGAGATGGACAGTACGGACCTCGAGGTTTCCACTCAAGCAGTTAACATCTCCCGCTCTGGTCTTTTCCTGACAAGCCCCCAGCGCTTGAAGTTGGGAAGTCTCGTGTTTTTGACGCTGCACGTGCCTACGGAGATTTCCGGCAGTGTCTTTAGCGAGCTCCGGTGCAAGGGTCGTGTCGTGCACGAGCAAGGCCTAAAGGATGGCGCGATCGGCTACGGAATCGAAATTGAGCAAATAGCGCCCCCCTTGCGCGGAACCAGGGAAGCGACGGCAGTATGACGTGCGGGTACTAATTAACAAAATCGTCACTAAGATCTTGGGAATAAACGTGCTTCTCGTCCGAGCCTCGGACTCCTGGTCTTGACACTCTCCTTGGCATCCTCTTCCAGAGGACAGCCAACTTCTAGTACATACGCCTGACCTCTCGCACAGTGCTAGGACTCTACCTCGATCAGACCGCCCTATGCGCTGGGTCCAGTGCTAGGACTGGCCTTCCGTTTATGAAATGGAGCGCCATCGAAGTGACGACGCTCAGCTTCTTCGCTTCATATCTGACAACGCAGAAAACTTCACATTCCGGGCATCTCGATCGCTTTGGTTAGGCTGTAGTACCCATCGGGGCCCGTGAAGATGAACGAGCGCTTGTCACATTGGTCTTCGACCAACTCCTGCGAAGTTCTTCGGCGCGACGGATGACACGGTCCACCACCTCATGGGAAGCTGACGCAACAGGCTCAGCCTCTACCGAGTTATTCCCCGGGGGGATCTCCAGCATCTGCAGTTTTTCGAAAACTGGCTTCATAGCGCGAGCAGGGTTGCGGAGAAACTCCGAACTGCGGATGCGGGTGAAGATCCAGCCCATCCGTTCAAGTACGGACTGTCGGTCCATATCTTCGGGAAGCTTTTCGAGCGGGTAGTAGCGGTCCCCGTCGCATTCGATCGCCAGGCGCTTACCGTCGCCTTCGACGACCAAATCGATTCGGAACGTTCCAATCCTCCAATGCGGCGTCACGTGATAGCCTGCCGCCGCGAGGCGTTTCATTACTTCGCGCTCGAAACCCGACTGCAACCGTTTTTCCTTTTCTTCCAGCGCGCGCATGAGTCGCGCCGGGTCTTCCGCATGCTCGATCAATTGGCGGCGAAGGTCGTCCGCTTTCAAATCGTTCTGCGGACTGAGCGAATGAACAATCCACATCTGGTCGCGGGCGCGACTAGCGGCGACATTGAAACGCTGTTTGAAGAGTTCCTGATCGCGCAGGGAGAGAGAACCGCGCTCGCCGGTATCGACCACGGAGATAAACACCACGTCGCGCTCGTCTCCTTGGAATTGCGCGGCATTCCCGCAGAGTACGCGATGGAGTTCGTAACGGTCGGGCGAGATGTGCGCACGGACGAGATTGTCGATTTCGATGGCTTGTTCATCGCCAACCAGCGAAACGACTCCGAAGCTTAGCGGCTGGCCTGCGCCATTCTTCTTATATTCGGGTTGCTCTATCGCGGCCGCAAGAAGCGAAGCGATGGTCTGCGCTTCCTGGCGATTGATCTTGCCGTCGCGGGCGGAGCCGGTAACCCGATGCGCGATGGTGTACGGCCGCAAATGGACTCGGCTCGCGTCGCGCAACGGCTTGATGCGGCCGTCGTAGGAAACCATGTTGCTAAATTGGATGATCTCCGGAACACACCGGAAATGTTCGACGAGACAAGTCGTGCCGCCGAAGGATTGGCGTGCCAGATCGTAGATGGAGATTTGCCCGTCGTACAGATCGGAGTTGGGGATTCCCCGGAGGTACTGGAAGATGAGGTTCTGAATCACGCTCAAGTCCTGCCCGACGGCCGACGGGCTCACTTGCTCGTGGTCGCCAACAACGAGCACCGTCTTGCCCAGGTACAGGGCGACCAATGCCATCACGTAGCTCTGACTGGCTTCGTCGATGATGACTACATCGAAGCGAGTGGTGCGGGGATCGAAGTTTTCGACTACGCGCGAAAGCGGCATGACCCAAACAGGAACGGCTCCACGGCACTCGCTCATTTTTCTAGCTGCTTCGGCGCGCAACAGCGAAACGCGGATACCGTGACCTTTGCCGATACGTCGGATCGTGTCGAGCCAGCCGACAAGTGCCTGGCGCTGGCGAGAAGAAGTGCGGCACGCTTGCGAGGACCAAGAACGTTTATCGATGAGCTCAACGGTCGCGCGGCGCAACTGCTCGCGGAGCTTTTCGTTCTTGGCTTGCAGGGCTTCGAGCGAGACGCTCGAGCGGCGATCGAGTTCGTCGTTGAGTTGCCGCCAGGTCCACGCGGAAGCGACGTCGCGTGGCGGCTCGCCGCGGCCATGCACGCCAGTGCGGTTGCGAATCGCGCCAGCCCAAGCGGGAGCCGCGGTCTCGAGCTTTGCTAGCAACGCTCGGCGCAGGTCGAGGTCCGCCTGTTTGCTCTTTAATTCCAGCAGGCGATCGTATGCTTCACGGTAGCGATTGGAATTTTCGTCACCCACAGCTGCCAGTAGCTGGCCGATCACTTTCGATGCTTTCGCGACGCGAGCGGCAAGTTTGAGCCGGTTCTTAAGGTCGCGGAATTCTTCCTCGAGTTGCAGCAGCTTGAGTTTCTTGAAGCGGGAATCCAAGATCGGCAACAGCGCATCGTTCACCGCGATGTGGATCCGTGCCAACTCGCCGTCGGAACCAACGACCGCAGGTTGTTCCGCGAGAAATTTATCCCAGCGAAAACCGACGTCCGCAAGCCGCTGCTGCAATGGAACCCAGGTGCGCTCCTGCCAACTCAGGCAGTCTTCTATGGAGTCGCAATACTGCACCAGGGTCTTTTCGACCTCTTCGCCCATTTCATGCGAATGAGGAGTGCCAAGCGTCGCCACCTGGCGATCCCACCGCGCAGCGAGATCCTCGCGAAGGCCCTTGAGCCGGAAGAATTGGCGCAGTGCGTGAAAGTGCTCGGGAAGTCGCGGGCGCGCGTGGTTCACTTTCGTTTGCTCCAGGAATTGGCTCCACGCCTTGTGCGTGAACAAGGTCAAGGAGCCGAGCTTGCCGCCGTCCTCAAGGTGTACGAGGATTTCGCCGGCAATGCGTTCCTTCTCTTTGACAGCAGAACTTTCGGAAGCCTCCGGGCCGTACTTGACGAATGATTCCTGAGCGTTTGCAGCCTCGCGATGAACCAGCCGCACGAAGCTTACGAGTTGGTCCCACGGCTGCCTGTGCACATCGCCGTACTTACCGGCATAAACCGCGGCGAGTTTCCATTTGTCTTTGCCGGAAAGCGTTTCGACCGCCTGGGCGAGAGCGGCAGAGAGTCCTTCTATTTCTTCCGGAGAGTTCTGCCCGGCACTGGACTCCCACAGGTCGGAGCGCAAATCGAGGTCTTCCATGCCGAGGCGATTGCGCTCGCTCACGCTGCCTTCAAAGTCTTCCGCTCTCGGAAGATCGTGGAGTTCTGGAAGATGACCGGAAAGTTCCTGCTCGTCCTCGCGGGTGATCGAAACACTTGTGCGATAGAGGTCTGCCAGCTCACCCGGAGAAAGAGGCAGAGGTGCCACGGCTGCAACGGGACCGGGAATCCAGCCGTAGGCTTCCTTTTCCTGCACGACCTGGCGAGCCGCATCGGCCGGCCCCCAGGACTTTCCAGCAATCGCAATCTCTCGATACTCGTCGCCGCGGGCTTCCGTCAGCTGGTTTCGGATTTCGTCGAGCTTCTTTAGAAGGTCCAACCGCTGGCACTCCAGTTTCTTCGCCTCTAGTTCTAGCGACGCTGCGTCGGCGCGCGATAGCCTTTCCGCGATCGACCCCACGGCGCTTTCAAGCTGCTTGCGGCTGTCCAAGTCACTTTCGAGCAAGCTGACGCACAAGGGACGCAGTTCGGAAACGATGTGATGGCGCACCATGCGCAGTGCCTTCGTGGTGTGGCTGGTGACCAGCACACTCTTGCCCTGGGCCAGCAAGTGCCCGACAAGATTTCCGATGGTGTGCGTTTTCCCCGTGCCCGGAGGGCCTTGCACCAAGACGCCTCCATGCTGCTCAAGCTGCTGGGCAATTCGGATCTGCTCAGGATTTGCGGGTTTGCTCAACAGCACCTCGCCCTCTGTGTGGGCAAAATCCTTCGCCAATGGATTCGTACCCGCTACACTGGAAATCGGCGATTCTTCTCCAACGATATTCAGCAGTGACCAAGGCAAATCTTCGCGTGTACGGAGGTCCGCGAGGATGCCCTCGATTGCGGCGGCGAATCCCAAAGTGCGAGCGCGCAGGAAAAGCAGCGGGTCGCGACCAATGCAGGGATCGTTTACTTCTGTGTCTGGCGCACGGTCTTCAAGGAACTCTCCGCGTGGGGAGAGCAGCACAACAAGGCGTTTCAGAAAACTGGACGTGGAACCATTGACCAGCGGATGGAAGCCCCCTTCCTCTAATTCCTCGCGGCATCGCCCAATTGCGCGACCATCCACATCATTCATCGACTGGAACAAAGTAGAGTAGAGTTCAACCGGATGGTCGGCCTCGGCAAGCGTGAACTCGGGCACGGACGCGTCGAACTGCAATTGGAGACGTTGCAAGAGGATCGGATGATAGATGTCTCCTTCCGTGCGATGCCAACTCAAGATGCCGTCTCCCAGAATGAGTTCCACGCGTTCCGCTTCGCGATCGATGCGGCCGTAGAGCGCATAAAACGCCTCGAAGATTTTCATTGCCGCACGAGCGGGTTTTTCGGTCTTCACCCACTCATCGCGCTGAGATTTCCAACGCTCGAGGCTCGCGGTCCTGGCCGGATCGTCGGCGAACTTCACAGTCCTCGGCTCTGTGCGGTTGTCGGATTCCTCCAGAGTTTCCTCGACAGTGACGAGGTTCGAAGGGTCGTCCCACCCGTCTCCGAGCCATACCGCAACTTCTTCGGGTGGTTCGGGCGGCCTGGTCAAGCGCGGACGCTGCACCTTCAAAACGTAATTCGCGCCGCTGTCTTCCGCATTCTGGCTGTTCCCGTTCTTTGTCTTCGCAGAACCAACCTTGCCAGCGCCACGCTGTATGGATGGATGCTTGGGAAGGTCGCGGAAGGCAAGATGCCAGGGCTGCTCGCGAATCTGCCGTTTCGCGGGGTTCCGATGCTGGTTCAGTGCTTCCAGATAACGGAACACGCGGGTGAGCTTGTCCCGCGCCACGCGGAGTTTTTCGGTGTCCATGACTCGCCTTTGTAGAAACACGTGTCGGGCCTGAAGCTGGGGAGTGGAGACTCAGAATATCAATATCTCTCGGACTGCCTCAATGGTACGCCGCTGGTACTGCTTGCTTGACCCCGAACCGCCTTCACATGGAGATATAACCGAATGTTGTCAGAGCACCGATAGATTCACCTCAGTCCCAATCTTCGACTCAAAGGACGTGCCCGAACGCCTATCTCGACCTAAACGCTTCGCTCATAATCATCCCGATTGCATATTGTCAGCAAACCATTCGGCTCCAACCCGAGAAGTCACCTCCACTCCTGAGCTGTCAAGTCGTTGGACACAGTTGCTGACCAATCTCATGAATCGTGCAAACGTTGGGATGGTTCAACGCCGATGCGGCCCGAGCTTCGCGTTGTCAGAGCGAGCCAAGAGTTTCCGGCAGTTCAGAGACCGTAAATAAGCACGCGGCCATCATACGTGGCCAGCAGGATTTTTCCGTCGGCTACGACCGGGGGACAGAATTTGTTGTAGGTATAGCGAGTATCGGCGGGCTGCGGATTTCCTGGCGTGGTGTTCTGCCAAAGGAGCTTCATCCGAGGGTTGCCGTTGGCGTTTGTGCCGTCGAACACAGCGCCGTCGTATGCGCGGAGCACGCCTTCGACAATCTCCTGATTTGCATTGCCATTGTCGTCGCGCCCGTTCCAGTGGCCTTTTAGTGGGACGGAGCCCCAGACGATCCCGTTCTTGTCCCCGTCCGCGGAGAGCGTGATCATGCCACCGGGCATAGCATTGAAGGCGGTTGAAAAGGCCGACGCAGTTTCTTGGCTTTCGGCGAGGAAGGTGATCTTTCCGTCGGGCTTGAGCGTCCATGCTCGCAGTGGCGCGTTCTCTCCCCAAACGAAGAGCATCGTGCCGCGTGTGTCGCTGGACCACGCCACGGGCGAGCCGTGCAAGTGATGAGTCTTTCCGTCGGGAAATCCGTTCACGTTCTCAAGCGGATTGATGGCGAATGTCCCAGGGAAATACGTAAAGAAAATAGCGTTAAGCAGAGGCTGGTTCTCGGACAAGGCCAGCTTATTTTGACGGACGATTTTTTTTCCCAAATTGCCGCGATTGAACACGTACAGAACGCCATCCTTACCTGCGCCAACAAGGAGGTTCGTGTCATGCGGCAAAACCGGACCCGCGGAGCCCAGGTCCTGATCGGTGAAGTCGTATCCGTTGGCGGATTGTTTCGGACGGTCGTCGTCGCGAAATGGCGTGAACCAGTCCGCTAAGGTCAGCGTGGTCCCGGCGTAGTGCAATCGAACGAAGCTCTCCGCAAAATCCGTCGCGCCATTCCATCCGCCGTTGCTGGTCATGAAGTAAATGTTGCCGCGATCATCGGAAGCAGGTCCCTGGCCCGCCTGCCAGATCCCGCCGGCGTGGCTCTTGGGAGTCGAGGTCCAAGCGGCCGTTTGACGGAAAGTGTCGACGTCAAAGGCGATCACCCAACCATGATCGGTTTTTGCGGTTTCGCCGGTCATCCCGCACGCCATGAACAGAGTTTTCTTGACGTGGGCCCCGGCGGGTTGCTGCAAGGGGCTGAGCAGCAAAGCAGAGCGCTGTTTCTGTTTTGGCGAATTGAACCGTACGCCGGGTCCAGCGCTGGCTTGAATGGTCAGCGCCGGGTGTGCGGGCTGGCCGGTCGTCAGATTTAGCGCATTCAGCTTGTGTACTGCGTTGTCGCGTTTGCCGTCCGGACTCGACCAGCTGAGGACGTACAGCGTCTTCGTATCGATATCGATGACGGGCGTACTGAGAATGCCCCAGCGGAAATTGATCCCCCAGGAATCGATCTCTGTCTCATTCAGGCCAAAGGTCGTTTTGCCCGTGATCTTTGGAGAGACGGGCGTCCCGATATTCTGTTTCCAGAGTTTTGCGCCACTGTTGACGTCGAATGCGTACACATTGTCCGCCATGGTGGAAACGATGACCACATCGTGCGGGCCGTCGGCCATTTGCAACTGAGGAACGTACAAGGGCTGTGCCTCGATGCGAGGATCGTCGTCGGCGTCGAGTTTGAGTTCGCGCAGCTTTCTTAGATCTCCAACATTTGCAGGCTTCAGGTTCTTCTCCTTCGTGTTACCACCCGAGCGGAGATTGTCGTACGAACGCGTCAGCACCGCTTGGCTCGAGACCTGCGGCGCCAACGACGCGAGGATCAACGGCGTGTATATCAGAACGGGGAACCGCAAAGATGCGGTCGAGCTTATCTTGCAATTCATAGGTATTTCCTGTACTTGCGAAGGTTGTAGACCCTTTTTAACAGATGCCCGTTGTGCGAAAAAGAATGGGCACGAGTGGTCGGCAACTACACCTGGCGCGCCTGTCGCAGCAGATCTGCCATCTTGAATTCACCGGCGTCCGATAGAAACTCTTTACGTGGAGAGAAAAATGGGTCCTGGCGCAGATACGAATGGCTGTCTTCGAGCATCAATCCGACCAAGACTTCGCCGACGATACGGCCGCCGACAGGCCCCAGACGAATCGGAGTGTCGTTCTTCTTGAACTGCTGCTGAGCCTCCGCCAGCACATAGAACCAAAGAGGCGCGTTGCCCGCAAAATTCGGCGAGACGTCCGTGATGCTCTTGTTGGTGGGAGAGTCGTCTTCGTTGGCTTTGCCGACTTTCAGCTCGGCATCCTTGATGGGCGTGAAGCCCATTGCCGTGGCGACCGCTTGGCCCGACGGCAGCTGCATGCGCCAGCTGCGCATCAGGTTACGTTCCGCGAGCACAGCCGGATTTGACGCCACGGACGCAGGCAGCGAGCCCAGCGGATTCACGAGGGAGGTGTCTATTTTGTACGCAGGTTGAACGCGCTTCGAGCCAAGCGCCGGTGGATTGCCGCTCTTGAAGAAAAGGTTCCAATCAATGGCCCAGTTCGTGGGGAATTTCCGGAAGCCGACCAGGCTTTCACCGGTGGGGCTGAAGATCGGCAGGCGATCGATCGATTGGTTGAGCCGATAGATGGGGCGAATCATCGAATGCCCGAAACGATAGGCGGCGACGGAAAACTCCACGGGCATGAACGCTTCTTTCTTTGGTTTGTAGAATTTCAGGGTAGGACGGCGCGTGTAGTCAACTCCTCCGTCCTTGGCAGTGCCGAAAATATCGCGCAGGGTGTCCAGACCGATGATCGTGGGAAGGAAATCATGGAGGACCACCCACTGGTAGTGCCAGCGTACCTGACGCTGAATGCGCTCGAAGTCCGTCGAGCCGAGCACAACAACCATGCGATTGTGGAAGCGCAGCATGGATGCCTGCAACTGGCTGACGATCACGTTTTCATCGTTGCGAGGATCGCCAAGAAGGGCGCGGGCTGGCTCGGAGGAGTCCGGTGCGTTTCGCGGTACGCCGCGCGCCTTGGGATCATCCGCGTTTCCCGTCAGCGGATCGCCCAGCAGCATGGTCAATCCGTCAGCGCGATATAGATAAGGCTGGTCATCCGGCCCACGGCCATACACGCAATCCAGATCGAAGCGCGGTGTCCGGAAGTCAACGAGAGCATCGGGGTCATCTTGCCGCTGCAGGCTGCTGACCGGATCGAAGGTGATGTCGTGGTCGATGAACTGGCCAAGATAGGTATAGCCGGCGCTGATTCCGGTATTCTCTTCGTCATCCGCTTCTGTTTCTGGAGTTGGTGTGGCCTCGAATTCGGCGGTCATAGCCGCTGCGAGGTTGTGCAGCATTTCAGCGTCAAATCGCGCAGCCGGCAAGGTGCGGAACATGCGCCCAAAGCGACCCTCAAATTGGTCTGAGCGGCCATGTGATTCCAAGCCGCGAAGTTCTCCATGACGTCCCGCGGGTTTCCGATGAGCTCGTGCCAAGGTAGCCTGTTGCATATGCGTCTCCCTTCCTCGAGAGGTTAACAATGAATTGAATGTGGACCTGAGTCCGGAAGCGTCACCCGATGCGCCTAGGGGCGATTTAGATCAGAAAGCACAGTGAGGTGGGCCGCGACCGTGCCTTTATCCAAACACTGAAACGACGAGACTGGGAGTAGACGCAGCCAACTCATCCGACGATGTGCGACAGGAAACGAGCTAGGTGGAAGAGTTCAACGAAGAATTCTTGCTGCCGCGCACCAACGTGGCAGGTGAGGTATTTCAAGCTATCGTCAGTGTCAATACAAAAGTGTGGACTTGCCGATAAATATTTGGCTAGTACAGCGAGGGGCGGGTCGCTCCTCCCAGGAGAGAAGTATTTACATTCGCAATGGTGTGGGTCCCTTCCGTTCCGCCCCAAGCGAACAGCAGGTAGACTTGTGGGAATCCGCCTGCTCGCAGCGTAAGGCCCGTTGCAAAACTGTGAATCCAAGAATTCGACCCCAAGTCTCCACGCTTCAAACCAACTTTCCCTTCATCGACCATGAAGGAGAATCCGAGGGGACCCCAGATGGAATGTTCAAAGCTCTGACGAAAAAACATCACATTGAGAGCGCGAAAACGAAAATCCTGGTAGCTGCTGAGGGATGGATTACCATTGATGTCGGCACCGCCCAAAGTCGGCTGAAAGTAGAAGGGCACCACGTCGCCTCCCGGCGTCATCGAAGCAGCAAGAAAAAATCGCAGCCCTATCGTTCCTTCGCGGTCCCGAGTAATTGCCACGCATTCATCCTTCCCCATGTCGGTGGGAGCGGGGCACTCGTCTGGTCCATTCGGGTTATTTTCCCGGGCCATCAAAATGCGGCTTCTCTTCCTGTATAGCGCGAACTCATGCGACAAATCCGCCGTCACGCGCTGAAAGGAGAACTTCGAATTTCCGGGTGCAAAGAATTGCTGATAAGTGAGGCTGTAGTTTAGATTCAGCAAATCGTCGAAATACACGGGCCGAATCCGAATACCTTCACCGAGCTGTATCGTCGCGGGCTGGCCGCTGAGGCCAGGAGCCGTCGCCTCGGTGTAGAGCGCGCCAATCGTTGGGCTCGGCTCGCCAGTTCTTGGACGGATGTCAACAAACCGTCCATTTATTTCGCCATAGATACTGGCATTCAGCCGCTCGTAGAAGGGCTTTACAGCACTTCCTCCCACAATCGTCTGCGTCATACCGTAAAATGTGCGCCCGGCGCGACTCGTGTCCGGCCCCAAACCAAAATACGTAAGCTTGTTCAGCGATATCGCTTGCACATACAGATTGACCACCGGATGCTCCGGCAATTCAGAAAAAACCCGGGACTTCTTTTTTCCTTTCGTTCCCAGGCCGCCTCCGATCGGCTTTTGGTGAGTGTCGACGAATTTCAGATAGAAACCTGCCCGCCATGATGCATTGATCGAGCCCACTGCATCCGAGTTCCAGCCAATTCGCCAGTTCTCCGTCGTCTTGTGGCCGACGTAGGCAAGACCCGCTCCAAACCCGTTCTGAGGTGCGATGCTTCCCACAGCGATGTGAAAGGGTTTTCCGGTGAAGAGTTCTTCGCCGCAGGGAAGAAGCTTGAAAGCCCCACAACTGTCCCTCAATTTCTGAAGTTCGCCAGAGGGGTCAACATTTGGTGTCGCCGGAGCAGGCGAAGGAGGGTTTTGCTGAGCTTGCACCGAGCCTGCCAATACTAAGAAAAGAATTATGGTTCGCAACGAGCCTCCTTCACCGGCTCTTCCGCTTACCCTGTCTATTTTTCAACTTGTTCTTACCCCTCTCGGCATTCGCGGGCCGGCCAGTCGTGCTGGATTTAGTGGTTTTTTGCGGTTTCTCGGCGCCTTGCGGATGCAACAGCGCCGTCATTTTCTTCAGGTATTTACTTGCCTGAAGTTCTGTCTTGATCTTGGAGATGTCGGTCAGTCTTTGGCCGGGTTTCAGAAACGACTTTTCGACGTCGTGGAAATGCTTGACTTGATGTTCAATCAGGCTGGAAATAAAGCGTCCGTGGTCGTATGAGCTCTTGGGTGTCTTGGGAATCTTCTGGACCAGCTTATATTTTTTCTTCATGTTTTTCTCTCACACCTCAAAAACCCAGCAATCATCATCCGGCCGCAATGTATCTGTGAGCGGTGTGAGAAAATTCTTCGAATTCTTTTCACGGGATGTGCGGTTGTCAAAGTTTTTTAGAAAGAAGTCCGTTACCGTGCCGGGAATCGAGGCGTGCTCAAAAATCATTCCGTTTGGATCTTCGGGTCCAGATACTACAGTGCCTCTAGGAACGTAGGGCGAGATCAAGATCGCAGGCACGCGTACACCGAGACGATTAAAATTGAACGCTTCACCCGTTCCTGTCTTCTCCGGTGGCGCGCTGTAATCATCCGATTCACATTTCGGGGGCACGACGTGATCGTAAATTCCACCGTGCTCGTCATAGACGACCAAGAGCGCTGTCGTTTCCCAGAGCTCTGGATTTGTGCGAATCGCGTTGTAAGTGTTCGCGATGAATCTTTCGCCTTCCCGTACATCGTGATCTGGGTGCTGGTCTGAGGCGATTATCTGGCCGCCTCCTGGCCCCGGATGATCGTTGTAGCAGGGCTCGATAAAGCAGTACTCGGGAAGAGTGTTGCCATCGCAGTCAGCGACGAACTGCTTGTAGCTGCCGAAAATCTGCGGCTGGTTCTTCAATAAGTTCACAATCTCCATCGTCGAGCTCTGCTGGTCGTAGTAATAAATCTTTGCAGTACGGCCGGCCTGAATCATGCGCTCATAAATACTCGGGATAGGATCCTGAATATAGAAAAGGTTCATATCCACATTGCCGAACGAAGTGCCATAGTGCGCGAATGCACGGTTGCAAATGGTTGGTCCGGGAATCGAGGAAAACCAGCCGTTAAAAACTGCATATTCCGTCGCGAGCCTTGTGAGCACAGGCAGTTTCTCGGGAGGAAAGTAAGACATGATGGCGCGCGAAGCAGCGAGGGACGTGCCTTGCGTTGCATAGCTCTTTATGAAGCCCTTCATGTTCTCGACACGGCCCGGTCCGGGCAAAGCGCCGAATATTTGGAGATCGACGCCGGGGAAGTGATGGTCCGGGTCATGATCCAGTTGACCCTGATATTTCGCGTTCGGTTGCACTTTGATCGTGTTTCCAGCCGTATCCGGATTCGATTCAGTGCCGGTCAGGCCGTTGATCTGCGGGTACTTTTTCTTACCGCCTTCCATTACGAGGCTCAATCCGCCCAGCAGGTGGTCAAAGGAACGGTTTTCCATCATGAGGACGACGATATGTCGCAAATTATTAAATCCAACTGTCATGCACCTCTCCTGCCGGCGAGAGCCGCACAGAGTAGTGACGCAAAATCCTCTGACGTTTCAGGTATCACTTGTTCGAGGCTGGGCCTCAGCTTCCCTCGGTTGACAGGACGGCCAAACCACGTAATCTCGATTCGCCCTCTCCAAAACTTCGGGCACGTCCGAATCTCTAGTTCCCGCTCCCGCATGGTTCTCGAACGATCCGGCGCTGCTCAGGTAAATTGCCAGGTTTGTACCGAAGGGTCGGGCTGTTCACGCGTTGCTCAACGGATTCGTGGACGAGACAACCAGGCAAAATAAAGCGATGTCGACCCAAATTTAACCGAATGGAGGAACCCCATTCGCCTTGGAGGTTCTGCAGGTGAACGATCTTAGGCCAAACCTCGGCCATCCACCACCCGCCGTGAAGCGATTCATGTTGTGTGGTAGCAGTGGGGTCGGGCGCCACGTATGGCGGCTTGGCCCCCAAGATATCTGCCCTCTGCTGGGGATCAATCAACAGACCGGCTAGTTCCGCTTCGCAAAACATCCAGCGCAAAGTAATCTTTGAAAGTTGACTCTCTGATTCCAGATAGCTGCCGCCTACATCTGAATGAACGCCCGCGAACCAAACCTCCTGCACATTTTGTTGAGGGTTGTGAGGCACGCCGAAGAGGTTCTGGCGAAAAAATGCTCGTCGCTCATCGATGGATACAGCATGGCGCACGATATTAAAGTCAGGATTACTGGAGAGCGTCGTAAATGGGAAGCGAACGGCGTTATAGACCCAGCCCACCGAGCTGACAGTATCCCATACGCCTACGAAGTGCGGTTTGCACTCTTGCGAGAAAGTTTTCTTGAATTCACCTGCAACCGAGAAGTTGATCTTCCTGTTCTTAATCATGCGGATGGCAAAAGGAATTAAACCTTCGTTGTTCCTGTCCAGCAGGCCGACAATGTGCAGCATTCCACAGAGAGCGCGAGCAGTATAAGCACCACGGCTGAAACCAAAGACATAGAGAAGATCTCCAGGTTCGAAAGTTCTCATCAGAAACTGGTATGCGTCCGCGAGGTTATCCGAAATTCCGTATCCGAATGCCAAGCCTAGGATACGGGTCCACCATTTACCTATAGGGCTTAGCGCGTTGCGCGCGCCCATGGTGCCCACACCTGGGTGGTAATAGCAGACTTGCGAGGGACCCCGAACCAGCGTTTTGTAGAGCTTGACTACGTTGGAATTGCTTTCGCCAAACTCGTTGCCCGTGCCATCACAGCAGACAACCACGTTCTTAGCCACGATTTACATCGATCTGTTCGAACAATTCCTCACCTCTCGAACACTCGCTTCTTCACATGGTGCCGATTTCAGGGGATCCACCGCGGGCGACCCTAGCAGTCTCTTGGAAAATTTACTCGCACGCTGCTCCCTCACATCCCTCTGAGGCGGCCAAAAACTGCGTCCAGTCTGTGGCGATGCCTTTTTGCGCTTCCGCTAGGGACATCTTGCCTTCTCGCACTTGCTTTGCCAGGAAATTTTCCACTGCGTCTTTTCTCTTGAAATAGCGTTCCGAGAGAACCACGCCCGGAGGTCCACACTGAGGCCAGATATTATCCACGGTATCTGCGCCACCGAGCTCGAGGGAGATCAGATGATCCAGCTCGCAGGTCTGTGTCTGCCCGGTATTTTGATCGGGATGTTCGATGGCATAACGCTGATAAGTATGGTTCTTTTCCGCCGCGGAGGAGGCATGGCCGCGCACGCACGCCGTACGAAAACCCGAGTCGCGAAGCACTTCCACGGTGACCGTCGGGTTGACGGCACCGGGCGTGCATTCGGAATCCGGAAGTGAAAATCCGTTGCTCATTCTTGTTGTGCATGTTTGCGGCGGCACTGAGATAGCATGTCCGAGAGACTCGGACGCGCTCGAATCAATACCGAACTGGCTGCAGAAAGCTGGCTCTGCGGAGCTGGGATTGGAAGCGTGACTTCTTGAAGAAACACCATTCATAGCGAGACCGATTGCTAGAGGTAATAGAGCCGCGGCGTGCGCTAAAGAATTCTTTTTCATGGTAATTACTCTTACCGTGGTTCCGTATCAGTCTTCTGGGACATGACATCAGGCAAGCCGGACTTCATTGGACCTGAGGCGCTGTTGGCTGGTGTATCGTTTGCTCGGAGCTTGGCGTTCGAAATTACGATCAAGAAGAAACTGAGCCCAATCACAAAAGTGAAGATCAGCAGTTGAAACCGTGACATGCTGGCCTCACCCGTTTTTTCGCTGATTAGCAAACTGAGATTAATGTCGCCTCGAAAGATCCTCCACAACACCAGGAGCGCAAAGAGTCCCACAACACTACAGACAAGGTACCCTACTACCAATTCTAGTGAATTCGACATTTGTTGACCTCCTCCGACGTCAGTTCACGACTTGCCAAGAAGCGAAGCACCGAACTTTCCCCCCAGGTACACAACATGGCTGCCACCGAGAATCAGGAGCCAGCCCTCTGGCACGATCGGGAATCTTGTCGGTTCGTGCAGCAGGGCCGCTAGATATTGAAAGGATGCACCTATGGTAAAAAGCAGAAGCTGGACACGCTCTGGACTGAAATATTGAGTGCCGTCTCCTTTAGTCCCCTTGAGCAAACCCTTTGTGTTGATCCGGCCCGTAAACAGGTGCACAGAAATCAGCCCAAACAGCATGAGCAGAAAAAGGAGGACTTCCCAATAGGCCAGTTCCATCAACAAGACCATTACCAGGCTCCAAATCTTAAATTTCAGCGATGCGTCTCGTCGCAGGGCAAACTCTGTGGGTCTTACCGCATCTTTAAATATATCGTATTTAATAGCGTCAAGTTTTAACCTTACCCATATAAAACCAAGCCACTTTACGTCCCGATTGTGGCTGGCCGTTCGTTTTCATGACATGGCTTCTAGCTGCGTTCATCGTTCTAACCTTTTTAGGCACTCCTGCCCTGCTCCAGCTCGATCTGATTCAACATCCGTTGAGAGAACTTAGTCTAGTAGTGACGAAAACGCTGCAACCGTTGCAGGCGCGCGTTGCTGGCAGTTGATCTTCGAACCGATCGAAGCGACACCAAACATCGCTTCGCGTCTCGACTTAAGTTGCTGCAAGGCTGTAACGATTCTGCGGTGCCGGTCACTACGTTTAAACGAACCACGTTTGTCTCACTGCCAACAGACCCTCGCGTATCGGATTAACGGATGAAGAGAGAAGGGACTATCGGGGTAGCAGCACTCCTCGCCATCGCGGCGGTAGCGGGGTTTTCTCTGCAGACTGGACCAAAACCGGAGGAAAGCGGGAGTACGGATCGCAGCAGTGCGATTAGACGATCAAAGCCCACCCCGACGAAGAGTGAGACCCGTAAAGAGCGGCCAGGTTGCAGGGGGCTAGAAGAGGAGCTTAAAGAATTCCTTGACATCAAAGATCTGATCCTTCCTAAGCAATGCTATGAATCAGGTGATGCACCCATAGGAGAAACTCAACCAGAAGTGACCGAAAAAGCCTCGCGACTAAAATTCGTAATCGCGACCCTGGCTGACCCGGTGCACACGCACTTACCCGTTCTCTTCGACCAGTTCGCGGTCGCCATCCAGGAGGGCGCACAAGACGAGAAATATGATTTCGACGGCTCCTGGCTTCCCTGGGATGATGAAGAACCTTCTTACGCGCTGCTGTCCGATGAGAAAGCTTTCAATCAAGAAAAGGAAATGAAGGAGAATCAGCCCGGGATTATTCTTTTTCGGAAGACCGTAGATTGCGGCGAGCAGCAGGTCGATTGCAGGGAAGATTCGGGCGCGACAGATAAGAAGGATGGAAACGGCCTTTCAAAAAGTTATCGCGAGGGGCTGATAGTTTTTGTTGTTGGGGAAGAAGCTACTCACGGAATTCACAGAGAGCAGTTCCGAAATGCCCTCGAGTGGATCGCAGTTTTGCAGCCGAAGACCGAAAAGAATAGAAAACGGTTGGCCGTCCTCGGCCCATCATTCTCAGGGTCTTTTCCTTCCCTAGCGCAAGTCCTATCTGAGCCGAATACCGCGGATCGGTTGGATTTGCGCTCGACGACAGCTGGTCGACGGCTTGCAATCTACAGCGGAAGCGTAAGCGGCAAGAATTCGGCAGCCGCATTTCAAAAAGCATTTGATTCTAAGGTCACGTTTCACAGCTTTGTGCAGAATGACGACGAGATTCTTGAGCGATTTTGCAAATACATAACGACGGAGCAATCCGGATTTGACCCCGGCAAACTTGCGATGATCTCCGAAGACGAAACCGCCTATGGAAGCTCCGGCGTTACGGGAGAAGACGGAAACGATTGTTCTGCTAAGGCTCTCAAGCTTTTCTATCCTCGAGACATCTCGGCGCTGCGCGGTGCTTATCAAACAAAGTCGCTATTCAACATGGGAACATCTCCTCAATCGGGGGAAACGCAGAGAAGAAATCTTCCCACCGATCTGGCCGATCCGGCTGGGAAAGTACACGATTCCATCCGCAGCTACGGCGGAAATCAGACGCCCCTGACCCAAGAGGCATTTTTATTGGAAATTGTGGCCGCCTTGCGCGAGCTTCACGCTCGATACATCGTTTTACGGAGCAGCAATACACTGGACCAGTTGTTCCTGACAAATTTTCTGCGACGAACCTACCCAGATGGTCGGATCGTGATTCTTGGTTCAGACCTCATGTTCGCCCGAGAACGGGGTGCAACCGGGCTCAGCGGTACGATGATGCTCAGCACATATCCACTCTTTCCCTTAGAGCGCGACTGGACGGAGCACCCTTCGCTTCCTGCATCCGACCGGGTTTTTAGCGCTGATACAACGGAAGGGACTTATGTCGCCTTACGGCTGTTACTGAATGAGAAGAGTCTCAACGGCGAAACGCAGGATCCCAACCGATGTCACGCACTCGAAGAGGGCAAAGACGAAAGTGAACGCGAAAAGAAGATCTTCGTTCCGCGCATTGTCTGCACGCAAGATCCGCCTATTCCCGATTATTCCCCTCCGAACTGGATGCTCACTGATCAGGGCGATGAAAAGAACAAGGGTAAGCACTGTGTCTATCCGGGGCCAGCCACTTGGTTATCCGTCATCGGCGTAAACAGGTTTTGGCCAATGGCATCTCTAACGGCCAAAAAAGATCAGGAATCGTTGGACCCCGCCGAGCTTAGTTGTGGTGAGGCGAAGGTTGTGAACGGAAAGGAAGAGAGAGCGGAGGAGCCTGGTGAAAGGCCGGCAATGCCATCGGGCATGGAGCTCTTCTTACTCATATTGGTGGGCTTTTCGATGTTTCACTTGTGGTGTTGTTGGTCGGCGTCGTACACCGCCAAGCCTGCATTTCGAGCCCATTTTGCGAGCACGGGAGACTGGCGTCATACCTTGTTGGTGTTCAGCGGGAGTTCCTGTGTCGCGTTCCTGGCCATCGTAGCCGCGTGGGGCTGCGGTGTGTTTTCTTTTCCCGCTCGCGGGTTAGTCTACCCATGGTTCGGTTTATGCTGCGTGACATTCGTTTGTCTGATGGCATGGTTCGCAATCCTCGCGAATAACCGCACCGTATGGAAACTGTCCCAGCGCATCCGAGGCAGTTCGGATTTGCCAGGAATGACCTCCAAGGATTTCACTAGTTGGAATCATCGTGGATCCAGCCTCTTTATCGGGACACTGGTGGCATTTTGCCTACTGTTCGTCCTTCCGATTCAACTGGCGCTTATCGACGAAAATCGCGTACTGACCTACTGGCGTGCGATGCATCTTGCCAGCGGTGTTTCTCCGATCATGCCTATGTTCGCGATTTTTGCAGGACTTTACCTCTCGTTTTGGTTTTCGTTGCACGGGCTGGCATTATTTGGCCCGGATCGTCCTTGTCTTCCGCCACAGCAGCGGCTGACGATTAAAGACGTGGATAACATTGACAGAGATTTTCTAAAAATGTTCAGTCAAGAGCACGCTGCAGCAGGGATTGAGCGGGCCGGCATGCCTTTGAACTGGAAGGTCGCGGCGATCAGCTCGGTTCTCTTTGTCCTGTTTCTTCTTGTTGCCTTCGGGGTCGCGGAAGGGGTTCCGGTGCGCAGTTTGGGTGCGCAGAGCTATTCGATCATTTTCATCGTGTGGCTTGACGTTTGCTGCAGTTTGTCGATTGTCGAAGCCTGGCGATTGTACGAAATATGGGAAGAGTTGAGACGCCTGCTCACGTTTCTTGATCGTCTGCCCCTGAGGCGGACTCTGGCGGTCCTGCACGGTTTTTCTTGGGGAAGCGTATGGAAGATGAGCGGGAATGTCCTAGAGGTGCGTTATAAGGTCATTTCCCGGCAAATCGAATGTATGAATCATACGATAGCCAGCCTGCTCGACTTCGCCAGGAATTCTTCCGACCCCGGTGACATTCAAGCTGCCCGGATTTCTCTTCCTCCCCTGCTGGATATGCGCCGGGCGGGATTTGAATTCGCGGAATGGTATTCGACCTCCTACGCAGAGCCCCTCGAGGGGGACTTGACGAGTTTTCAGAAATTTCAGACCAGCGTTGCGGCGGCCAGTGGCACGCTACTGGCGCAGTTGCTCGTGCCTGCATGGAGGAAGGAGAAGCAATCTTTGATTGTGGCGCCGGCAAGGGTTCGTGACGAGAAAGAGGACGCGGTCCCGAACCCCCCTCCTCAGGCTAAGGATGAGCATCTACGGAATGCTGAGGAATTTGTGTGCCTTACGTATCTCGGTTTCATCCAGAATGTTCTGGGTCGATTGAGAACGATGGCCCTGACCATCGTGGTGCTGTTCATCGCATCGACCGTTGCAATATCTACCTATCCATTTGATCCGCGGCAGGCACTGAGCGCAGTTTTAGTAGGTTTGTTCGTAATTGTAGGTGTGGTGATTGTGAAGGTGTATGCGGAGATGCATCGCGATGCCACGTTGAGCCACGTGACCAACACCAAGCCAGGGGAGTTAGGGGCGGAATTCTGGATCAAAATTGTCGGATTTGGCTTTGCTCCCCTTATTGGCCTCCTGACAAGGGTATTCCCAGGCATAACGGATTTCGTCTTTTCGTGGCTACAGCCTGGGATTTCTTCACTAAGGTAGGACTGGCCAGCCTTCCCTCGAAACGTTCCGTAGTACAAGCTTTTCCGGTCACTCTGCAACTGCGCCGCTAGCCTTCTCTATCCTTGCCAGCTCGTCATCCGTCACTACAGAAAAGAGTTCTGCATGATCAAGCGCACGAGCAATGATGCACGTTTGTCCGGCATGTCCACGATCTTTGAATGAACGCGATCTCTTCGATGGTTTCGGCCACGCATTCGTAGAGATATTCGACTTGCGCAGTCGCATCGAAATATTGATACAGATTCTTTGTGTCCTTCAGGACGGCCATCTGCTGCGTCTCATCCATCCGCTATACTGAATGGCTGCGGGCAAGAGACCCGAAGTTGAGGGCTGGGCTATTTTTCAAATCCTTCGGAAATGGCCTAATAATCCTCGGAGTCAGCTCGGTGCTCTTATTCGACCTCCCGCCAGCAGTTTCGGTCTCGGCTTTTTTTCTGGGCCTTATCTCATCTTTTATAGGGATTATGCAGTTCCGCGCAGCACGGCGACTTAAAACTGACCAAGTTCCGGACCAGAAACGACCTCCAATCTCATAGTTTTACTCTGTATATGAAGGCTGTAGGGACGATGGCCGGGTGGCGCGGTGGCGCACTCGTAATACCGCGAAAACCTTCCGGGGTGGCCTCTAATGATCTAACGGAATGGGACTGATGTGCCCCTGGCGGCCCACGTACGGAATCATACGAGAGCGAATCGATTGAACATTTCTTGCAGCGCTCGCGACGTTCTCGATTCGACTGTCCACAGCGAAGTAATTGGCATAAAGCGCGAACAAATCGACAGGACAAAACGAGTACATCGAAGTAGTATTTTGTCTCCCGTTGCTCCGCCCGGAGCGATGATGAGCATCAGTTTTGAATCAGACGAAGCTATTCTTGAAAAATTGCGGGAAAGATTACGGCGCATGACGGACGAAGAGTTGATTAAGTTCGGGAAAGATGTTCGTAGACTTGCTGAGAATCCGTTTCAGCGGCAATTGGATGAGGCTAGGCTGGAGTGGAAGCGGAGGAAATCAGTATTAAAGGCGACGCATGACTGAACTTCGGAAAACCGGTTTTATTTCTTGCGGAGGACGAGAAGGAGTTTCCGTTTAGTCATGGAAACGGTCCATGCACAGTTGCCATGCCGACCCATGCGCTACCTTCCCGCCGACTGAAACATGACACGCGTCATGACGGAGCACAGCGCGTAGGTCCCGTTCGGATGTTATTCGTTGTCTGTCCAATTCAATCGAAACTGGATGGTCGTCATCATCGAACGACGTGATTCCGTCAGCGTTCTGGGCGGATAAGTCGGCCCAACTGACCGAGACATATGGCAGTCTTGCATCGAAACTCTCACGGTTGATTTGCTGATACCGCTCGTGCAGGTTCACGTTGTGGACGGACTCACGAGAGTAAGCGTAGCGAGTGCCGAGAAGAACTATCACGACGGCGACTGCGGAGACCGTGATTTGGAAGAAGCGGCGCACCTCAAAAGGGTAGTCGGGGCGTCTTTCGGGCGGAATAGTACGGATGTTCTGTTCGAATGGCCAGCAAAGAACTTCGTCTTAATGGGCAGGGATTGCCTCGCGAGAGGCAATCCCTGCCGGCAAAGACTCGGAGACTCGGGAACAGATGGGACGTTACAAATGCTTGCGGTTGGCCGGCAACATGAGGCTCTAGGCTCAGAACGCGGAATGCGGGCAAGTTACGTTAAATTGGCCCCTCGTCCAGACTTCCTCAAAGACTCTACTAGCCGGCCAAAAAAATGAAAGGTGCCCTCGAATCAGCGCTCGAAGATGCTTTTCTTTTGTCTCGTTCGTGGAGGTCGTCATCTTTAGTATGTTTTTCGGGCTTCCGCGGCACCCTCTCCAGATTGTCATTTTACGACCTTGGTTGGTAGCAATGCTGCTTCAATGTGGGCTTTCTTTGCGTTGGGCAAGTCCGGCGCAGAGACTAAAGGTCAGCGAATTCGGTTCACAGTAAATGAGCACTCGCAAGGAGCTCATTCATGTGATGAGATGGCGAAGGGCTCGGCAGAATGCAGGAAGGATATGCGCCTGCGGGGTAACAACGCTTCATTAGGGTAGGTGACGATGAAATCGCGGAGTTGGGTCCTGCGCAATCTAGTTCCATTGGTTGGCAGTGGAGTCGCGCTGTTTGCGTTGCTGGAGATGGATCGGCTGGCCGGTACGCGCGCGCAGGCGCAAGGCCCAGCGAACGGCCGCGTGCCAACAATCGACGAGTACCAACCGAAGTCAACGCTGGTCACGCCGGAACACCACATCGAGCGGGCAAAGTACCCATTCGTTGATATTCACAGCCATCACTGGAGTCCGACGTCGGAGCACGTGGACCAAGTGGTTAAGGAGATGAACACGATCAATCTGCGAGTGATGGTGAATCTGAGCGGGGGAACGGGCGAAGAGCTGAAAAAGACGCTCGCGGTAATGAAGGGACGTTATCCAGACCGGTTCGTGGTATTCGCGAATTTGAGTTACGACGATCTGAACACGGCGGGATACGGGAAGCGGGCAGCAGCGCGGTTGGAACAGGATGTGAGAAACGGCGCGCAAGGACTGAAGATTTTCAAGAATTACGGAATGGATTTGAAGTATGCGAACGGCGAACGGGTGCACGTGGACGATCCGGAGTTCGATGCGGTGTGGGAGAAATGCGCGGAACTAAAGATTCCGGTGCTGATCCACGTCGCCGAACCTTCAGCATTCTTCGATCCCTGGGATTACCACAACGAGCGTTGGGAAGAGTTGCGGGAGTTTCCGGGGAGGGCGCGACAGCCTTCGAAATATCCGCCGTTCGAAACACTGATTGCGGAGCGGAACCGGATGTTCGCGAAACATCCACGGACGAACTTCATTGCGGCGCATCTGGCGTTTCATGGAAACGATCTCGAGCGGCTGGGGAAATTGTTCGACGCGAATCCGAACGTGTATGTGGACATTGCGGCGGTGTTGGCTGAACTGGGCCGGCAGCCGTATTCGGCACGCGATTTTCTCGTGAAGTATCAAGACCGCGTACTGATGGGCAAAGACATTTATGAGGTGAATGAATACAAGTGGTATTTTCGGGCGCTGGAGACGCGCGACGAGTATTTCGAGTACTACCGGAAGCGGCACGCGTTCTGGAGGATCTATGGATTTCAGTTGCCGGATGAGGTGTTGAGGAAAGTCTATTACGAGAATGCGCTGAAGCTGGTGCCGGGACTCGAAAAACAATGGCGCGGCACTGGCGTCAAGTGAAGTTGGGAGTAATCAGGATGACCCATACGATCTCCGGCTTCTTCGTCATGATCGTTCTCCCGCAGCGCTACAATGCTGAGAAATCTCGATGAAGCCGAAACCTTGTTGAAATCCCTTAGAAAGGCTCAATTGCAGATTCCGTCGATATCATCGTTCCTCCTGAATTTGAAATCACATCAAACCTTCTTCATCTTCTCTTCCGCTCGCTCTTTCAGCTTCTGCAGTTGATGCTGCCACAGACGCCGCCACGATATCGCCAACCGGCCGCTCCTGCAGCGCCAAATAATTCAAGTAGACTGCGGAAAATACTAACTGCTTTGTCTGCTGATGTCGCTTACACGTAAAACTGACGAGATTTTCGCTCTCTCAAATGTCCCGAAGTTGTCCGAACTCGCCCCAAGGAGCAGCGCGGGATCACAAAACTCTGCAGCCTACAGCGTCGAATGTTGCAGAACTTCTGCCAGCCAGTCATATATGAGCGTCGCTTAAGGAAAAGCCAACTATTAGATTCTTGGGCTGTAAAGACACCGAGCCCGTCTGAGACTTCCGAGTTGAGGGCAGGAGAGGATTGTTGTAATTCACCGTGGGCGACAAAGCGCAACCGCCTCACAGGCTCGCTTGCATTTTCTCCGAGGCAAAAGTAATCTCCCCATGGGGAGGTGAGCTCTCATGCCCGTTTACATGGTTGAGCGGGACTTGCCAGGTGTCAAAATGGAGCAGCTTGCTGCTGCTCAAAAGCGCGCAATTGAAGTTGGGAAGGAGCTTACAGCTCAGGGCAAAGAAGTGCGGTACATTCGGTCAACATTCGTTCCCGGCCAGAATAAGTGCATGTGTCTGTTTGAGGCGCCCAACCCAGAAAATGTGAGGGAGGCGAACGAGCGCGCTCAGATTCCGTTCACTAGAATTGTTGAAGCGATGGACCTCACACCTAGGTAGGCCGCGCGAAAGAAAAAATCTCGCCCTGCCCATGGGCAAAATAGATCAACCTATTCTCTGACCTAGCGGTCACTCTTCTGGAGAATCAATTGGGCCTGTTTGGAGAGGCCGCAACGCTTGACCCGTCGATGACTTCCCGGACCTTTTTTGCCAAGGACTGCATCGAGAAAGGTTTTTGCACAAACGCCGCTCCAGATTCAACGATCGCGTTGCGGACAACAAAGTCACCGGTATAGCCGGAAATGAAGAGCACCTTCAAGTGGGGAAGAGTTCTGCGCAAATCTTCAGCGAGTTCATATCCGCCTTTCTTGGGCATGACCACATCGGTGAGCAGCAGGTCGATTTCACCCTTGTGTGACTCGGCTATCTGCCTTGCGGCGACGCCATCGGCGGCTGTCAGCACCTGGTAGCCCTTGCTTTCGAGAAAACTAGAGACGATTTCGCGAACGCTCTCCTCGTCTTCGGCGAAGAGAATCGTTTCCTTTCCTCTGGGAGACGAGACCGATACGACGGTCGCCGTCTCGTCGACACAATCTGTAACTCGCGGCAAATAGATTTTGAACGTGGCTCCTTTTGCCGGTTCGCTGTACACCCAAATGTAGCCGCCGCTCTGTTTCACGACGCCATATACCATCGAAAGTCCGAGCCCTGTTCCCTGTCCGGGTTGCTTTGTCGAGAAAAAAGGCTCAAAGATGCGCGCTTGCGTTTCACCGTCCATACCTCGTCCCGTGTCGCTAACGACTAGCAGCACGTAATCACCACGTTCCACAATAGCTTGCTGGGGATATGTTGCATCGAGATGGGCATTGTGCGTTTCGATCGTCAACTGCCCGCCCTCAGGCATCGCATCCCGGGCGTTGACGACCAAATTCATCAGAACCTGTTCGATCTGGCTCGGATCGGCCTTGACGCGACCGAGGTCCGCCCCCGGAAGAAAGGTCATCTCGATGTTTTCCCCAATTAGACGAGCTAGCATTTGACTCATGCCGGCAATTACCACGTTCAGATCCAGAACTTTGCTTTGCAGCACCTGCAGGCGGCTAAAAGCCAGCAATCGCCGCGTGAGCGTGCTCGCCAGATGTGCCGCTTTTTCTACCGCTTCCAGGCGATGCCGCAACCCTCCACTGAGCGGCACCTCGGAGAGCATCATTTCCACCTGCCCTTCGACGACAGTCAGCAGGTTATTAAAGTCGTGAGCAACGCCGCCCGCCAATTGTCCGATCGCCTGCAGTTTCTGCGCCTGGCGCAACTGGTTCTCCAGTTGTTTCCGTTCCGTGACGTTCTCGGCGAAGACTTCGAGATACGAAATCTCACCAGTTTCATCGAGCACGCTCCAGCCGCCAAGGCGCACTAGAATTGTCTTTCTGTCTTGGCATCGCCACGTGCACTCAAATCCTTGATAGGAACCTCGGTCCCGGAGCTGCGCGAGAAATTCATCGTAGTTGATCGGCTGGTTGAAGATTTCTGTTCTCAAACTTTGAAGGAGCAGCTCAGGTTCGGATTCGTAGCGGAGCATTTCGGCCATCGCGCGGTTGACCTGTAGAAGCTGACCGGACACTGTTGAGCGACAAATTCCGTAAGGAGCCCCCTCAATCAGCGAGCGATAGCTCTGCTCAGAGAGTTGCAGCGCCCTTTCGGCGACGCGGCGCTCGGTGTTGTCCAAGGCCACGCCGATAACGCCGATGATGTCTCCTTCCGGACCGCGAAGGGGTTCGACCTGGGCCTTTAGATCGCG
>WNGH01001321.1_pt1 | contig 30585 bp, 31 predicted proteins | sample 5400631 | NCBI WGS metagenome assembly WNGH01 (sample SAMN13153373, study PRJNA577476) | soil metagenome | isolation source: 115 cm soil or saprolite under Garry oak tree replicate 1 | place: USA:California | collected 2016-06-15
ACCTCGACCAGCCGACTCTTGAACGCGCGGAACGTCGGGCGCAGCACGACCGGGCCGGCGACGGCCTCGTGGCCGTATCCATAGAGCATGCGGCCGGGATCGACGGCGTTGAGGTAGGTCGAGGGAAAGCCGAGCACGAGCGGAGAGCTGGCGGCGAGACGGATGGGCACGTCGACGCCCTGAGTCGCGAGCGCGTCGAGCACCGCGGTGAAGCGCCCGAACTGCCACTCGACGTACGCGGGATCGGCACCCGTGGGCACGTGCAGATGCGTGCAGAGCCCGGCCAGGCGCAGACCGGCCAGGTCGCGGATCGCGAGGACCAGCTTGACGGCCTGATCGGCCGGCACACCGAGGCGCTCGAGCCCGACGTCCACCTTCACGAACACGTCGGCCGGCCGCGCGCGTCGCGCTGCCGCATCGTCGTAGGCGCGCGCCGCATCGAGATCGGTCAGCGTGGGAATCAGGTCGGCGCCGATCACGTCGTCGGCGGCCTCGGGCAGCGCGTTCGGATACATCAGAATCGGCAGCGTGAGGCCGGCGTCGCGGAGGCGCACGCCGTCGGCGAGATCGGCGACCCCGAGCGCGTCGGCGCCGTGCGCCGCGAACGCGCGGCCCATCTCGAGGCTCCCGAAGCCGTAGGCGTCAGCCTTGACGACGGCGACGATCTTCCGCCCGGGCCCGACGAGACGCCGGACCGCCCGGAGGTTGTCGACGGCCGCGTCGAGGTCGATCTCGAACCAGGTCGGTCGGAGCAACCGCATCACGCGCCCAGGACGGGCAGCATCAGCGCGCGACGTATTTCACGCCGGAGATCGGCGCGACGACCTCGTTGTAGACGTCGCCGCAGCGGCTCCCGCAGCGCTTCACCCACGCGGGCAGGACGCTCTCGGCGAGCACCTTCCGGAGCAGCGCCTTGTCGGCGTCGGTCGCCTTCACCTCGACCATCGGCGAGTCCTTGGCCGGCGAGCCGATCTTGCAGGACGGCCGGTTCGAGTTGCAGTCGATCCCATCTTGGGTGAACTCGACGCCGCCGAACTGCCACTGCTTGTCGGTCAGCTCCTTGAAGCTGTCCTCCAGGAAGCGGCGGGCATCGGGCGCGAGCTTGTTCCACCAGCTGAGGTTCGCGAAGTAGCCCGACGACGCCCACGAGAGCGGCAGCGTGTACTGGTGGGTCGTCACCTCGTACCACTTGGCGGCATTGCCGCTGCCCGAGCCGGTGATCGCGCAGTCGACGACGCCGCGCTCGAGCGCCGTGTACGTCTCCGCGTAGGCGAGGCTGACCGGCGTCGCGCCCACCGCGCTCATCAGATCGTTGAGGGTGGGCCCGAACGTGCGCACCTTGCGTCCCTTGAGATCGGCGAGATCCTTCACCGGCTTGCGACAGAACACGATCTGGGCGGGATACGGGTTCGATCCGATGATGCGCACGCCGATGCGCTCGAGATCTTTGTTGACGATGGGGGTGAGCGCATCGAAGACCTTGCGCGCCTGCTCCACCGTCGGGTTCAGCCCGGCCAGGTCGGCGGCGTCGAGCACGGGAACGTCCTGAGCGATGTACGTGAGTGGCGCGTTGCCGATGTCGACCTGGCCCTGGCGCGTCATGCGGACGATCTCGTAGCCGGTAATGCTCATCTCCGTCCACGTGCTCGTCTTGAACTCGAAGCGTCCCTGACTCCGCTGGACGAGCGTCTCGCGGAAGAAGGGCAGGTCGAGCTTCGAGTACTGTGGGTGCGTCGGGATCGGATGGGCGAGGACGGAGACGGTCACCTTCGGTCCTGGCCCGAGCGTCGACTGCGTGAGGCCAGGCCTGGCGAGCACGACGAGGAGGAGCATGGCGAGGACACCGATCGCGATCCGACGCATGGGAGCGCCTCCTTCATCTCGGGGGCGAAATTCCGGAACAGTGGTCCGGGAGCGTATGCTTCACCGTTCCCGATGTCAAACGCGATGGGCGCACATTCGACACGGCCGTGGGCTCGTGCCGTCGCCTCAGAATCCGTACAGGCGGGCGCAGTTGTCCCAGAGGATCCTTCGCTTGTGCTCTTCGGCGAGCGGGAGCTTGAGGAAATGCGCGGTGGCCTCGGGATACTTCGTGTCGTAGTGCGGATAGTCGGTCGAGAAGACGAAGCAGGCGCCGGTGCGGCCGTCCACGGCGTGTCGCGCCGGCTCCTCGTCGCATTCGATGGAGACGAAGCCCTGGCGGACGAAGTACTCGCTCGGCCGCTCGGTGACCGTTGGATCCTCGAAGCGCCCCGGATTCTCCCAGTGCTCGTCGAGACGCCAGAGCCAGAAGGGCAGCCAGGACCCGTTGCCTTCGAGGAAGGCCACCTTCAATCGTGGGAAGCGGGCCAGCACCCCGCCGAGCGTCATCGCCTCCACGGCCAGCATCTGCTCCATGCTGTGCGAGCACGCGTGCTGGAGTGCGAACGAGTCGTCGCCGAAGCGATCCGTCCCCACCGTGGGCATGCGCGAGGCCACGCCCTCGTGGAAGCCGAGCGGCACGCCGAGGTCCTGGATCGTCGCCCAGAGCGGATCGAAGACCGACTGGTGCCAGTAGACTGAGGCGCGCGGCGGGTTCGGTCGGAGAAAGACCGCCTTGAAGCCCAGCTCCATCACCGCGCGGCGCGCCTCGCGGATCGACAAGGCGACGTCCTGGATCGGGAGCATGGCCGCTCCGTACATCCGCCGGGGATCGCCGGCCTTGCAGAAGTCGGCCAGCCAGTCGTTGTAGGCCCTCGCGATCGCGGCTGAGAACGCCGGGTCCATATCCGGGTCGCTGTTCACGAAGAGGCCCCGCGAGGGGTAGAGCACGGTCACGTCGATCCCTTCGCGATCCATCGCGCGAAGCTGCGCCGCGGCGTCGAAGCCGCGCTCGATGTCCTCGGCAAACCGGTCCAGCCCGCCCGGGAACGACACGCGGGCGATCCGAGCCGACAGGAGGAACTGGTCCGCGCCGTCGACGGTCACGCCGACGTCCGTGGCCTTGCGCTGAGTCCCGCGCGGCGCCCGGTGCCTGAACGGGGGATCGATGTAGCGCTCCCACAGGTCGACCGGCTCCAGCACGTGCATGTCGCTGTCGAAGACCTTGAACCCGTCTTTCATGCGGGATCCTCCTTCGTTCAGGCGACCGGATTCTCGAGCGTCCCGATACCCTCGATCTCGACCTTCACGACGTCGCCCGGCTGGAGGAAGACGCCGCGTCCGAATCCCACGCCCGACGGTGTGCCCGTCGAGAGCACGTCGCCCGGGAGCAGCGTCATCGTCTGCGAGAGGAACGCGAGCAGGTCGCCGATGTTGTGGGTGAGATCGTCGGTGCGCGCGTCCTGCATGACCTGGTCGTTCACGGTGGTCTTGAGGCTCAGGCGTTCCGGGTCCTCGATGAACGCGTCGGGCACGAGGTACGGCCCCATGGGACAGAACGTGTCCGCGCACTTGCCCATGAGCCAGTCGATCTTGAAGTCGAGGCGCTTGGGCACGACGAACGAGCGGGCGGTGACGTCGTTCACGATCGTGTAGCCGGCGACATAGGACCGCGCGTCCTCGGGCCGGATCGCACGGCCCTTGCGGCCGATGACCACGGCCAGCTCGCCCTCCCAGTCGATCTTCTTGTCGGGCACCTGGCTGGCCAGGATCTTGTCGCGGTGGCCGATCACCGGGCCGATCGACGACGTGAGGAAGCAGTACGGGTTCGAGTTCTCGCGCGTCGTGTACGGCGAGCCCGGACGCAGGATGTCCGTCATCTCCTTGCTGTGGGCGTTGTAGTTGGCGCCCGCCGTGAAGATGCGCGGCGGGTAGAGAATCGGCGCCCGGAACTTCGCGCGCGCCGCGGCCACGCCGGGCACGGCGCGGGGCTGGGCCTCGACGAACGTGGCCAGCCGTTGAAGGTCGCGAAACGCGGCGGGCCAGCGCTCGAGCAACCCGAGCATCGTCACCGGCCGGGGCACGCTGGCCAGTGGAGCCTTGCCGGCCTTTCCCGCCTTGCGCGTGTGCGCGGCGGCGACGGACTCGACGTCGTAGAGCGTGTCGCCCAGCGCCAGCGCCACGCGCGGCGCTCCTTTGATCTCGATCGTCGCCAGCTTGAACATGGTCGCCTCCGCCTTCGTCTCTTCGACCAGTTCGGCCCTCCCGAAGTCCTGAAAATCCGCGACGCCCCCGATCCGATCGCGGGAGCCGGCGAAGTCCTCGTGCGCGTGCGGGCCTGCTCGGTGAACCGCACGCTCGACCTCGAGACGCGCGAGAAGGGCGCGGGCTTCGGCGTCACGTTGCCTTACATCTCTGGCGCCGATCCGTGCGGCGAGGTCGTGGCCGTCGGCGCGGACGTGACGAGCCCCCACGTCGGCCAGCGGGTGGCGGTGAGCCCGATGCTAACTTGCGGCGCCTGCCCGATGTGCCGGCGCGGGACGGAGAACGCCTGCCTGAATCTGAAGATCCTCGGTGTCCACCGTCACGGCGGCTATGCCGAGCTCGTGCGCGCGCCGGCCGGCAACGCGCTGCCGCTGCCGGATGGTCTGTCGTACGAAGAGGCGGCGTGTTTGCCGCTGTCCTACGCGGTCGCCTGGCACCTCCTGGTCGTCCTCGCGCGCGTGGCGCTCGGGGACGTCGTCCTGATCATGGCGGCCGGCAGTGGACTCGGCGTGGCCGGCATCCAGATCGCGAAGCTACGAGGCGCGCGCGTGCTGGCGGCGGCCGGGAGCGACGAGAAGCTCGAGCGCGCACGCTCGCTCGGCGCCGACGCGGGGATCAACTACTCCACGAGCGACCTGGCCCAGGAGGTGCGACGCCTGACCGATGGCTGGGGCGCCGACGTCGTGTTCGAGAACATCGGGACCGCCACCTGGGACCGGAGCGTGGCGTCGCTGGCCCGGGCGGGGCGACTCGTGACCTGCGGGACCCACGGCGGTAGCCAGGCGACGATCGACATCCGCGCGCGGCACGCTGGAGGAAGTGATCCGGCGGGCCGGGAAGGGCGAGCTCAGAGCGGTGATCGACCGGACGCTGCCGCTCGCCGAGGCGGCGGCCGCCCAGCGTTACGTCTTCGACCGGAAGAACTTCGGCAAGGTGATCCTGCGGCCTTGAAGTCGCCGGCGATTATTCCACGAGCCGGGGGAGGATCTCGCTGATGCTGCCGCGCAACACGGCGTCGGCCATCGAGTCCAGCTCGGTCGGCTCCGCGTTGATGATCACGACGCGAGCGCCTGCCTCCTTCGCCGTCGGCACCACGCCCGCGATCGGCCACACCGAGAGCTTCGTTCCGACGGCGAGCATCAGATCCGAGCGATGCGCGGCCTGCTGAGCGCGGGTCAGGTCAGCCGCCACCAGGCTCTGACCGAACGAGATCGTCGCCGATTTCAGGATGCCGACGTGCCGGCCATGAGGTGCAGGCCGTCCACGTTCTGCGTGACGAGCGTGTCGAGGTTGCCGCGCCGCTCCAACTCGACGAGGGCGAGGTGCCCGGCGTTCGGCTTCGCCTGCCAGGCCGGCGAGCTCAACCGGTCCTGCCACGAGCGCTTTCGCACGTCGGGATCGGCGACGTAGTGCTGCAGGGTGGCCATCTTCTCGGCGTGCGGGTTCCGCGTCCAGACTCCCTGGGGACCGCGAAAGTCGGGGATGCCGGAATCCGTCGAGATGCCGGCGCCGGTGAGCACGACGATGCGGCGAGCCGCCGCGATCCAGCCGCGGACCGTCTGGACTGTGTCCATCACGCGCGCGCCGGCGTGCCGGCGCCCAGGACGTCGAGCAGCATCGCGTTCACGGCGTCGGCCGCCTCCCAGTTGGCCCAGTGGCCGGCGCCGTCGATCAATCGGAAGTCGACCTCGGGATGATGAGCGGCGAGCGTCGCGTGACGCAGCTCGGGCGGTGAGGCGGGGAAGACGTCGCGAGCGCCCCAGGCGGCGACGAGGCGCGCGCTGATCCGCGGGAGCGCGCGCACCAGCGCGTCAGAGAACGGGATCGCTCCGATCTTGAAGCGCGTGCGCCGGACGTTCTCCATCTGGACATCCACGGCCGCTTCGTCGATCTGCGCGGGGTCGGCGATCATGAGGATCTCCAGATTTTCGCGGTGAGCGGCGCGCGCTTCGGCCAAGGTCAAGTTGGGCGTGACGCGGGCGAGCTGACGTGTCGGCGCCGCTCCGAGGGCCAGGCCGCCGGCGCCGATCAGCACGAGCGTGCGGACGCGGTCGCGCTGACGGGCGGCGACGAGTCCGGCGATGATCCCGCCGAACGAGAAGCCGACGAGACTGACCGGTGCCGGCGGCGAGACGACGTCGTCCAGTCCCGACGACACGATGTCGGCGAGCGCCTCGGCGGTCTCGACGCCGGGCGGTAGTCCGGAGTCGCCGAAGCCGGGAAGGTCCGGCACCCACACGGTGAAGTGGCGGGCGAGCGGCATGATGTTGCGAGCCCAGTGAGTCCACGAGCCGCTGCCTCCGTGCAGCAGCACGACCGGCGGTCCCGCGCCCCACAAGCGCCAGACCATGTATTCGGAGCCGCGGGCGCTATATTCGGAGCCGCCGGCGTGATATTCGGAGCCACTGGCGATGTCAGTGGCGGTGAGGCAGCGAGTCGCGAGCGCGTCGAGCCGCGCGATGCTGTCGGTCACGCCCCGGATTGTATATGCTTGCCAGGCGTGGCTGTCGATCCGATCGCCGAGATCGTCGCCGACCGCGAGCGCGCCCGCGCCGCCGGTGATCCGCTCGTCGACGCCTGCATCCTCGCCACCTCCGACGGTCACGGCCCACCCGGCGTGCGCGCGCTCGTGCTTCGTGACGTCGGCGAGCAGGGCCTCGGTCTCCTGATCAGCGCGTCCAGCCCGAAGTGGGAGCCGCTGCACAGCGGGCGCTACGAGCTGCTCATTCTCTGGCAGACGGTCCACCGGCAGTATCGAGTCCGGGGCTCGCTCACGCCGATGCCCGAGGACCGGGTCGAAGAATACTGGCGCCGCAAGGTTCACGCCTCGCGACTGCTCGACCTCTATTACGACCGTGTCCAGGCCCAGAGCACCCCTGTCGACTCGCGCGAGGCCTTCATGGCCGGCATCGACACGCTGCGACAGAATCATCCGACGCCTGATGCCGTGCCGCGCCCCGCGCTGCTCCGCGGCATCTACCTGGTACCCGGACGCATCGAGATCTGGCGCGGGTCGCCCGACCGGTTGCACGACCGCCGCCTCTTCACGCGATCGGCGGCCGGCTGGCGCGAGCAGGTCCTGGTGCCCTGAACGCGTGATCCCCGACGAGCACGTCCTGCTCGCGCCCTACTGCACGCTGGGCGTCGGGGGTTCCGCGCGCTTCTTCGTCGACGCCGAGGACGAAGCGACGGTCACGGACGCCTGGACGTGGGCGCGGTCGCGCGGCGTCGCGCTCAGCGTGCTGGGCGGCGGCTCGAACCTCGTCGTCGGCGATGCGGGCGTCGATGGCCTCGTCGTCCGCGTGGGCGTGCGTGGCATCGAGACCGCCGACAAAGGCCACGAGGTCCTCGTGTCTGTCGGTGCCGGCGAGCCGTGGGATCCGCTCGTCGCCGTGACCGTCGAGTGCGGCTGGGCGGGCCTCGAGTGTCTGAGCGGAATCCCGGGCCTGGTCGGGGCCACGCCCATCCAGAACGTCGGAGCGTACGGTCAGGAGGTCGCCGAGACCCTCGTCACTCTCCGCGCCCTCGACACGCGCTCGGGACGCGTGGTGAGGCTGACGCACACCGATTGCCGCTTCGCCTACCGCGACAGCCTCTTCAAGAGCGGCGAGCCGGGGCGCTTCATCGTGCTCGACGTGACGTATCGGTTGCGCCGAGGCGGCGAGCCGACGCCTCGCTACGCGGAAGTGGCGCAGCATCTCGGAGCGCGTGGAGTCGGCCGTCCCTCGCTCGCCGAGGTGCGGGCGAGCGTGATCGCCATCCGCCGCTCGAAGTCCATGGTCATCGACCCGGGAGACGAGAACGCGCGCTCGTGCGGCTCGTTCTTTACCAATCCGATCGTGAGCGTGGCCGAGGCCGATCGAGTTCAGGCGGTCACGGGGGAGCCGGTGATGCCGCGCTACCCCCAGGCCGACGGTCGCGTGAAGCTGGCGGCCGCGTGGCTCATCGAGCACGCGGGCTTCAGCAAGGGCCAGCGCGACGGCGCCGTCGGCCTCTCGACGCGCCATGCGCTTGCCGTCGTTGCCCACGCGGGCGCGACCGCGAGTGACGTGGTCGCTTTCGCCCGGCGCATCCAGCACGACGTCGAAGCGCGCTTTGGTGTGCGGCTCACGCCCGAGCCGGTGTTCTGGGGCGTCTGACGATCCCACGTCGAGACGCCGTCAGCCGTCGAGACGCGCGCGCAACTCGGCGGCGATCGTCCGGCGGGCCGGCCGGACGTGGGTCGGCCCGTAGTGCTCGAGGAGGCCCTGGCAGAGCAGGGGCAGCGCGATGGTCAGATCGGCGAAGACCATCACGTTGAGCCCGGCGGGCGACTCCTTGCCCCACGAGATGCACTCCGTGCTGACGCCGGCGCCGCCCAGGCCGCCGAACACGGTGTTGTCCGTCGTGATCTGGATGGCGGCCACGTGAGGACAGGCGTCGGCGTGGCCGCGGATCGCCTGAACGCTCGTCGCCGTGATCTGGATGAAGTCCTTCGGCACGCCGCCGCCGAAGAAGATCGCCGCGGTGCCCGGGCCCGGCGTCATGAAGCGGTTCATGATGGCGAGCGCGATCTCGTAGTCCTTGAAGAAATCCACGACCGGGCCGCGCTCTCTCGCCACCCGGTACGACTCGGACAGCGGGCCATCAGGCGCCGCCGGGACGAAGAGCGGCACGCCGTGGCGGAAGCAGGTGGCGGCGATCGTGCCGCCGAGCCCCTGGGCGTCCAGCCATCGACCGAGCTCGTGCATGAACCGGACGCCCGGGATGGTCGACCCGGACCACGTCGCGGCCAGGTGCTCGAAGAACCCGGCCAGGAAATACTCCATGTCGTCGTACGCCTCGGCGCTGACGACGTGGTCGTAGAAGCGATAGAGCCGGCGCTTCCAGAGGTCCTCGTCGTCCACGTGATCGGGATCGACCTGGTAGAACGGCACGCCGCGCTGCTCCAGCACGTCCTCGGTGGCGTTGGCCGAGGTCGACACGACGACGTCTACGTAGCCCCGCTCCACCAGCCAGGCGACGAGTGGGTCCATCCCCGCGCTCGCCATGGATCCGGCCAGGCCGACGGCGATGAGGCAATCACCGTCGATCATCCGCTTCCAGATGTCGAAGGCCTCCCCGAGCCGGCGCCCCTGGAAGGCCGACCCGCGCATCCGTTCGAGGAGCCCGTCCACCCCATCCGTCCCGAGCCGCATGGGGACCCGCACGTCCAACCCCCGGATCGACGCCTCGCCGTCCATTGGACCTCCCAGGCCACAGTTGTCCGCGCGTCGCCGGCGCGCCGCGTTTAGACTATGCCGCGCCACACCCGGAGGAAAGGACGATGACGCTCGACGTCGCCCGGCGGTTCGACGCCATGGCGGCAACCTACGACGTGCTCGAGCCGTGGTACGAGCACCTCTACGAAGTCATGCACCGGATTCTTCGCCTCACGCTCGCGCGCGGCGGCGGCCGCGCGCTCGATGCCGGCTGCGGCACCGGCTTCCAGGCAGCGCTCCTCAGAGGGTTCGGCTACGAGACGCACGGCCTCGACATCGCGGCGGGCATGCTCGCGGTCGCCCGGCGGCGGCTTCCGAAGATTCCGGCGGTGCAGGGAACGATCGAAGAGCTTCCCTATGCAACCGGCTGCTTCGACGCGATCGTGTGCTGCGGCAGCACGCTGTCGTTCGCCAGCGATGCGGCCCGCGCGCTCCACGAGTTCGGCCGCGTGCTGCGGCCTGACGGCCTGCTGCTGCTCGAGTGCGAGCACCGCGGCCGCCTCGACCTCGCCTGGGCGCTCGTCAACAGCGTCACCGGCGATCGTCTCGGCTACGGCCTGACGCCCACCCAGGCGTGGCGACAGATCGTGGGCAACGGCGCCGACGGCGTGTGGACCGAGTATCCCGGCTATGGCCCGATGCGCTTGTTCAGGGCGCGTGAGCTGCGCGCGCTGCTCCGGGCGGCCGGCCTGACGCCGGTGAAAGTGTGGGGGATCCACGCCGCGACGAACCTGATCCCGTCCACGGTCCTGCACCGTGAGCGCGTGGGCCCGGTATTGGCGTCGGTCTACCGCGGCCTCCGTGCGCTCGATCGGCGCCTCGCGCGCTTTCCGCTGGCGCGCGCCATCGCCAATTCGCTCATGGTCCTCGCGCGGAAGGACCGGACGGCCACCGAGGTAGAATGAGCCCCCTATGAAGACCCGGGACCTCCGCGTCGAGTCCATCCGTCCGCTCCTGCCGCCGGCCATCCTGCTGGAGGAGCTGCCCCTCAGCGAGGACGCCTCGCAGGTCATCACCCGCGCCCGCGACGAGGTCGCGGAAATCCTCGCCGGCAGCGACGACCGGTTGATCGTCATCGTCGGGCCGTGCTCGGTTCACGATCCGGCGGCGGCGGGAGAGTACGCGCGCCGCCTGAAGACGCTCAGCGACGAGCTCGCCGCCGATCTCCGCATCGTCATGCGCGTCTACTTCGAGAAGCCGCGCACGACCGTGGGCTGGAAGGGCCTGATCAACGATCCGCGTCTGGACGGCTCGTTCGCGATCAACGAGGGGCTGCGCCTGGCCCGGCGCCTGCTGCTCGATCTCGCGGCGCTCGGTGTCCCTGCCGGCTGCGAGTTCCTCGACCCGATCACGCCGCAGTTCATCGCCGACCTCGTCACGTGGGGAGCGATCGGTGCGCGCACCACCGAGAGCCAGGTGCACCGCGAGCTCGCCTCGGCGCTGTCGATGCCGGTCGGCTTCAAGAACGGCACCGACGGCGGCGTGCAGATCGCGATCGATGCCCTGCGCGCCGTGGCCCATCCCCATCGCTTCCTCGGCGTCACCGAGCAAGGCCTGGCCGGCATCGTCTCCACGCGCGGCAATCCCGACTGCCACGTGATCCTCCGTGGCGGCCAGAGCGGCCCGAATTACGACGCGGGCAGCGTGGGCAAGACGCTGGACGCCCTTCGCGACGCCGGGTTGCCGGCGCGGCTGATGATCGATACCAGCCACGGCAACAGTGAGAAGGACTACCGGCGCCAGCCGATCGTCGCGCGCGACATCGGCAAGCAGGTCGCACAGGGTGAGACGGGCATCGTCGGGCTCATGATGGAGTCGTTCCTGGTGGACGGGCGCCAGGACCTGCGCGATCCCGCGCGCCTGGTGTACGGTCAGTCGGTCACCGACGCCTGCATGGGATGGGAGACGACGGTGCCGGTCCTGCGCGAGCTGGCGGATGCGGTGAGGCAGCGTCGGCGGTCGCGCGCTCGAGCATGACGCCGCTTCGGCTAGGGGACGTGACTTCGACTGAGGCGTTTGACCAGCCGGTATACGTGAATCCCGCCGGAGCCCTGGAACATCGGCCGGCGACTTGCGTACGTCACGTTGTCGGCCGCCCGTTCGTCGTCGAACCTGCGCTCCTCGCTGACCAGGGGCCCGAAGCTGGTGTCGGATTCGTTCTCGGCGATGATCCGAGCCACCGCCGTCCGGATCCAATCGGTATAGGTCTGTAGATAGGTCTCGCAGAAGCCAGCAAGCTCACGCACGTCCGTCACCGTGACGTTCCCGGCCATCGCAGGTTCTGCGGACAGACACGAGAGCAACACCGAGAGGACCAGGCGGAGGATTGATCGGCGGGCGCTGCCTGTCATCGCTCACCTCTTCGACGAGATGGAGCGACGGCACAATAGAAAAACGCTCCGCGTTTGTCAATAACGAAAGCCCGAATGATATCCTCCCGGCGATGGCGCCGGTGACCGTCCGGACCATGTGCCCGATGAACTGTCATCCCACCCTGTGCGGGATGCTGGTCGACGTGGACGACGGCCGGCTCCTCGGTGTCCGTGGGGATCCCGACAACCCCGACAGTCAGGGCTTCCTCTGCATCCGCGGCCAGGCCTCACGCGAGATCATCGGCAACCCGCAGCGCCTGCTCCACCCGCTGGTTCGCGCCGGCCGGCGCGACGGTGAGTGGCGGCGTGCGAGCTGGGACGACGCGCTCGATCTGATTGTCGCGCACATGCGCAAGGCCGGCCGCGAGGCCGTCGGGGCGTGGTCGGGACACGGGGTCTTCGCGAACAACTACGGCACGCGCGTCGCGTCTCACTTGCTCCGCCGGTTCGCCAATCTCTACGGCTGCCAGTGGTGGAGCCCGACGATGATCTGCTGGGGCCTGGGCGCCTTCGGCCTCGGCCTCACCGGCCTGCTCGAGACGAATACCAAGGAGGACATGGGCGTACACAGCGCGCTGATCGTGCTGTGGGGCGCCAACCTCGCGTCGCAGCCGAACACGGCGCGCCACGTGGCCGCCGCCCGGCGCCGCGGCGCGCGCGTCGTGACCATCGACGTGCGCGAGACCGAAGCCGCCGCGCAATCCAACGAGGTCTTGATCCTCCGGCCCGGCACCGACACGGCGCTCGCGCTCGCGATGATGAACGTCATCGTCGCCGAGCAGCTCTACGATCGCGACTTCATCGAACGTTATACCGTCGGCTTCGAGGCGCTGGCCGGCCACGTCGCGCGCCATTCGCCCGCGTGGGCCTCCGAGATCACCGGCATCCCGGCCGACCGCATCGTCGCGCTCGCGCGGCGCTACGCCACGACGCGGCCGTCGATGATCGTCCTCGGCGGCTCGTCGATGCACAAGGGCGCCAACGGCTGGACGGCGGGCCGGGCCGTCGCGTGCCTGCCCGCGCTCGTCGGCCAGGTGGGCATCCCGGGCGGAGGCCTCGGACCGCGCCACGGGAGCGCGACGCACGGTCAGGCCCTGACGAGCATCGTGGCCCAGGAGCGCCGGCCGCCGGGACGTTACGTGCCGAGCCAGATGGCGCGCGTCACCGAAGCGCTGGTCGGCGGCGACGTCAGCGTCATGCTGCTCTTCGGCACCGACATGCTCTCCTCCTACGCCGACGCCGAGCAGGTCGCCGCCGGCCTCGATCGCTGCGACCTCGTCGTGGCCTACGACCTCTTCATGAACGGCACGGCGCAGCGGCACGCCGACGTCGTGCTGCCGGCCACGGCCTGGCTCGAGGAGCTGGGGGCGAAGAGCACGAACACGCATCTCTACCTGATGCCGAAGATGCTCGAGCCACCGGCCGACTGCCGGACCGTGACGTGGATCCTGAGCGAGCTGGCGCGCCGACTGGGCCTCGACGATTTCTATCCGTGGGCCACCGATGAGGGGCCGCTCGATGCGATCCTCGACCATCCCTCGACCGGTCACGCGACGATCGCCGCGCTGCGCGCCGAAGGCGGGATCCGCGCGCTCCGGATCTCGCACGTCGCCCATCCCGATCTCGTGTTCCCGACGCCCTCGGGCAAGATCGAGCTCGTCTCGCAGCGAGCGCGTGAGCTCGGATTGCCCGAGCTGCCGGTCTACGAGGCGCCGCCGCGGTCGTCGTATCCGCTGGCGTTCCGCCAGGGCCGAACGCTGACCCAGTTCCACGGCTTCTACGACCACGGGCGCGCGCTGCCGACGCTGGCGGCGGCTGACCCGGAGCCCGTGCTGTGGATCGCGCCCGCCGACGCCGCGGCCCGCGGCGTGGTGGACGACGGGCCGATCCGGATCTACAACGAGCGCGGTGAGTTCGAGGCGCGCGCTCGCGTCACCACCCGGATTCGGACGGGGACGGTGTGGATGCGTGACGGCTGGGAAGGCGTGAACCGGCTGACGTCAGGCGCTGCCGCCATCCCCGACGAGGCGGTGGAGGTCTTCGGGTTCTCCGGTGGCCAGGCCGCGTTCGACGCGATGGTCGAAGTCGCGGCGCGCTGACCGCGGGACGCTCAGCTCGTGCCGGGCTCGATCACGCCCCAGACCTCGTTCACGAGCAGCTCGAACAGGCCGAAGAGCTTGAACAGGTCGGGGGACTCCTGCGAATCGACGGCCGGGCGCTGGCGGTGCAGGCGCTGGATCAGGCCGCGGTCGAAGCGCAGGGAGACGTGGTGCTCCATGAGCTGCACGATCGTCGGGGTGAGGGACGCGGTCTCGGACACGGCGAGCGCTACTATCGGCCAGCGAGCGCCCCACGACAATACATCGCGGCGTATAGACATCTATATCTCGAGGCGGAACACGTATATCCCGCGGCGGAGCCTGGCCCCTATATCTCGCGGTGGGTGACCCCCTCGCTAGCCGGTGCTCTTTACCGTGGGTGGCTCACACCGCGGGAGGGATCGCGGTCGGGTGACGACGGCGCCGGCGTCCACCACGACGTCCGCGACGCCGACGGCGGTTGGGGGCTTCGCCCGACTCGCTGGGAGTGGCGACCGGCTCGGGGACGCTCGGCGGCTCCCAGATCGGCGCCGCGCGATCTTCATCGTCTGCCAGCGGCGCCACCAGCGTGATCATGCCGGTCGGACTCACGCTGAGCTCCTTGATCCGCCGGAGCCGCGTGATCAGGCGAGGAGAACCGGGCGGCCGGCGAAAGCCTCGCGACTTGAGCGCGTTGGCGAGCGTGTCGATGAGCACCGAGTGATCGGATGTCCGCTCCACCAGCTCGCGCACGACACCGACGATCTCGTCGTGCGGCGCCGAGTGGGCCGACTCGTCGGCCGGCGCCTCCCGGATGGGAAGGCGCTCGACGGGAGCGACGGGCGCCGGAGCGAGCTGCGGCGGGCGTTGACGCGGTCGGCCTCCCCGACCGCGACGACCACGGCGGGAACGCCCGCGCGAGTCGGGCATCTCGCGCTCGGCGGGCAGCACCGCCGCGTGGGCGCCGATGAGCGCGCGATAGGACAGTCGCTTGAACGAAACACCGAGGGTGGAGGCGACGTCGCCGACGGCGTCGAACGCGCGATCATCGGAGACGATCTCGAGCACGTCGCCCGGCCGCGCGCCGCCCAGCCACACGCCGGCCGTCACCGCGATCCGCAGATCGCTCCAGTCGCGCACACCGGTGGAGGGCGCGCTGTGGACGAGATGCGCGCCATGACGGGCGAGCAGTCGCCCGGTGTCGCTGCCGATCACGCGCCAGTTCCCGACGGCGACGAAATCGGTACGACGTCCCTGGCGGTCGATCGAGAGATGCTCGATCATGCGCGCGATGTGCTCGGGACGGCTCGTGTTCTCGACGTCGAAGAAGATCACGCGCCGGGCCGCTGGCCACGGGCGCTCGGGCTCCGGCGGAGGGACGCGCGCCGCGAACCCACGCTCGGGTTCGGCGAGCGCGACCTCGGGCTCGTGCTCGACGACGGCCGGGAGCGCCTCGGGCTCGGGAGCCTCGGCAACCGGCTCTCGGGGTGGTGCGGCGGGAGGGGTGGTTCGTTTGGTGCCGCTTCGGCGGCGCCGTGGGCTACTCGTACGTGCCATGCCCCTGATGATAAACGGGCCGCTCGGGCCGTGTAGTAGAATCCGGCACCACCTGGAACAGGAGGCCCCATGCAGCGTCGGACGCTTGGCAAAAGCTCACTGTCGGTCTCGGCCCTCGGTCTCGGCGGGATGTCCTTCTCGGGCGCCTACGGCCCGGGCCAGGACCCCGAGTCCATTGCGTTGATCCACCGCGCCCTCGACCTCGGCATCAACTTCATCGATTCCTCCGACATGTACGGTTGGGGCCACAACGAGGAGTTGCTCGCCCAGGCGCTGCGGGGGCGCTGGGGCGCCGTCGTCCTGGCCACCAAGTTCGGCCAGGTGCGGAGCGAGAGCGGCCCCAACCTGATCAACGGCCGGCCCGAGTACGTGGCGCAGGCGTGCGACGCGAGCCTCCGGCGTCTCGGCATCGACGTCATCGACCTCTACTACCAGCACCGCGTCGATTCCACCGTGCCGATCGAGGAGACGGTCGGCGCGATGGCGCGGCTCATCGAGCAGGGCAAGGTGCGCTACCTCGGCCTCTGCGAGGCGAAGCCCGCGACGATTCGCCGCGCCCACGCCACCCATCCGATCACGGCCGTGCAGACCGAGTACTCGCTGCTCTATCGGACCGAGGCCGAGGAGACGCTGGTCGTCACGCGCGATCTCGGCATCTCGTTCGTCGCCTACGCGCCGCTCGGCCGTGGCCTGCTGACCGGTACCGTCCACGGCCCGGGTGATGTGCCCGAAGGCGATCGCCGCCGCGCCCATCCGCGCTTCCAGGACGCCAACCTCGTCAAGAACGTCGAGCTGGTGCGACGTGTCGAGGCCGTCGCGCGCGAGAAGGGCTGCACGCCGGGCCAGCTCGTGCTCGCGTGGCTGTTGGCGCAGGGCCCGGACGTCGTGCCGATTCCGGGAACGAAGCGCCGGAGCCGCCTCGAAGAGAACCTCGGCGCCCTCGACGTGACGTTCAGTGGCGACGACGTCAAGCAGCTCGCCGACGCGGTCCCGGCCGGCGCCGCCGCTGGTCCCCGGTACCCTGAGCCTCAGATGAAGGCGGTGTACCTCTGAAGCGGTGTACTTCTGAAGGTGACGTCGGTCAGAGTTGACCGGAGAGCGCTCCGGCCGTGTCCTTGCCGGAGACGACGGGTACGATCTCGAAGCCGACGAGATCGGACCACTCGGTGACCCACCGCTGAAGCAGCGTGACGTCGTCGCACTCCATCAACTGGAAGCAACGCGCCAGATCGGCGGTGACCCAGCTGTTCACGAACTGCAATCCTTCCGGGGTCGACCGGCCCCGATCGCGGAGTCGACGGTAGATCGACTTCGCATCCTGATTGCGAAAGCTCTCGATCACCATGAACAGCATGGAGCGATCCCTCCCTAACCGACCAGCTCGAGACCGAGGAGCGTGCCCAGCTCGCGGAGTGCCGGCACGGGATCGTCCACCTTGATCGTCGCCATCCCGAGGGCGCGCGCCGGCTTGAGGTTGCGGCCGATGTCGTCGAGGAACACGGCGCGGGCCGGCGCCACGCCGAGCTCGCGGCACACCACGTCGTAGATCCGCGGGTCGGGCTTCCGCAGCCCGACCGCGGCCGACTCCACGAAGACGTCGAACTCCTGGCGGAGCCCGTCGCCCACCGTGCGGTCACCGTGATGCCAGTTGTTGGTCAACGCCGCCACGCGGAGGCCGTGGCGACGGAGCCGTCGGATCGCCTCCAGCATCGCGGGCCGCGCCACCGTCGTCTCGGAGATCCGCGCCATCAGATCGCGCGCGTCGATGGCGATCCCGCACGCCCGGCACTCGGCCTCGAACGGCGCGCAGAACGTCTCGACGGTCAGCTCGCCGCGCTCGAGCCGCGCCCAGGCACCGGCCTCGCCGGCGTCGACCACGGCGCGGTTGATGGCATTGAGCGGCAGGCCGCGCGCTCGCTCGTAGGCGGTGATGGCGTGGAGCGGGGATTCCAGGACCACGCCGCCCAGATCGAAGATCACGGCGGCGATCATTCGTCGAGGCCGGTTTGCATGCGGGGAGTGTATACGCCTATCCTTCGTCGATGCCACGCGGAGCCCGGCGCGCGCCGACGATCGTCGTGCTGGTGCGCCACGGTAAGACATCGACGACCGGCGTGCTGCTTCCCGGACGCCGTCCCGGCCTGCACCTCGACGACGAAGGACGCCGTCAGGCCGACGCGGCGGCGCAGCGGCTGGCCAAGCTGCCCCGCATCGACGCGGTCTACTCCTCACCGCTCGAGCGTGCCCGCGAGACGGCGGCCCCGATCGCTCGCGCGCGCGGGCTGAGTGTGCGCACCGAGCGCGGCCTGCTCGAGATCGACGTCGGGGCGTGGGCGGGCCTGAAGCTCGACCGCGCGCGCAAGAAGCCGGAGTGGGCGATCGTGCAGCGACACGCCACCGGCTTCAGATTTCCGAACGGCGAGTCGTTCCTGGAGATGCAGACGCGGGTGGTGGGGACACTCGCCGATCTGGTCGCCCGTCATCCCGGCCGGACGATCGTCGCCGTCTCACACGCCGATCCGATCAAGGCGGCCGTCGCCCACGCGCTCGGCGTGCATCTCGACCTCTTCCAGCGGATCACCATCGGGACGGCGTCGATCACGGTGGTGGCCTACGGGGACGGCGCCCCGCGCGTGCTGACGGTCAACGCGATGGACGGCGACCTCGCCGGTCTCGTTCCGCGATGAGCGCGTCGTTCGCCTTCGACGCGCCCGACCACTTCACCGTCGGCGCCGTGGGCCAGCCGGGCAAGCGGACGTTCTATTTGCAGGGGCGCCAGGCCGAGACCCTGGTCACGCTCAAGTGCGAGAAGGAACAGGTCGGCGCGCTCGCCGAGTACGTGGCCGGGCTGCTCGTCCGTCTGAAGACGATGGACCGGCCCGCGGCCAAGGACATGCCGTTGCTCGAGCCGGTCGATTCGCTGTGGGACGTCGGCGCGGTGGGCGTCGGCTACGACGAGCAGGCGGATCGGATCCTGGTCGTCGCCAACGAGGCGGTCGAGGAAGCGACGACCGAGGACGAGGCGGCCGAGGAAGAGTCCGCGAGCGGGACGGCCGAGGCGGCCGAGCCAGCCGCCGGGGAGGGCGCGAGCGCGCGCTTCGCGCTCACGCGGCACCAGGCGGGGGCCTTCGTCGAATGCGCCCGCGTCGTCATGAAAGCCGGTCGGCCCACGTGCCCCATGTGCGGCAGCGCGCTCGAGGCCGGCCACGTGTGCCCGCGGGCGAATGGGCACGTCAAGCGCTGACGCGCTGGGCGTGCTCACGCGCGGCGACGTCACCATCCGGGGCCGTATGCCCGGCAGCAGCAACGCCATCTTCTTCGTCGACGTCGCCTGCGACGGCGTCACTGTCCAGGCCGTCTACAAGCCCGAGCGCGGCGAGCGGCCACTCTGGGATTTTCCGCCGGGGCTCTTCCGCCGCGAAGTCGCCGCGTATGCGCTGTCGGAGGCGCTCCAGTGGGGCCTGGTCCCGCTGACGGTCGAGCGCGACGGGCCCTACGGCGAGGGGTCCTTCCAGCTCTTCGTCGAGGCGGATTTCGCCCAGCACTACTTCACGCTGCGCGAGGACTCCTCGCATGCCGAGCGTCTTCAGCGCATTTGTCTCTTCGACCTGGTGGCCAACAACGCCGATCGCAAGGCCGGCCACTGTCTGCTCGGCCCCGACGGCCGCGTGTATGCGATCGACAACGCCCTGACGTTCCACGCCGAGCCGAAGCTGCGCACCGTCATCTGGGACTTCGGCGGCGAGCCGATTCCCGCGGGCCTGCTCGCCGACGTTCGCGGTCTCGTCGAGGCCGGCATGCCACCATCGCTGACCACGCTCATCGATGCCGCCGAGCAGGCGGCATTGCTGAAGCGGGCGCGGGCCGTTTCGCAGGCTCGTCGGTTTCCCCGCGACGACAGCGGCCGTCGTTACCCCTGGCCGCTGATCTGAGGAAGCTCTACGGGAGGAAGACGATCGCGTCGGCGCCGGCCTCGACGTCGATCACCCTGTCGAGTTGCTCGAAGCGTCCGGCGATCATGATGACCGGGATCGCGCGGGTCTCCTGGTCTTCCTTCAGCCGACGGTAGATTTCCCAACCATCGAATCGAGACCCCGTGATGTCGAGCAGGATGTTATCGGGGCGAACGTCACGCACGTACGCGAGCACATCGGCGCCCGCGCCCGTGATGAAGATTTCCCAACCTTCCGTACACGGGTTGTCCCGGATCAGCTGGGCAACGTCGGCCTCGTCCGCGACGACGAGAATTCGACGGCGGCGTCGCGGATTCTCACCGTGGGGCTGAACCGTCATCATGAGCTCGAGGGGGACGTCAGCGCGTTCACTGACTTTTTCCATAGTCGGAGTATCCGGGACGGGCGTTGCATGAGGATGACAACCAGGTGAACGTTTCGTGTCGGCCGGGTCGCCGCTCGGGCGAGCACCATGAGTGAGCGTGGGTCGCAAGGCATTCCTCCTTGTTCATCGATGCTCCGATCATGGACGGCCGGGCCTGAACCGCACCTGAGCCTGCCGTTCATGAGGCGTTCAGCCGCGACCGTGGCGATAGTGAGCGACGTACGCATCATGGTCTCCTCCCGACCCGCATCCGGCCGAGTTTCCTCGCTGTTGCGCCGGGTCTCGCGTTCGGGGCGAGGCGAGGGTCGACGATGATCACGGCCGACGGGCCTGTCGCTTGGCCTCGCTCGCCTGTACCGTGATATCGAATGTATCGGCGACTTGCCCGTTGATGTTCTTGAAGTAGCCCTGCGCCTTGCTGGGATCGCCGTTGATATTGAAGACGATAAAGAGTGCACCGGACATGGCCCCCTGGTTACGGGTATAGATTTTGCCCCACTCCCCGTTGCAGCCGTAAGGGAACGTGGCAGGGAGGCAACGCTCCTGGTCCTTGACGTCCCTTCCCCCGAGGCCCGAGACGAAGACAAAGGATTTTCCAGGACTTCCCTGGGCGATGCAGAGATTATTCGGGCTGGAACATGATGCATCGACGATTTGATGTTGCATGCTTGTCAGCGTCCGGGTCCGGTGATAGCTGTGCTCATGAGCCGTGGCGATGATTGCGCCATGGTCCTTGCAGGTTTCGTAGACTCTCCACCCCATCTCGTCGGCCTTACCCCCGACCTGCATGACTCGCTGGTTCTTATGCCAGCTGCAGATTTTCCAGACGTGATTGTCGGTGGCCAATTGGTCCTGAATATACCGGGCGTAGATGTTGTCCCCAGCGCTTGCGCCCCTTTCGCCGACGAAGACCAGCTTCAGCCCTCGGTATGTCACCGAGTACATCTGATCGTCGAGGTCAGGATCGTCCGGGGTTACGCCGATGCGGGCCATGCGGGTCTTCAAGAATTTGGCATAGCACCCGTCTCGGCGTGAGCAATCTTGCCTCCAGCTTCCGGCGTCATGATTTCCGACCGATGCGAAGTAGGGGAAATCGTCTCCGAGAATGCTGTCGATGGTCGCAAAGAACCGACGCGCGTTATCGGCATAGTCAAAGTCGCCCTGGTGCAAGACCATATGGGCTCCTTCGGCCTTGATGAGCTGGAGGACGCGTCTGAAACCTGAGCCGTTCCCGCTGTCGCCGATGAAGGCTACTTTCAGATTAGGGTCCGCGGGGATCGGGCCGGGCGCTCCCTGTGCGTACCCCCGTGCGGGCCCGAGGGCGATTGCGAGGAGGGCCGTCAGAACTCCTCCGGCAATGAGGCTTGAGACTCCCTGGGGGTACTGCTTGCCGCCGCGAATGGTGATCAACGTAGGCCTCCCTTGACCAAGTGATCGCGGTCCAGGCGTAGAGCATCGACGGCGCGATCGAGAGCTGGTTCGTCTTCTTGAGCTTGTCCGCCCTGGCACGCGCGTCCTGCGCGTCCGGAACGGATGCGCCGGGTCGCGAGGAGTTCGTGCTCGGCGCGGAGGGAGGACGACAGCGCCGCCCCGGTGGCGAGCGCGATGACGGGGAGCGTGGCTCGCATGGCCTTTCTCCTTGCTTCACTAGATACTCGACCATGGACCCGCGTGCCTGAACCGTCCCTGAGCTCGCCGTTCATCGCCCGTTCAGATGGCAGCGCGGTATCGTCCGGCATGGACCCCTGCCTCCGGCTGAGCTCCCTCGCCGTTGCGCTGGTTCTCGCGTGCGGGGCGGCGGCGAGGGCCGACGCTGATCACGCCCACGCCCGAGCGGCGAGCGAGGTCGGCCAGATCGTCTCGCTCCAGGCGATCGTCACCCGCGTGCAGGCGGAGTTCACCGGATCCTTGGTCGCCGTCGAGCTCGAGGAGGACGACGCCCCCTGGATCTACAAGGTGAAGCTGCTGACACCAGCCGGGGCGATCGTGAAGCTCGAGTATGATGCCCGCGACGGACGGCTGCTTCGGGTCAAGGGCCGCGATGCTGAGCCGGCGCGGCGGCAGAAGCACGACTGATGCGGATCCTTCGGTGACACCGACTCAAATGGGCTCGTTGCCGCATCGCGGCGACGAGCCAACGCGAGGATGGCCGCCTGACCATCGCACTCGAGGACGACGGTCCAGGGTTGCCGGCGGCGGACCACGGATACGCTCCGCGGCGCCCGGTTCGATGAGAAGGTGTCGGAGACCGGCCTGGGGCTCGCCATGGTGCACGATTTGGCGAGTCTCTACAGCGGTTCCATCGTGCTCTGGAGCTCCAGCCCCGGGGGCTGCGGGCGGAGTTGACCCTCCCGGCTGACTAACGTACTCGAGCACTCGGGCGAAGACCTCGCCATCACGCGCCTCTCATTTTTACCTCTTTACCCCCTTATACCTCCTTGGTTGGAGGCGTCCTGCATCAACGGGAAGAATGGGAATATCTCTGCTTCAACCCGGAAGGAATTTGCCCGGAAATGCGGGGCTCTCTCCCTTTCGCTTGCTCAAGGAGGCAGGCGATCCATCCCTAAAGGATTTTCCGAGCCTCAATTGAGGGAGTCACCCGATTGTTCATACGGCGCCATCGACGCAACCTCTTCGTCACACAAGAAGAATTGTCGCGTTTTCGTCACAAGAATTGTCGTCGGCAAGGGCACGGTCTAGGCGCTCTGGCGAAGCAAGCCTCACCGAGACGTCCGTGTTGGGAAAGTGAGCACCCGAGTCGGGCTGGTATTCGTGCTGGTATCGGTGTTGCACTCTCTAATCCGGATCGCCGCGGCGGAGGCGGGAAATGGCGGGGCGACGCGTGCGGCTGGCCGAAGTGGGCGAGCAGGCGGTCGAATCCATCGAGCGTCGGGACTCGCTCAATCGCGTGGACGGCGTGCTCGATGGTGTGAGTGCCGGCCCTCGAGCGGGCCGGTTCGATCCGCCGGCACATCAAAACCTACCTCTACAGCATCCGACAGCCACGAGACGCCGGTTCCTTATTCTCCTCGTGATCGCGGTTTTGGCGGTCGTGGCGACGGTAGCCTGGTTCCAAACCCAGGGGCGGAGCGCCACGCCCAAGTACCGGCTCGCCACGGTGGAAAAGGGGCCTCTCACAGCCACGGTCTCGGCGACCGGTACCCTGAATCCCGTCATCACTGTCCAGGTGGGCTCCCAGGTTTCCGGGCAGATCAAGGAGCTTTTCGCCGACTTCAACTCTCAGGTCAAGAAAGACCAGCTGATCGCGCGCATCGACCCTGAGATCTTCCAGACCAGGGTCAATCAGGCCCAGGCCGATCTTGAAGCGGCCGAGGCCACGATCCTGAACCAGGAGGCGCTGGTGGAACGGACGCGCGCCGATGTGGAGAACGCGCGCGCTGCTCTCGCCGTGGGCAAGGCTCAGACCGCGAAGGCTGAAGTCGCCGTCCTTGACGCGAAGCGCGATCTGGTTCGGAAGACGGAACTGCTGAACAAAGGGCTCGTCGCTCAGAGCGACCGGGATACCTCTCAGGCCACCCATGATTCGGCGGTGGCGCAGTTCGAGGCCAATCGCGCGCAGGAAGACGCTCTGGCCGCCGCGGTCCGGTCCTCGGCCGCGCAGCTCAAGGTGGCCGACGCGCAGCTGAAGACGGCCCAGGCGCAAGTCCGGCAGAAGAAAGCCGGACTGGACCAGGCGCAGGTGGATCTGGATCACACCGCCATCCGGGCGCCGGTTGACGGGGTGGTCGTGTCGCGGAACGTGGATGTCGGGCAAACCGTCGCCGCCAGTCTCCAGGCGCCCACCCTGTTCACGATCGCCCAGGATCTGACCCGGATGCAGGTCGACACCAATGTCGATGAGGCCGACATCGGCAGGATCCGCTCCGGTCAGCGCGCGACCTTCACCGTCGATTCGTTCCGGGGAGAAACCTTTTCGGGGAAAGTCATCCAGATTCGGCAGGCGCCCCAGGTGATCCAGAACGTGACCACCTACGATGTCGTGCTGTCCGCTCAGAACCAGGAGCTGAAGCTTCGACCCGGGATGACGGCGAACGTCCGGCTGGTCGTGGACCAGAAGCCCTCGGTCCTGAAAGTTCCGAACGCTGCGTTGCGCTTCCGCCCGGCGGGTGTCGAGGGGGAGGCACCCCCATCACGGGGCAAGGCCCAAGCCGCGGCATTGCTCGAGCCGGGGGATGGCGCAGGTCGGTCGGGTGATCCGATTCGCGACCGGCTCGTTCGGGAGCTCGACCTGACGGATGAGCAGCAGCGCAAGCTCGACCCGATTCTGAGCGAGCGCCAGGAGAAGTTGGCGGCCGTCCAGGCCGGCGGCAAGGCCGTGGCCAAGGCCGAACGGCGGAGCCAGCAGCAGAACATCCGCGACGCCGCCCGCGAAAAGATCATGGAACTCCTCACCAAAGAGCAGCGGGCGCGGTTCGAGCCGTCGATGGTGGATCAGCCCGCGGCGCGGCGGGAGCGTTCGGGGAGCGTGTGGGTGCTCGGGCCCGACGGCGAGCCCAAAGCCATCATCGTGCGGCTGGGACTGGCCGACGCCAACGCCACCGAAATCCTCGAGGGCGAGCTCAGCGAGGGGCAGCAGGTCATCGTGGGGTCGACCGAGCGACCCGCGCCCCGAACCGGTCGAGGCCAAAGCTCGAGCTCGTTGAAGTTGTAGGTAAGCCCCTTCCAGATGCGGGCGCTCGTCGAGACCGAAGGGATGGTCAAAGACTACCGGGTGGGAACGCAGGTGGTTCACGCCCTCCGGGGAGTGCGGGTCGAGATCGGGGTCGGCGAGTTTGTGGCAGTCATGGGACCGTCGGGGTCGGGCAAGTCCACCTTCATGAACCTCCTGGGGTGCCTCGACACGCTGACCGCCGGGCGCTACATCCTCGACGGAGACGACGTCTCCCATCTCTCGCGGGATGCGCTGGCACGCATCCGGAATCGAAAGATCGGATTCGTGTTCCAGGGGTTCAATCTCTTGCCCCGGACCAGCGCGCTCGAGAACGTGGAGCTCCCGCTCCTCTACAGCGGCGCCGCTGCGAGCGGACGCCGGCGCAAGGCTCGAGAGAAACTCGAAATTGTTGGGCTGGCCGACCGGCAGCACCATCATCCCGCCCAGCTCTCCGGAGGGCAGCAGCAACGGGTCGCCATCGCGCGTGCGCTGATCAATGACCCGGTCTTGATTCTGGCCGACGAGCCGACGGGCAACCTCGATTCCCGCACCAGCCTCGAGATCATGGCTGTGTTCCAGGAGTTGAATCGGAACGGGATCACCGTCGTCCTTGTCACGCACGAGGCCGACGTGGCCCGACATGCCCGACGGACCCTCACCTTCCGCGACGGTCGGCTGATCACAGACGACCTCGTCAGCGAGCCGACGGATGCCCGGCGTCTTCTGTCCACGTTGACGGTCGACGAGCTCGTGACGGCGTGAACGTCTGGGTCAGCGCGCGCATTGCCGTGAGAGCGCTTCGCGTGAACAAGCTCCGGAGCGTCCTCACGATGCTCGGCATCATCATCGGCGTGGGTGCCGTCATCACGATGGTGGGGGTGGGAGCCGGCGCTCAGGCCCGAGTCGCCGAGGAGATCCGGAGCCTGGGCTCCAATCTGATCATCGTGCTGGCCGGCACCGTCACCTCCGGAGGGGTGCGGCTCGGCACCGGCAGCAAGGTGTCCATCACCGAGGACGACGCGTGGGCCATCCAGCGGGAAGTCCCGAGCGTCCAGGTCGCCGCGCCATCCGTCCAGGGCAAAGCTCAGGACGGCCAGATCGTGTACGGGAATCTCAACTGGACCACCCTGGTGCAAGGGGTCACGCCGGAGTTCTTCGTGGCACGCGAGTGGGACGTGGCGGCGGGTAAGCCCTTCACCGAAGAGGACGTGGAAGGTGCGACGAAGGTGGCGCTGGTCGGGCAGACCGTGGTGGTGAACCTCTTTGCGCATGCCGATCCCCTCGGGCAGATCATCCGGATCAAGCACGTGCCCTTCACCGTCATCGGAGTGTTGGACCGGAAGGGGCAGAGCACCTTCGGCCAGGACCAGGATGACGTCATCCTGGTCCCGCTCTCGACGGCCCAGAGGCTGATCTCGAGCAAGAAGGTCAAGATCGGTTCAGTGAATTCCATCTCCATCAAAGTGCGTGAGCCTGACGCGATGAAGGAGGCCGAGGAGCAGGTCCGAAGCCTGCTTCGCCAGCGACATCGCCTCAAGGCGACCGACCCCGATGATTTCTGGCTTCGCAACCTCTCGGAGATCCTTCAGGCCCAGGAAGAATCGTCGCGCGTCCTGACGATGCTCCTGGCGGCCATTGCCTCGGTCTCGCTGCTCGTGGGCGGTATCGGGATCATGAACATCATGCTGGTCTCGGTGACCGAACGAACCCGAGAAATTGGTTTGAGGATGGCCGTGGGAGCCCGGAGCCGAGACATCCTGGGCCAGTTCCTCGTGGAAGCCGTCACGCTGTCCCTCATCGGGGGGCTGATCGGGGTCGGCTTGGGTTTGACGGGTGCCTACGGCGCCGCCTATGTCGCCGAGTGGCGCACCTTGATCCAGTTCGAAGCGATCCTCGTTGCCTTTGGCTTTGCCGGGACGGTGGGAATCTTCTTCGGCTTTTATCCGGCCCGAAAGGCGTCTCGCCTGGACCCGATCGAGGCCCTGCGTTACGAGTGAACTCTTGCTGCGTGCCCGTCGCGGGTAAGTTGGAGGATTCGAGATGCGCCGACCCACGAGTATCGCGCCGCCGAAGGGAGAGCTGGGTGTCCTCACGCCCGGCATGGGAGCAGTCAGTACGACCTTCATGGCCGGAGTGGAGCTGGTTCGCAAGGGCGCGGCGCTCCCGATCGGCTCACTGACCCAGCTCGGGACGATTCGCCTGGGGAAGCGTACGCAGCGCCGCTCGCCGCTGATCCGAGAGTTCGTCCCACTCGAGAATCTCGACAACCTCGTCTTCGGCGGCTGGGACATCTTTCCCGACACCGCGTATGAAGCCGCCGCAAAGGCTGGCGTGCTCGGACCGGTGCATCTCGAAGAGGCGAAGGGCTTGCTCGCTGGTATCAGACCGATGAAGGCGGCGTTCGACCAGGCCTACGTCAAGCGCCTCAATGGGACGCACGTGAAGCACGCCAAGACGAAGTTCGACCTGGCCGAGGAGATCAAGGACGACATTCACCAGTTCAAGAAAGAGACCGGAGTGCAGCGGCTGGTGATGGTCTGGTGCGGCTCGACCGAAGTCTTTCAGTCTCCGAGCGAGGTGCACGCCGACCCCAGACGGTTCGAGGACGCGATGAAGACGAACCACCCGTCCATTGCGCCCTCGATGCTCTACGCCTGGGCCGCCATCACCAGCGGGGTGCCGTTCGCCAATGGCGCACCGAACCTCACGGCGGACATTCCCGCCCTGCAAGAGCTCGCCCGCCACCACAACGTGCCGATCTGCGGCAAGGACTTCAAGACGGGCCAGACGCTCCTGAAGACGATCCTGGCCCCGGGCTTCAAGGCGCGGATGTTGGGGCTGCGGGGGTGGTTTTCGACCAACATCCTCGGCAACCGGGACGGCGAAGTGCTCGACGAACCGGGATCGTTCAAGACCAAGGAAGAGTCCAAGCTCGGCGTGCTGGAGTACATCCTGCAGCCCAAGCTCCACCCGCAGCTCTACGGCAAGATCTGTCACAAGGTGTGCATCAACTACTACCCCCCGCGCGGCGATGACAAAGAAGGCTGGGACAACATCGACATCTTCGGGTGGCTCGGCTATCCCATGCAGATCAAAGTCGACTTCCTCTGCCGCGACTCGATCCTGGCCGCGCCGATCGTCCTCGATCTCGTGCTGTTCCTCGATCTGGCCCAGCGGGCCGGGCTCCGCGGCATCCAGGAGTGGCTGAGTTTCTACTTCAAGTCACCCATGTGCGCGCCGCAGCTCTATCCCGAGCACGACCTGTTCATTCAGTCGATGAAGCTGAAGAACACGTTGCGCTGGATGATGGGCGAAGACCTGATCACCCACCTCGGCGCGGAATACTATGACTGAGCTTCGCGCCGGCGTGCCGAAGGTCCCGCGTCGGCGCTTGGCCATCTACTCTCAGGACAGCCTGGGGTTGGGCCATTTGCGACGGACCACCCTCATCGGCGGAGCGTTTCTCGGAGCCGACACGGACAGCAATGTTCTCCTCTTCGCCGATTCGCCGGTGGCTCCATTCTTCGAGCTTCCCAACGGGATGGACGTCGTCAAGCTTCCGTCGATCCGCAAGGTCAGCGCGGGTTGCTGGGAAGCGACGCGACTCCGGGTCGACGACCGAGAGCTCATTCGATTCCGCGCCGATCTGTTGCGCAGCGGGCTCCTGAATTTCCGACCCGACGTTCTCCTGGTGGATCACATGCCGGGGGGTGCCCAGCGCGAATTGATCCCGGCGCTCGAGGCGCTCAAGCGAGCGGTTCCTGAGTGCGTCTGGGAGAGTGAGGGCGCCTACGAAGCCCTCGACCGTTACTACGGTCGCCTCCTGATCTATGGCAGCAAAGAGATCTTCGATACCGGCGGCACGTATCGTCTCCCTGCGCTCCCGCATGGCACCCACTACTGCGGCTACGTGGTCAAACAAGGCCCCGTCAGACGGGCGGAAGAGGTCCGCACGAGTGTCAAGTCTCGGAAACGCCGATACGTCTTCGTCTCAGCGGGAGGAGGCGGCGACGGGGACTCGCTCATGCGGACGTACCTCCGAGCCGTTCGCCTGCTCGGTCCCCGCGCTGTCTTCGAAACGCTGATGGCCGTCGGAGTGAACGCGCCGCCCGAGATCCGACGAGAGCTGGAGGCCGAGGCGCGAGGGCTTCCTGTGCGGCTCGTCTCCCACGTCGATGACAGTCTCAGCCAGATCGCTGCCGCCGACCTCGTGGTGTGCATGGCGGGGTACAACACGTTGTCGGAGGTGCTCTTTCTGAAGAAGAAGGCGCTGGTCGTCCCGCGCAGCGGACCCAGTGCGGAACAAAGGATGCGAGCCGAGCTCTTTGCCGCGAGGCATCTCGTCGACATGCTCGATCCGAACGACCTTGCTCCCGAAACGCTCGCGGAGCGCTTGATCGCGGACCTGGAGAGGAACGATTACCCGGCAGGGGGCGACGCGGTTCCGATGGACGGAGCACGACACGCCGCCGACCGCCTCATGGAGGCCGTCGACCGCCTCGTGCAGGTCGCGCGTGACGTCGTGGACGCTGTGCGTAAAGGAACGTATGCACGTCCAGCCTGAGCCGAGGCCAACACTCGGCTACGTGGTCAGCACCTGGCCACGGCTGTCGCAAACGTTCGTCTTGAACGAGATCCTGGCTCTGGAGCGCCGCGGTCTCCCTGTGCGAATTTTCTCGGTCAAGGATCCGGGCGGAGAACCAACTCACGCGACGCTGGCGAACGTGCGCGCGCCCGTCGCGTATCTGTCATTCCGGCGTCGCCGCCTGGCCATCCTGGTGGCCAACGCGCGGATCGCTCGAGAGGGGCCCGGCCGCTACGTCCAGACCCTCTTCCGAGCCCTGCGCTATGGGCGGAGAGCCATCGTGCGGTGCTTCTTTCAGGCGGGCTACCTGGCCGATCTGGTACGTCGCGACCCCGTCAGTCACCTTCATGCCCACTTTGCTACGGCGCCGGCGCTGGTCGCCATGTTCACCCACGATCTCGTCCGCGTGCCCTACACGTTCACCGCGCACGCCCGGGACATCTACGTCGACACACCACCCGAGCTCCTTCGCGCCGAGGCGCAGCGGGCGCGGGCCGTGATCACGTGCACCGAGTACAACCGGCAGTATCTGTCGGGGCAGATCGGCTCGGCGTCCAGCGACAAGCTGCGGTGTATCTACCATGGGCTCGATCTCTCCCAATTCCAGTTCACGTGGCCGCGGGCCTCCGATCCCGGAACGCCGGTGATCCTGTCCGTGGCGCGGCTCGTCGAAAAGAAGGGGTTAGGGGACTTGATCATGGCCGCCGACATCCTTCGGCGGCGGGGCCGCGGCTTTCAAGTTGAGATCATCGGCAGTGGCCCCCAGCGTCAGGTCCTTGAACACCAGGTGACGCGACTCGGCCTGAATGACCGTGTGAGGCTCGTCGGTGCGCAGAGTCACGACATGGTCTGCCGCGCGTACCAACGGGCTTCTATATTCGTGCTTCCGTGTGTCGTAGCCGGTGACGGAGATCGCGACGGCATTCCCAACGTGTTGCTGGAGGCGATGGGCAGCGGGATTCCCGTGGTCTCGACCCCGGTTTCGGGGATTCCAGAGCTCATCGAGTCCGAGCGCGACGGCTTGCTGGTCCCTCCCAATGATCCGGCCAGCCTGGCCGACGCGCTCGACAGGCTCCTGACCTCTGCGGAATTGCGGGAGCGCCTGGGCCGAGCGGCCCGCGCTGAAATTGAAGCGCACTTCTCGATCGACCGCAGCTCGACGCAATTGCTGGCGCTCTTCCAGCGGGAAGCGGCCTCTTGACTCATACGCTCCGAAGGATGCCGACCGTGAACGTCGCCGAGGCGTTATCGGGGCGCACCAGGTTGGACGGCATCCGGTGGGTGCTGCTCTCCGCGGCGCCGCGCAGGGCATTACGGGATCAGCTGAAGGCCATGCTGTCAGCTCCGGCAATGCTGGGACCCTGTCGCCTTCGGCGCGCGAAATTCAAGCCTGGCCGCAAGCTCGATGCGTACTACGACGCGCTCGTTTACGACGAGAGCATCAAGGGATATCGCCTTCGCCCGATCGCGGTGACCTGGGGAGAGGCGAAAGAGGCCGAGCGGCGTCACGAGACGGGTCTCGCCGAGATCCAGGCCGACGCCGCTCGTCAGGGGATGGCGGCGCCATTCTCGCGACTCATGACGGATCTCCCTGAGTGGGGCATGCGGGTCAGGGTTT
>WNGH01001009.1_pt1 | contig 30553 bp, 29 predicted proteins | sample 5400631 | NCBI WGS metagenome assembly WNGH01 (sample SAMN13153373, study PRJNA577476) | soil metagenome | isolation source: 115 cm soil or saprolite under Garry oak tree replicate 1 | place: USA:California | collected 2016-06-15
CACGCCACAGCGCTGTTTTCCCCCCGAGCGTGCCCAGAGGGATGGTTGATCCATTCACCCAGAGAGTAGCCAAAGACGTTAAATCTCCTGGCAGGTTGTCGGCGCCAGCCCGAATGTTAACCTCCCGTCTTGCTATTGGTTACGTTTATACTCTTGGTTGCGCGTCGTCGGTACTCTTTTCGGCCCCGCCAAACAATTAGACAATATTGGGCAAGGAATCCTCCGTTTGTAATCCTCTAAACGTTCTGAGCAACGTTGAAAGTCCTTAGGACTGGATGAGATGTTCAAGCGCCCAAAGAGAACGAGTCACACCCTCGGCTCGCTGCAGTCTATTAAGGTTCAGCGAAAACACATTGTGCGCGTTCTCGCAATCCTGGTAGTCACGCTGGGGCTCCTCGAGTTGTCTAAGTCCGTGTTCCAGGCTCATCTTCGGCCAGACGGTGTTGTGCTGTTTGTGGCCATGGTATGGGCATTGGCTTTCGCGCTAGATCAGTTGCAACGCGAAGACACAGACACACAAGACGTCCTCACTGGATCTGAAAAATTGCAATCCCAGAAAATGGAGGCTATCGGTCGGCTCGCGGGAGGAGTGGCCCACGACTTCAACAACTTGCTCGCAGTGATTAGCGGCTACAGCGATCTGTTGATGGAGAGTGTTGGCTCATCTGATCCCAATCGAGCAAAGCTTGAGCAGATTAAACGAGCTGCAAACAGTGCCGCTGCTCTCACCCGCCAGTTATTAATGTTTAGCCGTCAGCAAGTCATTCAGCCAGTGATCTTGGACATTAACCAGATCGTTGCCAATACCGAGAAGATGGTCCGACGCTTGATCAAGGAGAACATCGAGTTCACAGTGATGCTGGATCCTACGCTCGATCGCGTAAACGCAGATTCCGGGCAGATCGAACAAATAATTCTGAATTTGGTAGTCAATGCGCGCGATGCTTTGCCGAATGGGGGAAAGCTGTGCATCCAGACGAGCAATGTGCGAGTGGATGAAGGCTCCGCTCCTGCTGGAGCAGGTATAGTACCCGGCCGCTTCGTGCTATTGGAGGTGACCGACACAGGAATAGGTATGGACCAGCGGACCCAGGCACATATTTTCGAGCCATTCTTTACTACGAAAGCATTGGGCAAGGGCACCGGATTGGGTCTGGCGACGGTCTACGGAATAGTGAAGCAGAGCAACGGCCATATCGAAGTGCGGAGCAGGTTGGGGCATGGCACATCCCTCAAGATCTATCTCCCTGCTGTGGAGCAAGCAAAGGCGAATCACGAAACCGGCAGAGACGACGCTAACCCTACGTTGTCGGGAGAAACCGTGCTGGTGGTCGAAGATGCACGATCACTTCGTGATTTGATTTGCGAAGCTTTGACAAAGTTTGGGTGTACCGTCCTATCTGCGCGCGATGGCCAGGAAGCTCTGCGGATAGTTAGGCAACGACAGACTGCGATCGATCTCCTTCTCACAGATGTCATTATGCCCGGAATGAACGGCCAGGCTCTAGCAAAGGAAGTCCGCTTGCTCTGCCCTGGAACGAAAATACTCTACATGACCGGCTACAGCGGTGAGTTTATCCAGGCTGACATGTTGATTCCAGGCGTGTCGCTGATCCAGAAGCCTTTCACACCTGCAGATCTCGGACGCAAGATCAGCAAGATGTTGGCCGGCAAACTCCGCGAACGTTCGCGAGAAGCCGCTTCCTCGCACGATACTGCGCCGGCTCCAAAAGCCGCCACGGCGCGAACATCCGGATAAACTCGCATCTCGCTGCATTTTGATTCGACCTGTGCCTTGCGTCTACTGCACAATACCACTTGCTGGCGGCATAGGCCCGACGCCGCATTATGGAAAGATAGGCTGCAACGCAAAGTTGAAGAACGCTTGAGGCGATACCGTTCATTGGTTACGTACGCGGCAGAGGTGTCCAGTGCTTTGGACAACCCAATGAGCAGGACCGAGAAAACGGAAGAATCACCCCAAGCAATATCAGGCTGGAAAGACCAGAAATAGGTTCGCAGAATATTCTTACCAATGCCGACCCTATCCGGACAATATGCTGTTGATTTGTGATCGCAGGTCTCGTTCCGATTCTCAATTAGGATGGGAACGGTGGGTACAAAGAACGATCGAGACTCGCGAAGTCTCCGTGAAAATGAAGGATCATCGAGCCCTACTCTGGGAACCAGCCGTGCGTGAGGTGGCGGCAACGATTGAGGAATATTTAATCCGACATTCGCGAAATGCCAATGCGGTGTTCAAGGAAAAAACTGCGGAAACACCAGTGACGGGATCTCGCGCCTCTCGTATTGCTTGAAATCTCGGCCCTCGCACCCTTCGCGATCGTTAGGAGGCGACGAATGCGATCCTTCTTCTGCGCCGTGCTAGGCATCTCGCTGCTAGCTGTTCCCCTTCGAAGCCAAAACGTGAACCCAAATTACCCGGTGCAAGAAATCCAAGCCCAGAAACACCCGTCGGCTGATGACATGAGGAGCCGCATGAGCAACCTTCAGCTTCAGAAGGATGCCAAGGAACTCGCTGAACTTTGCGCTTCGGTCGCCAGTGACATGGATGGTGTAAAGCAAGGTCTCTTGTCGAAAGATGTGCTGGAGAAGTTGAAGCGTGTGGAAAGGCTCTCTAAGCGCGTGCGCGAGCAGTTGACGCGAAGCTCGACTGCGCCGTGAACTGCGAAATAATCAGCAAATCCGCAGTTGGACCAACGCACGCGCGAAAGAAAAAACCTGTCAGACAGGAGTCCGCCGATTGGCATTTCACAAGTAACCGGCCGTCGGGGCGCCTGTTTGCAACAGTTATTCTTCGCGATAAAATTCCCAGCTTGCGAAAAACACGTGCCTATCGGTGTCCTCACCCCGTTCCATACTCCAGAAACGTTGGCATAATGGCGCGCCTTCAGCAGGGAGGTTTCTACTATGGCTTCGATTTCGGATGCTCTGGTCAGGCAGTTGTTGGAAGGCCGATATACGTCGCGTCGATTGCAACGCAGAACCCGGACGGCTCCATCCACATGGTCGCGGTGCGGTACTGGTTTGATGGAGCATGCATTTATGTAGCTACATCCTCGCGCAGCCGCAAAGCTCGAAACCTGCAATCAAACCCAAGAGCTTCCCTAATGATCGACGCTCGCGACCCTGCGCCATCATGCGGCATCAACATCGCGGGTGCTGCGCAGATTTTGACGGGCGACTCATCGCAGCAATGGAATGCGCGGATTCATCGCAAGTATCTAAGCGAAAGTGCACTCACGGACTCGAGGGTAGCCCCAGTATTCGCATCATGGGATGATTTCACAATCCAGATCACTCCCACCTCTGTTATCGCTTGGGATATGCGCCAAGCCGATCGGCAAGTCTTCGGCAGTGCTTTTGAGAGCAATCCTACATACCTGTTGCCGCTCGAGCGCTGAACGGTCCAATACGGCCAATTGACGGCTAGTTGCGCCGTGTCTTTCAACTGACGCGTCTAGTGCGAGAGCCTCTTGGATATAGAAGCAGCTTGAAATTCGCCCTTCTCGTTGTAAAAGCCCAGACAGATCACCCGATCACCGTCCTTAACCTGATTGGCATCGATGTTATTGACCTCCTTGGCGCCATGCTCCTGGCTGGTGAATCGGGTCGAGCTGTCGTAGTGAATGTCCTTCTCGGTTAAGTTGGTGAAGCCCCTGGCGCTCACGGTCAAGATGGATTTCTGCTTGTTGCTACGCAAAACGATACCCTCCCAGCGGGCTGGCGTCTGGGCCAAAGCTGAGATGGAAGGCAAGAAAACAAGCATAGCCGCGAGTAACCATGTGATGCGCTTCTTCAGCATGGAATCTGCTCCTCTCGTAACCCGAGATTTCCTTTTTGACCTCAAAAACGGCAAGCATTGTACACCCGTTTTTCCCTTTGCTCGGCTGCTCGGACTCGTGGGTACTGATCTACTTTCGTGAGATCAGTACCGACTCGTGTGTCGGCGATTGTTGGCGTAATGTCGCCATTACACGCAATTGACTCTGAAGTCACCGGATTGACCCAAAAAAACGAGTGTTTTTTTCGCGGTTTTTTAGGCTTCTGGCGACTGTGCAACTAAGGCACTTAGTGGGCTGAGTTGGAGAGGGTTTGTTTCGTGGGGGACACGCGGGAGAAGAATCGTTCATCGCCTGCCTCTGCGCGATTCCTCACACTTACTGCTTGGATTTGCTTTGCCGCTTGACCTGCTCGGCAGTGCGTCGGATACGACGCTTGATAGCCTCCTGTTCCTTGCGAGCCAATGCTTCTATTACAGCAATGTCGTTCGCAGTTGGTGTTGGACTCAGCAGAAAGTCAGCCAGACGTAGCCAGGGCACGCGGAAATCATCGCTTTCATTCAGCGTAGAAGCATCGGGAACGGTTGCTGGGTCGATCGTTGGATCGGACTTTTTTAACGACATATCTACAGCCCGCCAATGCCAAGATGCCGTGTTTTGCTTCCTTATTCCATACCGTACATTATGTATATCCAGAATACCTTTCCCAGGCTGATCACCTTGGGTCAGTAGGCAATCCGCGCGCCGCCCATTTGCTTAAAGTGTTAAGCACTCTAAACAGAAAGGATCAATGGGCACGACGCTCGCACGATCATTGGTTGCGCTGCCTCCAGCTTTCCAGCCAACGCGAGAAGAATGGTTTGGACCGACCCTCCAACAAATTCTGAAGCGTAGCCAGGAGAGTCTTCGATGGCTGCGACTTGGACAAGAAGCAGTCGACCGATCTCAGCGTGTTCTTCGGCAACGGCTCTTGTGCCGATAACAGCATGATCGGGACCTGTGACCGCAAACGCTTCATCCTCGCAGCGACTACATCGCCGTTCATGCCTGGCATCTGATAATCGAGAACCACGGCGTCGACCGGATGGGAGAGGAACAACTTTAGCCCTTCTACGCCGCAAGTTGCTTCCAAAACTTTGTAGCCGTTTTCTTCCAGCAGCATCTTGCGACCGATGAGTCCGTTCCAGTGGTCATCAATGCAAAGAATCGTTGCTTTTGCGGGAAGCATAACTTTTTGGGTTCCAGTCCGGCCCAGAGAGGTTTGATCACAGGTTTGGTGGCGCTGATTGAGACAATGATGCAGGGATGGCTCGCGACCATCAAATTACGAACGTACAACGAAGTCCAAGTTACCCCTGTTGTCAGGAGAAGTCTCCGCCCATAGCGGTCGCCGATTGAGTCATCTGGCAGTAACGAAATAAGCCTCCCAGCCGAGATAGTCAAGCCCAGTACGGAGATCACTAGCAGGAGGAGCGATCCCACGTACCACCAGTCCAGCTTAAGCAATGAATCCAGCTTTGGCCTGTTCGCCACAATGAAAATGCTATTTTCACTTGCGGCGCTCAACTAGATGACCCTAGTACATCCTGGAAGGGCACTCGGCGCGCTGCTCCCAAGTGGTGCTGGCCTGTGTTTCATGCAGCCTTTGTTTTTTTCGCTTCCCCACCTAGACGCACAGATTTCGGGGCGTAGTGTTTGAGCACTTGCTCGATACGTTGGATCGTGCGGTGCAGTTGGCGGATCAAATCTTCATCAGGAATGGTGAGCAAATCGGCAAGAAGTCGGCGAATCTGCTCCCGGATCTCCTCGTATTTCTGGCTACGGCTCCGTATCTCAAGTAGATACTTGCGATATAGCGCGTAGCCGATGGCGACGCTCACTCCCATGAACAGAGCACGGAAAAGCTGCAGCAGCCAAGGAGGAGTGTTGTGAAGATTCGCCACTAGGAAATCCACATCCAAGCTTACGAACCAAGCGCACGCCCCCCAGAGCGCAGCCGCAGCAAGAACCTTGCGTCTTCTTCCTATTCCTGTCATTTCGTTGGCCTGCTCTCTCCTGTCCTATGAGTAAGGCGAGCCAACAGGCTCGCCTTGATTAAATCTTAAGCGTTGCGCTCAGGCCGCCTTGCCGGCTGTGATCTTGTGCCCGGTTGAGGTATGGACCTCAAACGTGCGCACGACTGGTTCCGCTTCGAGCAGGGACTGCAGAGTATCGCGAACACTTTTGTACTGCTCCCGTTGGTATCGCTCTGCATCCTGTCTCGCCTTCCAAAAGCTAAGCGCGAGCACGCGATTCGAGTCCGCGTCTGAGACAAGAACAATCTCATCCACAAACCCGGCTTGTTTTTTGAGAATCGGTACTATCTTGTCGTTGATCGTGCTGGAAAGTTCTCGTGCCTTGCCTTGTTTGCTAACCAATTCGACTACGCGTGTAAACATGATGCGCTTCTTTCGTTCGGCTAGAGGGTGAAAGGAACCCGCCGCTGGCGCAATGGCGGAAGGACTTAGTCGCTCGCGACTCTACGGTAGGCTTCTGGATGCGCGAGGTCAATTGCCCAAATATGGTGCAGAGGCACGTATCGTGACTTTATGCCAGAAGTGAGCGATATTGAACATCGGATAGCAAAGCGGCTCCGTGTTGACCCGTCTTACGTCTTCCGTGTGGGTTATGGTGAGCGCAACTCAGAGAAGGTCGTGCAAGCACTTGAAATCGAGATGAAACGCCTCGACAGATTGAAGCCTCAGAAAAACTCGAGCGATTATTTGTTAATAGTGCTATGAGACGGACGGGTCAGACCTTGTTTTTCCATGTCTCGAGCAAATCCGTGCGGGTAGCGGCCTTTGTTGAACGTCCTCTGGATAGGGTCTTAACTCGTAAACGAGATCGTGGGAAGTTTGCCGCATAAGTTATCTAGTGGTGACCCAATAGGCATCCCAAATGGTGTATGCAACTGCAAGGACCGGAATGGCTAAGAACATGAGCGACCCTACAAAACACCACTCCAGCGTCCTCTGCTCATGTCCCATTTCCATGAGGGCAATGTACTCGGCATGAGCGACGACGTGCTAGATCACGCTAGTAACCCTAAGAGCTAATATTGGGGGCCCTAGCGAGTGCACATCGGCAATTTGCGCCGCAAAGCGGAGGTCTGCTCCGGCGGCAGAGGTCTCTAGGCTAGGTGGTGTTGCAGTGTTTCATCCTCGACCAGTTCCATGACGAGAAATCCACGCCATTCTGATGGCCGATGTCATGCAGCGTGCAGATCTGAGGATGCGAGAGTTTCGAAACAGCTTTCGGTTATGGGACATGCCTGGGCCGTCACTCGGGCCTGCTCACCATGCGGACCGCATCCAAGCCCACGAACTCGATGGAAGTTCGTGAATCGAGGCGCGGGGCTTATGTTGTTCGGTGGTGCGGCAAACAGAGCGGAGCTCACCAGCATCAAAGCTGGCATCAATGGAGGGATGCTATGCGAAAAACGCTCGGGTTAAGCATTGCTGTTGTGATTCTCGCCTGCTGCTTCTGTTCTGCCGACACTCTGATTCTCAGGGACGGAAGCAGGCACAGCGGAACTTTCGTGAGTGCAACCAGTCGTGTCATCTCATTTAAAGAAGGCACAATTGTTCATCGCTACGGTCGTTCAAAAGTCCAGTCAATCGAGTTCGATGGAGGTGCGACGTCGCTTGCAGCTCACGCGGCAACACCGGCATTGACCTCGAAAAGCCGGGCTTCGGTCGTGCTTCCCGCTGGATCGGAGATTGTTGTACTTACCAACGAAAGTATCGATTCTAAAACCGCCACCGAGGGGCAGGTGTTCCCCGCCGACGTCGCCGAGAACGTGACCAATGCGGCAGGAGAGGTGGTTATTCCGAAAGGCTCCGAGGCTGAACTGGTCATCCGCAGAATCGCAAGCCCAGGTGCTGTAACCGGCACGTCCGAACTGGCGTTGGACCTCCAGTCAATTAAGGTTGGCGGCCGGCGTTACACCGTCAGCACCACAGACGTGGAACAGAAAGGAAGGGAAGGACTCGGCGCAAACAAGCGGACAGCCGAGATGGTTGGCGGAGGAGCCGTGCTCGGAACGCTAATCGGAGCCATTGCCGGCGGCGGCAAAGGAGCTGCAATTGGGGCCGCAGGCGGTGCTGCGGCTGGTGCTGGTGCCGAGGTTCTGACCCGAGGCAAGGCCGTCAGAGTACCGGCCGAGAGCAAACTGCGTTTTAAGTTGGATCAGCCCCTGCGTTTGGAACGAGCTTATTGATTGCGTCTCGAGGCCAACCACAAACGATAAGGCGTGGAAAGTCCCATACTCCATAAGAACGAAAAGATTTCGATGGGGCGTCTTGATGGCCGCGAGTACGAACGCTTCACAGTTCTAGAAGATCAGGTCAGGCAATTAGTGCGAGCGGCCTCGCCGTCCGGGAGGCGCAGCTAATCAATCATCTGGTGATCGGGTGCAGAGGTTGCGGGCGTACCCGGAATTCTTCGGTTGCGCCGCGATTTTAGTCGAAGATGAAGATCGCGGAGGCGATGACCGTCGTCCATAGGCCGCGTTTGTCGCCGACGGCGGATTGGGTGACGTTGGCGGTTCGCACAATCTTGTTGGAGATGCGGTAGATTTCCTTTTTCTCGTCCCAGGAACGATCGGGATCGAACTCCACGTTCAGGGTGGTAGCCAGCATCTCGGCTGCGAGTTCTTCAGCATAATCTCCAGCGGCATCCTCGGTTTCGCCGAAGGAGTGATGTTCGCTCAGATAGCCGTAAGTATTACGATCGGCCGGGATAGCTACGCCTATGCTGGCGGCCAGCAGGCGGTGCGGCTCGTGAGTAGAGTTTTCCGCCACTACGGCAAAGACGACCTCACCAGGGTTCAGAAACTTCAATCCCTGGGAGCGCGCGATCAGTTTGCATTGTGGCGGGAAAATCGACGAGACGCGAACCAGATTTTGGGCAGCGATACCGGCGTCACGCAGCGCCAACTCAAAAGATGTAAGACGTTCCCGGTGTTTGCCGACCCCCTTGGTGAAAAAGATTCGCTTGGGGACCATGTCCTTGCCCAATTCGTGTGTCCTCCCGTGGCGCTGGTAAGCGAGGGACAAATCTAACATAGCGAATCGTAAAGGGAATATGAAAATTGGGGCGGGGCGAAAAAAAGTGGTCAGTGGCTAGTAGTCAGTGGCCAGTACCAGCCCAAGGGTTCGACTACTTGCCACTTCACTGGCCACTGACTCGCCGTTCGCGTTGCGCGCGACTACTGGCCTGAAGCGATCGAGCTGACCTCGATGGTTTCTCCGTTGAGTTTTCCAGTAATGGTGGCTTGTTCACCGGCTAACTTGTTGAGTGAATCCAGAGCAGTTTTGTTCTTGGTCTCTAGGGTATACACCTTGTCGCCGACTACCAGGGCGTACTTGGAGCCCTTGCCAACACAGGCGCGGGTGCACTCGGCTGGGTTACCCGCCATCATGTGTTTGGCGCCGCACATGGCATCGCTCACTTGACCAGTGAAGGTGTCGGCTTTGCCGGCGGCAAAGGCTGTCGAGAGCGACAGAAGGCCAGTCAAAATCAACGCTGCTAGCGCAATTCCAAGTTTCTGCAGGCCAGATCTCATGGATTCATTTCTCCTTGTGGAATGACAATCACGTTCATTCTTAGATGCAGTTGCTGTCCCTTGGAATCAATCGAATATCACTGTGGTTTGGGGTCGAAGCGAAGGGTCACGTCCACCGTCTTCTCTTTCTCATTTAGTGAATTGTGAACACTGATCTTCCAAGGCGCCTGAGGTACCACATCTTTTGTGTCATTTAAAAATTGCTGGGGATAGCTGGCGTCATAAATGTCGCCGCCGCGTAACTTCCAGCCTTCCACCAGGCGGGCGGTGGTGCGGGCATCGAGGCCCTGAATTTCCAATTCTCCCATGTGGTAGACGTCGCCTTCATGAACCTGCAGTTCGTAGGCGACGGTGGATTGCGTGTCGTCCATCTGAGCGAAGGGGTGAACTCGGGCGGCCATATAACCGCGAGTACCGTACAGTTTCTGTACCGCCTGGAGATCATCGCCAAGCTGAACCGCATTTGCATATTGTCCAGTCTGGAGATGAATGAGTGGTTGCAATTTCTCGGCCGCGAACACCGTGTTGCCCGACCACTGGATTTGCGTGAGTCTGTACTGCCGACCAGGGTCGACAGGGACGTCGACGTCAACTACGGTTTCCTGGGGACTTTCCTGAGCGATTTTGGCCTGCGCATCGGCGAAAGCAGCTTTGAGGTAGCCTCGCCCGAGATAAATGGGAAGAAGATTCTTTTCAGCCTGCACTTGAAGCACGGAGCGCAAGTACTCCTCACCTTGGAGATTCTTGGCGGCCGCCTGAAGTAGGGGCAACTCAATGGGCGTGGCCCCGGTGAACGCGACATTGTGGATAAGGATGGAAGGACCTGTGACTTTGAAGACGAAGGCCTCAATAGGGCCGTCATGCTGGGCGGTGCGCATGTAGTCGGCTCGACCCTGAAGCTTTCGTTCGAGCAAGAGCGATTGCAAGGCGTCGGAAACCTGGTCAATCAAGCTACCGGCTACCGGCAGTTGCCCATGAAACAGAGGGATAACGCTGTGGAGCTTTTCCACGAGTTCCTGGTCGGAGAACCAGACAAAATTATCGAAGCGAACAGGATGGAACTGCGTGTTGTCCGCTATCCGGAAGTCGAGTTTGGTTCCTTGCGCAGAGTATTGATAGGTGTAGGCAACATCGCTGAAGGCGCCGGTTTCTCCCAATTGCTGGCTGACTCGCTTGAAGTCAGATTCGGTAACGGTTTGTCCGAGCTGGAGGCCGGTGGCGGCAATGATTTCGGCAGGTGTGTAGCGCTTGGTGCCGGTCACGTTGATGGAAATTAGTTTGAAAGTGGATGGCGGTTTGCGGGTGGTCTGGGCGGGCAGTAGTGAGACTAACAACAGAGGGGTGAATATGAATAAAAATTTGGGTGGATTCACTCCGCAGATTCTATCGTATCTCTCGGGGGGCAAGCCCTGGTCATTTTCTAAAGCTTACGCGGCCCTGAAGGGCCGCTCTTCCACGTTCCTGCGAATTGTTGTGGAGTTTTCAGACAGGGCGCGCTGCTCCACGTCATGTCAAAGCGACTTACCGCTTGGCGGGAGCTACTGCGTCGACCGTCTTGATTTTTACTGTGGTATCGATAAATGCCAATGCGGCGCGGCTGAGGGCTTTGTCTTTGCGGAAGACCAGGGCGAGGTCGCGGCGAACCTGGGCATCCGATATGGGGATGGCAACCAACACGTTGGCGCGGACGTCTTCTTGCACATTGGAGCGGGCGATAAAGCCGACTCCGACGTCCGCAGCTACGAAGCGTTTGAGCAGTTCGCTGGAATCGAGTTCCATGGCATAACGCGGCTTGAGCTTATTCTCGTAAAAGAGATCCTCCAGCGCGTCGCGGGTGTGGCCAGCCTTGGGGACCACGAGGGGGAAGCGAGCGGCATCGGCGATCGTTGCTGATTTCAGTTTTGCCAGCGGATGCTGGGGAGGAACGATAATCACAAGCTCGTCGCGGTGGATCAAAACCACCGTCAGGCGAGGATCGCTGACCGGCATGGAGACCACGCCGAAGTCGACGGAGTTGTCGATTACCGAATCCAGAATCTTGGCGTAGTCGGCGCTCTTTATATTGACGGCAACATCCGGATACTGCTTCTTGAATTGGGCGAACACTTCGGGAAGGATGTGCAGGCAAGTGCCTTCGTTGGCGCCAACGATAATCTCGCCGCGAGGTACGCGCTCAGTTTCGGCGATGGCTGTGAGGACAGCTTTGCGGGCCTCCAAAGTTTCCTCGGCATACTTTTGGAAGAGCTTACCGGCCGCGGTGATAGAGACTTTGCCGCCCGAGCGGTCGAGTATCCTGGCTCCAATCTCTTCTTCCAGCGCGCGAATCTGGGCAGAAATCGCCGGTTGGGTACGGAAGCGCTTCTCCGCGGCGCGGGAGAAGGATGACAGCCGCGCGACTTCAAGGAAGGTTTCTAGTTGGTCAAAGTCCATAGGAGCAATCAGCAGTCAGCACTCAGCATTCAGCTCTTGGAGTTCTGCCGATATCATCAAAATGAGCAGACGGAGTGTTGACCGCTGAATGTTTTCCTTCTTTTTCCACTGCGCAACTAGCTGAACTACATAGGCTTATTGGAGATAACTCTCGCTTATCGCACTCATAAAAACAATCAATTTCCTTGCACAAGCGCAAAACCTCTACACTCAAGCGAGAGATTGTAGCAGGCGCGCGATTTCCCCTACATGGCAATGTGAAGTTCCAGGAGTTGATGGCAGGCAGAGTTGTGGATTCAGCATTCTGAATAATAGGTTTGGGACAATCGAAATCTTTAAACCACGAAGGTCACTAAGGTTCACGAAGGAATCCCTGAAAGTGCGCTGCTGTTCACAGAAGGGTTTGTTATAGCAGCAGAGCCGGCGGGACGCCGGCGCTACAAGATTTGAAAACATCCTAAAAGGAGTGATTCATGGCTGACCCGAAGAGCGTCCTGGAGTTTGTGAAGAAGAACGGAGTTAAGATGCTCGATCTCCGTTTCACCGACTTGCCGGGATTGCAGCATCACGTTTCTTATCCTATCGATCAGTTGTCGGAGTCCTCGTTTGAAGAGGGCTTTGGCATGGACGGCTCGTCGATTCGGGGGTGGGCAGCCATCCACGAAAGCGACATGCTGCTCATTCCTGATCCCAACAGTTATATGCTCGATCCATTCACTGAAGTACCCACACTGGTGATGGTATGCGACGTGGTCGATCCCGTGACCAAGCAGCGTTATGACCGCGATCCGCGCTACATTGCGAAGAAGGCAGAAATGTATCTGGGTTCGACGGGAATGGCGGACACCGCGTACTTCGGCGCTGAGGCCGAATTTTTCATTTTTGACAATGTGCGCTTCGATCAGCGCGAGCAGCACGGGTTTTACTTTATCGATGCGGAAGAGGGACGTTGGAATTCGGGACGGGTGGAGAATAACCAGGGATATCGTCCGCGTTATAAGGAAGGATATTTCCCGGTGCCTCCGACGGACCACTATCAGGACCTGCGCAGTGAGATGGTCATGACCATGCAAACCTGCGGGCTGGAAGTGGAATGTCACCATCACGAAGTGGCAACCGGCGGCCAGACCGAGATTGACCTGAAGTTCGATTCGCTGGTGCGGTCGGCTGATCACATGATGCTCTACAAGTACATCGTCAAGAATGTTGCCAATCAGTACGGCAAGACGGTGACGTTCATGCCTAAGCCGATTTTCCAGGACAATGGCAGCGGTATGCACACTCACCAGTCGCTGTGGAAGGGTGGCAAGCCGCTGTTTGCCGGAGACGGGTATGCGGGGATGTCGCAGATGGCGTTGTGGTACATCGGCGGACTTATTAAGCATGGGCCGGCGTTGGCGGCGATCATTGCGCCAACGACGAATTCCTATAAGCGGCTGGTGCCAGGATTCGAAGCTCCGGTGAACCTGGCTTACTCGCGTCGTAATCGGTCGGCGGCTTGCCGTATTCCGATGTACTCGGCGTCACCGAAGGCAAAGCGGGTGGAGTTCCGTCCGCCCGATCCGAGCTGCAATCCGTATATGGCGTTTGCGGCGATGATGATGGCAGGATTGGACGGCGTCGAAAACAAGATCGATCCCGGCCAACCACTGGACAAGGATATTTACGATCTGGGTCCAGAGGAGTTGGCTAAAGTTCCATCGATGCCGGGTTCACTCGAAGACGCGCTGGATGCACTGGAAAAGGACCATGGGTTTCTGCTCAAGGGCGACGTCTTCACCGAGGAACTGCTCAGCACCTATATCGATTACAAGCGCACGAAGGAAGTGGACGCGGTGAGATTGCGGCCGCATCCGTTTGAGTTTGCTTTGTACTACGATATTTAGGAACAGTGGCTAGCAAAAGGCCCAGCGACCGCTGGGCCTTTTTTGTCGCTACTCGGCCAGAGAACCCGGATATCTGAGACCCGGGTGAACTTGCAGTTCATAACAGACTGCTGATTTGAGTTTGATTCGTAACTGGGTGAAGTTTAGGGGCTTTGGGAGGGGTTGGGACGGCAACGGCTCGGGATTCGCTGACTGTTTGAAGGCCATCATTCATGGCCTCCAGACAGGCGTTGGATCTTTGCAACACCAGTTCAAGATATTTGTGCGCCACGGCACGGTCCGCGGGATGAATTAGCTTCCACCACCGGCGGATAGACTCCTGCACCTCGGCCTCGGTCTTTGCTCCCTCGATCAGCGCATCGATAAGCTTATAGACCTTGGTCTTGACGGCTTGTAGAGAAACGGAAACCTCCTGTCCCATGGGCACCCCTGTGTGACCTTTGATCTTCCGAGCAATATACTCGCCAAAGAGTTTTGTGAGAAAGTGCCGCTATTTAGCAAGGTCATCATCCCAGTTGTTGGAGAATCATCGCCGGGCAATATGGATTTCAGTAGATAGCCCGGGATTTTTTTAGCTTTCTTGAGCTAAAGGGATGGCCAGAATTCTGGCCTGCGGAAGTCGGGGGTGTCAGGAAAAAGGTAATGAGCGAGGAACTCACCCAACAGGCGCGCCTGCGCGGGACTGTTTCCAGAGTACAATCTGCCTCCAACACCGGGCAAGCATGCTTACGGACCCGGTCGCGGTCCGGCCCTGATTCCTTCCCAACAAGGAGCACAGCCTAAATGTCGAGAGGCCTAATGAAGCGGCTGTCGTGGATGTTTGTTTGCCTGTTGTGGTGTGGTCCAATGCGGGCGCAGGAGTCCAGTGCGCACGAAACCAGCGAACGGCTGTTCTTGCCTGAAGACATGTTCTGGGGCTATACGCAATTTGATCTAGCGCCCCCTCGCAATGAGCCGGATCCCAATTTGTGCCGGGCAGACGCCGGAAACTTCGGCGGGGTCAATGCTCCGTGCAACGCGTTCGGCCGCTATATGTTGTCCGGTTACGTGGAGGTTCGTCCATTCGGGCGCACCGAACTGCGCAGGTTCTTCCTGTTCGCGGAGCCTCGGTTTGTGTTCGGAAAAAATATTCCACAGACGCTTTATACGTGGTCATTCGATGCCATCGGCTGGGAGCGATCCTGGGGATTTGGCATTTATATGGGGAAAGGCTTCGAGATGCGGGTAACTCAGCATTTTCTGTTTGACCGTCTGGGCGCGCGTGATCGTAATCTCGGAGCCGCGGACCTGGGTGTCAACGGACCGTGGGGGCGATACAACGTGATTGGGGTGCGGAAATATTTCGGACAACGGCGGTATTAGTCCCGATGCGGTGGCGGGCCGAGACGATTGCTGCCTCCATGCTATGCTGACTCGCGAGCGGAGAGCATTGCCTTCTAATAAGCCCCCAAGCGGTCCAAATCAGCCGATAAGGACAAGTGCTCCGGACGAGAATCGCCGATCTCTTGTCAGCAAAACGGTGGCCGGAGAAACGTCCGGCATCGTGTCCAACGTTGATCTTGGCAACATTTCCTTTCAGGATCCTGAAAGCGCCCGGGCAAACTTCTCACGCGCCGTTTCGCGTCTGTCGCCGGTGCTGGCGGGCGCGTTGCCGGCTCTGCTGGCGGAATCTCCTGATCCAGATTCAGCCCTGATGCTGTTTGACCGCCTGGTGAGCGAGGCTTCTCCGGAAGTCGTGCGGCTGCTCGACCGCCACAACTCTCTTGCCCACTATGCCATCGTAGTATTCGGTCATAGCCGCTTTCTAGGCGAAACGCTTATCCAGAATACCGATCTGCTGCATTCCTTTCTGAGGGACAAGAATCTGGATCGCAGCTTCTCGCGGGAAGAGTTTCACGAGAGCCTGGCTCGGTTCCGCTCGCGTTCTTTTGAGACTGACATCTCGCTCCTGTTGGCGCGTTTCAAACGTAGGGAATATGTGCGCATCATGTTGCGCGACGTGTTGAAGATCGCTCCTCTGGCGGAGACCACGGCTGAGATTTCAGCGCTGGCGGACGTGCTGATCGAAGACGCTTTGCGCGAGGCTGACAGCCGGCTGCAACGTCGCTATGGAACCCCACAACATTTGGACTCAGAAGGCCGGCTGGTAGATACGCCGTTCGCCGTCCTGTCTCTGGGCAAACTGGGCGGCAGTGAATTGAACTACAGCTCGGACGTGGACCTGATGTACATCTTTGGTGACGGGAAAGAGCCGCCACGGACGACGGTTTCTAACCGCGAATATTTCATCCGGCTGGCCCAACAGGTGACCGAAATTCTGTCGCGCGTGACGCGTGAGGGCGCGGTGTTCCGTATCGATTTGCGATTGCGTCCGCAGGGCGCGGAAGGAGAGTTGGCAATTCCTCTGGCGCAGGCGTTGCGCTATTACGCCTCCACCGCGCACGACTGGGAGCAGCAAGCGCTCATCAAAGTGCGACATTCCGCCGGAGAGGCCAGCCTGGCGCGCGAATTCATCCGCGCGGTCCAACCCCATGTTTATACCGAGCAAGTGAACTTTGCTGCGATCAAAACGGCGCTGGTGGCACGGGAAAAAATGCACAAGCGGCGCCAGCACGGTGCAGCTCTCGAGCAGTCGAATCGAAGTATCAATGTAAAAATTGATTCGGGAGGCATTCGTGACATCGAGTTCCTGGTGCAGTGTCTGCAAAGAGTTTATGGAGGTGCAGAGCCCTGGCTGAGGTCCGGCGGAACTTTGTTTTCTCTACAGAAGCTGCATGACAAACTCCACATCAGCGGCAAGGAATTTCACGACCTGACCAGCGCGTATGAGTTTCTGCGTCATGTCGAGCATCGCCTGCAACTACAGCAGGGACAACAGACTCATCGGTTGCCGGCGGGAGCAGCGGAATTGCGCATCTTGCAGCGGTCGATGGAAGGCTATGCTCCGGGAGAAAGCGCGGAATCCGATCTAGAGAAGACGGTGCGACGGCGCATGGCTGCGGTGGCTGAGATTTATCAACGCATTATTTATCAGCAACAGACACGGAGCCTTCGCGATGCAGCGGACGTTGAGTTCCAACTACGGAGTACACCCGAGCCGACAACTGCAGATCAATCGAATCAGCAAATACTGGAACGGTTGGCAAGCGATGCTCCCTGGCTGTACCAGATCGCCAGCCGTCAGGACCTGGTCCCGCAGACTCGGAAGAATCTTTTCCGATTTCTGAGTTCAGCGTTTACCAGCTCGGAGCGGTATGCGGCGGTGCTGAGGCATCCAGAAGCAGTGTCTCGCGCGCTGGCACTCTTTGAGACCAGTGACTATCTAACGGACATCCTAATTCGTCATCCCGAGGAGATTGCCACGTTGTCAGAGCTGGGTGAAACATCTTCCCGCGTGGGGAGTGGCTACTTGTTCCAGGGTCCATTCGCAAAGGATCGGGGAGGCGACCCTGTCTTTGCATACCTGGGCGCCTCGCAGGCTCCCTATGGAGAGAAATTGTCCTTGCTGCGGCAGCACTATAGGCATCGCATGTTCGCCGCAGGGGCGAGGGACATCACGGAACTGCGAAATGTTTACGAATCACTGGGAGCGACCACAGCAGCCGCCGAGGATGCCATCACGGCAGCTTTTTCTCTTGCCGGTCAGCCTGAAGGGATTGCAGTGATGGCATTGGGGCGGTTGGGCAGTGGGGAGTTCGATGTGCTCTCCGATGCCGATGTCCTGTTTGTGTCGGAGGAGGTTCACGATCGAGGAGCGCTTACCAAGGCCGCGGAGCAAATGATGCAAGCTCTTGCCGCCTATACGCGTCATGGGATGGTATTTCCCGTGGACGCCCGCTTACGCCCGCGTGGCGGCGAAGGCGAACTCGTGGTGACTCCAGCACAACTACAGGCTTACTTCGGGCAGGAAGCGCAGCCATGGGAAGCATTGATGTATACCAAGCTGCGCTTCCTGGTGGGGGCGCATGACCTCGGGGAACGAACGATGTTGGCGACAAAAACGCTCTTTAGGCGTTTCGCTGAGGACCCGACATTTCTGCGAGCCGTGCGTGAGATGCGAATCAAACTTCAGACAGCTGATGGGATTGAGAAGAGCTTCAAAACTTCCGCCGGGGCGATCTACGACATCGACTTCCTTTCGAGCTATCTTTTGGTGAAACGGGGAATTAATCATAAAGGAGGGAGTCTGCGGGATCGGTTGTGGCGCTGTGCGGACGCCGGAGTGCTTGAAAAGGCCGATGCGGCCGCGCTTGACCACGCGGCGGAGCTGCTACGGACGGTGGAACACATCGTGAGAATCGTGGTGGGACGCGCCCGCAAGTGGCTTCCTGCCACCGAGCATGCCCGGCAGGTTACAGAAAAGCTGGTTGGCCAGATATTGGTCCGCGAATTTCCCGGCGGCTTGGAGGCGGAGCTGGCGCGCACCTGCGGTGCTGTGCGTGGGATTTATCAGCATGTTTTGGAAAGTTCCAAATAGGCGGTTTCAACGTCCTGCCCGATTTGTGGGAAGGGCGTAGTTGCGGGCTACGCCGAAGCCGGTCACCCCGATGTGAACGATCGATACCCAGCGCTCTACTTTGTGATGTCCGGTGCGATGCATCCAGTAAGAGAGGCCGACCGATGTTGCAGTTCCGGCCAATTCCAGTGAAGCGAAGCCTGCAGAGTTGTTGACCACGTCATCGGGAAGCAGAACTTCTTCGCGGCCCCGAGCCTGCATATTGCGGGTGGAGGCATAATCGAGACCGCGAAAAATGGCTACGCCAGAAAACAACATCAGATTGGTACGATCCCAGAAGGGGTGCGGCGGCGCTGCCAAGTTCTCCGGTTTGGTGAACGCTGGAGGGATTGGTTCGGCGAGGGACACCGCGGCACTTGTTTGCAAAACATTAGGCCGGCCTGCTGGTTCGGACTGCGAGGCCGCACGTGCCGCCATAAACAGAGAAGTTATCGCGACGAGCGCGAGTCTCCCCAGTCCGCGCCGCGAGGTACGCATCGTTGCATTGTAATGTAGAGTTTCTCCCACAAATCTGCCCGGTCATTTCTCCGCAGACATTGCACCCTTTATAATTGTGCGTTTTACCAGTTGGTGACGGAGGTATGTGGATGACGGCTTCCTATAACGGTTTGCCGGTGCCTGCCAATGGCGCCGGAATTACATACAGCAATGGACGATATCAGGTGCCGGACAATCCGATTGTCCCATTTATCGAAGGCGATGGCACGGGGCGCGACATCTGGAAAGCGTCGGTGCGGGTATTCGACGCCGCGGTGGAGAAGGCTTTCCGAGGTAAACGGCGCGTGGCCTGGTACGAAATCTTTGCCGGCGAAAAGGCTAAAGCGAAATTCGAGAATTGGCTTCCCGATGACAGTGTGAACGCCATCCGCGAGTTCCGAGTAGCGATTAAAGGGCCGTTGACCACGCCTGTCGGAGGCGGGATCCGCTCATTGAATGTCGCGCTGCGTCAGCTGCTTGATCTTTACGCCTGTGTGCGCCCTGTGAAGTACTACAAGGGAACGCCTTCACCGGTGAAAAATCCCGAGCGCATGAACGTGGTGATTTATCGCGAGAACACCGAAGATGTTTATGCCGGCATCGAGTGGGAGCAGGGAACGCCCGAGGCCGCAAAACTGATCGAGTTCCTGAACAAAGAAATGCTGAAAGGCGGCAAGAAGCAGGTTCGTCTGGATTCGGGTGTCGGCATTAAGCCCATGTCGGTGACCGGTACCAAGCGGCTCGTACGAATGGCCATCAAGTTTGCACTGGAGAGTGGGCGCAAAAGCGTCACACTGGTGCACAAGGGCAACATTCAGAAGTTCACCGAAGGTGCGTTTCGCAAATGGGGATATGAACTCGCCACGGAAGAATTCCGCGACAAAGTAGTGACCGAGCGCGAGAGCTGGATTCTCGACAATAAAGACAAGAACCCCAACCTCAGTATTGAGGAAAACGCCAATCTGGCGGAGCCAGGGCTGGAGTTTGCTACCGAAGAATTTCGTCGGGGAGTGTACAAGGAAGTAAAAAGCGTTTTGAATTCGATTTACGCTACCCACGGCAAAGGCGCCTGGAAGAAGAAGCTGATGATCAATGACCGGATCGCGGATTCGATCTTTCAACAGGTAGTAACCCGCGCTGATGAATATTCCGTGCTGGCCACACCCAATTTGAATGGCGACTATATCTCCGACGCATGCGCGGCTCAGATCGGTGGGTTAGGAATCGCGCCAGGAGCGAACATCGGCGATGGCTACGCTTGCTTTGAGGCTACCCACGGTACCGCTCCCAAGTATGCGGATAAAGATGTCATCAATCCTAGTTCGGTGATCCTCTCAGGCGTAATGATGTTTCGCTTCTTGGGATGGAAGGAAGCTGCGGATTTGATCGAGCAAGGTCTGGAGCGCACTATCGAGCAGAAGAAGGTCACCTACGACTTCGAGAGGTTGATGGAGGGCGCAACCAAGGTGAAGACCAGTGAATTTGCCAGCTACATCATCGAGAATATGGGAGCTGCGGTGCTGACCGCGGCGGATTAGTCAAACCACAGAGAGCGCTGAGGCACACACACAGAGGAATGCTGAGGCACACACAGAGGAATAACGATTCTTGAAGGGATCTTAATGCGCGCGAAAGTGACAATCGTAGGTTCTGGAAACGTGGGCGCGACGGCAGCTCATTGGATTGCTGCCAAGGAACTGGCCGATGTAGTGCTGATCGATATCATTGAAGGCGTACCGCAGGGCAAGGGCCTTGACCTGCTGCAGGCTATGCCAATCGAGAAACGGGACTCTTACATACTCGGCACACAGGATTACGCCGACACCGCGAATTCGGACATCGTTGTGATTACCGCCGGCATCCCGCGCAAGCCAGGCATGAGCCGCGACGATCTGCTCAATACCAACCACAAGATCATGAAAGATGTGGTGGGCAAAGCGGTGGAACACTCGCCCAACTGCATTTTGATTGTGGTATCGAATCCCTTGGACGCGATGGCTCAAGCAGCTTACAAGATGAGCGGTTTTTCGCGGAACCGCGTGATTGGGATGGCCGGGGTGCTGGATTCAGCCCGCTTCCGCGCGTTTATCGCATTGGAACTCAAGGTAAGCGTGGAGAACGTTACCGCATTTGTACTCGGTGGGCACGGCGACACCATGGTTCCCTTGCCCCGGTACTCGACCGTGGCTGGAATTCCAATTACCGAACTGATGGACAAAGCCGCGCTGGAGCGGTTGGTTCAGCGCACCCGCGATGGTGGGGCAGAGATCGTGAAATATCTGAAGACCGGCTCAGCCTACTACGCACCTTCCGCGGCGGTGACCGAGATGGTTGAGGCGATCCTTAAGGATAAGAAAAAAATTCTGCCCTGCGCCGCTTATCTCGAGGGAGAGTACGGGATTCGTGGACTCTTTGTCGGTGTGCCGGTGAAATTGGGCGCCAAGGGGATCGAGCAGATTATCGAAATCAAGCTCACTACGGAGGAGAAGGCGGCGTTGGATAGGAGCGCAGCGGCGGTGAAGGAGCTGGTAGCGGTGATCGGAGTCTGAAAACCTAAATCAAACCGAATCTCAGAAACCGGGGTCTTAAAAAGATAGATATCAGTTCCAGGTTCCCAGTTCTCAGTGAATTACACGCGCTCTATAGTGACTGATTTCACCAGCAGATCTTTTAGGGGTTTGTCTTGCTTGTTGCGCGGGGCAGCAACGATCTTTTCAACCACATCTTTTCCTTCCACTAATTCCCCAAAAATTGTGTGCTTGCCGGTGAGCCACTCCGTGGGAGCAATTGTGATGAAAAACTGGGAGCCATTGGTGTTGGGGCCGGCATTGGCCATGGCCAGTTTTCCTGGTTTATCGAACTTGTGCGGCGAACCTTTGGTTTCGTCCTCGAACTGGTAGCCGGGGCCGCCAAAGCCAGTTCCTGCTGGATCGCCTCCCTGGATCATGAAATTGGGGATCACGCGGTGAAAGATTGTGCCGTCATACAAACGGTCTTTGCTTTTTTTGCGGCTGACGGGATGCGTCCACTCGCGCTTGCCTTCGGCGAGTTCGACAAAGTTGGCGACTGTCTTGGGCGCTTCCGTTTCAAAAAGACGACAGACGATGGTTCCTTCGGAAGTATTGAAGATAGCGTACGAACCAGGTTGACGGGCCATACGAGTCCTTTCTTGCTTAGTTATCATTGCGGAGCAGTTTGTGGTGGCGTCACGGTTTTGGGCGCGACCTTCTTTGTAATTTTCCGCGATACGGGCGACTTCGGCGGATTGGCTCCGCCTCGCAGAATTGTGATGTGGACGATTTTCACGGGGCGAAATGGGCGGTCATTTGCGTCTTTTCCCATGCGAGCAATTTGCTTAACCAGCACCACGGTGGGTTCGTCGCACTGGCCGAAGATGGTGTAATTGCCGTTCAAAGAGGGATAGGCCACTTCAGTGATAAAAAACTGCGATCCGTTAGTGTCTGGACCGGCATTGGCGTAAGCGAGGCGTCCCGGACGGTCGAATGTGAGGTCGGGCGAAGTTTCATTCTTGAACGCGTATCCGGGGTCGCCAGTTCCATTACCCGCGGGATCTCCACCTTGAATCATGAAATTGGGTATCACGCGATGGAAAATGGTGCCATCGTACAAGGGAACGCCGTGTTTCTTCTGATGTGATATAGGGCTGGTCCAGTCTTTTTTGCCTTCCGACAAATCGATAAAGTTTTGCACTCCAATCGGAGCCTTGTCGGTAAACAATTTGCAATTCAGTTTCCCGGCGGTGGTCTCTATGCGGGCTGACACGTCAGCGGCAGATTTTGCCGCAGGCGCCTTCGGGGACCGTTTTGCCGCAGGCGGCTTGGTTTGTGACCACAGAGGTACGGCGACTAGACACAGCAAGATAGTCATAAGATTGAGGTTGCGCATGGAAGCTCCTGAGTAATTATGCTCGACCAGCCGAAGATTGTGCTTGCGGCGACAAAACCGGTTTTCAATTTTACGCTAAACCAAGATTTATTTGGTATTGGCGGACGTTTGCATCTGATGGCTGACTTTTTCCACGTCGCGGAACACACGCAACAGATTGCCCCCCAAAATTTTTCGGATATCGGCGACGCTGTAGCCGCGATCCAGTAACGCCTGGGTGATTTTTGCCAGGTCGGCGGCGGAATCGATGCCTTCGGGAGTGGCTCCACTGACGCCATCGAAGTCGGAGCCTAATCCTACGTGGTCGACGCCTGCAACCTGGGCGATGTGATCAAACTGGTCGATGAGCGACTTGAACGGCGGACGTGGAATCTTTGCCGCCCACGCTCGCTGCACCTGATCGTATTCGGCGTAAGAGACCGGTTTGCCCTGGGCCTTGCGTTCCGCCACAAAGGCATCCACAGCGGCATCGCGATCCTTCTTTTGCGCGTCAGCGGCCTTGCGATAATTCTCGTCGACGAATGCGGAGTAGAAGTTGACCATAACGACTCCGTTATTCTTAGTTACGGCGCGCAGCATGTCGTCCGTCATGTTCCGAGGATGGTCACTTAAAGCGCGGGCGCAGGAATGCGACGCGATCACAGGAGCGCGGCTAACGGCTACAGCATCGTAAAAGGTCTTATCGGAGACGTGGGAGATGTCCACCATCATGCCCAGCCGGTTCATCTCCAACACCACCTGCTTGCCGAAATCGGTCAGGCCATTGTGATGTTCGATCTTGGGGTCGGTGACATCGCCCGACGAGTCGGCCCACTCGTTGGTGTTGGACCAAGTCAGCGTCATGTAGCGCACACCAAGGCGATAGAAATTGTCCAGGAGATGTAAGTCGTTTTCGATGGCATGCCCGCCTTCAATACCCATGAGTGCAGCCAGTTTTTTCTGTTGATGGGCGCGCTCGATATCGGCCACGCTGAAGGCCATCATCATGCGATCAGGATGACGGTCTGCCTGCTGGTATACCGAATCGATAAGATCCAAAGCGCGGTGAGCGAATTGGCCTTTGAATGAGGGTTCGACCCAGATGGAGAAAAATTCTGCGCCGAGATTGCCGGCACGAGCTTTGGCAAGAGTGACATGTCCCACATCTTTCGGATCGCTGTTGCCAATATCGAAATTCTCATCCAAAAAGCGCTGAGGTGTATCGGCATGAGTATCCACGACAATCGACGAGTTGTGGATGGCAAGAGCGCGGGCGCTGACTTGAGGTGGGGCGCTGCTCTGGCCGGCAGCACTCAGGGTTGAGACCAAAAAGGTCCCGACAAGGAACAATTTTGCGGGCATGAGGATGTTCAGGCGATGCAAGGGATGGATTGTATACGGTAACGCCTGGTCAAGAAACTACTGAGAATTTCCGCCGGCGGCAGCGCCGGATATAACTTCGGTTTCGGCCTGCTCTGGAGACTCACCGGCCAGCATTCGGGACTCTCGCCAATCAGTGTAGCGGTCGGAAACCATCACGTGAAATACCCACTGACGGCGCTCTTCTTCTGGTTCGATCAAACCCAGATTCTTGAGCGGGAGCATGTATTGCTGCATCCACTTAATCTGCTGCCGGCTCATACCGCGGCGTTGGATGTCGACCGTGACACCCGCCAGATGGGACGACGCAGTCTCGCCTACTTCGGGTGCCGCATTGCGGTTGTGGCGTCTGAGCTTCTTTTGGATCTTCACTGTGCGCACTGCGGAATTCACCTGGATCTGGTTACGAAATTCTTTGTAGTAAGCCTGACTCAGGTCCTCCAAAAACTCGCGCGTCCAGGGTCGGCAATAGCGCCGATCGGGATCCAGTCGCGGGTCGAATCGCAAAAACTGATTGGAAAAAATGGGAACCAGATCTTCCCTAGCCTTCAAGTTCTGGAGTTCGTCATCATCCTGGATGCGCGGCAATTCCAGGCGGTCAATTTCTTCATTCTGGCGCAACAGGGAATCACGGGATGGGCGGAAAAGAGGATTCCAGCGCAGGCGGCGCAGGTGGGCCCGACGAATACCAGTTTTTTGCTGACGCCGAACCAAATTGTGATGCAAGCCGAAAGCTTCACCGCATACCGCCATGGTCAGCAGCATCAGAAGAACAGCGTTTCGTCGTGTCTTCATATCCACCAAATGGCCTCGAATCTGATCTCGCCTAATGTTGAAGGATGCGATTATTGTAGCCCGCTATTGCACTAAAACAAGAGCACATTCGAAATGCAACCGTTACGCAGGAGTTCACAAATAGGTTACCCCTGGTTACTTCAATCCCCCGAAACGCGCGCCCATAGCGGCTTACACGTAATGTCAACAACAAGATGCAATCCAGCAACAAACAGTTTTCTGGGGCTTTGGTAATCTGGCCGGGATGACCGCGCGAGGCTACGACGTCTCGCAGCCGCGATCACTTCCTAAACAGATCACCCAGAGCCTGTTTCATAACATCGCCTCCGACCTCTGCAATGGATCGGGTAAGAGGAATATCCTTGGGGCACACTTCAACACAATTCTGGGCATATCCGCACTCGTGGATACCGCCGTCACCCATTAGAGCCGCCAATCGCTCGCGCTTAAGAGCCTCCCCGGTGGGATGCGTATTGAAAAGCCGTACTTGAGAAATGGCAGCGGCGCCTACGAAACCAGTACTGTCGTTGAATTGAGGACAAGCCTCCATGCAGCAGCAACACGAAATACAGCGGGAGAGAGGATAGGCGGCTTCCTGATCCTCCATCGACAGGCGTGGACCGGCACCCAGATCATAGGTACCGTCAATTGGCACCCATGCCTTCACAGCCTTCAAATTCTCAAACAAGACGCTTCGATCGACCGCGAGGTCTCGAACAATGGGAAACTTGGAGAAGGGTTCGAGGCGGATGGGCTGGTCAAGCTGGTCGACTAGGGCGGAGCACGCCATCCGGGCACGGCCATTGATTAACATGGCGCAGGAGCCGCAGACTTCCTCCAGGCAGTTGGAATCATAAGTGATCAGTGAGGAGATCACGTTCATGGCCGGCTTCCACGGAAGTTCGAATTCCTCCCAGTGAGGCTTGGCTTCGGGGGTGGCCTGTCGCTTGATCTTGAAATGAACTTTTTTCTTGTTATCCGCCATGGCTTTCTTTATTAGTTCGACATTCAATGTGAAACCTTGTCGTGACTCAGTACTTCCGTGGACGCGGCGGGATCAACGAAATATCCACCGGCTCGAATTCAAAACGCGGTTCATCCGCGTCAGCTGCGAAGTATGCCTTGGTCGTCTTCAGCCAGTTTTTGTCGTCGCGATCAGGAAAATCCGGCTTGTAGTGCGCTCCTCGGGATTCATCACGGATAGCTGCACCTTGTGCGATCACGCGGGCCAATTGCAACATGTTGTAAAGCTGGCGCGCAAACACGATGGTGGTATTCGCCCACTGCGAACGGTCACTGAGATTGATATTCTGGAAACGTTCCAGCAGTTCGCAAAGCTTGGAGTCGGCCGCCTGCAGATTTTTGTTGTAACGGATGACAGTACAATTCCGGGTCATTAACTCGCCCAGTTCACGCCAGAGCAGGAATGGATTCTCCTTCCCCTCCGATTTCATCATTCGCGCATTCAGTTCCTGCTGCCGCTTGCGTTCGGCGTCAAAATAACCGTTGGACGCCATCGACTTTTGATTGCGCGCGTATTGCATGGCTGCCGGTCCGGCAACGAATCCGCCAAAAATACACGACACCAGCGAATTCGCGCCTAGACGATTAGCGCCATGGTATTGATACTCGCACTCGCCAGCGGCGTAGATGCCCGGAATATTCGTGGCCTGCGACAAATCTACCCATAACCCTCCCATGGTGTAATGCATGCCGGGGAAAATCTTCATGGGAGTATCGCGCGGATCGTCGCCCACGAACTTCTGGTAGATTTCCAAAATTCCTTCCAGCTTACGGTCAAGCACTTTACGGTCGATGTGCGTCAGGTCAAGATAGACCATGGGCTTGCCATCAATTCCCAGTTGGTGTTCGTACACCACTTTGTGGATGGCGCGGGTGGCAACGTCTCGCGGGACCAGGTTGCCATATTTTGGATACCAATCTTCGAGAAAGTACCAGCGCTCGCTTTCTGGAATAGTTTTTGGATCGCGATTGTCACCCGCCGTCTTCGGAACCCAAACGCGCCCGCCTTCACCGCGCGCGGATTCCGACATGAGCCGCAATTTGTCTTCGCCGGGAATTGAGGTGGGATGTACCTGGATGAACTCGCCATTGGCGTAATAGCAACCCTGCTGGTAAAGGGCCGATTGCGCCGATCCCGTGCACACTACCGAGTTCGTGGATTTGCCGAAGATCGCGCCAATACCACCGGTGGCGATAATGATCGAGTCGGCAGGAAAGACGCGAACTTCCATGGAGCGCAAATCCATGGCGCAGATGCCCCGGCAGACGCGGTTGCCGTCAACCACTGCGGAGAGGAATTCCCAATGCTCGTACTTGGTGATTTTGCCTTCCGATTCGTATCGGCGCACTTGCTCATCGAGCGCATACAGGAGTTGTTGCCCGGTGGTAGCGCCGGCAAATGCGGTGCGATTGTAGAGGGTTCCGCCGAAACGCCGGAAGTCCAGCAACCCTTCGGGCGTGCGGTTGAAAGTAACGCCCATGCGGTCGAGCAGATCGATGATGGCAGGGGCGGCGTGGCACATGGCCTTCACCGGAGGTTGGTTGGCCAGAAAGTCGCCACCGTAAACGGTGTCGTCAAAGTGCTGCCAGGTGGAATCGCCTTCCCCCTTTAGATTTTTAGCTGCATTGATGCCGCCCTGAGCACAAACCGAGTGCGAACGCTTCACCGGGACAATAGAAAACAGTTCGACCTGTCCGCCCATTTCCGCGATCTTGATTGCGGCAGAGAGTCCCGCGAGTCCGCCACCGATTACTATGATTTTCGGATTTGCTGCCATCTCTCCTCGAATTTCAATGTGTACGGGTGATGCGTGGAACTTACCGCATCACAAAAGATTTTGGTCCGGAGTCAAATGGTTCCAGCGGCTGAAGCGGCGTTTTCAGAAACGCGCGCATGGTGACTGCTCCCACCAGAACAAAGAGCAAACCAATCGCAAAACAGACGTAACCAAATCGGCGTCGAGCGCGATCGCCGGTAGTGATACCCCACTTGGCCGCGAACAACCACAACCCATATGCGAAGTGCCACGAGGCGCAAAGAATTCCCACGGCGTAGAAGGCCACTGCCCACGGATGTTGAAATTCCAACTGCACTTTACCGAAGGCGGAAGCGGGATGTGTCAACAGGTGGACGCCGCTGAAGCGCAGATGCCAGGTATGCCAGGCCATATAGAAAAAGGCGATGGCGCCGGTCCAACGCTGAGCGGTATACATCCAGTTGCCCGTCCAAGGGTAGTCCCCGACGTTGGAATCTCCGCGATACCAGATATAGAAGCCGTAAAGGGAGTGATACAGAATGGGAAGCCAGATCCCAAAGAGTTCGAGTCCTACGACGAAAGGGAATCCAGTCAGCAGCTCAACTTGTTTCGTATACGCGCCAGGACCTCTAGTGGCGAAGGCGTTGGAAACAAAATGTTCGATCAGAAAGAATCCAATAGGAATAATTCCGCTAAGCGAGTGCAGGCGGCGAAGTAAAAATGAGTAGCCCTTGCCAGCTCGTAAGGGAGCCACTCTGTGAGCCGCAGAGATGGGTCGAGGACTCGTCGTGGAAGCCACGAAACTCCTTGTGAGTTTAGAAGTGAGACCAGAACCTTTTATTATGTTGTTGCGGGAGAAGTGAAGTCAAGGAAGGCACGGTAATGGTTCAGAGTGACTATCTGTCTATGTTGAGGAATTTAGTCCCAGTTTTACGTTCTCGGTTCTCAGTTCTTTGCGCAAACTGGCTACCTTTGATCGATTGACCATGAAATAAATTTTCGGAAGGCTTCACCCCGGTGGCTGTACCTGGCTTTTTCTTCCGGAGTCAGCTCAGCGAAGGTTTTTTTAATCCGAGGAGAATAAAACAACGGATCATAGCCGAAGCCGTTCGAGCCGCGTGGTCGATCCAGAATCATACCTTCTGCTTGTCCTCGAAATACGGCCAGAATTTCGCCATCGCGGGCGGCGGCGATCACGCATACGAAATGTCCGGCCCGATTTTCTGGCGGAACTTTCTTCAGTTCGCGGAGCAGGCGCGCGTTGTTGGCTTGGTCATCGGTATTATTCGAAAGCAAATGGGGTTGTTCGGCGGCGTAACGTGCGGAATGCACGCCGGGTGCGCCACCGAGCGCATCCACTTCGAGGCCTGAATCGTCGGCCAGGACAATTTCACCCGCAGCATGGCGGCTGTAGTGTTCAGCTTTTTTGCGGGCATTTGCCTCAAAAGTATCGCCGTCCTCTTTCACTTCGGGAAGGGAAGCGTAGTTTGCCAGCAAGGCGATCTCGATGCCGTGAGGCGCCGCGGCGCCGGCAAAATCGCGCAGCTTGCCCTGATTCGAAGTGGCGATCAAGATGCGCTGCATTAGTTCACAACTTTCATCGATTCAAGGCTAATCTTTTCCGTGAAAACACGGTTGTCGCCAAAACCAACAAAAGTGCCACTCCCGAAATAACTCCTGCCAACGTCCGATCCCAGGTTCGGACGAACCTGATCTCCACGCGATTTTGTCCGGCGTCGACCGGAATGATCATTTGTCCGGTGAGCTCCTGGGTTTCCGCTGAGGTGGCGCGGCCGTTGACCTGCGCTGCCCACGCGGGATAGTTGAAAAGACGCAGAACGAGTTTTTCCGGTTCCTGTAGATCAGCGGTGAAAATCTTCAACTCCGGGTCCCACCGTTTTACATGAATTTGCGCTGCCGCGCTGCCTGCGATCGTGACGTGGGGAGCATCCTGTTTGACTTCAGAGGCGTCGGCGCCGGCAGGGACGTACTCGTCGACGCCTTCGTATCCCGAACCCTGTTGCTGATTGTCCAGCATCTCTTCGATGTCCGCAGCGGTATCCCACCAAGGGGGCTGGATTCGCTGCCAGGCGAACGCTATGACTGCCAACAGGACAACACTGACCAGCAACCGGGTCCACCAACGCCGGAAAGCGGTGGTCAGCAGCAATGCGAATACGACGTTCAGGCACAACAACCAGCGCCAGGGAAGCTGTACGAAACGGAGTTTAGGGAGATGAATCCAAGCTGGCGCCGTCAGCGAGAACATGAGAAGCGTAGCCGCAGCTCCCCAAGCAACGAGCATCCACCAAATTGGCGAAAGACGCTGCCTGCGGCGAGCAAAGAATGTGGCCACGGCAAGCGCAATGATTTCGGCGGCGGCCACCAAAGAAACTAGGAGGTTGAACCGATCGTGATCGGCATCATTGATAGTGGTAAAAAGAAAGTTGTCTTGTGGACGCACGCCGGGCGCGAGCACCTGGAAAATGTTCACCCATCTTTCTTCATATGCTGCCGGGAAAATGTAGAAAGTAGCCAGCGCCGCTCCCAGCACCACCGCCACACCGCCATAAAGCAGAATTCGCCGGGAACGACGGGTAATTGCCACCACGACCACGAGCAGCGCCACGGAATAGTTAACCATCACCGCGGATGGCGCATTGGTCAACCACGCGGCGGCAATGATCAGCGCGAGTGGAATGATTGCTCTTCGGCCGCGCTCCTCCAACTGAAGGACATACAGAAGAAGCAAAGGCAACAGCGCTCCGGCGAGCAACTCGGCAAAAGCGCTGCGCCAATAAACGATGACGATGTAGTAGGGATTGGCAGCGTAGAGAGCGGCGGCAAAAATAGCATCCCTTCGATTTAGCCAGCGTCGCGCCAGCAGGAACATCGAGCAGCCAGATAAGGTAAGCGCTACCCAGATATAGGCACTGGGTACGGCCTTCCACGGCAAGAGCGCCCCCAGAGCAGCTCCTAACATCCACGAAGCCGGA
>WNGH01000790.1_pt1 | contig 30551 bp, 28 predicted proteins | sample 5400631 | NCBI WGS metagenome assembly WNGH01 (sample SAMN13153373, study PRJNA577476) | soil metagenome | isolation source: 115 cm soil or saprolite under Garry oak tree replicate 1 | place: USA:California | collected 2016-06-15
CACGATGGGGAGGTCGGCCGTCCGCCGCGCGGACCGGTAGCTCGTCGCCGCCATGAAGAGGACGCTCAGGCCGGCCACGGTTGCGACGGTGGCGGGCGAGAGGACGACGAGTTCGTATTGCGGCGCAGAAGCCGTGCTGAAGAGACTGACGAAGCTCAGGAGGAGGCGGCTCAGGCCGACGCCCGCAGCGAGGCCGATGAGGGCGGCGATGACACCTCCGAAGGCGGCCTCAAGCACGAGCAGACCGAGGGTCTGGTCTCGCGACGCCCCGCGGGTCTTCAGGACCGCAAGTTCCCGGCGACGCTCCGCGTGGCTCAGGTCGATGCCGATCGCCCCTAAGTAGATGCCAAGGAGCAGGACCGGTGTGGATAGACCCAGATAGAAGATCCTTTGGACGACCAGGGCGTCCGCGAAGCTCGAGAGCGCATCCGGGACGTTGTCGGAGGTAATGTGACCCCCGAACTGACCCAACACGGTGTTGATTTGGCGGTCCAGCCTCGCCAAGTTCTGTCGAGACGCTTCGATATCGTACGGATCGAGCACCTGCGCCCGGTCGATTCGGATCTCGCCCGTGAGTCCGTTTCCCGCGTACGTGTATCCGAGTTGCTCCTCGTACCAGGCGGCATCCTCCACATGCACGACCGCAAGGGGTGGGAAGACCGGACCACCTCCGGGACGCACGCCGCTAAACACGCCGGAAATCGTCACGTTCACCCGCGGGCCGGTCTGATTGGTCGGGTCGTACGAGGCGAGACGGAGACTCACCGTCGCGCCGGTGGAGACGTTCAGTAGCGCCGCTAGGTCGTCGGACAATGCAGCCTGGCCTCGCGGAAGGGAGAGACTACCCGAAGCGAGCGTGATGGCCTCGAGGGCAGACGGAAGACGGTTCGGCTCCACCCCAATGACCAGGGCATCGACCGGACCGGAAGCCGCAGCCGATTCGAGCTTACCGATACCCGTGAAGCGGGTGACGGCCACCCGGAGGACTCCCGGGACTCCCTCGACCGCCTGGCGTAGCTGGGTGCCGTTGGTAGAGGCCCGCGCTTCCAAGTTGATGTCCGACGGGAGGTTCGCGAGGAACGCATCGAGCGTTGCGCGTGTGGACGAATCGATTGCGATGAACGTCCCTGAGACGAACGTGACCGCCAACAGGACCCCGATCATCGCGGTGAGTGTCCGCTGGCGACTGCGAATGACATTGATCGCTGCGTACCGAATCAGGGCCACAGCGGCTTCCTCCGACCCGCCCCTGTCAATGACCCACACCATATAAGCGCATCGGGAGGCAATCACAGGGGAGGCCGACGCCTACCGGCCTCCGCCAACAATGGGCACGAACGCGACGCGATCCCCGTCCTCGAGAACATGAGCCACCGTCGGACCATGGAGGACGACGTCGTTCAGGACGACGCGGACGGCGGGCTCGATCTTTCCCGGAGACGGCTCTAGTTTCTTCGCGGCCTCCGGGTAGGCTCGCGCGATTGCCGAGAGCAATCCTCCGATGGTCGGCTCCACCGGTTCGACGCAGATGTCGTCCGTCACCCCGGCGAGGCGTTTGTACGGCCCCATGAGCCGCACGGTGATCCGCACGGCCTATCGAACGCGCGTTCGGATACAAAGGCCATCCGGTCCTCGGAGAGAATCGTTTAGTAAGGCCGCCGCCATTTCCATCGTATCCGGATGGCGGTACGATCGAGCCCACGCTCCGCATGCTGAACGTCGACCTGGATTCCGGCGCGATCCAGCCGGAGGAACGCGGACCGGAGTATTGGGAGCGATACATCGGGGGGCGCGGCGTCGGCGCGAAGCTCCTCAGCGAGGAGGACTTCCGCCTCGACCCGTACCATCCGCGCATGCCCGTGTTCTTCTGCACCTCGCCCTACGAGGGCACGATCGCCTCGTGCAACCGCACGTGGGTCGTGACCGTCTCGCCCCTCACCGGATACTATTCCTGCGCCGCGGGCGGCGGCTTCTGGGGCCCGACCCTTCGGAAGGCGGGATACGATGTCGTCCGCGTCGTCGGCAAATCCGATCGTCCGGTGTACGTGGAAATCCGCAACGGGAAGGCCGAGATTAAAGACGCGTCCCACCTGTGGGGACTCAACGTCGAGCAGACGCGCGAGAAACTCAAGGCCGCCGGTCGTGCCCTGTGCATCGGCCCTTCCGGGGAGAATCTCGTGCGCCTCGCCGGCGTCGCCTTGGAGGATCGATTCGCCGCGCGGGGCGGCCTCGGCGCGGTCCTCGGCGCGAAGAAGCTGAAGGCGATCACGGTCTTCGGCACGATGGATTTTCCCGGGTTGCAGGGCGAGCCGATCAAGGTGTTCCACAAGAAGACGCTCGCGCAGAACAAGGAACGGAGCGACTACTTCCACGAGCAAGGCACGATGGAGATCCCGCCGAAGGTGAACGAGGGGAACCTCTGGCCGACGCACAACTGGCAGGACGTCAAGTGGGAGCAGGGAGAGAACCTCTACTTCCCGAAGTTCCTGAACATCCTCACCGGATACACGACGTGCTTCGACTGCTCGATCCGCTGCACGCGGACGAACACCTCCCGCTACGGCGACCAGGGTCGCGGGCCGGAGTACGAGACGACATGGGCGTTCGGGCCGCAGGTGATGAACGACGATCCGGACATCGTCGTGCACGCGAACAAGCTGTGCGACGAGTACGGCCTCGACACGATCTCCGTCGGAAGCACGCTCGGCTTCTACCGCGAGTGCATCGAGCGGGGGCTCGTGCAGGACACGTGGCCGACGAACGAGAAGATGTTCGAGCTGATCGAGGCGATCGCCCACCGCAAGGGCGTCGGCGACATCCTCGCGGAAGGCACGCTCCGCGCGAGCCAGGTCTTCGATGGGCAATCGCAGGACTTCGCGATCCAGCAATGCGGGATGGAGTTGCCCGCGTACGACCCGCGCGGCTCCTGGGGCATGTTCCTGTGCTACGTCTTCGGGCCGCGGCACGGATGCCACAACAAGGCCTGGACCGTCTACATGGAGCTCGGCATGAGCCTCGACGCGCGCACCGGCCCCGTGGGCAAGGCGAAGCTCGTCTCGGACCTTCTGGATGAGACCGCGGTGATCGACTCGATCGGGATCTGCACGCTCGTCACCCCGATCGTCTTCACGGAGACGCCGGAAGCGTACAACACGATCCTCGGCAAGGAGGCAACAGAGCAGGACATGCGCCGCATCGCCCGCGGCATTACGGACCTGGAGCGGCATCTCGACACCGAGCGAGGCCACACACGAGAGAAGGATGCGCTCCCGAAGCGCCTGATCGACAGCGAAGTCGACGTCAACGGCAAGCGGGTCCATCTCGGCGAAGCGACGTGGGATCGACTGCGGTCCGAGTATTATCGCTACCGCGGTTGGTCCGCCGAGGGCGTGCCGAATCTCGTCGTTGCGCAGTGAGTCTACTTGTGCGCCGTCACCACGACGCCTTCGCAGGGGATCTCGAGCCGCCTCCCTTTCTTCCACGCTCGGAGATTCTGTCGCGTCCGCGCGAGGATCTTTTTCTGGAGGGCCGGCTCTTGGTCTCGGATCGCGTCGCCGAGCGGCGTGCCAACCACCATCCGCTCGACGTATTCGTCCTCGTCGCGGAACGCCATCGCATGCGTGCGTCGGAACTCCCGGGCCTCCTGGAAGCCAGCGGCCTCGAGGAGTTTCGCCAGCTCGCCCGGCCCGCCGAGCTCGAATGGCGTGGGACGATATCCGGTCTCATCGGGTTCGATGTGTTCGAGCGTCGCGGACACCACCGCCTCGAGGGCGGTCGCTTTGTCTGCGGTGCTCCACACCGCCACTCCGATGCGGCCCCTCGGTCGGAGCACGCGCAACGTCTCTTTCGCGACCACCTCGGGATGCGGGAAGATCTCGAACCCGAATCGGCTCGTCGCGAGATCGAAGGATTCGTCGGGGAAGTCCATCGCCTCGGCGTCCATCCGCCAGAACTCGATGTTCGGGATTCGGCGCTCCTTCGCGATCCGGGTCGCGAGTCCGACCATTTTCTCGGAGAGGTCGATGCCGACGACGCGACCCTCGGGCCCGACCATCCGCGCCATGCTCATCGCCGGCTCGCCCGGGCCGGTGGCGATGTCGAGGCCGCTCTCGCGGATCTTCGGATCCACGCGGGCGAGCAGGTCGAAGCCGTACGGCTCGAAGAGACGCATCGCCTTGAGATAGCCCTCCGCGGCGCGATCCCATGAAGCGCGGGTCTGTTCCTTCTCCGGCTCGATGTCCAGCGGCCGCGCCATCCGTCCTCCTCAGAACCACTTCCGCCGTCGGAAGTAGATGATCATGATCACGCCGACGGCCGCCATGAGCCCCAGGGCCGAGACGAACCCGCTCACGTCCTCGCGCCCCGGGAAGACGACGTTCATGCCGTAGATGCTCGCAATCAGGGAGAGCGGCAGCATGACGGTCGCGATGATCGTGAGGGTCTTCACCACTTCATTCAGGTTGTTGTTGACGACCGTCAGGTAGACTTCCATGAGCCCGGAGCTGACCTCCCGCAGCATGTCGAGCCGGTCGAGCGTCTGGATCATGTGGTCGTACACGTCCCGGAGGTACTCCCGCGTCTCCCGTCGGAACAAGGGCAGTTCCGTCCGCGCGAGCTGCGTGAACGCGTCCCGCTGCGGCCGAAGCGCGTTGCGGAGGACGAGCAGGTCCCGCCGGAATTGATGGATCGTGTTCGCGGTCTCGCGGCTCGGGTTCTCCAGGGCCTTCTCCTCGAGTTCGTCGATGATGTTCTGCATGCGGTCGAGGTGCGGGAAGTACGAATCCACGAGGACGTCGAGGATGTTGTACGTCAGGAAGTCCGCGCCCGCCTTCAGGATCCGCGGGTCCCGCTTGCGCAGCCGGATGCGGACGTCCTCGAGCTGCGGGAAGACCTTGTCGTGGATCGTGACGACGAACTTTTTCCCGAGGAACAGGCTGAGCTGGTCCGTCTCGATCTCCTCCGCCCACACGATCGTGCGGGCGACGATCAGCACGAGGCCGTCATACACGTCGACCTTCGGCGTGAGGTTCTGGTCCTGCGCATCCTCGAGTGCGATTGGATGGAACCCAAAGAGGGTCTCGAGCTCCTCGAGGGTCCGTCCGTCCGGGTCCACGACGTTCACCCAGGTGACGGCGTATTTCTCGACGAGCTCGCGGCAGTGCCCGATGGCGACGTCCGTCTCTTCGAGGAATTCGGTCGGCGTGTAGGCGATCACCTCGACGCGGACCATCGCGCGGCGAACCGTCGGAGGCCCTTTAATCCTTCCACGGTGCGCGGTCCATGCGAAACGTCCAAATGCCCGCCGTTCGTTGCGGCCGGCGGTGGGTCCATGGAAGTCGTGCGCCGCAAGGGTGCGAAGGCTCTGAAGGGGGACAAGAGCCTCTCGTATCAGCTGATCAGCCCGGGCACCGTCGGCTCGAGGAAATTCATGATCACGGTGGTCGACGTCCGTCCGGGAGGCAGCACGCCCGTCCACGAGCACCGCACGGTCGAGTCGATGTACTACATCCTTGAGGGCCGCGGCGAGGTCACCTCGGGCCGGGAGAAGAGAGTCCTCGGGCCGGACACGGCGGTGTATTTCCCCGCAGGGAGCACGCACGGGATTCGGAACGTGGGCCGTACGCGATTGCGATACCTCTCATGCCACGCGCCTCCCTACGAGATCGAAGATCTGTACAAGAGCTGGCGGGAGCACGAAGGCCTCGTCATGACCGGCGGTTGAGTGCAGGGCGACCGGATGAACGCGGGACGGATCGAGAAGATCCAGATCGAGGCGGCACAGACGCCGAGTTCGGACGAGCTCGAGAGCGACGACAACCTCGTGCGCGGTTGGCAAGACGCGCTTCGCGAAGCTCACGAGAAAATGGAGACATACCGCGCGGATGCGTCATCGGCGCGAACCTTTGCGGCGGATGTGCGAGACACGGAGGCTGCCCTCGTCGAGCTCCCGCGGCGGATCGCGTCGCACCGCGCCGAGATTGCGTACAACCGATGGGCGAAGGACGCCCTCGCGGGCCTGCCGGAGATTCCGGTCGTCTCGATGGACCGTGCGTTCGCATCCGTCCGGAAGGACCATCTGTTGACCCTCGCGCCCGAACTCGCACGCGCGATCCCGAAGAAGTCCCGCCTCTGGGCGGACTGGTCCGTGTGGAACTTCAAGCGGCAGCCGCTCGACCGCGCGACGGCGTTGCCTGCGGAAGCGGTCCGCCTCGCGCGCGGATCCATGGACCATTTCGAGCGCATCGAAGTGTGGCAGGCCGTCGGCATGGCGGACCCGTGGCTCGTCGGTGTGATGCATTTCTTCGCCGACCGCGAACGGTTCTATCTGCTGCACGACTGGGGCATCGAGACGAGTCCTACTCGCGTCGCACTCCGTTGAGCCGCCTATGGGTAAAGGTTTATGCGGCGTCGTCGAGTGGTGGCGCAGATGCGACTAATCGTCGTGATTTTCGGAATCCTCGTCCTCCTTGCGGGCGCGATCTGGGCGCTCCAGGGAATCGGCGTGATCCCCGGTTCGTTCATGTCGAACAATCCGACGTGGATTTGGATTGGCACCGTCACGGCGGTCGTCGGCCTCGGGATCGTGGTCCTGGGACTGCGCACGGGCCCGGCGACGAGGAAGGCCTGAGCTCATCCGACGAGCAGCGTGATCGAGTCGTACCCCGAGGAGCCGTTCGGGAAAGGCGGGGCGGATGCCTTGTCCTGCGGCGCACCGGACCCGTCCACCGCCCGCGCCACGATGTTGTACGAGCCGCTCCGCGTCGGGGTCCAATCGTACGTCCAGAGGACCCACGTGAGATCTGAGAGCGGGACCGGCTCCAAGGTGGTGACCGGTTTCCACGTGGCGCCGCCATCCACGCTCACGTCGACGGCGGAGATTCTTCGATTGCCGGCGAACGCGATGCCCCCGATGTGCACGGGCGACTGGACGACCGAACTGTCGGCCGGCGTCGCGATGATCGCCGTCGTGTGGATCGCGCCGCCGTTCGTCCAGCCCTTCTGCTGCCAATACCCGAGGACTTCTCCGGTGACCGCCTCGACCTTCGTCAACCATTTCGCGTGGAACATCCCATAGAGGCCGGGGACGATCATGCGAGCGGGGAATCCGTGCGCGGTCGTGAGCGGGGCTCGCGCGGCTCCCATGTGGATCGCGACGATCGTCGCGGGGTCCATCGCCTTCACCATCGGGATCGCCGCCGTGTAGTCGTCCGCGCACGTGAAGACGATCCAATCGGCCGCCGGGTCGACGCCCGCGGCATTGAGCAACGTGGAGAGGCGAACGCCTTCCCACAGCGCCGTGCTGATGAGGTTCCCGCCGATTTCGTTGCTGACGCATTCCAGGGTCACGTACTCGTTCGTGTCGATGAGGTTCTGGAGGTCCGCGTACGCGTAGGAAGCGGGATTGGAGACCATGCCGCCGATCGTCAGTCGCCACGGGCCCGGGTCGACCGTCGGATCGATTACGTTCTTCGTGACGACGTAGAACTCCGGGACCGGCGTCTCCCGCTTCGCGAACATGTCCGTGATCGAGGCGAAGACGAGTCGTCCTTTCTTCGAGGCGAGGCTCGCAAGGCCGTAGAACGCGAGGCCGGTCGCGATGACCGCGAAGACCGTCCCGACGATGAACTGGCGCCGGGAGAGGCTGAACCCCTCCGGGTATTCGGCAGCGACCTCGACGAGCAAATAGTCGAGCACGGCGGCGTAGACCCAGTAGCCGAGCAACTGGCTGAGCGACGCGAAGCCCGCGCCCGCGAACGTGTTTGATCCGAAGAATCCCCCGCCCAGGAGCGGGAGGATCACCACGAGCACGATCGCCGCGGAGCTGGCGGTGTAGAATGCAAGCACGTACCACCGGTTCTTGAGCCACCTTTGGATCCGGCGGAAGAACGTCGCATAGATCCCGGGCAGGATGAGGAAGACCGCGAGGGCCGTGAGCAGCGCGAGGAACTTCGCGCCTTCCCCAAGAGTGTGGATGAAGAACGACTCGATGGCGCCGGGGGTCCGGCCCACCGCAAAGTCCACCGCGATCTCCGGGAGGAAGATGCCGAGGCCGAACGCGCGCATCAAGAACGTGACGAGGAGGCCCGCGGCGCCCGCGATCACGCCGGCCCCGAAGCGGTACCATGGGAGCCGCTTGATGAACCTCCGCAACCCGCCGCGGACGCCCTCGGCCACGGTCGTCGGAGAGCCGCCGCCTCTTTGAATATTTGCCTTACCTCGAAAGTCTTACCCATCCCTTTATTTAGGCCGAGGCGCGTGCTCAATGCGGATCGCATGCCCTCGACGTTCAGCTCGCAAGCGCGCGTGGGCCGCCGGATCATCCTCACGGTCCTCTGGACGATGCTCCTGATTGTCGGCCTGACGATCGGCATCCTCGTCACCGTGCCCGGAATCAGCAGCTCGATCGCGTCCGCGACCGCGTCCGTCACCGGCCAAGCGTTCGCCCTCTCGGTGGCGGTCGCCCTCGTCATGCTCGGCCTCTGGGGCATCGCCGCGAACAACCGCAACCTGAAGCACGCGGTCGACCTGATCGCGGAAGTGGACCGCGCGCGCAAAGAAACGATCCAGCTCGAGACCACGCGGTACATGCAGCGGCCGTGACCGCACCGTGCGGCCGACGAGCCGCGAGTCCTGAAATAGCGGGTCCTTCGCTACGGGTTCACCGCTAGGAGGACTGGAGATGGCCGTCGAGCGTCACAAGATCCGCGCCGCGGAGTGGTTGTACCGCTGGAGTCTGAGCAGCGGCATCATCGGGATTGTGTTCACGATCCTCTCGTTCATGGGCGTGTTCACGCTCGTCCTCGGGCCGCTCTTCACGGAACGATTCGGCTTCTCGTATCTACAGACGGCTCTGCTCCTCTTCGCATTGGTGATCCTGACGATCATCGGATTCGGCGTCTACCTCGACAAAGTCATTCACTTCTGGTCGGCGCAGGCCACCGTTGGGACCGTCCGAAATCCGTTTTTGGTCCAAAAATTGTACCAGAAGGAACTCCTATCGCTGATCTACATCCAAGTTCCCGTCCTCAAGAGTCTTCGGGCGCTCGTCGAGACTCAGCCCATCGATCCCACCGCCAAGCGCAGCTTCCTCGCGGACCTCGATCGGTCGCTCGCCAAAGTCGAACGGTCGATCCGCGACAAAGAGTGGCCTATCGAGCCCGAAGAGCGAGTGTACTGATTTTACGCCGCGACCCCTTCCGTGACGATCTTGCCGTCACGAATCGTGAGGACGCGATGGGCGATGTGGGCGACGCGCGCGTCGTGCGTGACCACGACGATCGTCTTCTTCAGCGTCTGATTCAACTTCTGGAACAGGTCGAGCACCTCTTGGCCCGTCTTCGTGTCGAGTTCCCCCGTCGGCTCGTCTGCGAGCAAGAGGGACGGGTCGTTCGCCAGGGCCACTGCAATCGCGATCCGCTGTTGCTCGCCGCCGCTGAGTTCGTCCGGGCGGTGCACCGCGCGCTTCGACATCCCGACGAGCTCGAGGAGTCCCGCAGTCCGCTTGTCCCGTGCGGAGGCCCCTTTGCCCGCCAACCGCATCGGCATCTGGACGTTCTCTTCCGCGGTGAGGGTCGGCACGAGGTTGAAGAACTGGAAGATGAAGCCGACCCGCTCGAGGCGGTATTGCACGAGCTCCGCGTCGCTCTGGTCGACCAGGTTCGATCCGTCGACCTCGATCCGGCCTGCGGTCGGTCGGTCGATTCCGCCGAGGAGGTTCAGCAGGGTCGTCTTGCCACAACCCGACGGACCCTGGACCGCCACGAGTTCCGCGTCGCCGACCTCCATGTTGAGGCCGCGGAGCGCGATGACCCCCGACTTGCCGGCGCGGTAGACCTTGATCACGTCCTTGGTCAGGATGCTCGGCACGATCATCCTCCGCGCAACTTCAGGACTTGGGCGACGTTCAGGTGCGCCGTCCGGAGGGAGACGATGACGGCGGCCAGCAGCATCGCCGCGGGTCCGAGGATCGCGAGCAAGAGCGCTTCGACGGGGAAGACGAAGAAGTAGGGCGTGATCGGGGTCGTGAAGCCGACCGCGAAGAACTGGATCGCGAAGTAGGCGGCCCCCGCGCCGACCGACACGCCGATCACGAGGCCCACGAGCATGATGACGAACGCCTCGCCGACGAGTAGCTTCGCGGTCTTCCAGCCGCTCGCCCCGCGGGCGATCATCGCCGCGAACTCGACGTCGCGCTCGAGGCTCGCCGCGTACAAGATGAGCCCGACGCCGGCGGTCAGGATGACGCCGATGAAGATGATCTCCGTCGATACGAACTGGTACAGGGCACGTGCGAATGGGTTGGACGTGCGCGCCTCGATCTGTTCCGCCGCCACGGTCACGGAGTAGACGTTCGAGTCGCCGATAAAGGCGGCCTTCACCGTTCGCCAGTCCGCTCCGGCGGCGAGATCGACGAGGTAGTTTGGAGAGGGTCGGTAGGCCGGGCTCTGAGACACGCTCAGGAACGGGGCCACCGTCGCGAGGCCGGCATAGATCGACGGCCCATACCCGAATCCCATCCCCGGGAGAGAGCCCACGACGCCCGCGATCGTGACATTCACGTCGATCCGGGTGAGGAACGTGCCGTTTTGGTCGAACACGTTGGCGGTGAGGGTCATGCGGTCTCCCACTTCGACGTACGCCTGGGCGTAGTACGACTGCGAGATCAGGACCTGACCGGGCGTGGCGAGTACATCATGACCGCGCTGCGGGTTCCCGTCCGCGAAGTACCACGACTCCGGCTGCGCGACGGCATAGTACGAGTCTGGGTCGACTCCCCAAAGGCCGGCGCAGCAGTAGCCGGGCGTCACGTAACTGAACTGCAGGACCTTCGAGACGCCGGCAACCCCCGGGACGGCAGTCAGGTTCGCCGTGAGATCAGACGCGGCTTTGAGCGGCGAGACGGCCATGTCCGCCCCGACCTGGGCATGGATCTCCCGGACGGTGTGCGCGTCCGTGGTCGCTAGCACGGATAGCGTGAAGGTCCCGAATGCAAGTCCCAAAGCGATGATGATCGCGACGTTCGAGGACCGCCGCGGGTTCCGGGTGAGGTTCCTTCGCACGAAATAATACAGATCGCCGACGAGCGGCTTGGCGGCGTGGGAGAACCAGTCATACACCTTACCCGTCGACCGCGTCAGGAGGCGCGTGATTCCCACGATGAGCATGAGCGGGACGAACGGGATCAACAGGATCGGCAAAATGCCGATGAACAGGAAGAAGTACAGGCTTCCGCCCAACCTGCCCTGGCTCAGCCATACGCCGATGTAGTCCAACGCGCCGATCGTCACGAGGGCGATGTCCCACTTCGGGCTGTAATGGATCTTCGTCTCGCCCGGGGCGTAATACCGGAGGGTCTCGATGATCGGGAGGCTCGCCGTCCGTTTCGCGGACCGGTACGCGACGACGAACATGAGGACGACGCTCAGGAAGCCGACACCGAGGACCGTGTCCGTCGAGACGAAGAACGCCGCGTATTGCGGCGGGGCGCCCGTCGTCGGAGCGACGACGCCGAGCAGGAATCGACTCAGCACGACGCCGATCGCGAGGCCGACCGCCGCGGCGATCAGCCCGCCGACGATCGCCTCGAGCAGCAGGAGGGTGATGAGTTGGCCTCTCCGCGCGCCTCGCGTCTTCACGACCGCGAGTTCGCGTCGACGCTCCGCGTGGCTCAGGTCCACGCCGACGGCCCCGAGGTAGACGCCCAGGAAGACCACCGGGAGGGAGAACAGGAGGTACTGGAGCCGCTGCCCCGCAATCCGATCTTGGACGTCCTTGATCCGGGAGAGGATGTTGTCCTGGATGCTGTAGGCGCCGGCCCCGAGGATCACCTGGATCCGCCGCTGGATCCGCTCGAGGTTTCGCGTCGTGCCGTCGACATCGTACGGGTTCACGTACGATGTGCGATCGATCCACACTTCGCCGTTGATCGGGTATCCGTAACCAAAGGTCTCGTTCAGTTGTCCCAGGAACCAATCCGCATCGCGGAGGTGGATGAGCGTCAGGCCAAACGCGTAGTAGGGAGGCGGTCCCGGATATCCGCCGTTGTACGCAGGGTAGGACGGGTTCTCAATTATCGCGGCGACGGTGAGGTTTGTTGTGACTAGGTTCGTCGCGTTGTACTGGTAGCCTGCCGTGACCCGATCGCCCACGCCGACGCCGAGTGCGCTCGCGAACTCCTTCGTCATCGCGACGCTGCCCCGCGGGATGTCGAGGGTGCCTGGTCTCGCGACGTCGCGGATGAGGGACGGCAGGTGGTCCGTGTCGACCGCGAACGTCGAGGTTCCGTACCAGACATTCGCCGGGCTCGCCGGGTTCACCCATTGCGAGACTTGAATGTAACGGTAGAGCGAGGTGTCGACGACGCCCACGGTACTGCTGATTGCGTCCCGCAAGGTCGTGTAGTTGAATGAAGCCGGATTCGCGACATTGACGGAGAAGCTGAAGTCGCCCGAGATGCCCGCGAGGGCCGCGTCGAGCGTCGCGCGCGCCGAGGAGTCGATCGCGATGAACGTACCCGAGACGAAGATGACCGCCAAGAGTACGCCGAGGATTGAGGAGATCGTCCGTCTACGATTCCGCAAGACGGCTTGCGCGGCGTAGGGCGCGAGGCCCATGAGGTCCCTCCGGCTCTCCTCCGGAAAAGGCCATCCGCGCTATAAGCGCGTTGGGAACGTTCGGCGCGCGCCGTCTAGAACCTGCCTTGCACCGGAGGAGGCGCGAGAAATGTGTCGTTCAACATCGTCGGCTTTAAGGTGCCGGATGCCTAGTGCGGGCCGTGGGGGAAGACGTGCTCGTCTTCGAGAGTCGCTCGCCGCGTCGCCATACTCGTAAGGCCGTCGTCTTGGCCGCAATCCTGTCGGCGGCCGCGTTCGCGGGACTCCTAGGAGCCCCGCACGTGGTGGCGGACCAAGGCGCCCCGGACGCGTGCGGCTACAGTTGGACGGACAGCAACGATCCCGCGCCGAAGGTCGCGTTCAACTGGATCGAGATCCACGACAACGGCACTCGAATCGGAGACACGGATTGGGTCGGGAACAGCGACGACGGCTACTACGCCATCTCCCTCGGATTCGGATTCCCGTTCTACGGCGCCGCCTCCCCACCATCAACGCAGGCCTTCGTGGGCACGAACGGCTACGTGTCCTTCGGCCACGGCTACGCCGCGTATGTGCTTCCGCCAATCCCCGATCCCGCGGAGCCGAACAACGCCGCGTACGCGTTCGGGATCGACCTCCGCACACAGGATGCGTCGGGGGAGGCGGGCGTCTATTTCCTCCAGGGCGGCAGCCCGGACTGGATGGTGATCGAGTACTACCGCGTCCCGGTGTACGGGACGACGGACGTTCAGACCTTCGAAGTCGTTCTCCGTGCGAACGGCGACGTCTGGTTCCAGTACCTTTCTCTGACGAACACCCCGCGGGTGGTCGGCATCGAGAACGCGGATGGGTCCACCGCGGTCCCGTACTACGGCGCCTTGTCGGATAGCCTCGCAATCCGCTTCTCGCCGCCCGCGGCGGGCGGGGCCGTCGGCGTCGCGTTGGCGCCGTGCTCCCAAGGGATGGAGGTCCGGCCCGCGACGTCCGTGGACGCGCCCTTGAACGCGACGAACACAGGGACGGGCACGGATACGTTCGAAATGACGTTCGGGTCGCCGTCGGGATGGAATGGGACGTTCTACGAGTCCGACGGCGCGACACCTCTCCCGGATTCCGACGGCGATTCGATCCCCGACACGGGGGCCCTAACTCCGGGCGGATCCGCCGACATGGTCTTGCGGGTCGACGTCCCTTCGGGCGCGTCGGGGACGGAGTTCGCAAGCGTCACGGCGACGTCGAGCGCGGACGCGAACGTCTCGGACACGGCGGTCGTGCAATACCGCGTCCCGTCCGCCTTCTTCACGCCGCCGCACTTCGATCACGGGGTGGACACGAACGGCAACGGCCAGTTCGACTACCTCGTCCTCGATGTCAACTTCACCGCCACGACGAATTCCACCTTCTTCATCTCCGGAACGCTCCACGATCCAGCGAACAATCTGTATTTGTCCACGTACAATCTCTCGTCGCCGGGGATCGGGCCTTCCGCCGTCTCGATGTACTTCGACGGCCGACAGATCAACGCGAGCCAGATCGACGGGCCGTACCTCGTCGATCTTGACCTGTTCGATCTCAACGTCTTCGCGTTGGTCGACAACGGGACGCACACGACCCGCGCGTACAGCCATCTTGACTTCGAGGCCGCGCCCGCGCACCTCGCTCCGCCCCACTACGATCGGGGCGTGGACACGAACGGGAACGGTCTCTTCGACCTCCTGAACGTCAACGTGAGCGTGCAGGTGCAGACCCCGGACTGGTATGATGTTCAGGCGTTCCTGCACGATCCGACGGACACGGTCACGCAATCGAACTACACGATGGCGTACCTCCCGGTGGGCCTCCAAACGATGACCGTGTCCTTCGTGGGCTGGCAGTTGAACGGCGGCGGCATCGACGGCCCGTACGACGTGCAGCTGAGCCTGTTCGCGTCGTCCGGCTTCGTGCCCCTCGGCCAGGACACCCACGTGACGCAGGCGTACGATCACAACGCCTTCGAACGGCCGCCCTCGATTCCATCGGCGTTTGCGACGACGCCCCCGACCATCGACGGGGCGATCGTCGGCACGGAATGGTCCACCGCGACGATCCTCGATCTGTCGACGATCCCGAACAACGCGCTCCCCGCCTACATGTACGTGGAGAATGACAACACGATGCTCTACGTCGCCTACGACGCGGTCGGGGACCAGACGCAGGACGCGTTCGATGGCGCCTCGCTCGCCTTCGATACGGGCAACGATGCGGTCCCGACCGCGGGCCACGAGGACCAGTTCGTCCAGGGAGGCTGGGCGCCGAACGACCAGGCCCACTACGTCTACGATTCCTCGTACGGCACATGGCTCTTACAGGATTCGCCGTACGACACCGGCCTCCCGAACGAGGCCGGCCTCGCGAGCGCGTGGGGCTTCGGCCCGAGCCCCTTCTCCGGCGTGGACCACCGCATCTACGAATTCGCGATCCCGCTCGCGTTGCTCGGCGCGTCGCCCGGCGACGTCCTCGGCTTGTTCGCGGGGAGCCAAGCCGCGCCCGGAGTTGTCGACGGCGCGACGTTCACGTACAGCCTGTGGCCGGTGTACGGGTACGGCCCGGCGCAGATGTTCGCCTATGGGGACCTCTTCCTTGGAAGGGACACGACGCTGCCGACCCTTTCCATCACCTCGCCGACCGGAGGGACGCTCGTCGGGGTCGATGCGGTGACCGTCTCGTGGAGCGCCTCCGACCTCGGCGGTTTGGACCACATCGACTTCGCCCTGGACGGCGGTCCGGCGGTCCACCTGCCCGCGACCGCCACCTCCTATACCGCGACGGGCCTCACGGACGGCCTCCATATATTCGACGTCACCGCGTTCGATCGGGCGGGCAACACGGCTTCCGCGTCAACGTTCGTCCGAGTGGACACGATTCCGCCGAGCGTCACGATCGCAACGCCGAGCGACTCGGAAGCCCTTGGCTCCGCGACCGTCCTCGTCCACTGGTTCTCCGCCGATGCCAATGGCGTCGATCACTTCGAGGTCTCCCTCGATGGCGGCACGTCGGTGAGGGTGAACTCGGCGATCGACTCAACCGATTTCACGGGAGTCTCGGACGGGACGCACACGGTCAACGTGACCGCGTACGACAACGCTGGGCATGCCGGCTCGGACGTCGTGTCCTTCACGGTGGACACCGCGCCTCCGACGGTGACCGTCTCGAACCCCGCACAGGGTTCGGTCGTTACGGCTTCCTCGGCGACGCTGCGGTGGACCGGGTCCGACGCGACGAGCGGGATCGACCACTTCGACGTGAGCCTAGATGGCGGCTCACCCCAGAGCTTCTCCGCCACGACGACCTCGTTTGTGTTGTCCGGGCTCGCCGATGGGTCGCACACCGTGACGGTACTCGCGTACGACCGCGCCGGCAACTCGGCAATGTCCACCGTGTCCTTCCGGGTCGACACCGCGGTGTTGAGTCCGTCGGGCCCGTACGGCAGCGCGGTTATCCTCGGCATCGTGGCCGCCGTGGTTGTGGCTGCGTTGGCGGCGATCTTCCTCATGCGGCGTCGGAAGCGCGCGCCGCCTCCGAGTGGCGGTCCGAGTCCGTGAGAGGCTTTCGGTGAGGCTGGACCTGGGCCGTCGAACGGCGGGGCTAACGCCTTCCCACCAGAGCCGCATCGCCACTGCATGAAGAGCCGATTCTATTACGCGGGGATCCGCGTCCGGAACCTCAAGCGCTCGATTGACTTCTACACGAAGCTGTTCGGGATGAAGGTCGCGGCGCGGGGCACGATGCCGCACGGCGGCAAGTACGTCCAGCTCGTCACCCCCGGCACGCGGATGCGGTTGGAACTGAATTGGTATCCGACGGGAAGCCGGTTCTATGTGCCGTACCGCCACGGTGAGGAGATGGACCATCTCGCGTTCATCGTGGACGACGTCCGCGAGGCGTACAAGTCGTTCGTCCGTCGTGGCGTCAAGGTCGCGGTCGATCCCGAGCACTCCGAGGGAACGGAGGTCTACGTTAAGGATCCCGACGGAATCTGGATCGAACTCCTCGGATGATTCCGAATCAAAAGGGGAAGGAGGTCCGCCTTCGAGGCGGGCCTTGGTGTCGGACGGATCGCTTCAACCCTGCGTGACGGCCCCGATGACCGGCTTGAACAGCCACATGCCGTCTTACTTCGGATAGTGTTTCGCGCGGTCCGCCGCTCGAATCCGTGGGAGCCAGTCGCCCGTGACCATGTACACGACCCGCAGTCCGATGTTCACGGCGTGGTCCGCGATTCGCTCGAGGTATCGGTTCACGAGGATGTACCTCGCCCCGCTCTCCGTGTCGAGGGTTCGATCCGACATGCGGTGTACGAGGTCCGCGAAGATCTCGTCGTGCATCCGATCGACCGCGTCGTCCACTTCCATGATGTTCCGCACGGACTCGGCATCTCGACGTACGAATGCGTCGATGGCGGTGTCGACCATGTGGATCGTCTGGTCCGCCATCTCTCGGATCCGCGCGACATCCGATCGGGGCGTGGTTGCGGTGCCCCCGAACTGGAGCGTGAGCTCGCTGAGGTCCTTCGCGTAACGGCCGATCCGGTCCAGGTCGGTCGTGATCTTCAGGGACGTCGTGATCGTCCGCAGGTCCCGCGCCACGGGCGCGTGCAGCGCGATCAGGTCGATGCACGTCCGCTCGATCTCGAGCTGGAGGCCGTACACCTCCTGGTCCAGCGTGAAGACTTCCCGCGCGGTCTCCGCGTCGAGGCGTGTGAGGCCGTCGATCGCCTTGCGGATCGCGAGCTCGCTGAGCTCCGCGAGGGTCACCATGTTCTCGTTCAGCTTGTGCAGTCCCTTCTCGAGGGCCTTGCGTTCTGCGGCTTGCGGCACTATCCGAACCTCCCGGTGATGTAACTCTCTGTAAGCGTCTCGCGGGGCCGCTCGAATAGTTCGCGCGTCCCGTTCACCTCGATGAGCTTCCCCAGATACAGGAAGGCGGTCGTCTCCGCGACCCGCGCGGCCTGTTGCATGTTGTGCGTCACGATGACGACCGTGTAGTCTTTCTTCAGGTCGAAGATCAGGTCTTCGATCTTCGCGGTCGCGATCGGATCGAGCGCGGAACACGGTTCGTCCATAAGGATGACCTCCGGCTTCACCGCGAGGGCGCGCGCGATGCACAGCCGCTGTTGCTGGCCGCCGGAGAGGCTCGCCCCGCTCTTGTCGAGGGAATCCTTCACTTCCTCCCAAAGTGCGGCTGCCTTGAGGCTCTCGAGGACCGCACCGTCGAGCTTCTCCCGCTTCCGCTCCCCGTTCAGCCGCAACCCCGCCGCGACGTTCTCGTAGATCGTCATGGTAGGGAACGGATTCGCCTTCTGGAAGACCATCCCGATACGGCGGCGCACGCTGACCGGCGACAGAGCGTAGATGTCGTCCTGATCCAAGATGACCTTCCCCTCCGACCGCGTCTTCGGGATCGTCTCGTGCATCCGGTTCAGGCAGCGGATCAGGGTCGACTTCCCGCATCCCGACGGACCGATGATCGCGGTCACGGAGTGCTCCTCGAAATCCATGGTGATGTCCTGGATCGCAAGTTTCGGTCCATACCAGGCCGAGAGAGCTTCGGTGCGGATCTTCGCCGCCACGGTGCTCACCCCGAAACGGAGCGCAGGCGGACGATGACTCGGGACGTGATGCTGATCACGAGCATGATGAGGACGAGGATGAGGGACGCGCCCCACGCCGCCTGGTTCTGGGCCGTGGAGGGACTCAGCGCGAAGACGTAGATCGTGTGCGGCAGGGACTCGATCGGATGGTCGAGGCCCGAGAAGCCAAACGGACTGCCGAAAGCGGTCATGAGCAACGGCGCCGTTTCGCCACCGACCCGCGCGACGCCCAGGAGGGCTCCGGTCAGGAGGGCGCTGCTCGCGGAAGGGAGGACGACGCGGAGGATCGTCCGATATTGAGGAATCCCGAGGGCGAGGGCCGACTCGCGCGTGGCCACGGGCACGAGGCGCAGCGCCTCTTCGGCGGCGCGGGCCACAAACGGGACCATGATCGTGGAGAGGGCGATGACTCCGGTGGTTGTGCTGAAGACCAGCCGTGTATCCACGACGCCTAGCAAGCCGAGTTCCAGGATGACCGAGTAGGCGAAGATGCCGACGATGATCGACGGGATCTGCGTCATGACCTCGACGAAGAAGCGGATCGCGAAACCCACCCGGTTCTTGCCGAACTCGGAGAGATAGATTCCCGTGAGCACGCCGACCGGCAGGGCGATGAGGGACGTCAGCGCGATCAGGATGAGAGTCCCTTGGATTGCGTTCCCGATTCCGCCTTCGCCGGTATTGAGCACGAAGAAGCTGGGACTGATCGCCTGCAAGCCGCGGCCCGCGGCTTCGATCAAGATGCTCCCGAGCGGGATGAGGGCGAGGACGACGCACGCGAGGGCCGCCACGCTCATCACGATGTCCTTCAGATAGCGCCAGGTGTCGCGCTCGAGGAGAAACGTCATGCGGCCTCCCCGACTCCCATCACCCGGCGGACCATGAGGCGGGCGAAGATGTTGATCGCGAGGGACATCAGCATGAGGACGAGTCCCAGTTCGATCAGCGCACTCAGTTCGAGCGGCCCCGCCTCCGTGAAGTTGTTGGCGATCCAGCTCGCGATCGTCTGCCCTTGATCGAACAAGGAGACGGAGATCGCATTGCGGTTGCCGATTGTCATCGTGACCGCCATCGTTTCTCCGACCGCGCGGCCGAGGCCCAGGATGACCGCGCCGAATAGCCCCGCGCGCGCGTACCGGAGGACGGCGACCCGCGTCGTCTCCCAGCGCGTGGCGCCTAGGCTCAGCGCCGCCTCCCGCTGGCTTTGGGGCACCGCGAGGAGGGATTCGCGGGAGACGGCGGAGATCGTCGGGATGATCATGACCGCGAGGATGACGCCCGCCGTGAACTTGTCCGTCCCGATCGGATTCCCTTGGAAGATCGGGAGGAATCCGAAGATGTCTTGGATGACGGGCTCGACGAAGGCCCGCATCACGGGGCTCAGGACGAAGATCCCCCACAGGCCGTAGACGACGGACGGCACGGCGGCGAGGAGCTCCACCACATACGTGAGCGGGACTCGGAGCCATCGTGGCGCGAGTTCGGAGAGGAAGATTGCGATGCCCAGGCTGATCGGGACTCCGAAGAGGAGTGCGAGCACGGACGTCACGAGGGTCCCGTAGACGAACGGTACCGCACCGAAGACTTCTGGAGGGACCGGGTTCCAAATCGATCCACCGAGAAACCCGATGCCGAACGTCCGAATCGACTCGTCCGCGACGACAAACAGGATGACGACGATGAGCGCGAGCAGCCCCACGACCCCGACGGCGACCCCGCCCGAGAACCAGAGAAATAGGGAATCACCCAGGGAGGCCGACGTGCGCACACGGCCGCGCCCCCAGAGGATTCGAAAGAGGTGCATGCGTCGTTCGCCGGGCGAACCGTTCTCAGCTATGTAGTGTTTGTCCATTGAACGTGATGCTGCGGATTGCGGTCTCGTCGAGGGTCACGACGGACGGCGGCAGCGCCGGATACACGAGCCCTGCGGCATACTGCTGGCCACCGGGATCATGGACGGCCCACCACAGGAAGTCCACCAAGGCCAGTGCCTTCGTCTGGGTCATCGAGGAACCGATCGTGTTCAGTTCCACGTAGACCAAGAGATACGTGAAGCTCGCGATCGGATAGCTGTTCGCGCCAGCCGCGTTCAGGATCGACACGTTTCCCCAGTCACCGCTCGGGCTCGGGAGGGACGATGCGGACGCCGCCGCTGCCGCGGTGCTCGCGAGGCTCGGCACGATGAAGTTCCCCGCCGGATTCTGGACCTTCGCGACCTTCATCGAGTTCTGCACCGTGTACGCAAGCTCGACGTAACCGACCGAGTCCGGCGTCTGGAGGATTTTCCCCGCGACCCCGGCGTTGCCGCCGACTCCGATTCCGACGGGCCAGTTGATCGACTTGCCGACGAGGCTCGAGTTCCATGCAGAGCTCGCGAGGTGCAGGTAGCTCGTCCACACGAACGTCGTCCCGCTGCTGTCGGAGCGATGTACCACCGTGATCGCGGAGCTCGGCAAACTCACGCCGGGATTCAGCGCCGCGATGCTCGGGTCGTTCCAGGTTGTGACATTCCCGAGGAAGATGTCCGCGAGGACCTGCCCGGTGAGGTTGAGGCCCGACGACAAGCTCGCGACGTTGTACGCCGCCGTGACGGCGCCGATCGTCTCCGGGATGTGGAGCAGCCCCGGCGCCGCAGCGCGCTCGCTCGGCTTCAGGGGCGCGTCGCTCCCGGCGAAGTCGACGGTCTTTGCGGTGATCTGAGAGATCCCGCCCCCGCTGCCAATCGCCTGGTAGTTGACCTGCACTCCGGTCAAGTTAACGTAAACGTTCGACCATTTGCTGATCAGCGGGTACGGGAAGGTCGCCCCCGCCCCGAGGAGCGTCGTGTGCTGCGCCTGCGGATTGAACCAACCCGCCAGGACCGCGACCGCGATCAGGATGGCCACAACGGCGATGACCGCCACGACGATCCAGATGCGCCTGCGCCCGGAGGCCCGGTGCAGCCGCTCCATCTCTTCGGGTGTTCCTGTCATTCGTCTCACACTCTCCTCGATATCCGCAATTTCGTTTTCCTCTGAAGCCGACGGAGTCCCCGGCGGTCTATGACGGTTGCCGATGGAGTGTTCCCTGTCAAACGATGTCCAAGGAAGAACTATATAGACTATAGGGGGAACCCTTTTGCCTCAATAGCAAGTGGGAGACTCCGAGTGAGGGGAATGGAAGGACGGAAGTTGCAGCTCACCGGCGGTTCGACGTACGTCGTCTCGTTGCCGAAGCGGTGGGTCGTCGATGCCGGCTTGAAGGCCGGCGATACGGTCTTCCTCGACACCCAGACGGACGGAGCCGTCTCGATCCGGCCGCGGCCGGGCGAGAAGCCCCAGATGCGCCGGCGGGTGTTCGAGGAAAAGGGCGAGGAGCGGCGGGATCACCTCTTGCGGAAGCTGATCGGCGCATACATCGCCGGCTTCAGCTACATCGAGATCCGGTTCCGACCGGAGACGGGGCCTTTCGTACGTCGGGTCGCCAGAGACTTCAGTCGGATGGTGATCGGCCCCGAGGTGATCGAGGAGACGCGGAACACGGTCGTGATCCAGGATCTCTCCGACACCGCTGAATTAAGCGCCGAGAAATGCCTTCGCCGGATGCACCTCACCGTGCGCGCGATGCATGAGGACGCCTTGATCGCGTTGCGGACGCATGACGAGGCGCTGGCGCGCGACGTGGCCCAGAGAGACCAGGACGTGGATCGGCTCTATTGGATGGTCGCGAAGCAGTACAACATGGCCCACATGCCGGGCGCGAGTGCGTCGGACCCGAAGGCGAAGACGGAGTTGCACAACTACCGCCTCATCGCGAAACTCTTCGAGCGGATCGGGGACCACGCCGAGCGCATCGCGCGTACGTATCCGGTCTTCGCGGAACGCGGGCTCGACCCGAGGCTCCTGAAGGAGTTCGACGCGGCGCGGCAATCCGCGATCGGAATCCTTGACACGGCCTTCACCAGTCTGCTCACGGCGGACATCGACGCCGCCAACACGGCGGTCGACGAGCTGGCCCACCATCAGAAGTTGATCGATGGCCTGTCGCATCACGTCGCGACGAAGAAAGGAGAGGAGCTCCTGGCCCTTGCGGCAATCGTGGACAGCCTCGGACGGACGGCCGGGTACGCGACCGACATCGCCGAGATCGCGATTGACCACGCGGTCGCGCGGACTACGGAATCTCCATAGGTCTCCGGAGAATACGACGCCAAGGCTTTCTGCCCACGGATGCTTGGTTGGGGACGATGAGCGGACTCGTTACACCGCTGCCGCCACGGGAGGCGGCCCACGTCGTGCGCGACTACTACGACTCGCTCTCGCACGGCCGGATGATCGATGCGCTGAACCTCTTCGCAACGGATGCGGTCGTGACGGACGAGAAAGGCAAGGAATCGAAAGGCATCACCGCAATCGCGGCGTCGCTTCTCGAGTATCGGAAGCCGAACGCCCTATCGCTCGACGTGGTCGAGGACCGAGGCGGCGATGTGACCGCGCTCTTTCACAAGGATCGGAACCACCGCTATCGCGGCACATTCTCGATCGACCACGGACGGATTCGCTCCGTGCGTGTCGAGCGCCTATCGTGAAGCGTGCGAGGGACCGATTCGAAACCTCGCGTGGTTTCGCAGCCGCTGAAAGGGTCTTGTTTGGGCGGCCTTCGCAGAGGCTTCGGCTAGTCCATTTCCTGCCGCCGCCAGAATGCATCGATTCGTCCGGGGAGGATGAAAACAGCCGGGAAGATCAGGTACGTGAGGAGGCTGATCCGCGGGTCGACGAACGAAAGGAGGATTGCGATCGTGGAGAGGACGGGCCCGAGCAGGATTCGTCGGCGGCCCGACCGGATGATTTCCGAGTCGAGGTCCGCATCCACGAGATGATGGTGCACGGTCGCGTACCAGAACGAGGCATAGAGCAGGAATTGGACCGCGAGGAGATTCAGCCCATAGACGATGAGCGTCGCCCGCTCCAGGTCATGTCGGCCGAGGAGGGTGCTGGAGAGGGGCAAGAGGCCGATGAACATCAGGAAGAGATTGTTGAGCCAAATCAGCGTCCGGTCCGTGCGACGGACGTAGTGGAAGACGATGTGATGGCCGACCCAGAAGACCGCGACGATGAAGAAGCTGAGCGCGTAGATCAGGACCCCCGTCAGGACCTCGAGAAAATCCGGCAGAGGTTGGTTGATGGGACCCGTGATGAAGGGCAAGGTCAGGCTCAGCCCGAGGATCGTCATGACCGCGCTGAAGATGCCGTCCGTCAGCGCTTCGACCCGCGACTTCCCGAGTCCTGCGACGGATCCGCCCCGATCGCTCATGGGACGCGCGGCGGTAAGGTGGGCGTTGGCTATAAGGTCGGCCCGGGACCGACCCGGGAATCTTCGCCTTCCTATCTCGATCGCTCGACGCCGCTTGGCGACTCCGTTTCCTCGCCTCGATCCTCGCCGACCGGGACCGTGGCAAGGAAGACTCGGAATCCGGGCGAACCATAGAGCGCAATCTTGAATGCGCCTTCGAACACCGCGCCGTGCCCCATCTCGACCGGCCGTTTCTCGATCATGCCCGCTCCGCGGAGGACGTAGGCCACGCCTCGTCGCGTGGGGTCGATGGGGACCGAGAGGTCCGCCTCTCGGGTGAACTCGATGTCGGTGCACTCCATCTTCATGAACGTCTCGGCCCGCGCGTCGGGACCGACCACGGGGCGTTGCACGATGCCATGGAGAGATTCCGTCGCGTCGCCCGCATCCCGGATCTGGATGGACGTCGGCGGAGCCTCCGTGTGCCACGGCAAGCGGAGGACGATCGAGAGCCACCGGGCGGTCCGGTCCTGTTGTGCGGGTTGCATCGTGAGCTCATGCCGGATCTCCTCATGGGCCGTCACGACGAGTACGGATCCGGGAGACAGCACGGTGTGCGAGCCCCCGCCGTCCTCGTGATGGACGTAGCCGTCGAGCACATACACGAGGACCTCCTCCGCTAGGTGCGGATGGAGGCCGGTCTCCTGTCGCCGCGTCGCGACCGTCTCCGCGAAGCGATCGAACGGAGGGAACGGACCCTGCTCCGCGGTCGGCATCAGGAGGTGCGACGTCGGATCGGACAGGTCTTCGTGGCTCGACCGGATGATCACTCGCCCGTGCTGGCCTTTCTCGGTCATCGACGCTCCCCAGCATCGGGCAGGCCCTTGCGAATATCTAACCCCTCCGCCTAGGCAAAGGCTTCATCATCGTCGTGACGCTATTGCGCCAGCCCAGGAGGAGTTGCGGGAGGACTGGAGTGAGCAACGAGACCGCCAATCTCGACGTCAGTCGTGTCGTGACGCTCGTCGGGACCAGCATCGCGATTTTCACCTTCCTTCTTTTCTTCCTCTACCCCCGCTTCGCCTCCAACGAAATTGATCCGATTCTTTTCCAAGTCACGTTGATTGTCATCGGAGTGGCGATCTTCTCGCTGGTCTATGCGGGACTGTACTTCTACACGCTCACGCTTCCCTACTCCCGGGACCCCGCCGAGAGCACGGCGATTCAGCGAAGAGGGGACCTCTTCTGGTTAGTCGGATACACGGTCCTGTTGCTGGAGCCCACCTTGATCCTGCTGACCGTCGGATTGGCGATCGTGGCGGTGGCTTGGCTAGCCCTTTGGATTCTGTACATTTACCTGACGTTGAATGAGTACAGAAAGGCCTTGAGACTGAATGTTCGCTGAACGACCCGACCCTACCAAGGTCGGGCCGCCCTCTGCGACAAGCAAGGACAGCGACATGACGAACGAGCGGCAGACCGTAGTCGTCTGCGCAGAAACAGGAATTGCGAGTGGCCAGTCCGGATTTGAGCTCACTTCGACTCGCGCGCGGCGGCCGCCTTCGCGGCGAGCGCGGCGAACTCCTCGCGACCGAACGCGGTTCCCGATAGTCCCCAGCCGCCTTCGGCGCCTTCCGTGAGCAAGACCCAAGTCCGATTCGCTTGCGTCGGGTCTCCCGAGATCTCGGCGACGATCTCCGTGATGTCCTTCACGAGCTGACGCTGTCCGTTGCGGTTCAGGGCTCCGGGAGGGGTGATGACCTGAACCCGCACCGTGCGCGCAGAGTCCGTGGCGGCGGTGTGAACGGTTTTCGGGTCCATGCGGTGGATGTACGCCGCCGTGTTGTTCAGGTGGAACGGACCCGGCTTTGCCACCCCTTCCGCGCGGAGGACCGCCCCGGTGAGCGCTTCGGCCAATTTCCGGTCACTGCCCGCGGGGAAGAGATCCGCCGCAGCGTAGACATCGATCATCGGCATTGCAAATCCGTTGAGAGCGACCGTGCTATTTACGTCCATGCTCGGAATCAGACGGCCGAATCCATGCCGATGGAATTGGGTTCAAGGATAGGTTTATTGGTACCCGAGCCGTTGCGCAATTCTCGTTCCTTTCTCGCCTTTGGGGGTCGGGGGGCCAATGAGCGTGCCGCGACTGCTGGCGTTCGTCGGAATTGCGGTGATCCTCGTCGGCACGTTGCTGGCGGCGGTTGTGGTACCGGGTCCGAGTCACCGGGTTCCCGTCGCCGGGACGGCTGCGAAGATCCCGGTTTGGAATCGCCTCGTCCCCCGAGGAGGCCATTCGCTGGAGTCGGCGCGGCGTTCCGTCGCGCGCACGCCCGTTCCGGGGAGTCTCCCGATGGCGAATGTGTACCCAACCGGCATCGAGTACGACGGCGGGAAGGGGGAGATGTTCGTCGCGGACGCAGCCTCGGACAACGTGACCGTAATCTCCGACGTCACGAACACCCTCCTCGCGAACATCCGCGTGGGCGTCAACCCGTTCGGATTGGCCTACGACGGCGCGATGGGCGAGATCTTCGTCGCGAATCAGGCATCGAACGACGTGAGCGTGATCTCCGACGCGACGAACTCCGTCGTGGTCGCGAGCATCCCGGCGGGCTCGGGTCCGCAGTGGGAGGCCTACGACAGCGCGAAGGGCGAAGTGTTCCTCGCGAATGCGTTCTCGAACAACGTGACGGTGATTTCCGACGCCACGAATGCGGTCGTCGCAAGCATCCAGGTCGGTTCCTATCCAGCCGGCGTGGCCTACGACGGGCCGAGGGGAGAGGTCTTCGTCGCAAATGCGTTCTCGAACAACGTCACCGTCATTTCGGACACGACGAACGCCATCGTCGCGAACATTGGGGTGGGTGGCGGACCGTTCGGGTTGGCCTATGACAGCGGCAAGGGAGAAGTGTTCGTCGCGAACCAGGCATCGAACAACGTCACCGTGATTTCGGACGTGACGAACAGCGTTGTTGCGGACATCGCCGTCGGTTCCTATCCAACCGGAGTCGCCTACGACGCGGGGAAGGGCGAGGTCTTCGTGTCGAATCTGTTATCGAATAACGTCAGCGTCATATCCGACGCTATGAACTCCGTCGTGGCGACCATCGACGTCGGCACCTCCCCGTTCGGAGCGGCCTACGACAGCGCGAGGGGCGAGGTCTTCGTGGTCAACTCGAACTCGAACAACGTGAGCGTGATCTCCGACACGACGGACTCCGTCGTGGCGACCATTCCGATTGGTCCAATTCCCTCCATGTATTCGGTAGCGTTCACGGAGACGGGGCTCCCGACCGGCACGTCGTGGTCGGTGACGGTGAACGGGACCGCCCAAAGTTCGACTTCGGGGACGATCACGTTCTCCGAGCCCAATGGGACCTACGCGTACACGGTGGGCTCGGTTTCCGGGTACATCGCCTCGCCTTCGTCGGGGTCCGTGACGGTCACCGGCGCCGACGTCGGCACGTCGATCGCGTTCACGCAAGTCACGTATTCGGTGATGTTCGCGGAGACGGGGCTCTCGACGGGCACCTCGTGGTCGGTGACCCTTGCCAGCGTTTCCCACTCCTCAGCGACGACCTCGGTGATGTTCTCGGAACCGAACGGGACTTACATGTACACCGTGGGCTCGCCGACCGGATATAGGGCGAACCCTCCCTCGGGAACGATCCCGGTGAACGGGCAGGACGTGTCAAAGGCCATCACGTTCTCCGCCATCTCCGCCGGGCCGACGATCAGCGCGTTCACCGTCTCCGCCTCGACGATTACCCTCGGATCGAGCGTGACCTTTGCGACGACGGCGACCGGCGGGACGGCCCCACTGACGTACGGATACGCGGGACTGCCTTCCGGCTGCTCCTCGGTAAATGCGTCCACGCTGACCTGCACTCCAATGGCGACGGGGAGCTTCTCGGTCACGGTGACGGTGACGGACTCCGTGGGTCGCAGCGCGACCGCGACGGTCCCCCTCATCGTCAACGCCCAATCGGAAGGGAGTCCGTCCGGCAGTACGATCCTGGGCTTGCCCACACTCGAGGCATACGCGATCCTCGCCGCCATCGTGATCATCGTCGGGGGCGTCGTGGCCATCTTCTGGTCCAGACGAAGACGCATGAGGCAGCCTCCTTCGCCGCCCTTGTCCTAGCGGCCTTGACTTCAGGCCGAGCAATTCTCTGGGCGGCGGGCCAGACGTCAATTGGTTCTCGCCCTCCATGAATGGGTCCGTCCGGACCCGAACTAGTTGCGGTTTGGGTCCGATGACTCAACGCCTTCTCCCGCGTTGCCGCCGTCGGAAGTGCTCGGGGGTGATTGGCCGAAGTTTGGCCGGCGGAGCCACATCGAGCGTCTCGGTGACCCTTCGCCAGTCAAGCTGACATCGAGGGATTTCCCGCCAGGCCGACGGAACTCCTTCAAGCTGCCTGAGGTACCCTGCATTCCACAGCCAGCGCATGGCCGCTTTCACTTCATCTTTCCCGCCCTTCTGCTTAATACCCACACAGCCGTAATCGCAAACGCCGCCTTCGCAATACCGGATGATATGCCAAAGGATTTTCCATTGGACGGGACGCTGGCTTCCCCACAGACCTCTCGCCGTTTCCGGAAAGAGGGCAGTGAACTTCTCGTATGCCGCCTGGTTATCGGGCCGCTCCGCACTCAGCGCACGCGCTCATGGCTCACCTTCACGGTGTGATTCAGCGGGGCGTGTCGAGAAGTTGCGGGCTGTCCGCTGACCTCCAGGATTCGTTTCTTGGTAAACTCTAGGCAATCAGCCGAGGCGTCGATCCCGATGGCTTTCTTCCTAAGTCTCAGGGCGACCACCGCCGTCGTGCCGCTCCCGACAAAAGGATCGAGCACCGTTCCGCCTCGCGGGCATGTCGCTCGGATTGGCAGCTCAACCAATGCTTCAGGAAACACGGCATAGTCATTCTCGGGAGAAGTGGAGTCCTCGACTTGAAGGGTCCAGACATCTGTCGGCACGCCGCCCCTCGGAGTTCTCACGACGCCATTCTTCCCCGAAATCGGTGGCAATGGGGGCTTTCTGATCGCATCCATGTCGTAGTATGCGTCTTTGCTCTTCACAAAGTGAAAGAGCAGCTCGTGGGCAGGAGTAAGTCGGTCCTTGGCCGCGTTACGGACGTGCCTTGGTTTGTGCCAGATCACCTCGTTTCTGATTTTCCATCCGATTTCTCGCATCGCGAACGCGACTCGCCACGGGATTCCCAGCCATTCCTTCCGTTCGCACTTGTCATCGAGATTGAGCCAGTAACTTCCCGTGGGCTTTGTAACACGGTACAACTCCCTCCCGACTGACGCGAGGGCTTGAACGTATTCGTCCACGGTCTTTTCGCTTCCGATTTCGTGGATCGTGTCGCCGACGTGCCGACGCCCGCTGTAGTACGGCGGGCTCGTGACGGTGCAATCCACGGAATCATCAAACATAGTCCGGAGTACTTCTCGGGCGTCTCCAAGCAAAAGCCCGCACTCCCGGCTTGCGAAGACGGAGGATACCACGTCCGACGTAATCACGGTCCCACCCATACCCTTTTGTGGGCCGCGAGACGCGCATTTGGCCACGTCCGTAAACCATGCCTTGCTGCCCCGCTTCCGGGCATCGTGCGTCCGTGAACACGGAATATTGGACAAATCGTCGGATCGTTGGAATTCCGATGTCCGCGCGAGCTCCAGGATCTCATTGGACCTGGTCCAGTGATTTCCTCACGTGTCTTCGAACTTGCCTGGGTCGGGACGGGACAGTCGGACAGCCGATTGTCATCGCGAACGAGCAGCCTTCTTTACGGGAGCGTAACCTCGGTAGCGGCCTTAGTCCACGAGGCGCAAAGCTGTGGGGCGGTGAGCTGGAAGCGAACTTCATTTCGCAGTATCTTAGACCCTTGGCTGCCTTTCGATTTTTCGCGCTTGTCCTCCCTCGCGTCCCAGAACGGGGCCTGCACCAGTATTCAGTGGCCCTCGGCGAGGGCCTGGGAGGACGGTTGCGTCCTGAGCTTGTTCGTATTATGGGAGGCCCGGATCTTCCACGAGTCCCCGTCCTTCACAACGACCTGCGTGAAGATCCCTTCTCGAGGTTGGCGCGGCGTCCCGTCTAGGTCGCGGTCCCCTTCCAGTCGCCATTCGACGTGGACGAGAGCCACGCCGGGCCGCAGGCGGCCCGTGTGGACCTGGTTCACGCGAAATAGACTGTCCTTGAATTGAGTTCGAAGTTTCTCCTCATGGTATCGCTCGAAGTCCGTCCGCCCTTTCAGCCACGTCCCGCCAACGGTGACGAAGTCGACGTCCTCGGTGAAGAGCGCGCCGAGGTCCTTGGCGCTGTGCCGGTTCCACGCGTCCTGCCATCTCCGCTCCAGGGCTTCGATGCCTGACCGGTCTGGGTCGATCGCCGCCACGAATCGCCTTCCGCATGTACACATCGGGCATCTGTGGAAGAACCTTCTGATGGAGAATCACATGGGGGGACTTCCCCGAGGTGTCCTGCCATGCCACCCAGCCGGAGCGAACCGGGCTCCTAATTTCACCGTCCAAGAGCTGTGGAGTGATAGGCTGGTCAGGAACACTTTGGAGGCCACCGCTGATGGCAGGTTGTTGGCCGGCTGCGAGGACGGACGGAGTTCCGTCGGTCATCGTGCTACTTTCAGACCTCACGAGAGTCGTACTTTCAGTGGCTAAGATTCGGCTGGTCCGCAGTCTACCGGATTCGAACCGGACTGCGGAACGTCTCGGACTAACGAGGCAGGACGGAAAACGATTCGCCGACCGGCCACACCGTGGAGCGCCCGCGGGCTCTTCCTGAGTCCGGTTCCAAAACCTACTAGTACCCCCCCACGATGCTGTGGGTCGGGGGAATTCGTTGGAGGGGAGCAGTGGAATCTGGGACCGCGTACGGCAGAAGCCGTTCGCTTTGTGGGTCATCTTCAGCGGATTCGTTTATTTTGGCCTTGTGATCCTCGGCCTCGCCCTACCGACGCTGGTGGCCTCCCCTGCGTCGATCTTGGATCCGATTGCCGCGAGCATCCTCCTGTTCATGGTTCTCTTCTTCA
>WNGH01001217.1_pt1 | contig 30536 bp, 36 predicted proteins | sample 5400631 | NCBI WGS metagenome assembly WNGH01 (sample SAMN13153373, study PRJNA577476) | soil metagenome | isolation source: 115 cm soil or saprolite under Garry oak tree replicate 1 | place: USA:California | collected 2016-06-15
AGTCGGTCACGACCTGCAGGTACTTGCGAGTGGTGATCTCAGAGTAGTTGCGACGTTGAAGTTCCTCCAGCATCATCTTGCGTAGACGGGTCACAGGAGTCTCCTTTCTCCGTGACCAACACTACGTCAGCTACCCAACCTTTCCGCTCACCTCACGCGTAGCGTCCGCCGCGCCAGCGGCTTCGTCCTGGTCCGCAAGCCGGAACTAATCGCGGAAGCGTGGCCACCAAAAACTGTCTCAAAATTGGGGTTCACTCCAGATGATCGAAAAGCGAAGGAACGGATTTTGGAATCCGCGGAAATGCTTTAGAATGAACGTAGTTCCCACTGTGGGCGTGTAGCTCAGCTGGGAGAGCACCTGCTTTGCAAGCAGGGGGTCACCGGTTCGATCCCGGTCACGTCCACCAACTTTTTTGCTGATTGCAAAGAACTTAGCGGATTCATCTCTGCTCTGATCCCTACGTTTTGACCCCGACTGTGCACGAACTGTGCACGAATGGGGTTATTGCACTCTGACTGTGCACATTGGAGCCGCCAGCAAATCGTCAGCTGCTGTCGGTGCCATTTCATTTGGCTCGACGATTCAGCTTTTCCAGAGCCTCGCGCTTCATCTGCAACTTCATTTGCGAATACTTCTTGAAGACTTGCGCGTCGGTCTGGCGAAGCATCTGCGTTACCCACTCGTCGGCTACTCCTCCGGCACTCAGCCTTGTGGCGTACGTGGAGCGAAGATCGTAGATCCGAAAGTAGGGAATCTTTGCTCGTCGAAGAGTTCGTCGCCAAACTGTCTTGAACGTCGTCTGGTGCCCGCTCGGAATCCGATCGCTCGGAAACAGAAACGGCCCTTCACCCGAAATCGCCATCTGACTCTTGAATGCTTCGATGGCGAGGGGAGTGAGGGGAACCTCGGCGATGCCGTTCGCAGTCTTCGAATCCGGTATCCAGGCTACTGCGTTTTGCAGGTCCAGTTGGTCCTTCCTCATAGGAGTCAGTTCCTTGTAGATCCGCAACCCGGTTTCCGTGATGATTCGAACCACGTTCCGCAAATACCGCGGACCATGAGATTCGATTCGTTGCTGCTCAGACCACGTAATGTAATGAGGTCTGAACAATCCCTTAACGGCAACCGGAAACTCAACACTTCGTCGCTAGGAGCTTCTTGCGGACCGCCACGCTGAGCATACGCCGGAGAACTCTGAACTCCTGATGTATGGTGGTCGCCTTGATTGCTCCCAGTTGCTTGTAACCTAGCTTGGCCTTGATACGGACACGCTGTCGAAGACGTTCGCGAAGGTAAAGATCGATCGAGTCCGCGGTGATGTCCACCAATCGGCCGTGGTCCAACCTCTCCTCTTGACAACCAGTATGAGAGGTGTATGCTCCCCTTGGTAGCCAAGGGGAAGAAGGTTTTATGCCAGACAAGCCGAGTGATCTCGTCCAGGGCACTCTAGACATGCTCATCCTAAAAACGTTGGCGCTTGAACCTATGCATGGCTACGGGATTTCCGTGCGAATCGAACAGATGAGCAAAGGCGTCTTTCGTCTCAATGCGGGCTCGTTATTTCTTGCCATTCAACGATTAGAGAGAGACGGGTTGATCGAAGGTGAATGGAAGCCAACCGAGAACAATAGGCGAGCGAAGTACTACGCTCTGACACGGAAGGGGCGTAAGAGACTCGATAACGAAACGCGAGAGTGGGGAAGGCAAGTAGCGGCGATCGCAAGAATTTTAGAGGCATCCTGAGGGGTGTGCTATGTCCTTGCTCCGAAATGTTGTACGCGGGCTCCGATCGCTGCTCCGTAAAAAACGCATGGGCCAGGAGCTGGACGAAGAACTCGATGGCTTCCTCGAGATGGCTACCCAGGAAAAAATCAAGCAAGGGATGAACCGCAAGGATGCGCTTCGCGCCGTCCGCTTGGAGCGAGGAACTCTCGAAGTTACGAAGGAAGTCGTCCGCTCCGCCGGCTGGGAATCTGTTCTTGAGACTTCTTGGCACGACCTGCGCTACGGACTCCGTCAACTTCGAAAGAACCAAGGATTGACCTCAGTTTGCGTCCTTACGCTCGCGATTGGCATTGGCGCAACGACAGCAATTTTCAGTGTTGTCGATTCTCTCTTGCTGCGACCTCTTCCTTATCCAAATTCGCATCGGATCGTCAGGATCTGGAACACGTTCTCCCCCAGGGGACTGACTGAACTCACTGCGTCGGAGCCGGAATTCCTTGAATATCGTCAGAGCCAAACTGTAGCTCATGTCGCTGGATTTGCTCTCGGTTCATTAACGTTAACTGGGAATGGAGACCCGGCGCGACTTTCCGTCACTTGGGGGACATCGGATTTCTTTGCCGTTCTGGGAACACAACCCGCACTCGGCAGATCATTCTCACCGGACGAACAGGAGCCAGGGCACGATCGAGTTGTAATTCTCAGTCACCATTTATGGCAAGACCGCTTTGTGTCGAATCCCGCGATCATTGGGAAGTCTGTAGTTTTGAATGGCAAAAGCTGCGTCGTTTTAGGAGTTATGCCCCCGACCTTTAGATTTCCGAGTGGCGAGGTGGACTTATGGCAACCATTGCCCATTGCGGCGAATAGCTCGAACCTGGGCAACCATTACTTGAATCTCGTTGCAGACCTCAAACCGCAAGTCAGTCTTGAACAATCCAAGGCCGAGATGAAGACATTACTAGACCGCATTGAGCAGAAATATCCCGCCTATTACAGCGGCGCTGTGGGCATTGGCGTGAATCTTGTTCCTCTTCGCGAGCAGATGGTTGGCAATGTACGGCCAACAGTGTTGGTTTTGATGGCGGGCGTGGGTTTTATGCTTTTGATTGCTTGTACGAATATCGCCAGTCTGCTTTTGGCGCGTGGAGAAGTTCGAAAGAAAGAAATTGCAACCAGAATAGCTATAGGTGCTGGTCGAGCGCGTATCGTTCGCCAGCTATTAGCCGAAAATCTGCTCCTATTTCTCGCGGGCGGAGCTGCAGGGCTAGTGGTAGCGTTATTGGGCTTGAGGCTTGTGCCGCTGGGGCAGTCTCTCCCACTCCAGCAGCTGGGAGCGCCCTCACTCGATTTTCGTGTTTTGTCTTTCGCAGCCATCACGTGTGCATCGACTGGTTTGCTCTTCGGTCTCATGCCAGCTCTTAAAACCTCCCATCCTCAGTTGAACGAAATCCTGAAAGAGAATGGACGGGATGCAATGGGGAGCCGCCAGCATACGCGTACTCGCAGTTTGTTGGTCATGTCTGAAATTGCGTTCTCTGTAGTCCTACTTGCAGGAGCAGGACTCATGATCGCAAGCTTGATGCGACTCCTCGGAGTTCAACTCGGATTCGATTCGGCAAACGTCGTCACGATGCGAATGTCTCTGCCGGAATTGCGGTATCCCAATGGCAGATTCGCGACTTTCTATAAGGACCTCCAAGAGAAGGTCCGTAGCATACCGAGCGTACAAGCAGTCGCAATTGTCAACCAGTTGCCCATGAGCGAAGTCTTGGCGAATTCCTCCTTTGAAGTCGAAGGACGACAACTGGAAGCGGGCACGAACGTCGCTAACACACAAGTGATAGGCCCCGACTACTTCAGCGTGATGCGAATTCCATTGATCCGTGGCCGAGCTTTGGATGAGCGCGACCTTAATCCGGCGCCTTCAACTGTCGTCGTGAACCAAAGCCTTGCCCGCAAAATCTGGCCGGAAGAGGATGCTATCGGGAAGCGGCTGAGGCTCAAACCAGACGCTCCTTGGCTCAGAGTTGTTGGAGTTGTGAGTGACATCAAGAACGAAGGTTCGAATAAAGAGACAAAACCTGAACTGTACTTCCTCTACACAGAGCAGTCGTTCGGGTTATGGGCCGATCTCCGTTCGATGACTTTGGTTGTTCGCACAAGTTCTGAACCTCAGCAAGTCGTGAGAGCAATCCGTGAGAAAGTCAACAGTCTCGATCCTGACCTTCCGATTTACAAACTTCAGACGTTGGGAGAAATCGTCTTCGCGTCTACCTCCCAGACTCGCCTGCCCGCCGTGCTCCTGTCTGTGTTTGCGGGAATCGCGCTTCTCCTAGCTGCGGTAGGAGTTTATGGCGTATTGGCATACACAGTCGCGCAGAGCAGACACGAAATTGGTGTACGAATGGCTCTTGGGGCACCGCGTCAACACATCCTGAAGTTATTCCTGGGCCAGGGAATCAAATGGGCGGCACTTGGCGGCAGCGCCGGACTCGTGACCGCAGTGATATTCGTGCGATTCATGCGCAGCATGTTATTTGAGGTCGGACCATACGATCCGACAATATTCCTCGGTGTCGCGGGAGTGGTGGGAATTGTTGTGCTTTTGGCCTGCTACTTTCCCGCGAGCCGGGCTTCTGGCGTCGATCCAATGGTTGCACTGAGGTACGAGTAATTCATGGCTCTTCTGCGAAAAATAGCAAGGGGGCTCCGATCACTGTTCCGCAAGGAACGAGTCGAGGGAGAACTGGACGAAGAACTAAGCGGTTTCCTGGAGATGGCAGCCGAAGAAAAGATGAAGCAGGGGATGAGCCCAAAGGATGCCCTTCGCGCTGTGCGCTTGGAGCGAGGCACCCTCCAAGTCACCAAGGAAACCGTCCGCTCCGCCGGCTGGGAGTCATTTGTGGAGACGTGTTGGCTGGATTTGTGCTACGGCCTGCGCATGTTGCGCAAGAATCCTGGGTTTACGGCCGTGGTTGTGCTCACCTTGGCGTTGGGAATAGGTGCCAATAGCGCGATCTTCACGCTCATTGATGCAGTGATGCTCAAGTCGCTGCCCGTAATGAACCCTTCGCAGCTCTATCGGCTCGGCGACAACAATAATTGCTGCGTTATGACCGGCACGCAGGACGGCGGTAGTTTTGTTCTTTATTCTTATGCGCTGTACGAGAATCTTCGCGACCACACACCTGAATTTAGCGAGCTCGCTGCTTTTGAGCCCTGGACATCGGATTTAAGCGTTCGCCGTAACGCATCTGCCGCCGAATCCTATAGGGGGGAGTTCGTCTCGGCAAATTACTTCAATACGTTAGGCGTCCGCGCCTTCGCTGGCCGACTCCTCACGCCCCCCGATGACTCAGCAAGCGCGCGTCGCGTTGCGGTGATGAATTACCACACCTGGCAGCAGCGCTTCGGGCTAGATCCATCTGTGATCGGCTCAACGTTAAACATTAATGGCGTTCCTTGCGCGATTGCAGGTGTGACCCCACCGGGATTCTATGGCGACACTCTTCGCAGCGATCCTCCGGACTTCTGGCTGCCCTTGGCCGCCGACCCGGAAAAATGGCGCCTCCCTAACGCTGCCGTGGAGTGGCTGTATCTTGTGGGACGACTAAAGTCCGGCTTTGCGCCGGAACCCGTGCAAGCGCGACTCACCGTCGAATTACAGGAGTGGCTCAGCAGTCACCGCGAAGTTATTCCCGACCGAGATTTGAAGGATATTCCCCGGCAATACATTCACCTGACTCCGGCGGCTCGAGGTGTCGAGAAACTGCGGACTGACTATGAAACGGGCCTGCACTTGTTAGTGACACTCTCTGCATTGCTTCTGCTGATCGCCTGCGCGAACATCGCTAACTTGCTGCTGGCGCGCGGGTCGGCCAACCGTTCGCAGACGGCGGTTCGATTGGCCTTGGGGGCATCACGAAGCCGGCTGGTTCGGCAGATGCTCACCGAAAGTGTTCTGCTGGCGCTAGTCGGCGGGGCGGCGGGACTCTACGTAGCCTTTGCCGGGACACATGCGATCCTGTTACTCGCTTTTCGCGGGGCCAGCTATGTTCCTATTGACGCCCGGCCATCCCTGCCTGTGCTCGGTTTCTCCATCCTTCTATCGCTGATGACAGGTATCGTGTTCGGGATTTTACCCGCATGGACAGCGTCGCATTCCGATCCCCTCGATGCCCTGCGCGGAGCAGGCCGTTCCACGGGCGATCGCGCTTCGGTACTGCAGAAATCACTGGTCGTAGCACAAGTTGCGTTCTCGATTGCGCTGTTGATCGCAGCCGGTCTGGTCACGCAAAGCCTTCGCAATCTCGAAGGCCAGCATTTTGGGTTTGTGACGGACGGCCGGCTGATCGTGAATATCGCTCCGTCCCTGTCCGGCTACACGCCAGACAAGCTTGACGGACTTTATCAGCGGCTTGAGGAGACGATGCCGCAAATACCCGGCGTCCTGAGCGCAAGCCTGTCCTGGTACAGCCCGTTGGGCGGTAACAACGCGAACGAACGCGTGTACATTCAGGGAAAAGCACCGGACTATCGCTGGTCGGCGCCCTCCTGGGACAGGGTTGGTCCTCACTATTTCGAGACGATCGGCACGCGTTTGCTGCGAGGGCGCGTCATCGAGGAACGCGACAGGCCCGGCGGTCTAAATGTTGCTGTCATCAACGAAACGTTCGCGCGCAGATTCTTTCCGAACGAGGATCCTATCGGCCAGCACTTCGGAATGACGGATGTGAGTCACAGCGGCGATTACGAAATCGTCGGCATTGTCGAGGACGCCAAATACCAGGACACACGTGGCCCTGCATATGCCACATTCTTTCTGCCGCTACTCCAAACCCCGCCCGGAGAGTCCTTTCGTGGCTGGGTCGGTGCCATCGAGCTGCATGTTGCTGGCAGACCGGAGAATATCGAGTCGGCTGTCCGCAAGGCACTTGCCGATGCCGATCCGAATCTCCCCGTTCTCAACATGATGAGTTTTGACGAGCAGGTGGCGCACAACTTTAATCAAGAACGACTGATTGCGCGGCTTACGGAGCTGTTCGGCGCGCTCGCGCTCATCCTGGCCTGCGTCGGGCTGTACGGCGTAACAGCTTATGGCGTGGCGCGGCGAACCAAAGAGATCGGCATTCGCGTGGCGCTCGGCGCCGACCGCGCGAATGTGCTCGGCTTAGTGCTGCGCGCTGCGCTCACCCAACTTGGCTTGGGACTGGCCATCGGCATACCGGCCGCCCTAGCGGGAGGCCGGGTGCTTGTTAGCCAGCTCTACGGCGTCAAGAGTTACGACCCGATGATCATTGGCGTTGCGGCCGCAGTTCTTTCTGCCTGTGCTGTCCTTGCGGCATCAGTTCCGGCGCGGCGCGCGATGCGTGTCGATCCTATGATTGCTTTGAGGTACGAGTAAAGAGCCATGTCCTTGCTGCGAAATATAACGAGCGGCCTTCGCTCACTGTTCCGAAAGGATCAGGTCGACCGGGAGTTGAATGAGGAGCTGGGCGCCTACTTGCAGATGGAAGCGGCTGAAAAGATGAAACAAGGCATGAGTCGCAAGGATGCCCTTCGAGCGGTGCGCTTGGAGCAGGGGACGGTTGAGATTACGAAGGAAGTGGTTCGCGCGGGCAGTTGGGAAACGTTTGTCGAAACTTGCTGGCAGGACCTGCGCTTCGCCGCCCGCTCGCTGCGCAAGTCTCCGGGCTTCACTCCTTCCCTCTGCGGCCTGCACGCTTCTGATGTCCGATTTATTCAAGACACACGACAATTCTCCAGATTAGCCTTAGGCTCGTGACTCGGAGAGAGCTTCTAAGGTTCGTCGCGACCGCACTGGTTTATGCAAACAGAGGACAATGTCGAACGATGGAGCAGAGAATCAGCATCGTGACACTTGGAGTCAAAGACCTTGCGACCTCCAAACGCTTCTACGCAGACGGACTTGGCTGGAAACCTGCTTTCGAGAATAACGAAATCATCTTTTTTCAGACTGGTGGCATGATCTTCGCATTGTTTCTGCGTGAAAAGCTCGCAGAGGACTTTCAGGCCGATGCGGACAGTTTCGGCCATGCGGCTGTGGCACTGGCCTACAACGTCCGCGATCGAAGCGAGGTTGATCCACTCATGAGCCGGGCCAGGGCAGCCGGTGCAACAATTCTGAAATCTGCGCTGGAAGCCTCGTGGGGAGGCTACTCAGGTTATTTTGCGGATCCCGACGGTTTTGCATGGGGAATTGCCTGGAACCCAGCGTGGCCCGTGAAGCCGGACGGAAGTATCGAGTTTCGCTGAAGTCGGAGAGGCCCCTTGCTGTTTCCCATCGATCGGTGAGAACCGATATCGGGTTAGGTGCGTGTCCAAGGAAATATCGAGGCGACCGCTGAGGAAGGAGAACTAAGATGAATGGTCTCAAGTCCTTAATCTGTCTCCTGGTGATCACCGCTGATGTGCTGACACTTGGTTTGCCTACCGGTGCCAACCACTCGCAGCCCCAGCCTAATCCGACGCTTATGAACACCTGTTTGATCACGACCAACGTCGGTCAGCTCGTGAACTTCTACGAAAGCATTCTCGGAATCAAGGCGCAGCGTTCGGGAGACCAGTATGCAGAATTTCGCACGGGGGTTGGTGTGCTGGCAATTTTTTCAGCGGAAGCGCAGGAGAAATACATTCCGGGCTCCGCGGATGCGGCCAGCAACAGGAGTGCTATCCTGGAATTCAAGGTCGATGATGTCGATTACGAATATGTGAGACTCCAACCGCTGATGAAGATTTGGGTCAGACAGCCGACAACCCAGCCGTGGGGTACGTTTCGGTTTACTTCCGGGATCCAGATGGCAACCTGGTGAACTTCTATATGCCGGCGAAGATCCAGTGAGCTAATCCAATAAGGTGAGGATTGCCCGTCAACCGCCCTCGATCAGCGGCAAGGTGCCAGCCCCGATGGAGGAAGTTCCTCTGGATACTGCCCGTTCGAGGAGCGCGCGCGGGATCTGGGCCGTCAGACGAGTACAGCTTCAACCGGACGGCGTGGGCCGGCGTGGGCCGACAGCTTAGGGTAGCCCATAAACAGGATTTCCGTCCGTGACTTCGTAGCGTTCTGGATTTCAGCCCGCGGTTCATGGGCCTACTTCGCTACTTCCACATTTCCCCTCAGCAAGTCTTCCGGTAACGCGATCATGGCGTTAACCCACTTCGGTTTGCGTCTGACTGCCTTAGGTTCCCAGGACGCGGATCTGGGTAGCACCGGGCGGTGCTTAACCTTGCAAAACTGCCTTTCAACTGTATCTTGGGGAGATTCTTAGGCTCTTTTTTTACGAGCAACGGATTTCCGGCCTGCCGGGCAGTTGTCCGGTAACGCGAGACTTACCGGGACTTCCGCTATTTCGCAGTGACTTCTGGTTAGTGCTTACCGACAAGATCGCGCCAGTCGAAGAACAACCGTGAACGTTGCGCTGCTCGCCCAGAGATCGGTTCGTTTGTCACCACTGTTGCGCTGCTGTATCCTCCGTCCAGAGCCCGCATTTGGAGGCACCATGACGCAAACCCTAACACCCCTCGACTCGCTGCTTGTGACTTTCGTACTCGCCACACTCGCTATCGGTCTGCCTATTCTCGTAGTGTTGTCGATCCGCTTTCTGTGGGACCGCAACTTGAACCTCGGCCGTTCTAAAGAGCTCGAAAAGCTCATCTGGCAGTTGCACCGCATCGCGAGCTCACTGGAGCACCAAATGAATTTGTCATTTCCCGCCGTTCAGCCGGGCACGGAAGAGCATAGTGATCTCGCCTATCTCCAGCAGCTTGCTGCTCAAACGAAAGCCGCTACCCAGAGCCTTGCAACACCCAGCACTGCGGCGCCCGCGACGCAGGAGCCTGCCGCGCAACAGCCCGTGACTCCGAAGCAAGCCGCCCAGCAGACCCCTTTTCCTCCGCTTGTGCCTAGAGAGCCCTCTGCCGAGGCTCCGCGCCACGGCGGCGTTAACTCCATGTTCGGCTTCTAGCTTTAGTTTTCCCGTACAAGTGGGTTTTAGGACAAATATGTCCGATTACCCGTGCCAGCTCAACCGGTCGATGCAACACCATCTAGTTACTTAACCCGACAATACTTCCTCCTAGCGAACCTAACTGTCCGGCTGTACTCAATTAGACCTAACCAGGGTGGTGTTCCGTTTGAATCAACGCTCGCGAGCGACTTTAGCTCGTGAGGGCTCCTGCAAAGTAGCAACGACCCAGCTATCACCCGCGAAGGTGAGCACAACGTTTTACCGCACCCAGCTCGCGAGGTCGTGTAACGCCTTGTTTTTGAGGCAGACTGTTTTCCAGTCATCCAAAAATGTGGCACCTATTTTTTGGTAAAACTCAATCGCTTTTTGGTTCCAATCCAGGACGTTGAATATTACACCGAAGCCATTAACCTCTTCAACAATTCCGGCAACATGCGCCAACAAAGCTCGTCCCACATTCTTCCCGCGAAGCGACGGTCGGACAAACAGGTCTTCCAAGAAAATGCCACGGCCATGGAACGACGAATAGCAATCAAAGAAAAGCGCGTAGCCCGCCGGTTGACCGTCGCACTCCGCGATTAGTATCCGAAATTTAGGTTGAGCCCCAAATCCATCTTGCCGCAGCTGCTCCTCGGTGATAGCGACGGGAAGCCGCTCAAATGTTGCAAATTCTTGAATCAGTGTCCTTAGCAAGGGGACGTCACTCACAATACCAAAACGAATCGAGAGCATTGCTGAGTACTCCTTGGTTAGAAGAATACTGCCGTCATCACCCATCCGCGAATTGCATCACCACGCGGAAACGATCATGACTGCTGGATGCGCGAGAGATCAAACGATCTAGATCCTGTGGAGGCGCCAGCTTTGGCGACAATTTGGTCACATCGCGCCTCACTGCCTTCCATCTGATTAACGCTAATCGTAGTGCTTCTCGGATGTTTGGGAGGCTAGCGGTGCCCCGTCTACAATCTTTGCAGTTTTCGGGGACAAAAGGGAAATTCCCAATAAGATGTTTGTAGCCCGCAGTCCGTACAAACTAGAATGTCCCCGCCTCGCATCACTCGCTTGACCATCGAAGGAGCAACCATGCACAAACTCCCTATGAGCATTCATCCGAATCGTTCGGCGCGCACGACCTATCTATTCTTGGCGTGCGGGTTTCTGCTGTTAGCTGCGACTCTCTCCGCACAAGCCCCCGATTCCAGCCCCAATCCTGGCGTAGTGCGGCAGCTCTCTGAAGTAAAATTTCCGCCCGGCGACGGTCCCAACTGCCTTCAATTCTTCCTGGAAACCGGCGACCTAAAAACGGGGCCTGCATCGTCGGCCAAGAGCACGTTAACGCACATCAGGGCCTCCAATTGGGGGGCAGTAGCCAAACATTTACGTCTAGCCATGCCTGTAAGTCAAGACTTTGAATAACGTGGGCAACCGGTTATCCGAGCGACGGTGAAGACTAATCGATTTGCTCGATCAGCGCGCTCTTGATGAATGGCGATTTTTTTTTTGCCGGGCTGCAAATTTCTCAGCCTTCTCGCGGTCGCCGTAGACGCGGCCCGACACTTCTTTGTCGGTGTAGTTGACGGTCACGCGCCAATGGCTGTGTTTTCGATACCCTCTTTTCGTTTTGCTTGGCTTGCTGGTTTTGGGCGTCGCGACTCCTGATGTCCTTTGTTCTGCTAAGAATATAGCAACAACGGACCAGGCCGTGAGAGGGCGCGACATGTCAAACGGCAACACTGAGATTACTTGCGATGCGGATGATTCTACAGCGACATACCGATTGCTGGCATTCTTGAACGCATTCTAGGCTCACATGTGCGGAGCGTGCCGTGAACGGCGGGCACAATGGAGAGCGCTCCGCGTAGAGCAGAATTCTGACATTCGACAACAACGGTGGTTTCATCTCTGATGTTTCAGTGGATCATTCGCGGCAGTTCACTTCGGCTCCTTCTTTTCTTACTCCCTTCTCTGCTTTCGGCCACAGCGCTAATGCCGGAATCGGTAGCTGTTCGCTACAGGGAAGGCGTGTCCCACGGTTTTCTCGTTCTGCGAACCCCTGATGGCAAACCCATTGCCGATGGCGAGTCCACACAGGTCTCACAGGGCGACCGTGTTACAACCCACATGTGGTTCAAATTTAAGGACGGCTCATTCTACGATCAGACGACTGTTTTCTCGCAGCGCGGTACGTTCCATCTTTTACGCGATCATGTCCTCCGGGAAGGACCTGCCTTCAAACGCCGCTTAGAGACCTCAATCGATGCCACTAGTGGCGAGGTCACAGTTCGCTACACAGACGATCATAACCAGGAGAAAGTGACCTCAAAGCGCCTGGAACTGCCACCCGATGTGGCGAACGGCATATTGTTCACGTTGCTGAAGAACGTCCAACCGGATGTTCCCAAGACGACCGTTTCCTACGTCGCAGCCACACCAAAGCCGCGGCTCGTCAACTTGGAGATCACTCCACAAGGCCAAAAGCCTTTTTCGATTGGTAGCTACAATCACAAGGCTCTGCTGTACTCCGTCAAAGTAAGGATCGGTGGCATAGCTGGCGCGATAGCTTCACTCATTGGAAAACAGCCGCCGGATACTCAGGCATGGGTGCTCACTGGCGAAGCCCCTGCATTCGCAAGAGCGGACGGTCCCTTGTACGGCGATGGTCCGATCGTGCGAATGGAGCTCGCTATTCCCGCCGTCTGGCCGGACAGTGGGGCTACGTATTATGTTCCTTCGAACGTTTCTAGCTCAATGACATTCGATTCGACAGCGACCCGCAATTGCGAGGATCAGTTGAATACAACCCGCCGAAAGCGAATTAATACGATGACTCAATTTCTGGATTATTTGACGAACGACGCGATGCCAGCATTGATTGATCGATTGGCGGCTAGACTCCCCCTAATTTGCGAACGGCAGTCTACGATTTCGGGGGAGCGAGAAATCTTACTCGGGACTGACGCTAACAAACAGCCATTCCACCGGACCTTTAGAGTCAAAGGTGAATCCTGGCTTGCCTTCAAGTCGCTGCGGAGTTCCCCGCGTCAGCGATACATCATCTATGCCGAAGAATTTCTGTTCGCTTCCTTCTTCCCAGTACACGACAACCCTTGTGTTATCGTCCAGCTTTGAGAGTTTTTCTCGGAGTTCCTTAACGTTCATATTCATCATCCTTAGTGAGCAACGGAAGCTGGTCGCGCCCGATGTATGCCGCTGCGCTGATTCGTTCGCGAGACCAGGAACGCGAGCGCAAGTAGAATAATGATGGCAATAACCGCCGCATTGTACTTTTTCCTTCGCTTGCGAGGAGCCGGGTTGTCGTGACGGATTGTCGTAGTTACACGAGTTCTGCTGCTTGCCATGACCCATGCTCCGATTCACCGCTCACAGTTGTCACCCTTTCTTGTTCTTCTCGGCCCTAAACTTTGCCCATCGTGCCTTTGTTGCTTTTGAAATCTTCGCTCTCGCAGCCGCAGACAAAACGCGCTTCTTGACCTGAGCGACTTCGCGGATTGTCGAACTCCCTAACGCTTTCTTGTTCTTCGCGGCTCGGAATTTTGCCCACCGCGCCTTTGTCGCGCCTTTGAAATCTTTGCTTTTGCAGCAGCGGACATAACTCGCTTTTTAACTTCAGTGACTCTTTGGCTCGTCCTGCTGCCCAATGCATTTGCTGCGGCCCGGAGACCGTCAAACTGCTTCTGTAACTTGCCCAATTGTCTTTCGAGTTTTCGTTCTTCACGTTTCATTGCCGCTAGTAGGTCCATGAAACCTCCATGAGGAATCTATCGCAAACTAGGGTGCGCCAGATGTAAGAGAGCGGAGAGGCACGAAGTGCGCCGCCCGCTACGGCACAAATCGTGTCACGTGTTTGTTGATCGGGAAGAGGCGGAAGAGCACTGGCCGAAAACTCTCAGTGGATATTGCGCTTCTTAAATTCTGCAAGCAGCTTCATCGTTTTTAATTCCTTGTCCGCTTGCACGAAAAAATCAAAGCACTGCTGGCACCTTCGCTCATTCAGATGCTTTGCGAATGTATAGATATCGGCGTTCCAAAACTCGGCGCACGGTTCGAGATTCGGAGAGCATTCAAGGACCGCCAGCACTTCTTCCGGTAAACCGGGCTTCTTGCGGTTCATTTCTGGTTATCCGCAGTCGAAATTCTCGGGACGGAGATCAATGCCGCTGATCGGCTTTCTCAATCTTGGCCTTCAGGTCGGCCAGCGTAGTTTGCATCAACTTAATATCTTTTTCGTTATCACTATTCCAAATTTTCTGCCCCCCGTCTACATGGCACACGGTGTCCCAGTGCATCGTCACGCTGATCGCGCGATCTCCGGGCAACAGAATGAGCGTGTGAACGTCTCGGCAATTTGAAACCGGCTGGAGAGTCCAGTGATCTGTGTTATAGCTGCTTGTTTCTTCGCTGCTCCATGGACGGGAGATTTTTAGTTGCGAGGCTGTGTCCGAATCGATTGAGTAGCCCTGTGGCACGAACATTGCCAAGGCCGCCTTCTTAATCTTTTCCGGCGCGGCCTGTACCATAGCCTGAACAACAGGTGATTTCTCCTGAGCTCCACCGATTACGACGGAAAGCAACAGCGCTGCCATTGCTACAAGTAATCTGCGCATGTGAACGCGTCCCTACGCGAGATTCTATGCCCGTGGCTTCCAAGTTGTCGATAGTATCTCCGGCCCGATACGACAGGACAAAGCGACCACATCGAAGTAATATTTGATTTCCCGTTGCTCCGCCAGGAGCGATTGATGAGCATCAGTTTTGAATCAGAAGAAATTGTTTTGAAAAAACTGCGAGAGCGCCTACGCCGCATGACGGACGAAGAACTGATCAAGTTCGGGAAAGATGTGCGTAGACTTGCTGAGAATCCGTTTCAGCGGCAATTAGATGAGGCGCGACAGGAGTGGAAGCGGAGGAAAGAATTGCGGGATTCGAAAAATAAATGAAGGGAAGTTTGCGTTTCCAACTCGCAGCCCCTCAGACAGGCGGGAGCAAAGCATCAACACGTTCAAGCAACTTCGAGACACCGTCCGCCTTTGAAATCAAATCAACATCGATGGCTGCGGACAGAGAATCAATATGCAGGTCGGTGAGCGTAAATAGGATCACCGGCGTTTCCGGCATTTCATTCTTCAGGACCGCAGCTGCTTCTGCTCCGTTCAACCGAGGCATGACGAGGTCCAGAAGTATCAAATCGGGTCGGAATGCTTTCGCCTTTTCAATAGCATCTATGCCGTCAATAGCTTCCCGAACTTTAAGTTCGGTGTATCTGCCTTCGAGCAACATCCGAACGGACAGACGCATGGACGCGCTGTCATCGGCAATGAGGATGGTTTTGGGCACGAATTCAGTTGATGCCCATACCGTGTCTGGTGCAATACAGAAGACCTTGTACCAAGCATTGAGAGCATTGGCGCGGTTTTGACTTCACTCATCCCGATATTTACGCGGATAATATTTTCCTCTCAAGGCTTGCAGTTTACCGAGAGCTTGGAAGAGTGCTACGTCTTCGCCACTGTCTGCCGCTGAGAATGTGTCTATTCGCTCGAAAATCGCAATTTCAGCTAGTTGAATCTTTCGTTCCCGTTGATTTGGATCGCTTTCAGCGATGGCTTCTTGCACGGCTTGTTGCCACGTGTAGATTGAATTCTGCATTCATAACCGCTGCGGTTAACGAGAAGGATTTACAGCGAGAATGCCCGGAATGAATCAGCGGTTCAATCGGCGGAATCAGTTAGAACTTCGATTAGACACGGAACAGGTCTGGAACTGTACCGATAGGGCAAAAGAAGCGGCGAGAGAATTGGAGCCGTCAGATTGCTAGATAAATCGAATTGGCGAACGAACTGATTCCGCCGATTCTGGAATTGGCACCAGAGCGGGCGGCGTTCTAACCTGCTAAGCGGGTGAGCACGGGCCGATGTTTCGGGAGTGCATGAAGCGATTCCGATAATTAGCCTACCGATTCTCTGAATCCGTACTCTAAAAAAAAGAGAGAAATAAAAATAAAATGGGTGCACCAGCGTACAGAGGATGATACGGCCTAAACGGTATGGTTTCGTTTTCCGTTGATGTTAGATTGAACCAGCCCGAAGGATTTTTATGTCAAGCTGGGTCTTAACTTGTACGAACTGCGGCTCCAGCTTCACGCATTAGTTAATCGAAGACACCTCGGAGGATTTATTCTTCGCCCCTAAACCTGCGCTCCCTCTAGATGGACAATCGTTTGAATGCCCGAATTGCCATCAAACCGAGCGATATCTCAGCAGGCAACTCAGATTTCAAGGATGATGTTTTGCGTACGTTCGTATTTCAGTGTTTCCAGTGCGAGCATTGAGCGCCGAAGCGAAAAGCGCTCGGAAGCGTCAGTCTCAGATAAGGCACCGCTACCACAGGGTTTCTCCCTCGTTCGTGACAGTTGGCGGTAGCAACGCATCAACGCGTTCGAGGAGCTTCGGAATGCCGTCTACCTTTGAAATGAAGTCAATGCCGATGGCTGCGCACAACGCATCGGCGTGCAAGTCAGTATTCATCGTAAAAAGGATGACGGGTGTGCCCGGCATCGCATGCTTCAAGACCGTAGCCGCTTCTGCGCCGTTCAAGCGGGGCATAGCAAGGCCCATAAGTATCAAATTGGGTTGGAATATTTTGGCCTTTTCAATGGCATCTACGCCGTCAACAGCTTCGCGCACCTTGAGTTGCGGGTGTCTGCCTCGGAGCAAGAACCGAACGGACAGACGCATCGAGGCGCTGTCATCGGCTATCAGTACACTTTTAAACACACCGCAGGTTGATGTTTATTCTGAGCCTGGCGCAATACAGAAGAGTCTGTAGTAGCGATTAGGATTATGATTTCTAATAATCCGTCAGACCGAGGAAATGCCAAGCTCGTGATTTTAGCGCTAGAAGACCCGGTTTCTGGCGGGGATTCCTAGATTGCCGAGGTTACGTTGCGCTGATTGACTCTCAATTTCGAAGAACCAAGTTGCATTATCGTCAGAACCAATTCCCTAGACAGGACCATTTTATGGAGCAACGTGACCGCTCCGACGCCTTTCGCCAAAGCTTCTGCTTCCTCGTTAACTCCAAAAGAGATTGCCACAACCCGCGAATCCTTTAGCACAGCCTTCAGTTCGATTGCAGTGAAACTGCTTCTATCTGGCATGTAGAGGTCGAGGACAATAACGTCAGGAGATAGCTCCATTGTTTTTTCGATGGTTTCGAGAAAGTTTGATGCTTCTCCGACGATTCTGATTTCGGCGCGGTTTCTCAATAAGAATTTGATGGCTTTGCGCATGATAGTTAAATCGTCGGCCAGCAACACGTTCACGGGCATGGGGCCTCCATCCGACTAGACGCCAAATGCTGGCGAGGACATTAGATACTCTTGATGGGCCACGCGCTCCGTCGTGCCTTCGTCTCACTCGGCCCAGGTTGTTTCTGCGAGTATCTTCAATGCTGTCAGCGCGTCTGTTAGCGCTCTTAGTTCCGCATGGTGGTCTGAACTGTTTTCTAGTTCCTTGAATCGCAATATGGCGGCCTGCTCTGCGCCTGCAATTTTCAGCTTCAGCAGTTTTGGATTTGTTTCGATTACAGCCGCACGGTAAGGCCCCTGCCAGGTGGGATATTTCAGAACTACATCCTTCATCGGCATGGCATTCTCCAGGATTTCGTTGCAGGAATAATCTTACGTTTTTCTGTTCGACGCCAGTGGAATCCGCTGTCAAAGGATGTGCGTTAGCGTACGTTCTGAAAATCCGTGTTGACTCGCATTGGCCCAACGCGTATCTAACACCTAAGTCTCGTCCCCGGCTTCTCGTTCGAACGGAGGTAGTATGTGCGTCAGGGTGTTCCTGGCGGAAGACGCAGAAATCATGCGCCGCGCAATCCGCAACCTATTGAATGAGCGGGAGGAAATCAAAATCGTGGGCGAGGCCGCGACCTTTCCTGAAGTCCTTCAGAAAACGACGGAACTGAAACCTGATCTAATCGTTCTCGACCTGCACATGGCGGGCGATGGCTTCTCGATGCAATTTCCCAACGGTCACAAGCTCTTGGCGATATCATTCGCAAACGATGATGAAGCTAAAGAATTGGCTCAACGTATTGGAGCGATGAAATTATTGGACAAGATGAAGTTGGCGGACGAACTGATTCCGGCGATTCTGGAACTGGCGACGAGCCATCGCAACTAACCAACTCGACGGTCAGGCGGTTGCTGCTGTCGATTGACCGAAGGATTTAACGCCCTCCGTTTCGTCATTCATGATGTCGAAGACGGTATACAGTTTCGCAATTTGCATCACGTCGTGGACCCTGTTTGTGAGATTGAGCAACTTTAGTTCACCCTTCTGCTTCCGCACACTTGTGAAGGCACTAACCAAAGAACCCAGACCTGAACTGTCGATGTAGTTGACATCACGAAGATTGAACAAAATCTGCCTATGCCCTTTGTTCAACAGGCTATTCAGAGCGTCTTGCATTTCGGAGAATACTCCAGAAGCACCTAAGAACAACGCGAACACACCGATCAGGTTTGGCACGTTAATCCGGACAGCAAAGCTGGCGTTCTCAACCTGATCAAGGAGCGCTTTCTGAGCTTCGGTATGGTGCTCGGCATCGGATTCTTGCTTTTGGTTTCGCTGTTGCTTAGCGCGCTTCTAGCAGCCGTCGTAAAATATCTGGTAGGTATTTTCCCCGTCTTGGCGGTCCTCCTCGAGTCCCTTGATTTTCTTCTTTCTCTGCTTTCGATCACTGTCCTGTTTGCAATGATCTTCAAGCTTCTACCCAACATCAAGATTGCCTGGAGTGACGTTTGGGTCGGAGCGGCGCTCACATCCTTGTTATTCACCGCTGGAAAATTTGTCATCGGGTTTTATATCGGGAAGAGTGTGTCGGCTTCTGCTTACGGAGCCGCCGGCTCTTTGGTGGTCGTCGTCGCATGGATCTATTACTCAGCGTTGCTCCTGTATTTTGGCGCGGAATTCACGCGGGTCTACGCGTGCACGCTCGGTTCGCAAGCAAGGGAGAGGACCTAACCAATCGTGGGGACGTTCGTCTGACGACGCAAGGCAACAAGGTATCAATCACCCAATCCATATTGTTGCTGACCGCGAAGAATTTTCGAATTTTCTTGGCGACGTTGCCGTGATTCGCGTGAATCTGAATAATATTTCGCAAAAATCCGAAGTCGTAAAAGCTTCCGGCTACAGGGAAATTTGTGGCCTCTGTACCCTATAGAACCGATTCACACGAACGGCATGACTAGTAACGTTCTTGTGTCGGCTCGGACGCCAGAACCCAGCCACGGTCATTTCTTCCTGTTTAAACTTTCTACCGAGCCGAGGAGTTTGCTATGAAGACCACTCTTAAGTGTCTGTTTGTCGTATATCTGAGCGCTGCGCCGGCCGTGGCCGATGTTCAGAAAGGCGCCGACAAACGAATACACAATGCCGCTGAATCCTTTCGAGAAATTATGAAAGTTCCTGAAAAGGGAATCCCGCGCGATCTTTTTGACAAAGCGCAGTGCGTGGTCATCGTTCCCGATCTGAAAAAAGGAGCGTTTGTTGTGGGCGGGAAATATGGTCGAGGCTTCGCTTCTTGTCGGAAAAAAGGCGATGGATGGAGTGCACCTGCTGGCGTAAGGATCGAGGGAGGAAGCTTCGGCCTGCAGATCGGCGGCTCATCGACGGATATCTTAATGCTGGTCATGAACCAATCCGGTATGAACCGGCTCCTTTCGGATAAATTTACCATTGGCGGAGAAGCCGCGGCAGCGGCGGGGCCCGTGGGTCGCGAAACAAGCGCGAACACGGACATCCAGCTGCATGCCGAGATCCTATCGTGGTCCCGTTCCCGAGGGCTGTTCGCTGGTCTTTCGCTAGAGGGCGCTACGTTGCGTCCGGACACGGAAGAGAACGAAAAGCTCTACGGCAAGGACGTAACAAACAAACAAATCCTTCAAGGAGAGGTGGCTAGTCCCAGAGCGGGTTGGCCTCTAGTTTCTGCCCTTAATGGATACTCCGGGACTTCCCTTGCGAGCAATAAAGCGGATTCTGGACCAACGCGAGGCAGCGACCGAGTAATGATGGCCGAGCTGCATTTTGCGACCGGCCAGTCAGAGATTACTCCAGAGTTGGAGAGTTCGCTTGCGACCGCCGCAAAAACCCTTCAGGACAACCCAGATTGGAAAATCCAGGTGGAAGGGTACACCGACAGTGTAGGCAGCAAACCAGCCAATGAGGCACTTTCCAGACGACGTGCTGAGTCTGTGACAAATTGGCTGGCGGAACACGGCGTTGACCGGAGCCGGCTGACAGCAAAAGGCTATGGGGCAGCACATCCGGTGTCGGACAATTCAACGGACGAAGGTCAGGGCAAGAATCGTCGAGTGGAACTTGTCCGAATGTAGTGAACAGAGCGAGAAGCATGACTGAGAGCGCGACGAAAACGCTAATTGGTTATAGACGCTCTTCGTAGTGGTCGCCGCGGGTTGCGCTTCTTCCGTGCTCGCGATCACTCTTCAGTTCGACTAGGGGAGCCTCGGCTGGGGAAGGAACGGCGTAATGACACGTCGCTCTTTCCCCTTCCGCCGCTATTCTCGTTGCTTTGCAGATTTAATTAATAAACTGTCTGCTTACTGTGCTTTGAGCTAAATCCTATGATAACAATTTTTACTATTACCTCCTCCAGGGAAGACAAACCATGGAGAGCGCGCCTGCCTCCCACGCAGTCACATTGTATAGAAGGCATTGAGACACTCGTGTGTAAATCCGCGCTCCGTGTCGGCTAAAGAATACGGATTGCGCGCCATGTTGGCTGCACAAAAACGAGGGGATTTTTCCTCCCGCTTGCCCTGTCCGTTCTTCCCTATACTGATTGTTCTAATGTTGGATCAAGGCGTGTGGGCGGAAGTCAAAGTGGGGAACGAACATTTGCGCCTGTTTGCGGAGCACAACGCGCTCGGAGTGCAGGCTTCTGTCTACAACGTCATTGCGAAAAATTGGATTGCGCCTTCCGAGTCCGTGGATGATCTTGAGCATGGGAAGGAGCGAGCCGCATCTCATGCCCAGCAGTACCTCAAACGTGTGGGGAATTTGGAACTGCCGCCGTTGCGATGGAAGGAATCGCGGTCCGCTTAGTCTCGACAGTGTCCGTCACACATGCGTTTCTTCAAGATTCCCGACTAAGATATTAAACCGTCAGGTACCGCACATGCTCAGGTACGAGCCGCGGCAGGATCTGGCGCTGCGCCGACTTCGTCACTCCAGGATTCGCAAACGATCAAGATCACGCGAAGCGGTTCGCAACAGTCCAGCAAGGGACCAGCAGAATACTTCACTGGCTCCGTACGCATCGAGCCCCTTTTCAGTGTGCACGATCCATCACGCGCGATCGGCGCGAGCGTCACGGTCACCTCAAAAGTCGAGAACAAATTGAGAACAGAACCCCCCGAATACCGTGCAATATCGTGACTCATGACGCAGCTAAGAGGCTTACGAATCAACACGCTGTAGTATCGGGCGAGATCAACGGGTTGGAGGTTCGAGTCCTCCCCGGTTCACCACTTAAATCTTTTCGGCAAAATAACTTGCCTGCGATTCATTGGCCTTGTGGCAAGAATCGTGTTTCGGGATGTAGCGAGTTTTGTAGCAACCCGCTACCACCAAGCCCGGCCCTAGTTTCGCAAATGCTTTCTCAATGACCGCTTCTTGCGAGTGGCAATACTGCTGCGCGATCATAACGTAAGTATCAGCGCGATGTAACGTCAGGAGGCGGCGGCATGTTGCGGTGCTTCATCCACTCCAAGCTGATCTTGTGGTTCTTCTTGTCCGCTGGAATCTCCTCCAGGCTCGGCATAAAAATTTGGAGACCCGCTTCAGGAGTCATTCTCGTGTATCCGTTCACCAGTTGATCCTGATAGTTCGTCAGATCCAAATCGAACCAAGCGTTCTTCGACAAATCCACCATCATCAAATCGACGTGCCGCATGGTGAGTTTCCCGAAATCGATGGTGCCACCTTGCAGTTGCATAAAATTTCGCCATTGCTCGACGCGCGCTACATCTTCCTGAGCGTCGCCGTAGATCTGCTGGAAGTCCGGATTGATGATGCGCACGCTGGTAAGCCGTCCGCGGATATGCGGTGGTGGAGCGGCGCTCCCCGTATCCAGGTAAATGTCATTATCCTTGACCTCCACGCCAGGAATACCGGTTGAGGGAAAGAGGCTGGCAGCCGTCACATTGAACCCGGCCAACAATTTCTTGAAGGGAATTTTTAGCAGATTTATTTTTGTCACCTGAATCTGAATGCGATTGTCAGGCGCGACTCCGATGGTGGAAATTACTTCGATGGGCAGAGGTACCACTTTGTGAAGTGTCCCCTTCAATTTAAGCTGATCGCCGTCGCCAGAAAGCTTGATATTCTTCAGCGGCGAATTGCTGATGCCTTCGTTAAGAAAGTTCGCCAGATCTCCGACGTTGGTGTGAATCACCCCGTTTTTCACGTCTATGTAAAACGATTCCGGATCATCTAAGGAGGGATTAGTATTACGCGAGGTGCGCGCCATCTGCCCGCGCAGCCAGCGTACGTACACGCGGAATCCGGTCGGCCCCTTGCGTAGCATCAAGTTGTGCGCGTAGATGTTTGTGGGCGCCAACGCGGATGAAGTGCCGGAGATAGGCGGGCCGCCGGCATCAATCACGTCGAGCTTAGCATGGGTGGAGGCTGATGGTGCCGTAGCGCGCGTGGTGCGCCACAGCCACCACCCCAGCAAAGCCACGATAGAGACGAGAGCAATGCCCAATGTCAGTCGAGCGCGCACGCGTTCAGCTAAACCAAATCCACCGCGACCGTCAATACTCCTTATCCTTGGTCACCGAAGATTTTTGTGGTGGTCGTGGCGGTTACGCTCCTCGTGCTCGCGGTCGCTCTTCGGTTCGCCTAAGCGCAAATTACGCCGACTCCAGTGCGTGAGATTGAGAAGATGAAACGGCTAAGGTGCTTGAGTAGGATTATTCGACCGGTTTCTATGCTTGTGGCGGCGCTCTGAAAGGGATCGTGAGATTGACAATGAAAATGTTGCGGAGTTTGGGCTTGGGTGCAGTGATTGGGCTGTGCGTTCCCGGAGGCATCGTGGCGCAGCGGGCGCCTGCAACAAGACCGAGCGTGGCGGCTAAAGTTTCGGAGTTGGAAATTCAGGTGTTGCTTGATCGGGCGGGATTTTCGCCCGGGGAGATTGATGAGGGCGGAGGAGCGAATAGCCGGAGGGCTTTGGCGGCATTTGAGGCAGCGCATCGGATTGCTGCGGGGCCGCGAGGACGCAAGCTGCTACTAAAGGCGTTGCATGCAGGGAGTGTTGAGGCGATCGTGTCCTATAAGATTACGGCGGAAGATGCGAGTGGGCCATTCGCGGCGACGATTCCGGAAGACATGGACGAGAAGGCGAAGCTGGCGGGGCTTTACTACACGTCGGTGGTGGAAGAGTTGGGCGAGAAATTTCACTGTGCGCCGGAGCTGCTTAAGCGTTTGAATCCCGACGCGCATTTTGCGGCGGGAGAAGAAGTTAAAGTGCCGAACGTGTTGAACGCGGAGCATGAGGCTGGGGGCGATGAGCCGTCGGCGGGTGTGGCAGGAAAACGAGTGCCGACGACCGGCGCGAGAGGCCAGAGAGAATCATTGCATGCTGGGCTGAGAGTGGTGGTATCGAAGAGGACGGCGAGTTTGACGGTATATGGCGCGCGAGGACGAATTATTTTTTGGGCGCCGGTGACAACCGGCAGCACACACGATTTCCTGCCGCTGGGAACATGGCGGGTAACTTCGGTAACGCGCAATCCGACGTTTCATTATGATCCGGAGCTTTTTTGGAATGTCGATCCGGAAAAGGCGAAAGTGAAGATTGCGGCGGGCCCGAATAATCCGGTGGGCGATGTGTGGATCGACATCAATAAGCCGCATTACGGAATACATGGGACGCCAGAGCCTGGGCGGATCGGGCAAGTGGAGTCGCATGGGTGTGTGAGGATGACGAACTGGGATGCGCTGAAATTGGCGGGGCTGGTCGCGAAGGGGACGCCGGTGATTTTTCGGAAATAACGAAGGTAAGCGATCCCATTTTTTAATTCTTGCAACGCCGCATCGGTGTTGCCGCAGACCACGCTGATAACGCTTGAAGCCCACAGGGACCATCCTTTCGGGTTTCAAGCGGTTTCCCATGGATTGTTTACCCCGAAAGCGACGGAGAAGCAAGGAAGAGTCGATTCGAACGAGACGGCCGAGACGAGTGAATTCGTGCAGATGCCGCCGGACCCAATGGTAGTCTGCTGGTCGCTGAGCAAGGAAACGGCCCCAATACAGGACGAATTTCCATTCTCGACCCAAATAGCCGAGAGCGGCGCACGCTGCTCGATGGCCTCCCATCCGCCATCAACAACCTCGGCGGCTTCCCCGCGCCTTCCGGACCCTCAGGCTTGGCGATGCGCGGGCGCACGCTTTTCATCGCCATCGGCGTCGGAGATGCGGCGCTGCTCGGCCCCCTCCCCGGCACTGAAGTGCCAAACCCCAACCCGTCGTCGCCGATCCTTAGCTCAGTCTTGGAGGTGCACTTCAGCGCGAACGCGGAGAAGACGGCCAGCGGCTTCACACTCACTGAGGCCGATCAGATCGCGTTGCAGAGCGGGGCCGAGCTAGTGTTGGACAACGGGAAGGGTGACAAGTTAACGATCAAATTGTTGGCTGACTTTCCTAATGTGGTGCCTGCGCCGAGGCCTGATCTGCCCGACAACACAGTGAGTTCAAACCCGTTTGGGGTAGCGGTGAATAATAATCTGCTCTATGTGGTGGACGCGAGCCTTAATCGTATCTGGACCGTAGAGCTCAGTACCGGGGCCACTGCGATCCTGACGACGTTCGCACCCCTAACAAACCCGTTCCCGTTGGGGCCACCTGCTATTGACGCGGTGCCGGACAGCATCCATCTATTCGGCGGCCAGTTTCTGGTGACGCTGTTGACCGGCTTTCCGTTCCCGCCTGACGAGGCACAGGTGCGCATAGTTGATCCACGTACCGGTGATAATCAGCCGTTCATTAGCGGCTTGACATCAGCCATTGATGTGCTACCGGTGAAAACCCTTGAAGGCGGGGATGAGTTCTTGACGCTTGAGTTCAGCACCAATCAATTGGCGCAAGCCCCCGGAAGATTGCAAAGATTTACTTCACCTGGTGGGCCTCCTGCGGTAATCGCTAATTGCCTGATCACGCCGACCAGCATGGCACTTGATCCGAAAACCGGGCGCTTGTTCGTGACGGAGATATTCACGGGCCGGATTATCGAAGTGATCGTCGCTGGTGTGTAAGTACAAAGAGCCGTTCCGATGAGCGCGACCGTTAGGCGGCGCTATAAGCGTTACGGTGATCAGAGCGGCGTCTTGCGATCTTTTTACGTTTATGGAAATTTCTTCGTCGGATTATGGCGAGTCACCCGTGAGCCGGGCACAATCGCACGTCCTATTTCACCCGGGTTTTGACAGCCAAATCATGCGCGACCGGGATCACGGTCACGGCGAACGGGGTTCCAGCATCGTCTCCAACGAAGGGCAGCGCGCCACCTACCTGGCTACCGCCCAGCATCGAGTTCTCGTAATACGGGGTGTACAACATCATGTGAGGATGCCACGGGCCAACTCCAGGCCCCAGGTCCTGGTCCGCAGAGAACATGTACGCGAATGCCACCATTTCCATTTTAGGCAGCTCGCCTTTGGCGTACGCCGCCTGAACTCCTTCGGCAATTTGGTCCGGTGTCTTGCCTTCCATTCCGAGCTTGGTGCGCAGCTCCTGCAGCAGCAAAACCGTCCGGCTCGCGACGGGATTGAAGCAGATTGGCGCACGGAGCTTTGCGTAGTACACGAGGTCTCGGAACGGTGCAGGCGTAAACGTCGGAGCGGCCCAGCCGCGCATGACGATGCACACGAAGCCGTTATCACCCTGGGCAGCGACCTTGTATCCAGCGGCTGTAAGTACCTTAACCGTGGCATGCGCCGAAACATTTTCGGGCGCTGCGCTTCTCGCCATTGCGATCTCGGCCTCGGGTGTCATCATGTACTCACTGAGCGGAGAGTACTTGGGGCTCTGCGCGCGCACCGAGGCAGCTTGCATACTCATAACAAGGAATACCAGCCCTGCCGTAATTCTTCTCATTTTGAATTCGTCTCCTTAGTTCAAATGCTTTCCTAGCCTGTATTACGGTTCTCAACGACACGAAGATACGCACCCAGGTCGTGACGCGGGAGGATTCGGAGTGGACGAACTTAAGTCGCCGCCTAAGCTCGTCAGCGGCTCCGGATTAGCAGAGCTTCAGTTGGCGGCCCGTGTCGCCAGCGCTGCACGCCCGGCCGCACGTCGCGCGTCGGTCACGTTGCCGCGATGCATCGTCTGGTGCAGCGCCAGCGTAAGGAAGCTTTGTCCGTAAGTGGCGAACTCCCGCTCCAGCCCCTTGGGTGGCGCTTTCGTCGTCTTGTCGAGATCTGCCTCGCTCAGCGACTCAAGAAGCTTCAGGTTCTGCTCGCGCAATTGAAGATACTTCTCTCGAACCTCAGCGAAGGGTGGATACGCGCCGGCATCGGCGACGGGTTCCGAACTCTCACCAAAGTACTTTTGCCATTCTGCCGCAGGGTTCTTGTCTCCGAAAAGTATTGCCGGGATCGTGCCTTCAACCAGCGTGAGATGACCTAGGACCCAGAGCGGGTGGCACCCGCCTTTCGGCGTCGGAAACGTTGTTGCCGCGCCGCTCATCTCGTCGATTACACCTAGCACAGCTCCATTCGAAACGGTCAGCGCGAATTTAATGGCGTCTTTCGTCTGCATTTTCTTTCCTCCTGGAATTGCCTTCCACTCTGTATTACGGCTCCAGGACGATCCAGGATACGCACCTCTGCGGTATTCCTTAGGAGCCGTCGGTCACGATGACAGAGGTCGCCGCCGTTAGAACCCACGGACAATGCGCGTAATCCATGATGCGCACGATGTGCTGATCGATCACTTCGAGTCGGGCAACAGAATCAGGCCTCCACTCATCCCTGTCTTGGCGCAACACTATGACTGCCAACTCGCCGTCCACTTCTGCCACTGCCAGTCGCCATGGCACTCTCTGCCGCTCATAGTTCCCGAAGTATGGCGATTCATCGACGGGACCGGCAAAACGATCTGCCACGCTGAGTCGAGCATCCGCGCTAATGAGTTTGCGGAGTCCCTCCCAATCACGCTTATTGAACCGTTCGACGTAGAGATGCAAAAGCCGAGACAACTCTGGGCTCACTTCGTGGCGTGATATTACGGGCTCAGGCAGGGCCGCCAATTTCGATCGGCCCCGGTTGAGCGCGGCCTTGACGCCGCCCACCGTCGAGCTCACGAGTTCCGCGATTTCTTCGAGCGTGTAATCAAAAACATCCTTGAGCAGCACGCATGCACGTTCCTTGGGAGGCAGATTCATCACGAGTTGTTCAACCGCTCGACCAACACCAAGGACAGGCGGATTGGCAGGCATTACGGAATCCGGACTCATCGCAGTAGTTTCGGCCTCAACCCGGACACCACGCCTCCGCAGGAAATCGATGCATCGATTGTGCGCAATCCGGAACAGCCATGGGGCAAGAGGACGGCTGTCGTCGTACTGGTCCAGCTTTCGATAAGCCTCAAATAGCGCGTCTTGAACTACATCCTCGCCGTCCATCACCGATCCTGTCATACGCGAACAATATCGGTGCAGGCGGGGCCGGAGTTGAGAGATTGTTTCAAGGAACGCCAGATAGCGGACCTCAAAAGGACCAGGGGCTTCCATGTTGCGTGGATGATCCATATCTATGTTCTACGCAGGTGATAGCCTTTGGGATACGGAGAGAACTGCTAGGTCACGACGTCTGTTTTGAGGCCCCAAGACTAAAATCAACTTGCATCAGACCTCGGTGCTTTGCGCCCTTTAGGGCATAGGTGTCGCCACCGATCTCCACGGTTCGACCAGAGTTTGGCGCCAGACACTGACAAGAAAGTTTTCGACCGATTGTGCCATGTTCGGCTTCGTCCAACTCTCGACGTCCATTCTCCTTGCGCTGCTTCCCAACTGCAAAATGAATTCGTGCGATGCACCGATTGTCCTTGCTTCCGGCCAGTCGCACGAATCGGGCAGAGTATTCCCGCAGGCGGTGCTAACCGGATTGACTGGCTTTCTCATCTCGCGAGAACTAACATCTTGCGCGTTTACTCGCCTCGATAAAAGTCAGGGAGGAATGTTGAACGGAATTTTTCGACGCCAGGAGGTGACAACTGTGGTAACAAGTGCGCCTAAAGCTGCCCATTTCCGACGTTCCCGAAACCAGGAAACCGCTTGAAACATTGAGTGTTTAGCGTTCGGGAGACTAACAAGGCTTTCATTTGCTCACGCGTCCCCATTCGACATCGAAAAGAACCGTTTCCCGCGCTCAGGCAAGTTAAGTGCTGCTTCGATGGCCGCTTTATAGTCCTCGAGCCGATGCACCCCGCCGACACGAACTTTGAATTCTGGCTGTGCGAAGACTTCCCCGATTTCTCGAAGCGTTTTTCGGTCTTCTTTCTTGGGAGGCGTGAAGAAGTAGCGATAGGCGTACGATTTGATGGTAACGCCTTTCATCAGTATGTCGAAATTGTGAAGCTCGAACTTCGCAGGACTATATCCTCCATAAATAACAACTTTGCCGTCCCAGGAAACCAGAGAGCGAACGAGATCCGCCAAGAGTGGGCCACCCACGCAATCAATGACGGCATCGAGGCCTTTGTTGTTTGTGATTTCCTTGATCCGTTCACTCAGATTCCCGCTGGCAGTCGAGAGGTCAAGGACTTCGCGCGCGCCCCAAGCCTTCAGGTCCAGGCCCTTCTCGGCCCGCCTGACGATTGGAAGGACATTTACCTTTTCTAGATTCGCGAATTGCAAGATCTTCGTAGCGACGCTGGAGTTGCCCGCTGTGACCGCAAGCCATTGTCCCGGCTGCACTCCGGAATCGCGAAGGAGATCCCAGGCCGTGATGGCGTTCTGGAACTGACTGGCTTTCTCAGGGGGCAAGCTCGCCGGCATCGGAATCAGTCAGTCCGCAGGAATAGCCGAACTTTCGCAGTTGGGCACCTCTGAGCCGGTTAAGTGCTTTGGAATCAGGCGAGGTCATTGAAAGGTCTTCACCACAAACGGCCCTCCTACCGGACGGTCTGTACTTCGATTTCGGAGCTCTCTTTTCGCGCAACAAGGCGCGGTGGCGGTTGGCTGGGCAAATGCAATTTTAGCTTCTCGATGAGTAGCTTGGTGTCTGGAGAAGGTTGTGTATAGCGGGGCAGAATCAACCACCGTTGGTCGACCGTAGGAATCCACACATCGATCATTTTGATATCGGCCAACTTCTCCAGCACTGCTGTAGGCGTCAACCCTGGGGCGTGCAGCAACAGGCGATGCTTCAGCGTCACTTGCAAACAGTAAGCGAGAAAGGCGATCAGAATGTGCGCGTCGACGCGATGCTCCAGTTGATGATGAATGGGACGGATGCCAAGTTCACTCTTGAGAGAGCGAAATACCGATTCGATCTGTGTCAGCTGCACGTAACGCGTCCACAACACACTAGGATCTCCTGCGGTAAGGTTGGACCGCAGTAAGTAATGTCCGTCACGCCATTCCGCCTCTTGGAGTTTTTCCTTATCCACACGAAACTGAAAAGTCTCCCGCGTGACCGGCTGGCCTTCCCTGGGTACTTGCATCTGCACGAACTGAAACGCGCGGCCCGCTGCTGCTTTCGCGGCGCCCAAGCGCATCAACAGCTGGACCAGAGAAGGCAAGCTTCGGCGCATGGCACGGAGCTTTCTGAGCAAGCGGGCCAAACGCTTGCGGCGCATGGCGGTCTCTTTGGCTCTTCTTCCTTCACTCTTGGCCAACACATAGAGTTCGCCGTCCTGCTCAAACAGTTTCACGTCCACCGACTCTCGAACCTGCTGCCAAGGCAGATCCAGCCACTTCTTTTCATACTGCTGGATCTTGCCTTTCGGCGTTCCCACCAGATAGAAAATCTCGCGTGCTGGATCCCGCATCTCCTGCAAGATCTCTTCGGTCGGAATGCCTCTGTCCATCACCCACATGCGTTTTGCTTTTCCATAGGTCTTCTCGATCTTGTCGAGAAAACCCCGCAGTGTGGTGCGATCACTGGTGTTGCCGTCCATCACTTCGTAGGCCAACGGGAAGCCATCAGTAGTGATCACCAGCGCAATCACCACCTGCAAACAATCCGTCCGTTTATCGCGACTGTGACCGTACTTGGCCTTGGGGTTCTCTTCCATCGCACCTTCGAAGTAGGTACTCGTCAGATCGTAGAGCAGCACTTCGAATTCCGCTTGAAACAGATCGGCCCACTTCTGGCGCAGACACAGAAAGAGTTCCTGCTTGTGTTCGAGCACCCGGTCGAGGCAGCGATACAAGCGATCCTTTTCGGCCACCGCGAAATCGGTTCCGAGCAGGGCATCCATGGCGGTAGTCAGGTACCACTGGCGATGCACACGAAATTCGCTGCCTGGATCCAGCAGTCGGTTCACGACCAGTAGTTGCAATACTTTTTCCCAGGGGACGTCTTCGCGCGATCCGGCAAGGCGAGCATCCCAAAACTCATGCAAGCCCAGTTGACGCCACAACTCGCACGCCAACCAACAACTACCGAACAAACGAGGCCGCCGCAGTTCCAGGCCGCTCAGTTTTACTTGCAGACTGTCGACCACATCGCCGGGAATCTCGCGGTCGTCGGGGAA
>WNGH01001740.1_pt1 | contig 30536 bp, 28 predicted proteins | sample 5400631 | NCBI WGS metagenome assembly WNGH01 (sample SAMN13153373, study PRJNA577476) | soil metagenome | isolation source: 115 cm soil or saprolite under Garry oak tree replicate 1 | place: USA:California | collected 2016-06-15
ACGCGCTGGTGCGAAATCACGGCCTCGGCGCCGTGTTCGAACGACTCGCGGATTTTGTCCTGCTTCAGTTCTTTGCGGGAGATGTGCGCCACAATTACGCTCCTGCGGGGCCTTCAAACGCGTCATCGTATCATACTTCGCCGTTGCGGCGGGCCGCCCGGATGCAGCGGGGCCTCAGCCGAAGGACGCGGTTCGGCCTTTTTTCCTGCCTGTCCACGCTCCTTCTTTCCAGAGGTAATTCTCAGGGCGCAGCGCCCGCCGGGCTGATTCTCTTCGCAGCCAACGCGTGCTAAATTGCAACATTGTGCAAGCTGCCTGCTCCCATTGCGGAACCGAACACGTCTTGAATGAGGCGCAACTCTCCGGTCACACCCGCGTGCAGTTTCGCTGCTCGAAGTGCGGCCGGCCGTCGGTCGTGGAGGTCATCCAAAAAGCGGATCGCACCGTGGCCATTTCCCCGCTTCCATCCTTTGCGCGAGCGGAGGGAACAGGCAGCAGCCGCCGGCTGGTGGAAGGCCAGTATGAAGGTCTTGCGCTCCCCACCAACGCGCGCATCATCCTCACGGTAATCGCGGGGCCTGCCAAAGGAAACGTTTACAAGATGGAAAAACCGCGCGTGGTGATCGGAAGGACGGACGCAGACATTGTCCTGAACGACACTGAAGTTTCCCGCTGGCATTGCTCGGTCGAAGTAAAAGGCAAGATCGTCCGCTTGCGTGATCTCGACTCGACCAATGGGACCTATTTCGAAGAGGAGCGCGCCCGGGTCGCCGAGCTGCAAAACAACGCTGAATTCCGCGTCGGCTCCAGCATCATTCGCCTGACCATCGAACCAAAATAACGCACAGAACTGCCCCAGAAAAAAATCGCCGAGAAGCTTCTTTTTGGGAGCCGCCCGGCGTTCGCATCTCTTCTTGCTTCCTGCTTATTGACCAAACGGGTCCGACAAGGACTGTATGACCCATTGTCCATCGGGCTCGAGAAACTCCACACCGACGGCGTAGCCGGTTTCGCGGAGGGATTGGCAATAGGCCACTCGAGCGGTCGCGTGAAAGTCTCCGGCGCGAGACGCGAGAGTCAACCTGTCGTTGGTATCCCAGCGGCGGACGCTGACGACGCGAGCGCCGCGCGCGCTGACGTTTTCGGTGAACGTGCTCTCGATTCCGGGGGTGACTTTGTGCCCCGAAAGCAACACTGCGACTTCCATCGGAATGCGTTTGTCACTGCGGTGGGCGGCAAACTGTTTCGGCACGCTTCCCCCTCGGGATGAAGAGCTTACAAGCAAGCGGCGATGCGAGAAAGCTTTGCCGGTCCGCTGCTCCGGTTCTTCATGTGATAGAGCGCGCGATCGGCTGCGCCCAGCAACTTTTCGGTGGAGTCGCCGTCTTCCGGATAGAAGGCGGCTCCCGAGCTGACGGAAACCGCGGGCAGTTCTCCATCGTTGGCCAGCCGGGCGCGGATGCGCCGAATGACGCGATCGGTGACTTCCGGACTGGCTTCAGGCAGCACCAGGGCAAATTCATCTCCGCCGTACCGCGCGGCGGTGTCGGTAGCGCGGCAGTGCATTCGCAGCACTTGCCCCAGGCGGCATAGAGCCCGGCTCCCCACCAGGTGACCGTGACGGTCGTTGATCTGCTTCAACCCGTCCATGTCAAACAGCGCGACCGCGAACGGCCGATGCGTACGGCGGGAGCGGTCCAGCTCGCCATTGAGGGCGTCGAGCAATCGCCGATAGTTCGCCAGGCCGGTGAGCGCGTCCGTCGCGGCAAGCTGGCGCACTTGTTCGAACATGCGCGCGTTGTCGAGCAGTGCTCCGCCCAGCATGAGGGCATAGCTGGAAACTTTCAAGAGCTCCGCCAGGGTGAAGGGCATGTCAAGCAAACGCCCGGAAAAACTCGCCGCAACGTGGCAGACCGCGTTCAGAACCGCTGCCCAGAAAAAGACGTGGCCGAGTCCGGAGCTGAAAATTTTCAAACGCTTCCAGAAGAAAACTGCCGCCACCGTAAAGATTGCCGCGGGGAACAGGTCCCACGGCCGGGCAATCAGCCACCCGGAATGGACCACAGGCGCCGCCGGTGCGGCCAGGTAAGCCACGCTGGTGATCGTTTCAATGACCCCGGACACGAAGAATCCAAAGGCGAGGATTAGCGACATGCGGTCATACGTGCTGCGGAACCTCACCATGCCGTTTACCGCATAGAAAAAGCACAGAAAGCAGCCTGCAATGTCCAAATAGAAATAAGCCTGGCGGGACGCGGCATAATTCAGTTGGCGTGACCAAACCCCCAGGACAAGGAGCAGCGCACACACCGCCATGCTTGCGATCACCCGCAAAACCCGGCGATGCGGGTACAAATTCCGAAGAATCCCTACCGATACCCCCACAACTTCCCCCAATACTTGCCAAATACAGGATTAGCAGGATTGAACTGCAAGAAGCGTGCCATTTCCTGGACCGCAAATTCATCATAGTAAGTCCATGAAAGAAAAGCGCTTAGAAAGGCCGGGGAGCCATGGCTAAGAACGCAGCAGAACGGCTAATCACCATTTGAGCCGGCGAAGGCGTATCAAATTGAGATAATACAATTCTCCGTGAGACCGCCCTGTGGAAAGCGTTTGCCGGTGAATCTGCTGCGATTCCTAAACGACTGGCCGCCTCTAAGCTCGCTTGCCACGCGATCATGCACCCCATTACACCTTTGGCTTCGGTGGAGGAAGGTCGCGCGCCACAACTTGATCGGTAAAGCCGGTGGTCTTGTGAGAGCCGTCGCAAAAGGGCTTGTTTGCCGAATGGCCACAGCGGCAGAGGGCCACAGAAGTGCGTCCTGCCAAACCAAAGGCTTTCCCCTGCGGATCGAGGATCTCGACGTCGCCCTCAATGCGCAATGGGCCATTGTGATTCACGGTGATTTTGGTCCCAGGCATTCTTTCCTCCGATTGAAGACTTGCGCGCGACTTAGCACGACCCTGTGCCCTAGTACTTCGGCACCGAGGGATCCACTTCATCCGACCAGGCCAGGATTCCGCCCTTCAAGTTCCAGATTTTTCGGAAGCCCGCCTTGCGCAAAAACTCCACCGCTTCCGCAGAGCGTTTCCCGCTGCGGCAGTGCGCCACGATTTCGCGCGAGCTGTCCAGTTCGTGCACGCGGCGGGGGAGTTCGCCGAGCGGGATCAAATGCCCGCGCAGGTTGCAGATTTGGTATTCATGCGGCTCGCGAACGTCGAGGATGAACAAATCATCGCCGCGGTCCAGGCGTGCTTTGACTTCGCGGGGCGAGAGTTCGGGCACCTGCGTTGAAGGCGCCGGGGCTTCTTCGCCGCGGATGCCGCAGAATTCGTAGTAGTCAATCAGCTTGGTGATGGTGCGGTGCTCGCCGCACGCGGGGCAGTCGCGATTGCGCCGCAGCTTGAGTTCGCGGAACTTCATCCCCAGCGCATCGAACAATAACAACCTTCCGACCAGCGCGTCGCCGCGCCCCAGGATTAACTTGATGGTTTCCATCGCCTGGATCGCGCCAACGATGCCCGGCAGCACGCCCAGCACGCCGCCTTCGGCGCACGACGGCACCAGGCCCGGCGGAGGCGGCTCGGGATAGAGACAGCGATAACACGGCCCGCCCGGATAACCGAAAATCGTCGCTTGGCCTTCAAAGCGGAAGATCGAGCCGTAAACATTCGGCTTGCCCAGCAAGACGCAAGCGTCATTCACCAGATAGCGCGTCGGGAAATTGTCGGTGCCGTCCACGATGATGTCGTACTCGCGGAGGATTTCGAGCGCGTTTTCGCTGGTGAGCTTCGTTTCGTGCGTGGCAATCTGGATTTCCGGGTTCAGGTTCGAGAGCCGTTCGCGCGCGGCTTCGATTTTGGGCCGGCCAACGTCGGACGTTCCGAACGTGACCTGGCGCTGCAAATTCGTGAAGTCCACGACGTCGAAATCCACCAGGCCCAGCCGTCCCACGCCCGCCGCCGCAAGATACAACCCCAGCGGTGCGCCCAGGCCGCCCGTCCCGATGCACAACACCTTCGCCTGCTTCAGCTTGAGCTGACCCTCCATGCCCACCTCGGGCATGATCAAGTGGCGGCTGTAGCGAAGAATCTCTTCCTTCGACAGCTTGGGCTCACTCGAAGCGGCGGCTGCGGGCTGTACTTTCGTGGCCATCGAATCTCTCCTTCAACGCGACGCGCCGAGGCGCGTGGGCGCGGCCGTTCCCCCGGCGATCGAGGGGACGATAGTGATGGTATCGCCGTCTTTGGCCGGGGTGTTCTCCTTGGCCAGGTAGCGGATGTCCTCGTCGTTGACGTATACGTTGACGAAGCTGCGAATCTTGCCGTCGTCGGTGTAGAGATGCTTCCGAAGCTCGGCGTACTCTGTCGTCAACTGCTTCAGGGCCTCGCCCACAGTCTTCGCTTCAAACTGGACGCTGTCCCGTTTGCCCGCAAAGGCTCGCAGGGGCGTCGGGATGAGAACTTTCACGGCCATTTTTACCTTCCCGCTCCTTCGAACTGCGCTTCACCAGCGCGCACGCGCATGACCTCAATCTTCTCCTCGGAGAATCCCGACCGATCGTCCGCAAGTTGCCAGGAGCTCATTTCCTTCGCAGCGCCTTTTTCCACGCTCACGATAATATAGCTGTACCACGGCCAGGCGTACTCGCGATCATACTCGCTGGGCCTCGGTGGATGGTCGGGGTGCGAATGATACCAGCCGATCACTTCCAGCCCGTGCATCTTTGCCCCAGCTTTTTCTGCCTCGCGCACATCATCCGCGGTTATAGAAAAACGGTTGCGCGGCGAATCCTCGCTCCGATTGACGAGCGGCAATAGGGCCGTAACCTCGCGGCCCGTTTCACCGTCATGGCCAAGAAGCGCGCCGCAGCACTCCTGCGGGTAAGTCTCCGCCCCGTGCGCGCGGATCTGCGCCCTCACTTCTTCGCTCAAAAGAATCTTCGTAGCCACGCCGGAGGGCCTCATCTCCTCACGGTTCATCCCAGAACCGCTCGCTCAAGTATTTTTCGCCGGAGTCGGCAAGGACCGTCACAAATATCGCGCGCTCTCCCGCGGAAAGGTTCCGAGCAACTTGCAAGCAGCCCGCCAGCGCCGCCGCTGAGCTGGGACTGACCAGCAACCCTTCTTCGCGCGCCAGGCGTTTCAACAAACGGTAGGCCTCTTCGGTGCCGACAGGCAGGTCACCATCGGCCAGCGTGTCGTCGTAGATCGCGGGACGCATGGCGCTGGCCATATGCTTCCAGCCCTCCAGACCGTGGAACGCGGCGTCGGGCTGCAGGCTGATGCAGCGAATCGCAGGGTTGAGCTCTTTCAAGCGGCGCGTTACGCCGACAAACGTTCCGCTGGTGCCCAGGCCGGCGACAAAATGGGTGATGCGCCCGCCGGTTTGCTCCCAGATTTCGTTGGCAGTGGTCAAGTAGTGCGCGCGCCAGTTTGCGGGATTGGAGTACTGATCGGGATAGAAATACTTTCCGGGCTCGCCGGCGTAAATTTCGCGCGCGCGGCGGATAGCGCCGTCCGAACCCTCATCCGCCGGGGTAATCACCAACTCGACGCCGTATGCCTTGAGGATCCGCTTGCGTTCCTCCGACGCGTTTTCCGGCAGGCACAGCTTCGCCGCGTAACCTTTCACCGCTCCAATCATCCCGTAGGCAATTCCGGTGTTGCCGCTGGTCGCGTCAAGGATGGTCTTCCCGGGCCGCAGCGCGCCGGAGCGCTCACCCTCCCGGATCATGTTCAGCGCGGGCCGGTCCTTCACCGATCCGCCCGGATTGTGCCATTCGGCCTTCCCGTAAAACTCGACTTCCGGGAATTCCGCTCCGACACGTTCCAGGCGAATTAAAGGCGTGTTGCCGATTTGCTGGAGCACCGAAACACCCGCGCGCCTTATTCGGGCGGCCTTTTCCACCGGTGTCAGGTCGTCGAGAATAGACTGGTTTGCCGCCATCTTGACCCCTTGGTGAGAATGCGGTGCCATGACCAGCGCATAGGCGTTCTCCAGCCGCCCCCGGGCCTCGACAAGTAGATGCAAGAGCCCCTGCTGGGTATTCGTCTCTGCGGCGATAGTTTAGCAGAAACACCCTACTTTAAGTAGGGAATTCCAACCCAGCGATTCCCACCATCCCTGACCCGCGCCTATGCCCCTAGAAGCCCCGAAAGCTGCGCGCCTGACTCCAGTTTCTCCTTTACAGGAGGCCGGACGGCCTCTTACATTGGGTTAGCTATGTGGAACATAACCGGGCACTTTCCTGCGCGTACGGTGGAGATGACCCTCCCTGGCGCGGGGTTCTCCGTGGGGAGCACACGGGGAGTCGCCCGAGTCGAGAAGTACGGCTGCGCCGTGGAATTCCGCCGCACCACGCGCGGCGCCTACCAGATGACCATTCCGCCTTCGATCCTCCTCGCCGGGCAGTTCACTCGCCTGTGGGACGCCGGCTATCAGAAGTTTCTGCTCACCGACGACGGCCGCAAATTCCCGGCGCAGGCGCAGCAGCTCGCCAACCTTCGCCGCTTCAATGAAGAGCTGCGCACGGCTATCGGTCTGCCTACGTATTACAACGAGGCCCTCGGCTCGACCAGTGTGATTACCGCCTACGACCGCGTAAAAGGGCGTCCCGGCGACGTGCCTGACCAGAGCGTGGGCGCGAAGCCGCCCTCTGCGGAGCATTGAGCCAAGATGACCGGCCGGATTGCAGAAGCGTCGCCGCGTTTCAAGGCTAAGATGGCCGGTGTCTTTATTTGCTCAACATACTGACGGGAGCATTCGCCGCGGTCTTCGTTGGCCGCGGGCTTGTTGTATATGGCGACGCCGCCAACCTCATCGCGACCGCGTGCTAACGGCAGGCAGCCCGAACTCGGGGGAGATCGGACGGCCCGCTGAAGCTGTGGCGCCCACCCCCGTTTCGCCGACTCGAATCTCTACAATATTTGCGGCCGCCGTTCGTCTACAGGAATGGATGGATGAGCCGTCGAGCATCACCTCGATGACCGAGCGAGACCGTCAAATCTCCGAGATCATCGCGGAAGAACGATCCCGGCTGCGCAATTTCATCCGCCGGCGCGTGCCCGATCCGCGCGACGCTGAGGACATTCTGCAGGACGTCTTCTACAAACTGGTAGAAGCGAACCGGCTGCTGATGCCGATCGAGCACGTCACCGGCTGGCTGTTCCGCGTGGCGCGCAATCGCATCACGGACCTTTGGCGCAAGAAGAAGCCGGAGAGCTTCAGCGATGCCGCCGTCGCGGACGAGGGCGACGAAGTGCTGCAGTTGGAAGACCTGCTGCCTTCGCCCGATGCCGGGCCGGAAGCGCTCTACGTCCGCAACGTGCTTCTGGATGAGCTGGAACTTGCGCTCGACGAACTGCCCGACGAGCAGCGTGAAGTGTTCGTCGCTCACGAACTGGAGGGGCGCAGCTTCAAAGAGTTGTCGGCAGAAAGCGGCGCAAACGTCAACACCCTACTCTCGCGCAAGCGCTACGCAGTTCTGCATCTGCGCGAGCGGTTGCAGAGCATTTACGACGAATTTACGAACAAGTGAGGAACAAAACATGAGAACGAAAAGGATCTTGTTTATAGCCCCGCTGGCGGGCGTGGGGATGGCGATTTTCATCTGGATCGGCGGCGAAGTGGTGATGCATTTGTGGAACTGGAACCTGCCGGCGTTGTTCGGATGGCGGCAAATCACCTTCTGGCAGGCTGTCGGACTGTTCGCTCTCTGCCGGATTCTGTTCGGAGACCTTGGTATGCGTGTCTCTCCTCGTTTCAATTTTCGGCGGCGAATGGCCGAGCGATGGGAGCAGCGGTGGGAGCAGATGACGCCGGAAGAACGCGAGAAGGCCCGCCAACGCTGGCGTGAACGGTGCGGCTTCGGCCCATCCACCAGCGAGAGCAAGGGGCAATAAGTGGAACTCTCGCGCTCCGGTTGCCGTAGCTCTCTCCAGCGCCAGTGAGTCTCCCGCCGCAGGAGAGAATAGAATGACAACAAGTGCTATCGACGGATCGCAACGCAAAGCTGCAAGGATCGCAGCACTTGCTTGCCTGATCTCGTTCGTCACCGTGGTCGCTGTCAATTTCGGCATCATCGCCCGCCTCATCAGTGCCAATCCGGCGCAGACCGCACGGAATATCCTAGCGCACGAAACACTATTCCGTATCGGCGTCGCAGGCGACATGGTTTACTGCGTTGGCGTTGTCGTGCTGCTTACAGCGCTTTACGTGATCCTCAAGCCGGTAGACCAAAACCTCGCTCTGCTCGCAGCATTTGGCCGCCTGGTCTATGGCTTCATGTACCTCCTGGTGACGCTCAATCTCTTTACCGCTCTGCGGCTCTTGAGCGGCGCCGATTACTCGCGTGCGTTTGGACCAAACCAATTGCCGGTCCTGGCGCGGCTCTACCTCAGCGGCTTCGACCAGTACTACGTCGGCTTGCTATTTTGGGCATTGGGGGCCACCGTTGGCAGCTACTTGTGGTTCAAGTCGAAGTACATCCCCAGAGCACTGGCCGCCTTTGGTGTGATCTCCAGTGCATGGTGCGCGGCCTGCACTTTCGTTCTCTTCATTTTTCCCGGCTTCCGCAGCGTAGTTAACTGGTGGTGGTACGATTCGCCCATGGGTATCTTCGAACTAGCGCTGAGTTTTTGGCTTTTGTTTAAGGGGTTAAGGTCGTCTGGGATAGCTGAGCCCAATGAAGCAGGCGGTTGAGCACAGGCGTGAACGTTCAACGACGGAAGGAGCAGGCCGGCGCAGCGGAGGAACGTCAATGAAAGCCGCCGTCTATACCAGATACGGACCTCCGGATGTTGTCCAGATCATGGACGTGGAGAAGCCCGTTCCCAAGGACAGCGAGGTCTCGATAGAAGTTCGCGCGGCTTCGCTCAATCCGCTTGACGGGCACCTCATGCGAGCCCCGTTCCCGCTACGCCTGATGACCGGGCTGCGCAAACCAAAGAACACACGGCTGGGCGTGGATGTGGCGGGCCAGGTTGAAGCGGTTGGCAGGAACGTAACCCGGTTCAAACCAGGCGACGAGGTGTTCGGAGCGTGCCGTGCGGCGTTTGCCGAGTATGCGTGTGCTTCCGAGTCGAGATTGGTCATGAAGCCCAATAAGGTGACCTTTGATCAAGCGGCGTCTGTACCTGTGGCAGGACTCACCGCATTGCAGGGTCTTCGCGACAAAGGAAAGATTCAGCCGGGGCAGAAGGTCTTGATTAACGGCGCGTCAGGAGGGGTGGGTACGTTCGCGGTGCAGATCGCCAAGTCATTCGGCGCAGATGTGACCGGCGTGTGCAGTACGCGGAATGTGGACATGGTCCGCTCCCTCGGCGCAGATCACGTCATTAACTACACGAAAGAGGATTTCACCCAAACTGGGCAACGTTACGACCTAATTTTCGACAACGTGAGCAACCATTCGTTCTCAGAGCGCCGACGCATCCTAAATTCCAATGGCATCTGCGTCTTGGCGGGGATTGGAGGGGCAGGATCGCACGAGGGTCAGTGGGCGCGTTTGGGCGGTTCGCTCAAAGCGCTGGTGGCGTCATGGTTCGTTAGCCAGAAGTTCGTCGCGTTTATTGCGAGAATAACCAAAGAGGACCTGACCATCCTGCGCGCGCTCATGGAGTCCCGGAAGGTAACACCGGTCATCGACAAGCGTTACAGCTTGAGTGAAGTCCCTGAGGCTATCGCGTATCTGGAAGAAGGGCACGCTCGAGGAAAAGTCGTAATAAATTTCGGTTATCACGACAAGACCTAGTAACGCGCTACATCCGGCCTTTGTCCGGAGATTCCGAATCGGCTGTTCGGTTTTGCGACGGGAAGTCCCATAAGCGGCCAACAGGAGGCCAACAAAGGGTGGGGAAGGCGAGCTAAATGGAATATATTCAATAATATAGGTTCCCCGAAACAAGGCCCGATACATGCGCTCTACACTGCGGCAAAGAAAGACGAGTGCGCATCTATCTATTCTTGGATGTTGCCAGGCCCGATCGATTTAGGGAGATGGGAAGATGAACTTTACACCCGCGTTGTTCCTTAACGATTTGAAAATAGCTTTTCGGTCGCTCGCCCGCACCAAGGGCCTCGCTTTCACCGTGGTCCTCACCCTCGCCCTCGGCATTGGCGCCAACGCCGCCATCTTCACGCTGGTGCGCGGCGTGCTCCTCCGTCCGCTGGTCAACCGCGACGAGGACCGCCTCATCTACATCCGCCAGAGCGCCAAAGGTATCGGCGCCGAAAACACGACGTTCTCCGTGCCTGAAATCCAGGATTTGCGCGCCAGCGTTAAAACCCTGACCGCCTTCGGCGATTTCTCGACCATCGGTTTCACCATGATCGGCCTGGGTGAGCCTCGCGAAGTGCAAGCGGGCGTCGTCGGCGGCAGCTACTTCGAAGTCGTGGGCCTCCACCCTGTCCTCGGTCGTCTCATCGGACCTCAAGACGACGGCCCCAACGCCGCTGGCACCGTGGTACTCACGTATCGTTTCTGGACCACCGTGCTCAAAAGCGATCCCTCCGTGCTCGGCAAAACCGTTCGCCTTGGCAGCATTGGCGATCGGTCTGCCACCATCATCGGCGTCCTCGAACCCTCCGTCCCATATCCCCAAGAGACCGAAATCATCGCCAACGTCGTCACCAGCCCGCACCACCTTTCTGCAACCATGGTCACCGGCCGCGTCCATCGCATGACGGAGCTCTTTGGCCGTCTTGCTCCCGGTGCCACCCTCGATCAAGCTCGCGCCGAGTTGCGCTCCGTCTACGGGGCCATGACCAAGCAACATCCCGAAGCATATTCGGCCAAAGCGGACTTCCACATCGGGGCCAAGCTGCTTCGCGACCAGATCACCTCGGGCGCCAGGACCGTCCTTCTGGTTCTCCTCGCCGCTTCCGGACTCGTCTTCATCATCGCGTGTTCCAACGTCGCCAACCTGATTCTCACACGGACGGTTCGCCGCGAAGGCGAGTTGGCCATCCGCTCGGCGCTCGGCGCAAGCACGGGCGCGCTGCGCCGCATGCTGCTGGCCGAAGGCCTTCTGCTCTGCGGCGCCGGCGCCGCGCTCGGAGTAATGAGCGCGCAGCCGATGGTGGACGTCCTGGCCCGCTACGCCTCGCGCTTCTCTGTCCGCGCGCTTGACCTCACCATCGACTCCAGCATGCTCTGGGTCGGCGCTGGCCTCGCGCTCATCGCAGCGGTTCTGTTGGCGTTCGTCCCGCGCCTCCCCTCGGGGAACACCTCGCAGGGAATCAACGTGGCGAGCGGCAGCGTACGGATCACCGGCAGCACCAGCCGCCGCCAGCGGGCCTTCGCGGTGACACAAATCGCTGCATCCTTCGTCCTGCTGGTCGGCGCGAGTATGTTGATCACTACGCTGATCGCGCTGCAAACGGCGCAGACGGGTCTCGACACGCGCCACGTCCTCGCCATCAACGTTCCCGCTATGTCTTACGGCAAGACGCCTCAGCAAGTCGTCGATTTTTACAAGGAATCGATCCACCGAATTGAGGCGCTACCGGGTGTGAAAAAAACCGCTTTCGGCATGGTTGTTCCCTGGCGCGATGCCGGCTTCGGTCCCGGTTTTCAATTCTCCGGGGATGGTCACGTCCATGCCCCCGGTGAAGAGGATCCTCGGGCGCAGTTGCGCGTCATCTCTCCGGGATTTTTTGCCGCGCTCGGCGTTCCCATCATCGCCGGCCGTGACTTCAACGCGCTCGATGGCCAAAGTAAAGAGCCCGTCGTTATCGTCAGCGAGACTCTCGCACAGCGCATGTTCCCCAATCAGGATGCCGTCAATCGGCATGTCTATTGGACGGATCCCGTGCTGAAATTCATCTCCGGGACCGAACTCGAAAAGTCGCGTTTTATCGCGCCGCACCGCATCATTGGCGTCACCGCCGATATTGACGACAAACACGTCGTTCCTCAGCCCACCCTCACCGTCTATAACCCCTTTGAAGAGGGCCCTATCTTTGGCGGCCGCCTTTTCATCCACACCGGTGCGGATCCTTATTCGCTCGTCACGCCGGTCACGCGCATGATTCGCGAGATGTCCGCGGACCAGCCCGTCGAGCGCGCCGCCACTCTCGAAGACGTCCGCGCCGAGGTGCTCACGCCAGACCGTTTGAACTCGCTGGTGTTCGGCGTGTTCGCGGCTGTCGCGCTGGCCATTGCCTTGGTCGGCGTCGCGGGCGTCCTGGCGTTTTCCGTCAGCGCCCGCACGCGCGAATTTGGCATCCGCCTGGCCATTGGTTCGCAGCCCCGCCAACTCCTCGCCGGCGTCATTGTGGAAGGCGCCGTGATGGCTGTGGCGGGCGTCCTCGCAGGCGCGACCTTCGGCTATGCCCTGGCGCGTTTGGCGGGCAGTTATTTCCTGGACGTGCAGATGCCGGGCGCCTTGCCCGTGGTCCTCTCTGCATTCGTGCTGCTGACGGCCGCGGTCGTCGCCTCGTCGGTGCCGGCCGCGCGCGCCGCGCGCATCGACGTCATGGCGGCTCTTCGCGCGGAATAAACCCATCGGCGCCCCAGCTGGAATCGACTCGGACGCCGATGGCTGCGGTTTTCGTGGGACTGAAAAGGTTCAGATGACAAGCTCTGACGCCGAAAAATCACAGATCAGGTACGCCAGACTTGCGGGCTTCATGTTTCTATGGCTGATCATCACCGGTCTGGCCGGTGCACTCACAATCTCCCATATCGTTGGGTCTGGCACTTTCGCAGAAACAGCTAAGAGAGTCGTAGCGTCGGAACACTTATATCGGCTCGCGCTCTCCAGTGAGCTGGTGGAGACTTTGAGCGCAGTCCTGCTTGCCTTCGCTCTGTATGTAACGCTCAAGCCCGTCGATAAGCTTCTGGCTCAGATCGCAATGTATTGGAGGTTGGGAGAATCATTCATCGGCGGCGTGGGGATGATCCTTGGCTTTGTGAGGCTGCGTCTTTACGCTTCCCCGCAATCGTTCGGGGCATTGGGAACCGGCCAGTCACAAGCCTTAGTGGACCTGACACGCAGTGCCGGATTCGCCTCGTACAACATCAGCGCGATCTTCTTCAGCATCGGCTCGATCCTGTTCTTTTATCTGTTTTTCAAATCGAGGTATATCCCCAGCATCCTGGCGGCGTTCGGCGTATTTGCCTCGGTCGTGGTGACGGTCATGTGTTTTGCCAGTCTCATCCTTCCCGAGTACGCCGCGACGTTCCAGTACGGTTGGGCGCCGATGGCCATCGCCGAAGTCACAACCGGCTTCTGGCTGATGTTTAAAGCCGTAAACGTCCGGCAAGCTGCTTAGCACATCGAACAACTAACTCGCTTCCGCAAGCTGCCGGCGGAATTGCTTCACGTCCACGCGGTGCTTCGCGGCTTTTCGCGCGCCCAGGAAAATCACCGGAACATCTTCGCCGTACCGCTCGCGCAGGACGGGGTCTTCCTCGACATTCACTTCGCGCAGCGTCGCGCCGAATTCCTTGAGCAGCGGCGCGATGGCCGCCTTGGCTTCTTCGCAGAGGTGGCACCCGGGACGCGTGTAGAGCGTCACGTCCCTCCGACCGGCGCGCGCCAGCCGTTCATCTTCCGGAGAACTCGCCGCGGGCTCTGCCATTACGGCTTGGGGTTCGCGTAGCGCTGGAACGGCCCGGACTTTTCGTAAAACGCGCGGGTGCGGTAAAGCTCGGCAATCTGGCGGATGTGCCCGAGGTCGTGGAAAGCCCATTCGTTCATTTGCTCGTTCACCGTGATCGTTCCCAGCTTGGCGTGTTGCCCGGTGCGCGCGCCGGCCGACGCGGGCAGATAACGCAGCGTTGCGACGGAGCGGTCGCGCTCGTGGCAGAACTTCCGCAGATGCTCCATCGCCGTCCCGCCCGAGTATTTCGTTTGTACAGCTTTCTCGTCAAACTCCGGCAACTGCGGAGACTGCTCTTCCACCATTCGGCGCACACGCTCGGAAAACATCTGTTCGACATCCAGCAGATGCGCGAGCACCTCGCTGATGGACCAGCGGTCCGGCGCCGGCTTCCACTGCAAGACGTCGTGCGGCGCCGAGTGCAGAAGTTTTTCCAGGATAATGGGCGTCTGCTCGAGAAGCGAAACTCCCGGCAGCGTCTCTTTGGCTTGCGCGGCCTGCATAATTCCCTCCTAACAGCATTTTCCTGTCATCCCGAATCCCCGACGTTGTTTGTCGGGGTGAGGGACCGCGGCGTCTGTTGCAACCCCAGCCTATCCATTAGTCGAAATCCCTCTGCGCCTGTGACCCTCGTCCCCATTTATACCGCAGTCGCGCCGCGAAGTGGAAGCCGCGGCAGCCCTTTTGGAGTGCGGCGACTCGATAGCGCGGCATCCCGAATCCTTCGGGACGCCGCTTTGCTGTCCCTGCGTCCTTCTTGTCCGCCTCCCCTCCTTACTCTTGACGGTGGGAGGACCCCCACCCTTTTTTTGGAAGTGTGTGAAAACAGGGCACTTTAAGTCCTTTGTTTTGAAACTGTGTGATTCTAAAGGACTTGCAGACGCATTTTTGCGAAACTGTGTGAATCTAAAGGAGTTAGAGCACAAAAGTCGAGAATCGGCAGTCGAAAGTTGAAAGCAAGCGGTTGAAGGGGGAGGGGCGATGGCGTTCGGGGAGGGCATGGGGGTTAAGGGCAGGTGTCAGGCTTCAGTTCTCAGTTTTCAGTAGCGGCTCTCAGTGGGCGTCGTCCATTTTCCGGGGTCTACTCTCCCATAATTCATGAGGTAAGTCAATATAAAGTTAAGTCCCATGAAATGAGGAGGTTAGCAGAGGGCTCCCTTCGTAGCTCAGGGCAAGCAGGATGAATATCCTGATCGGACATTCGATTAACTCCTCAGGAATGAGCATTTTGCAAGAGGCGGGAGACAGCCTCCCATTTAGAGTTCGCCGCGGAAGGCGCGGGAGAGGATGGAAGGCATGAGGGCGTCGAGTTCGTCGGCGGTTTCGGACTGGAGCTTCTTGAGTGAGTCTACTTTGGCTTGGACGTCGTCGAGGTAGGTGACAATTCGACGCTGCTCCGGAAGGGCTGGGGCCGGCATTGGAAAGTTACGAATAAATTTGAGCACCAGGTTTTTGTTTCCGACGCCACGCGTTCCCGAAGTAGAGAGTTCTCTCAGACGGGAAGAATTAAGCATGTACTCAGTGAACTTGGGCAACAGCCGATCTTTCTTGAGCTTGAGAAGAGCCAAACTAACAAAGATACTGAACTCGCGATCTACGTCAATGGCCTTTGCAAATCCCGTCGTACCGACTTTTGTCAGTAGAACGTCGTCACGTTCCGGTATGCAGCGCTTCGTAAGGAAAGCGTGCTCCTCCGGTGTGATGAATCTTGAGTTGTCGAAACTTATGGTGCCCGAAGTAATGTCCTTGACAGAGAGAAAAGGAACGCCTTCCGAAACATACCTCGGCGTCACGTGCGTTCCGTCTGTGATCGTGCGACAGAGAACATCAAGAGTCTCAGTCCCGCGGGCAATTCTGACCGCCTCGTCGTAAGCCTTCGCATACGCGGAAGGTAAGAGCGAAGCAGTTTCTTCTTGACTTTGTTGACGTAGTGAGCGGACCTGGTCGATTTTTGCAGTAAGCGCCTCGATGCGGGAGACGATGCGGCGTTGCTCTGCCAATTCCGGGGGAAGCACGGCGCTGGAATCCCGTCCGGCTTCCAGCGCATCAAAATAAGTCGTTACGGCTTGCTGAATCGGAACCGGTGGCATCGGTAAACGCTGTGACAAAAACTTCTCGGTTTGGAGATTCCGAAGTCCGACTGTGTTCTGCTGCGTATCGTATCGCCAGCCAAGTGCTTGCGGCGAGCGCAAGAACCACGCAAGAAAAGCAGGGACGATGACTTTGGCATTTGGGCGAAGTCGAAGGGTGAAATTGGAGAAAAGATAAGTTCGCCGGTTGCCGGGATGGACAAACAAGACAGACTTTCCAACCAAGTCGCTGCTTCCGCTTGATTTTGCCACAAGAATATCGCCCGTCTGTAGGGCACAGTCTGCGGCCTGCTTGGCGGGAATCTCACGCCACGCAACGTCTGCAACATCAGCTTTGCTGCCACGCATGTTGGTGCTCCGCAGCACTGGATACCCGCAGCCGTCACCTGCCTCGTCACCCCACACTCCGCCTCGATGTGATTCAAGAATATCTGCAACGGTTCGTTGCGCATATCTCTCGGCAAGCGACTCAAAGAATGTGCCGGTGGCGGCAACGATCTTAGCTGGTTCACGCTTGAGTAGGTCTGTGACCGCATCGGTTGGAACCGTGCTCATGTATCTTACTTTGCGATGAGATTGCGGATGCTGCCCATGATTTCCGCGATCTTCTGTTCTTTCTGCAGGATGCTCTCAGCTAACTGCTCCGGGGGCATGTGCGCAAAGTCTTCTTTCGCGCTTGGGTTCTTGATGTCGAGATTGTAGTTCGACTGAACAATCTTTTCAGCGGGCACACGCCACGCGCGGTCGTTCTCCTCGCGCCTTTTCCACCAGGTAAGACACGCTTCGAACTCCTCGAATCGCATCGGCTGGGTCTTCGTGTAGGTTTTTCTGCCCCCTGGGAGTGGCTGCTCGTAATACCAGATCTCCTTTGTAGGGCCTAATCGGTCGAAGAAAAGCAAATTTGTGGCAATGCCTGTGTACGGTGCGAAGACGCCATTCGGCAAGCGAACGATCGTGTGGAGGTTGAACTCTTTCAAGAGTTCTTCTTTAATGCGAGCGCAAACACCATCGCCAAAGAGTGTTCCATTGGGGGTGACTACTGCTGTCCTGCCGGGTTTCGGCTGGCGTCTTAGCTTGCGCATGATGAGCTGTAGGAATAGTAGCGCCGTTTCTGCCGTCTGTTTGTCCTCTGGAAAGTTGCTGAGGATGCCGCGTTCTTCCTCGCCGCCGAAGGGGGGATTCGTTAGGATGACATCCACGCGATCTTTTTCCCCGATCTCGCGGAGGGGCTGATTCAAGCTATTGAGGGGACTGATCTGCGGGGCTTCCAAGCCGTGGAGCAGCAAATTCATTTGTGCGAGCATGTAAGGCAGTGATTTGGGCTCACTCCCGAAAACGCTCTTGGTTTGCAGGGTTCTTCGATCCTCGACCGTCTTGCACTGCGGTTCGAGGTGTTGGAACGTCTCGACCAAGAAACCTCCCGTCCCGCAAGCCGGGTCGAGAATTGTTTCCCCGAGGCGGGGATCGGTCGCCTTTACCATAAAGCGAATGACAGGGCGAGGGGTGTAGAACTCGCCGGAATCGCCCGCCGCGTCGCGCATTTCCTTGAGCATGGATTCGTACAAAAGGCTCAGGGTGTGCATTTCCTCAGAGGAACTGAAGTGGATGCTGTTGACTTTGTTGAGGATATCGCGGAGAAGATAGCCGGATTGCATGCGGTTGGCGACGCCCTTGAAAACTGTGGCAATGACATCGCGGCGGTCGCCTCCGTTTGCGCCATGAAGGCCACGAAGATAAGCAAAGAGTCCATCGCCGCGCTTACCGTCTGGACGGATTGCTTCATCCTGGCTGATAAAGCGCAGGAGGTTGTCGCCCGTCATGCCCTTTTCGTCGGCGGCCCAATCGCGCCAGCGGTAGGGTTTCTCGATGCCGGGGCGGTACTTTTCACCTTTAAGAGCGGCCTTCTGTTCGCGCATTTGTTCCAGGTCGTCCAAAAACTTAAGGAACATCACCCACGTGAGCATGGGAAGGCGGTCGAGGTCGCCGTTCAGGCCCTTGTCCTTGCGCATGATGTCGCGGCAGGATTTGATCAGGCTGCCGAGTTGTTGGGCCGTGGTGGCAGGCGCTTCTATTTTCGGTTTGGACTTCGTGCGTGCCATAGTCTCCGACCCCTAAGGTGCGTAGAGAAGCGTCTGCATTTCATTGACAGCGGACCGAAGCTGGTCGGGAGTGCCAAACATGGCGATAATCTCTGACAGGTTCCCGCGCTCGGAAATGGGCGGGACTTCGAGGATGTCAGGAATCTGAAACTGCTCGGTTCCGTATTCAATGTATTTGTCGAGGATGTCGGTTAAGACCTGTCTCGCTTCCGGCGAGTATCGCTCGAAGAAGTCTTTCTTTTCCCGACGGAGCATTTCAGCGCGCTCTCTCCTGGTTCGGAGCGGGGCATTATAAGCGATATGGCAAAGCAAGTCGAAGGGGTCGGCGTCGGGCTCCTTCGAGACTTCGCGGAGTTGGTCAAAGGAGATTCCGTGCTCTTCTAGGGCAGTGATGATTGTCGCGCGCTGCTGGGCGTCGCTCCACTTGGAGCGAAGTTCTGCGGCTGAGGGATACATCTTGCGGACTTTTTCTGCGGTGTAGTCCGTGAATTTGACTACGCGCAGTTTTTTCCCGTCGGCATCTAGTTCGTATACCAGGTGGGCTGCGACTTCTACCCAACCGTCATCCACGTAGAACTTCCGCGGCTCCTTGAATTCGGACTCTGGGATGATAAGAGGCTCGGTGTCACCGATGACTTCGGCTTCCTTGATTACTTTTTGTCGGATATTCTCTCCGGCGTCGTTCATCTCTTCTTCGGTAATGAGGGCCGGGTCGCCGTCGAAAGCAGGATCAGCGAAGTGGCGGGTGGCGCTTCCGGTGTAGTCGAGGATGTTGAAGTAGAGCTTGTCGTAATCATCGCGGACGCGGGTACCACGCCCGATGATTTGCTTGAATTCCGTCATGGAGTTGATGACGCGCGCGAGGACAACATTCTTGCAGGTTTGGACGTCAACTCCGGTCGTGAGCATTTGCGAGGTGGTGACAATCACAGGCACCTGCGTCTCCGGCTCCATAAATCTGTCGAGGTGGCCGCGCCCAATTTGCTTCTCGTCGGAGACGACGCGGGCTACATAGTCGGGGTATTGGCGGACGAGGTCAGCGTTGAGGTTATTCAGCGCCTTGCGCATCTCTTCCGCATGCTCCTGGTCCACGCAAAATACAATTGTCTTAGCAAACCGGTTGGTCTTGTGCATGAACTCCGTAAGGTTTCTGGCGATGGCTTCGGTGCGAGCTTTGAGGGCCACGGCCCGCTCGAAGTCGCGTGTATTGTATTCGCCGTCAGGGATTTGACGGCCATATCGGTCTAGCTCGCCTTTGGACGGACGCCAACCGGCTGCATCGACGGTGGTGACAATTCTGTGTACTCGATAAGGGGCGAGAAACCCATCGTCGATCCCCTGACGGAGGCTGTATGTGTAGATGGGATTGCCAAAATAACGGTAGGTATCGCGATTATCGTCGCGAAGAGGCGTAGCGGTCATTCCTAGCTGGAAGGCGGGCTCGAAATACTGGAGAATTTCCTTCCAATTGCTTTCGTCCTTTGCGCTTCCTCGATGGCATTCGTCCACGATGATGAGGTCGAAGAAATCGGGTGGGTACGCGCGATACAGGCCGGGGCGGCGTTCGTCGCGGGCAATGGCTTGATAGGTCGAGAAATACATTTCCCGACTCTTGAGAGCGTCTCCTTCTATTTTCCAGCGGGCGTCGCCAAAGGGAATGAAAACAATATCCTTTGGAACATCGACAAGGACGTTGCGGTCGGCTAGATAGAGGATGCGCGGGTTGCGGTAGTCGCCAGTCCGATTCCATCGGCCGCTCCAGAGCTTCCAGCAGATCTGAAATGCCACGAGGGTCTTGCCCGTGCCGGTGGCAAGCGTGAGGAGAACGCGACGCTTGCCTTGCAGAATGGCTTGGATGGCGCGATTGATTGCGATTTCCTGGTAGTAGCGGGGGGATTTTCCAGGAAGGTGGTGGGAAGGGGTAAGGAATTTTTGGGCGACTTCATCCGAGAGCTTTTCTGCTTTCTTGAGGCGTCTCCAGAGGTCTTCCGGTGAAGGAAACTCGGGCAAGTCGGTATCTCGGCCGGTGATGAAATCGTGCTCGACGATCCCGTGGCCGTTGGTGCCGTAAGCGAACTTGAGGCCGAGGATTTGCGCATATTCCTTGGCCTGCTGGAGACCATCTCCCGCGCTCTTATAGGACGCCTTGGCTTCGACAATGGCGATGGCAAGATCGCGGCGATATCGCAGCAGGTAGTCGGCGCGCTTTTGCGGGCGGCGGGTGACTTTGTTCCCCGCGACAACGATCCTTCCATCCGTGAAGGTGCGCTGCTCGTTGATTTGATCGTCGTTCCAGCCCGCCGCATAAAGCTTGGGAAGAACATACTTTCGGCAAGTGTCGGCTTCGGTTGGGAGGGACATGCCTGCTCGATCGCGCTTGTATACTAGCAGGTAAAAGGCGCGGTGGGGGAGGGGGGGTTCGTAGCCCGCGGAGGATGTGGGGGGGAGGGCCTCTCGCCAAGGTTCAAGAGTCACCACTCACCAGTCACGAGTCACAGCCTCCCTTGCCTCCTCTGCCTCCTTTGCGTCATCCTAGTGAACGCGGAGCGCGATGCGATGGCCCGAATCCTGGCGCTGGTGGACGACATCTTCTTTCAGGCGAAGATGCAAGAGACCGCGCGCAAGCTGGGCATCGAGCTGAAAACAGTCGGCTCGGGCGACGCGTTGCTCGCCGAAGCCGCGCAAGCGCCTGCTGGGTTGCTCATCGTGGACCTGAACGCCCGCCAAGGTCCGCTCGAAGCATTGGAAAAACTGCATGCCGCAGGCAACCAAACGCCGGTGATTGCGTTTCTCTCTCATGTGCAGGTGGAACTCGCCGAGCGCGCGCGCGCCGCGGGTTGCCGGCAAGTTTTGCCGCGGTCGAAATTCACGCAGGAGCTGGCCTCGATTCTGGCCTCGGCAAGGTCTTGAGCGCTTTGCGCAATACGGTCGCACCATGATTTCTTTCGCCAAAACTTTCTTGACCCTCTGCGCGGCGGCGCTGACGGCTTTGGCGATGTTGTCCGGCGTGACTACTTCGTCCGCTTTCGCTCAGGCGCCGTCGTCGCAACAACAGGCCCAACAGCCGCCGCCTGCTGCCGCGGCGCCGCCTGCCTCCGCCGATCCCTCCGCGACGCTGCGGGATAGCGAACCATCCCGAATCCTTCGCGATGCGCTGGCCGCGGCCTGCGAAGAGAGCGAAACTTCGTTTGGGCGTTTCCTCACGGCCGAAAATGCCGAAGCGTTCGCGCATCTCGCTCCCGAAAGGCGCGTCGCATTGATGAAGCGTCTTGTCTTGCTCGATGCCCCGGGGAGGCCCGAGGGTGTGGCCAATCCATCGGGGAGACCCGTCCTGCGCTGCACAGCGCTCGGCGCCACGTCTGAAATGCGCCTCGGCGGCGCCAGCGTCCGCGAAAACCTCGCGTTCATTCCCGTGGAAGTCCGCGCGCTCGGCGATTCCGCCGAAGACTCTCCCCGGCGCGTCACGTTCGGCCTGGTGCGCGAAGGCGGCGGATGGAAATTGCTCTCCGTGGGACTCCTTCTGCTGGACTTGCCCGCGCTCGAACAGCAGTGGGACCTGGCCGAAGCGGAAGAGAACCAGGCCGGGGTGATTGCCAACCTGCGGAAAATCGCCGAGGCCATTCGTACGTATCGCGATGCCTGGGGCCGCTTTCCGCAATCTTTGGCGAACCTGGGCCCTGCGGGCAAGGAAGGCGCTTCGCCCGAAACCGCCAACTTGCTCGATGCGCAAGCCGCGTCGGGAACAATCGAAGGCTATTCCTACCGATACGTCATCTTGCCGGCGGTGGGCGCGCAAACAGAAAGGAATTTCGAGGTGGCCGCGACTCCGCTGGTTTACGGCAAGACCGGACGGAAGTCGTTCCTGCTGGATGCGCACGGCGCGCTCCACGGGGCGGATAAGCAAGGCGCGCCGGCCAGCGACTCCGACCCGCGCGTGGCCCGCCAGTAGCTTTCCGATAACACCGGCGAGTTTTCATTGACGAAACCTCGCATCGAGCGAGAGAATGCATTCACCCTTCCATTTGCCGCGCGGGTGTGCGCCTCGGCGGCGGATCTCATCTTCACTTTTGATTTGCGGCGCACAGGTGTGTGCTCACTCAAGCGGAACTCGGTATGCCGCCGATAAAATCAGGGCCGCAACCCGTGGAATCGTCCGCCCGCGCGGAAGCGGCGAATCCGTGGACGGAGCGGCGGCGTTCGCCGCGCTATTCGCTGACGGCGCCGGCAGAAGTCACCGAAATCAAGTCGAAGACGATGGTCAGGGGCCGCTGCACAGACCTGAGCGCCGGTGGCTGCTATGTTGACACGTTGAACCCTTTTACAAAGGGCACGGAAGTGCGAGTTCGCATTGTGCAGGAACCGCGGACGTTTCTGAGCGATGCAAGCGTGGTGTTCGGACAAGCAGGAATGGGCATGGGCTTGGCGTTTACCAGCATGGCGCCGAGCGAGAGCCGAAAGAACAAGCGGAAGCTACCGACTCGGGACGCAATGTCCTGAACGCCCTGATCAGCCTGCTGATTCGAAAGAGAGTGCTGACCGATCAAGAAGGAACCGACCTATTGAGGGAGTTATTCCGCTAGGCGGCGGCTGAGTACATAATTCCATGTCTTAATTCGTTTAAGACCTTGCCCTTCGCCACCACTGGCGCGAGAATGCTGGGAGCCTGCCGGTCTTGCTGGCGCGACGACCTGTTACCTTTGCCTGCTGGGCTGTGCAGGTGCGAATGCGGCACGAAAAAGGCAGGCGCACACTCAACTTGCCCGAATCTGCGAACGAAAAGCGCGGGGCACCGCGATACCCGCTCATCGCCTCCGCCGACGTCATAGAAGTGGAGACCGGAGCCAGTTTCTCCGCCCGCACTTCGGACATCAGCCGAACCGGCTGTTACATTGACATGCTGAATCCTTCGCCTCAAGGAACGCAGATCCGAGTCATCATCAAAAACAGCGATGACGTCTTTGAGGCCACCGCGCGCGTGGTCTTTACGGTTCCCGGGCTCGGGATGGGGATTGCTTTCCTGCGCGTCGCTCCGCAGCATGAAGCCGTTCTGACCAAGTGGATCGCAGAGTTGGCCGTTTGAGCCCACGCAAATCTTGCCGCCATCGCAGACTCAGGTATAATTACAGCAGGAATGTCTGCGGCAAACGTCCATCCCGCCGCTTGAAGCTCATGGCGACACGACCTGCACGAAAGCTGGATACACCCGAGCAAAGCGTTCGCGAAGCCAACCATCGCTTCTATCGCGCGCTGGCCTCGCTCAGCCTGGAGGAGATGGACGCCATCTGGCTGCACGAAGACTGGGTCGAATGCGTTCATCCGGGCTGGGACATGCTGCTTGGCTGGGAAGAAGTGCGCGCAAGCTGGGTGCGGATTTTTTCGAGCACGCAGCGCATGCAGATGGAAATCCACTCCGTGTGGGTGCGCGTCGAAGGGGACGTCGCCTGGGTGGCTTGCACGGAGCAGATTACCAGCACGTTTGAACGGGGCTTCGACCAAGCGCTGGTGCAGGCAACGAATATTTTTGTTCGCCGCGCCGTCCCAGCGGACGCCGAAGGGCGTGGCGGACGGACGCAGTGGCTCTTGGTCGCTCACCACGCTTCTCCTTTGCCCGCCGGGCAGCCTCCCCAGGTGCAATAGTTCTCGGATCAGCCCATCCTATTTCTCTTTCCTGACAGTCGGGTACTGAATCCCAAGCTGCTCGAGGTAGGTCTTGTACCGGGAAGGATCGAAGTAATACTTCCTCAATTCCGGCAGAAACTTTTCCATTTTCTCTTTGTTGAGCTCGATGGCCGGCTTGTCGTCAGGAGCGAGGAACGATTCGTAATGGACGTCCTTGGTCTGCACCGCGCGAAAGTATTCCCAGGCTTCCTTGACAAGCTCAGGCTTCAGCAGAAAATCCAGCGCGGTCATCGCCTGCACCTTGGCGCCGGCGGTGGAACCCTTGTGCGCAATCGGCGTGGCCATGGAAACTCCGTTCGCCCAGCTATGCCCCGGAAGGTTCGGGATATTGGCCGGATACAACATGTAAACCATTGGAACGTTCCAACTGATATCGCCAACATCATCGGAGGGGCCGCCAATCTGGTCTTTCACGGGCGGCTCCAGAGGCTTCACCTTCTCTTTTAGCCCCTCTACTTTCGCGCCGATTTCTTTTTGCAGGGCTTTGGCAAGCGTCTGATCGGCCTCGCTCCACTGCGGCATTCCCACTTGTTCGATATTTTTCTGCTGGGCCTCGGCGATCACCTTATTGAAATGCGTGGGCCAGGCAGAACCCACCAGGCGGTGATCCACGGTCGTCCCGGTCATCATGGTGGCGGCCTGGGCCATGGTGTTGCCGAGATCGTACAGCTCCTTGATATGCGGATAGTCGAGTTCGCGGAAGTAATACCAGACGGCCGCTTCGGAGGGCACCACGTTGGGCTGGTCGCCGCCGTTGATGATGACGTAATGCGAGCGCTGCTGAAGCCGCAGGTGCTCGCGGCGGAAGTTCCAGCCGGCGTCCATCAGTTCAACGGCGTCAAGAGCGCTGCGCCCCTCCCAGGGTGCGACGGCAGCGTGGGCAGCCTTACCGTGAAAGAAGTACTGCACGGAGACCAGCCCGCTGAATCTTCCACCGCCAGTCGCATAGGACGTGGCGAATTCATTGCTGACGTGCACGCCGAGGACAATGTCCACGTCTTTGAACAAGCCGGCGCGGACGTAAAACGCCTTTGACCCGTCGACTTCTTCAGCGACTCCGGGAAAGATTTTGAGCGTGCCGGCGATTTTGTGCTCCTGCATGAGCTTTTTCAGAACGAGCGCCGCCGTGACGTTGACGGCCATGCCGGAGTTGTGCCCTTCGCCGTGGCCGGGAGCGCCATCAATGATGGGATCGTGGTAGGCAACGCCGGGCTTCTGCGACGCGCGCGGGATGCAGTCAAGATCAGTGATGAACGCGATGACGGGCTTGCCGCTCCCCCACGTCGCCACCCAGGCGGTAGGGATTTCGGCAACGCCGCGCTCGACGCGGAAGCTGTTTTTCTCGAGAATGCCGGAAACGTAGCGCGAGGTCTCGAATTCCTGGAAGCCGAGCTCGCTGTAGCTGTAGATCTGATCCACCATTTGCTGCGTGAAAGTCTGAAGCTTGTCCACTTCGGCGATCGCGGTCTTCTTCGGTCTTTCTCGAGAGTGGAAGTCAGAGGTTTGAGGTTGGAATTGAGGACCGCCATCATTTTGCGGGCACCTTATGCGTTAAGCAACTGGGTGGAAGCCTTGCAGTCAGCATGTCTGTTTTGACTGCAATTGCGTCAGTTTAGCAAGAAGTCGCTGAGCACTACCATCGCCCCTTGCCACGTGAATGTCTGGGATGGCGGGGTGGAAGTCGTAAAGCCCGCGGGGAACGCGCTGACTTGCACAGTGTAGATTGAGCCCGCAGTTAAGACACCCGTTGTTGGGAAGAAGTAGAAGCCTGTTATGTCAGTAGTCGCAGTGGCCACCGTATTGCCTGCCGACATGATGCTCACGGTTGCTCCCGACAATCCCAAACCACTCGAATCGACGACGTAACCCGTTACGGGATTGGGGGTAATGCCCACCTTCAGACTGTCGATCAGGCTCTGCACGTCAATCAGAAGTACGGTCGTGCATGATGTAGCGATATGCTTGCCGCTTTGCGCTTGGAGTTGACTCTTGAGGGCAGTCAGGATGTTGACGGCCGTTTGGATGTCGCCCGCGCTGATGGCGGCTTGAGCTGCGGAGAGCTTGCTCGTTAGCGCGTTACCAATTCCCGAGTTGTCGATGCAGCCCACCGTCAGAAGCTGTCCGATGACGTTGCCGATGCTCGAAGTGCTCGCAGTAACCGTGACGCTCGCTGTTGTTGAATGTGTGAGCGTGCCGAACGCACCTGTTACGGTTAGCATAAATGTTGAGGGCGTTATGGTTGGCAGGAGGTTGACGGTCAGTGTCGAAGAGCCGGGCGATGTGACCGAACCCGGACTTAAGGATGCGGATCCACCGGTGGGCGCTCCCGTCACGCTCAAACCCACGGCCGAACTGAATCCGAAGAGAGAGTTAACAGCCACGGAAGAAGAGGCCGAGCCGCCCACGCTAACCGTGATTGGAGAAATGACGCCCAGGGAGAAGTCTGTGACCGTTACGGTGAACGCGGTGGCCGCCTGGTTTCCGTGTGCATCTGTTGCTTTGCAGGTGACTGTCGTGATGCCGGTTGGAAAATTCGCGCCAGAGGCGGGCGAGCAGGTCACCGGGTCCGTGCCGTCCACCAAGTCAGTCGCGGTCGGATTGGTGTATGTAACCAGTGCGCCGGTCGTGCTGGTTGCGACGACAACGATATTGGGGTGAGCGGCGATGACGGGTGGCGTCGTGTCCTGCACCGTCACGATGAAGCTCCCGCTCGACGTGTTACCGGCTTTATCTGTTGCCGAGCAGGTGACCACAGTCACACCGAGAGGGAATGTGGAGCCGGACGCAGGCGAGCAGGTCACCGGCAGCGGGCCATCTACGTTGTCGGTAGCGCTCGCGCCGTAGCTCACCACGGCTCCACTTGGTCCCGTCGCTTCCTTAATGATGGAACTCGGCAGTTGCAAGGTCGGCGGCGTGGTGTCCACCACTGTGACGGTGAAGCTTCCCGTCGACGTGTTGCCGACACTATCCGTGGCCGAGCAGGTCACTGTGGTCGTTCCCAGAGGGAAGATAGACCCCGACGCCCGCGAGCAGGTCACCGGGTCCGTGCCGTCTACGTTGTCGGTAGCGCTCGCGCCGTAGCTCACCACGGCTCCACTTGGTCCCGTCGCTTCCTTAGTGATGGAACTCGGCAGTTGCAAGGTCGGCGGCGTGGTATCGGCTACTGTGACAGTGAAGCTTCCCGTGGACGTGTTGCCGACACTATCCGTGGCCGAGCAGGTCACTGTGGTCGTTCCCAGAGGGAAGATAGACCCCGACGCCCGCGAGCAGGTCACCGGGTCCGTGCCGTCCACGACGTCGGTGGCAGTCGCCGCGAAAGTCACTGCCGCCCCCGAGGGACCTGTGGCCTCCGCAGTGATGGACGTCGGTAAGCTCAAAGAGGGCGGTGTCGTGCTGGTCGTCTGCGACGTAACCAGGAAAAGATACGCGGCGATATTGCCGATCAACGGGCTGCTCTGACCACGTTCATTCCCTCCCGTCTGGATGGAAGACGCATCCTGCCCATCCGTCGCGTACGCGTAGAGTATGTGGATGCCGGGGGAAAGCGTCGGCAGCGTAGCCGTAAAGCTTCCAGGCGTGCCGGCCGGGCTCGCCAGAGTCCACGCGCCCTGCCAGGTGTCTAACTGGAAATAGACGGCATCCACTGGCGGCGCCGTGGGCGAAAAGGTGCTGCTGGCGGTGAAAGTAAACGCGGGCGTGGGAGTGGTTGTCTGATTCTTCGGCAAAGTGCTGATCGTAGTCGTGAGACGAATCGCCTGCACCTGCTGCTCGGTCAGGACTGTCACGTCGTTGCTGCCCCCGTTGGCCACGTAAACCTGGTTGGTCACCGGGTTCACGGCGACGGAAAGCGGGGACGTGCCCGCCCCCACAGTCGCGGTCGTGTTCGTGGCCCCGTCAATCACCGTCACGTTGGCGCTGCCGGTATTGGCCACGTAAATCTTGTTGGTCACCGGGTTCACGGCAATGGAATTCGGGCCCGAGCCCGCCGACACGTTCGCGGTCGCGTTCGTGGCCCCGTCAATCACCGTCACGTTGGCGCTGCCGTTATTGGCCACGTAAACCTTGTTGGTCACCGGGTTCACGGCAATGGAATTCGGGCCCGAGCCCGCCGACACGGTCGTGGTCGTGTTCGTGGCCCCGTCAATCACCATCACGTTGGCGCTGCCGTTGTTGGCTACGTAAATCTTGTTGGTCAGCGGGTTCACGGCAACGGAAGACGGGTTCGAGCCCGCCCCCACAGTCGTGGTCGTGTTCGGGTTCTTGTCCCCGTCAATCACCGTCACGTTGCCGTCCCCATTGGCCACGTAAGCGTTGTTGGTCACCGGGTTCACGGCAACGAAAGCCGGGTTCGTACCCGCCCTCACCGGCGTGGTCGTGTTCGTGGCCCCGTCAATCACCGTCACGCCGGCGAAATTGGCCACGTAAACCTTGTTGGTCACCGGGTTCACGGCAACGGAATTCGGGGTTGTGCCCGCGCCCGCCACCACGGTCGTGGTCTTGTTCGTCAACCCGTCAATCACCGTCACGTCGGCGCTGTTGGAATTGGCCACGTAAACCTTGTTGGTCACCGGGTTCACGGCAACGGAAACCGGTTCGGAGCCCGCCGTCACAGTTGCCGTGGGCATATCCGTCTTCCCATCAATCACCGTCACGCTGTTGCTGCCCGTATTGACGACGTAAACCTGGTTGGTCACCGGGTTCACGGCAACGGAAGCCGGGCTCGTGCCCGCCGGCACGGTCGTGGTCGTGTTCGTGGCCCCGTCAATCACCGTCACGTTGGGGCCGACGCTGCTGATATTGGCCACGTAAACCTTATTGGTCACTGCGTTCACGGCAACCGAGACCGGGTTCGTACCCGCCCTCACCGGCCTGGTCGTGTTCGTGGTCACGTCAAACACCGTCACGTTGGCGCTGAACTTATTGGCCACGTAAACCTTGTTGGTCACCGGGTTCACGGCAACGGAAACCGGGAGGGTGCCCGCCGGCACCGTGGTGGTCGTGTTCGTGGCCCCGTCAATCACCGTCATGTTGCCGTCGAACTTATTGGCGACGTAAACTTGGTTGGTCACCGGGTTTACGGCAACGGAAACCGGGCCCAAGCCCGCCGGCACGGTCGTCGTATTATTCGTGGCCCCGTCAATCACCGTCACGTCGGCGCTGCTGAAATTGGCCACGTAAACCTTGTTGGTCACCGGGTTCACGGCAACGGAAACCGGGCCCGAGCCCGCCGGCACGGTCGTCGTATTATTCGTGGCCCCGTCAATCACCGTCACGCTGCTGCTGCCCGCATTGAGGACGTAAACCTTGTTGGTCACCGGGTTCACGGCAGCGGAGACCGGGGCTGCGCCCGCGGCCGCGGCCACTGTTGTCGTGACAGTCTGCGCCTGCGCATAGCCACCAAGAAGGAATAGGAAGGCCAGGAGACTAGTTATGAGGAGTTTCGCCTTTCCGTTTATCGGATTCATGTCTGCCTCCCTTCAGGCGCAGGCCAAGATAGAAACTGCTACAGGGCGCGCCCATAGCCAAGGACTTCTGCGCTCCATGCCGTACTTGCTGTGACGATTTGAGCCGGAATTTCCGATTGCAACTTTATCTGTGAGAAGGACGATACGCCTGCCGCCCTCTCGTGTCAAGTTCAATGGACAGAGACGCCGAGGGATTCCTTATTGTGCCGGGTAACCCCTCGACTACGCTCGGGGCAGGTTGTGTGACCCGGAGCCCGGGGCCGCGCGGCGATGCCGTTTCGGCAGGGATTGGCGGCTTGTGATTTCGTTGCGTGATGGGGAGCGATGGCGGTCGACTCTGGGCTGGCGCAGTTCAAGACGGGAACACAGGCTGAAGCCTGTGCTACCAAGAGCGCGGACCACGCGGCTCCGCTCTTTTTCCGGCGGGGCCGGAATCTTTCCGATAAGGTCGGAACTCGCAAAAACCGGTCGTCCCGATGGAGTCGGGACTCACGAAGGACGTTCGTCGCCACGCGCTCACTTCACGAGGACGTTCAGTGCAAGCGGGATGACAGAAAACACTTCACTGGAGGGCGACGGGATCGCCGAGACGAATGGGGCCGGGTTGCAGGACGGAGCAATCGAGCGCGAAGGTGCCGGCGAATTGGGCGACGATGCGCTTCAGAATGCCGATGTCTTGCACTTGCGTGTCGGGATCGTAGGTGGTCATCACGCAGCGTTCGCGCAACTGGACGGCTTCGATGACCACGCGACCCAGGCGAATCGTGCGGCCCGGCCAGGTGCGCTCCGCGAGGCCAGGGACGCCACCGACAATGATGTTGGGCCGAAACCTGCGGCGATCCACACCGAGGCTGGCAATGGCGCCATCGGTGGCGACGAGAAGCGGCAGGACGTCGAATCGCTCAGGCCCCGGGAGTTCGATGAGCTGCGCGGAACCGCCGACGGCGGATTCCACGAGCGCGTGCGCTTCGGGACTATTCCAAGAATGGCCATTCACGGTGGGACGGCCATCGGCATCGAGCGAGCCTTGCAGCCCAAGAAGTTTCGGGTAGCGGCGAGCGGTGATGATGCGGTCGTGATGCAGGATGACGACTTCGCGGTCGTGCGGCAGACCCATGAGGGACACTTCGGACTCCGGGAGCATTTGTCCGGCAAGGCTCTTGATCGGGTAACGCCAGATTTCCGCAATATGCATGGCAGCGATTGGATGCGATGGCAAGGCGGCGATGTGCAGGAAGCATGCCGCCATTGCCCGCTGCCCTTTCCGACAGGAGTCGGGACTCGCGAAAAACGCTCGTCGCTATGCGCTGCCTTCGACTTCGCTCAGGCACAGCCACGAGTGCCTGCCAGCTGATCGCCGCTGGACGAACTCCGTCCACTTCTCTAAAATTACCGTCCCAGGAGGAACTTATGCCCGACAAGAAACCGACCCATGAGCAAGGACAGCTTCAACTCCAGCTTTATGACCTGCGCCGCGAGGCTAAGCTGCGCCAGGCGCGCGACTGGTTCACGCAGAACTTTTTTGCGGACAGTTTTGAGGAGAGCCAACGCATCGCCCCGTTCGGCTCGCAAGAGGGCACGTACTGGATGA
>WNGH01002589.1_pt1 | contig 30532 bp, 27 predicted proteins | sample 5400631 | NCBI WGS metagenome assembly WNGH01 (sample SAMN13153373, study PRJNA577476) | soil metagenome | isolation source: 115 cm soil or saprolite under Garry oak tree replicate 1 | place: USA:California | collected 2016-06-15
CATCATATCGTGCCGGTGTCGTCAGCATAGAGCCGATGGCCGGATGGCAGCTTATTTCGCGGCCGTCACCATGATCTCGACCAGCAAGCCGGGCCGCCAGAGTTGCGGCGACTGCACGCACATACGCACCGGAGGATTTTTGGCGTCGACCCACGCATTCCAGACCGAATTGTGATCGGCGAAATGCGCCATGTCGGTCAGCCACACCTGCGCGCTCAGGAGCTTCGACTTGTTCGTGCCCGCTTTGTCCAGCAGCCGGTCGATCCGGTCGAGCGTCTGCCTGGTCTGGTCCTTGACGTCGCCGAGCTGCGCGGGATCGGCGGTGATACCGCAGAGATAGACGACGTTGTCATGAATGGAGGCGAGACTGATGATCGGGATGTCCCCGGTCGGCTGCAAAATTCCGATTCTCTGGATATCCATGGTCGGCGCTCCCATGCCGTTTTGTTCGGCAGCAGTCGCCGCGGCAACGCGGCGAGGCAGCAAGGCGCTGGTGGCAACGGCCGCGCCCGCGGAAATATTGCCAATGTCCCGCCGGGTGATGTCAGGCATATCAATAACTCCCGCCACCTATCAGTTCACTGCCAAAATCCGCTGGCATGGTCCATTTGTCCAATGCATAGTTTGGAATACCAGCATCAGCTACTTGGATGTCATCATGGACATGGACCAGATCCGGACGTTCGTGGCTGTAGCCCGCGGGCGCAGCTTCAGCGGTGCGGCGGCGACGTTGCACCGCTCGCAACCCGCCATCAGCCGACGCATCGAACTGCTGGAGCGCGAATTCGACATCGCGTTGTTCGAACGCCTTCGTGGCGGCAGTATCCTCACCGATGCCGGCGCGGCTTTTCTTCCCTATGCGGAGATCGTGCTTGCCGCGGCGGCGGATGGCGCGGAAGCGCTGCGCGCCGGGCGTCAGGGCGAAACCGGCAGAATTCCGCTGGCATTGGTCGGGACCCTCGCCAACGCTGCGTTGACAAACGCGCTGCGGCAGTTCGGCAAACAATACCCCAAAGTGCGTCTGGAACTGCGGACCGCGACCAGTCAGGAGGTCAGCGACCTGGTGCAGCGGGGCGAGGCCACGTTGGGCCTGCGCTATTCGGGCGGTCGCCATTCCGGCGTCGTCTCGCAAATCATTGCAGAAGAGAAACTGGTGGTCGTCGCCCGCCCGGATCATCCGCTGGCCGATGGTCGAAGATACCAGCCCGGCAAAATTGCCGGCGAACGCTGGGTGGCATTTCCCGCACGCAACAGGCGGGAGAGTTTCGTCCAGTTTCTCCAGCGCAAATTCCTTGCGGCGGGTCTGGAAGATGCGGAAATCATTCCGATCGACAGCTTGACCGCCCAGAAGCGGTTGGTCGAGGCCGGTTTTGGAATCGCACTGCTGGCGGAGAGCGGGATTCAGGACGAACTCAAGCAAGGCACGTTGAAGGTGCTGAATGTTCCGGCGTTGCGCGCCGCCATACCGATCGCACTCGTCTATCGGGGTAACGGCTATCTGAGCGCTGCCGCGCGCAGCCTGCTGTCGATCATCGAAACGTCCTGGCGCCACAAGCCATCTGCCGGCGGCCGTACCTCAGCAACCCGCCGGCCTAGCGCCATGGCTCGACGATGATCCTGGTGTGACGCTCCGGATTGGCGAGATCCGCGAACGCGGTGGCAACGCCATCAACGCCGACGGTCGCGGTGGAGCCGCGGATGCCGCAGGCCAGCGTCTTCACCAGCACCTGCCCCGCGCCCGGCTTCGGCTCGGGCAGCGTATCGCGTCGCGTTCTCAGGACTCTGGCACCGGGACATCGAACGTATTCAAGGTCACCGACACCAGACAATACAGTCCGACCAGATAGGACAGTTCCGCCGCCCCATGCGCGCCAAACTGCTCGACCGCCGCGCGGTAGGTCAGTTCCGGCAGAACGCCGCCGCCGACCAGCGCGGAGGCAAAATCGTAGGCGACCGCCTCCTGCCGTGACAGGTCCGTCGGACGCTGGCCGGCAACGATGGTCGCCAGCTTCTCGTCGGACAGTCCCCGATGCTCCGCGACGATGACGTGGGCATAGAGCTCATAGGCCGAGCGGAAATGCGCGCCCGTCACCAGAATGGCGACCTCGCGCACCGCCGGCGGCAGCGACGGCTTCGTCACCATCGCCTTTGTCAGGTCCCAGACCGGCTTGCCGAATTGCGGTTGGTGAATCCACGGATTCCACGGACCGAGCAGCGCACCGTCGTCCCGGACATTGATGAAGCCCTGAAAATTTTTGGCGATCCCCTCCCGCATATCGTCATAAAGCGGCTTCTGTTCGGCATTCAGGTTCGCGGGCGGAATGATTGGCAGGCGCATGTCACGATCTCCAATGGCGGTCCCGGCTTGAGGGAGATGAGCGTCGTTCGACGATATGACAATGGCAACCCAACCGAGCGCCGTGGGTTTTTCGCGTCACGTCAACGTGAGATGATGTCGCCGAAGGGATCGGCCTGGAGCCGTCGTTGCTGCGATCAGGCGTTGGGAGACAGTTCGGACGGCAGCGCCAACAGCTGCGACCGCCGCACCCGCTCGCGGTGCGCGGTATAGAGACCGCTGCCCACGATGAACACCGCGCCGGTCACGGTCCAGACGTCAGGCACTTCACCGAAGATCACGAAACCGAGGATGCTGACCCACAGCAATTGGGTGTACGAAAACGGTGCGAGCACGGAGGCGTCGGCGTAACGAAAGGCGAGCACGACGATCCACTGCCCGGCGGTCGAGGCAAGGCCGATGAAGACGCCGAGCAGAATATCGTGCCAGCTCGGCGCGACCCAAACGAACGGGACAAGCGACGACAAGATGCAAACGCCCACGATCGACGAATAGGTCATGGTGGTGATGGCGTGATCCCTTCCGCTCATCATGCGCGTCATGATCAATGTGCAGGCCCAGGCCAGCGCCGAGACGATCGGGAAAAACGCGGCGGGATGAAATGCGCCGGTGCCCGGCCGCAGGATGATCAGCACGCCGATCAACCCGACCGCGGTGGCAAGCCAGCGCCGCACGCCGACGGTCTCGCCGAGAAAAACAATCGACAGCGCCGTGACAAACAGCGGCGCGACGAAACCGGTCGCGGAGGCCTCTGCGATAGGAAGAAACCGCAAGCCGGAGATGAAAAACAGCGAAGACCCCAGCAGCGCGACGCCGCGCATCACCTGCAATCCGGACCGCTGCGAGCGCAAGGCATACAGCGGCGAACCCGGCACCATCGCCGGCGACATGATCAATGCGAAGACCAGGAATCGAATCCACGCAATCTCGATCGACGGCAGCGTCGTCGACAGATACTTCGCGGTGACATCGGAGGCGCCGAGAAATACCGTCGAAGCGAGGATCAGCGCGATGCCCCGGAACGGCCGGTCGGCCCGCGCCGGTGCGGTGCGTGTGGCGGGCTTCTTTTCGGGCAACGGCAGTGGTGCGCTGTCCAGCCTGGCGGCTGCGGCGGGTGGCGGAGTCACAATTGAAAGCTCGTGATTGAAAGCTCGTGGGCGATGATCGAATCGGGCGAGTATCCAAAAAACGACAATTGGGTGTCGTTCACAAGGTCTGAAAACAGGCAGCCGATATGCATGATCGGGTGCGGCGGCCTGCCACGCAGCCGCTGAAACACTTCGTTAAGTTCCGTGTCCGCTACAGCATCGGCAAGCTGCGCGGCTTTGGGCCGCGCGGAAACGCCTTGTCCAGCGCGGCGAGCTCGTTTTCGCTGAGCGACAGATTTGCCGCTGCCGCGTTGTCGGCGGCGTGCTCCTCGCTCGCGGCTTTTGGGATCGCGAACACGCAAGCCTGGCGCGTCAGAAAACTCAGGGCGACCTGGCGCGGCGATGCGCCGTGCACGTCGGCGATGGCCTGCAACAACTGCCCCGCCTTGCTGCGCGGTGACGGAAAATCATTGTGACCGAACGGCGAATAGGCGACCACGGCAACGCCGTGCTGCTCGCACCACGGAATCACCGCGTGCTCGATCGCGCGCTCCTGCAGATGGTAGAGTACCTGGTTACAGGCGATCTTGCCCTTGCCGGCGACTGCCAAGAGTTCATTGAGATCGTCGGTATCGAAATTGCTGACGCCCCAGCCGCGGATTTTTCCGGCGCGGGTCAATTCCTCGAACGCGGCGACGGTTTCATCAAGCGGATACGAGCCGCGCCAATGCAGCAGATAACAATCGAGCCGGTCGGTGTTCAGCCGCGCCAACGAACGCTCGCACGCCGTGATGGTGCCGCGCCGCGAGGCGTTGCTTGGCAGAACCTTCGAGACCAGAAAAATGTCGTCGCGCCGTCCGGCGATCGCCTCGGCGATCACCAGCTCCGCATCGCCATACATCTCGGCGGTGTCGACGTGGGTCATGCCGAGATCGACGCCGCGGCGCAGCGCGGCGATGGCGTCCTTGCGATCGCCACGGTCGATATACCAGGTGCCCTGCCCGATCACGGACACCTCGCACTTGCTGCTGCCGAACAGCCGAGATTTCATGGTCATGGTTTGCCGTCGATTGCGACACCTGTACAGCTTGCCACGCCGCGGGACTCGATCAACCCTGGCTGACGTTTACCAGCGCATGGCGGCGATGCATTGCGGCCGGGTTCTCGGCCTGCAGACGGCGCAGCCAGTCGCGGAAGCTGACGATCTCAGGACAGTCTGCCGTGCCCGCAGGCGCAATCAGCCAGTCCCCGAGTCCGGATCCCTCGTTCACGCGGTCGCAACGATAGCCCGGGTGGTGGCCGAGACCGCGGCTGATGAGCAAGTCGACCTTGCCCTCGACAAGCTCGTGCAGGCCCGCCGGTTGCAGCACCCGCAAGCCCACTCCAGCATGCGTCGCACGGAATTCCGCAAGCGCCAGGCGGCGCAAGTCGAAGCTGGCGTGCAGACCCAACTGCAGCAGCACCCCATCACCCGCAGGCTTCAATTGTGCGGTCGCATTGGCGATGCGACGAAAGCCGCGGGATATCTCGGGCAGGTAGACCTGGCCGGCCGCCGTCAGAATGAGCTGCTTATGCAGCCGCTCGAACAGGCGCACGCCCAGGCGCACCTCGAGCGCTTTCACCTGCTGCCCGACGGCGGCAGGCGTCACATGCAGCTCATGTGCGGCCAGTTTGAAACTCAGATGCCGCGCCGCGGCTTCGAACGCGCGGAGCGCATTAAGGGGTGGGAGGATGTAGGTCATCGCCGTCCAGTTTGTCATGGATATGCCGTGGCCCAGCAATAGATTTTCTTGAGCAAGGCGTCAGTAACAATGCTTTGCCCGGCGGTTAGGCCACGGACTAGGGTCCGGCTCGTACCATCCGGAGATCCCATGCCCCGTCGTATCGATCACCTCGTCATTTGCGTCCACGATCTTGCCCGGGCCGAGCAAAACCTGCGAGCCCTCGGCTTTACCCTCACGCCGGCCGGCGTCCATCCGTTCGGAACCAGCAACCACCTGGCCATGTTCGGGAACAACTTCCTGGAGCTGCTGGCCGTCACCGACGCAGCCGCCATACCGGCCGCCGCACCGGGCCGTTTCAGCTTCGCTGCCCACAACCAGAATTTTCTGGCTGCCGCGGAAGGGATGTCGATGCTGGCCTGGCACAGCGCCGACGCGCATGCCGACGCCGCCCGCTTCGCGGCAAATGGCATGGGCGCTTATGCGCCGTTTGATTTCGGCCGTGACGCGGTGCTCCCGGCCGGCGGAACGGCGCGGGTTGAGTTTTCGCTCGCCTTCGCCACCGACCCCGCCATGCCCGGAATCGCTTTCTTCACCTGCCAACAGCGTCATCCGCCGGAACTGTTCTGGAAACCAGACTACCAACGCCACCCCAACGGCGCCTTGCGTGTGGTTGAGGTCGTGATGTCGGCACCGGAGCCGGCGGAGCACCGCGCCTTCCTTGAGTGCATGACGGAAACCACAGCCGAGCTTGCGCCCGGGCGACTGACGGTTGGCGGGACAGGCGATCGGATCACCGTGCTCAGCCCGATCGAGACCGCGCGCCGGCTGCCGGGATTGACTGTCGACGGTTCGCCGCGCTTTTGCGCGGCGCGGTTGGCCGTCGCCGATTTGGATGCGACAAAGCGAGCATTGAAGAACAATGGTGTCGACTTCCAGGTCACCGATGGCGTGCTGCTGATCCCGCCGGCAGCGTCGCATGGCCTGGCCCTGGAGTTCGTCGAACAAGGGACATTCTGAGGTGGCCCAGATCACTCGCCATAATCCCGCGGCCGTCCACGCGCCGTCCAGCGGCTACAGCATGGGACTGGAACTTGGCCAACATCGCCGGCTGCTGTTCATCAGCGGCCAGGTGCCGGAACGATCGGACGGCAGTGTGCCCGAGGGTTTCGAGGCCCAATGCGAGCAAGCCTGGCGCAATGTCATCGAAGTGCTCACCTCCGCCGGCCTCGGCGTCGAGCATCTGGTCAAGATCAATACGTTTCTGACCGACCGCGACCAGGTCGTGGCCAACCGCGCTATTCGCCGGAAGATGCTCGGGGATCACGAACCTGCATCCACGGTCATGGTTGCCGTAACCGTCGATGGCAAATGGCTGCTGGAGATCGAGGCGATCGCCGCGGAATGACGCGGCCTGATCCGCCGCTCACGCGCCTCGCGATGGCGAGTTCAACTCGCTGATATCCGCGACCAGCACGGTGCCGGTCACCGACTCCGTCACGTAGAGACGGTCGCGGTTCTTGCCGCCGATGGCGACATTGGTGCAGCTTGGTCCCGCGCAGGACTTGATGCGCGCGATCAATTCGCCATTGGGCGCGAACACGAACACATGTCCGAGCGAGGCATGCGCCACAAACAGGCGGCCCGCCTGGTCCATTGTCAGGCCATCGGGACCGCTCGGACCGAAGGTCGAACAGAAGCGGCCGACTTTCGAGACACTGCCGTCTTTCATAAAGGGAGCGCGCCAGACCGCGTTGTCGCGAGTCATCGCGACAAACAGCACGGTCTCGGTGGGATCGAGCACCAGTCCATTGGGGCTGACGCCGGTATCGATCAGGCAGTCGAGCCGTCCGCCGGACGAAAGCCGATAGACCCGCCCGGTGGGATCGTGAAGGCCGGTCTGCCCCTGGTCGGTAAAATAGATGTCGCCGTTCGATGCGATATGCAGATCGTTGCATCCGCGAAACGATTCGGAATTGCGCGCCGTCAGCACCGGCTGCATCCGCCCTTTCGGCACGTCGAGCTCCATGATGCCGTGCATGTAGTCGGCGACGAGGATACGTCCGTCCGAGCCAATCTTGAGACCGTTGGGCCAGCCGTCATATTCTGCCGCCAGCGACCATTTGCCGTCAGGTGCAATCCGGAAGATGCGCCCGAACGGGATATCCACGATGTAGAGATTGCCGTCGGCGTCGAATGACGGGCCCTCAATAAAACAGTCGGTCGGCTGACCCGGCCGGTTGGCGTCGGCCCAGTCCGTCCGCACGCCCTTGCGCCTGTAATCATCGGGCATCGACGAAAATACCTCTGTGCCGATCAGGCGCGGCGGCGCGTCCAGATACATCATTGCGTGGTTTCACCTGTGAAAGACGACGGGCACCATAAATCAGCATGTCCGCGCCGTCGACGTCTTCAGGTGCGCCGGGCGCGGTTGCGTGCTGAAGGCGTGGCTCAAGATGTCCAGTTCAGGTTTTCGGTACACACCGCCAGCAGTGCACCAAGACGCCAAATGCCCCAGGATTGACCCTCCTGAATGCCTCCCCTAGACTGCGCGTGCGGTTAAGACATTCCTTCACCCGGACTTGTAATGGCCAATTCTTCGGATGGCGCGCGCTGGCGTCGGTCTTTCTCCGATATGGTCAGCTTGGGGGGCGCCGCTATCGCACCGCTGCGGCGTGGGCTGGCTGTTTTGCTTTCGGCGCTGAGCGATAGTGCGCAAGCCGCCTTCGCCCGCCATTTCGATGGCGGCTACGATCCCAGCACGCTCGACGGGCCCGCTTCGCGCGGCGACGGCGGAATCGCGGTGCGCAATCTTTCCGTGGGCTATGGCGAACATCTTGCGCTGGAGGGCGTGACCGGAGATTTTGCGCCAGCGAGCATGACCGCAATCGTCGGCCCAAACGGAGCCGGGAAAAGCACGCTCTTGAAAGTGCTAGCCGGGATCGTTCAGCCAATGGCCGGCCAGGTCACCTGCGCCGCGCTTGCGCGCCATCGCCTGGCCTATCTGCCACAGCAGGCCGAACTCGACCGCGGCTTTCCGATCACGCTCGGCGAACTCGTCGCACTCGGCGACTGGCGAAATTTCGGGTCAGTCCGCGAACCGCCGCCACGCCTCGCCGCGAGCGTCCGTGAGGCGGTCGCGACCGTTGGCCTTGAAGCCTTCATCAATCGGCAAATAGCCGAACTCTCCGTCGGTCAATTCCAGCGGGCTCTATTTGCTCGGCTGCTCTTGCAGGATGCGGACGTCATTTTGCTGGATGAGCCCTTCGCCGCCGTAGATGAGAGCACGACCGACGAACTGCTGAGTTTGCTGCAACGTTGGCGGCAGAAGGGGCAAACTATCGTCGCGGTGCTGCATGACCTGGACCGAGTGCGTCTACATTTCCCCTCAACGCTGCTGTTGGCGCGCTCGCCCATCGCATGGGGTGACACCTCGCTCTCGCTTTCGGCCGACAATCTTGCGCGCGCCCACATCACGCCAGGTCTGCCGGAGGGCGGCCGCTTTGGACGAGCCGCGTGAGTGGACAGCTTTTTGGCTTGCTGGTCGGACCGTTCGAGGCATTTGGCTTTATGCGAATCGCGCTGGTCGCGAGCTTCGCTCTGGCTTTGGCAAACGGCCCCATCGGCACGCTGCTGCTCATGCGCCGCGAGAGCCTGAGCGGTAATGTACTGTCGCATGCGGTGATGCCGGGCGCGGCACTGGGCTTTCTATACGCCGGCTATTCCCTGGCCGCCCTGAGTTTCGGTGGTCTGCTGACCGGCCTTTTCGTCGCCGGCCTGGCCGCGCTCAAGACACGGTCGGGGCCTCGGCACCAGGACGTCAGCTTGATTGCCTTCTATCTCGTATCTCTGTCGTTCGGGATTCTGATCGTCGCCGCGCGGGGAAGCCAGGCGGATCTGATGCATGTTCTTTTCGGCACGGTGTTGGCTATCGACGTGAACGCGCTGCTGCTTATTGCCTCCACCACCAGCATAACCCTGCTGGTGGTCGCAGCCCTTTATCGCCCTTTGGCCGTCGAATCCTTCGACCCGGCGTTCCTGCGCGCGGTCGGCGGCGGCGGAGGCGTATTCCGCGCGATTTTCATCACACTCGTGGTTCTTGATCTGGTGGCAAGTTTCCAGGCTTTTGGCACCTTGCTCGCGATAGGGCCGATGCTGCTACCTGCAGCGGCGGCGCGGTGCTGGACGCAGAAAGTATGGCCGATGATCGCCCTTGCGACGGCGATCGGAATGGCCGCCGCCCTTGCAGGGCTTCTCATCTCCTATTACGCCAACCTGCCCTCAGGGCCGGCTATTGTGATAGGCGCGGGGCTGATCTACGGCATTTCCCTGCTGGCGGCCGGCCGCACGCGGTTCGAACCCAGGATTTCGGGGGAACAACGATGAAACACGACGCCGCAATGAGCGCACCGTTCCGGTTTGTCCTTGCCTGTGTTGGGATCCTGCTCGGTATTGGCCCGGCGGCTGCCGCTGACAAGATCAAGGTCGTGGCGACGTTCAGCGTCATCGGCGACATGGTCGCGAATGTCGCCGGCGATCGGGTCGATCTTGTTACCTTGGTCGGACCCGCCGGCGACACCGAGCTGTTCAAGCCATCCTTGGCCGACGGCAAGAGCGTCGCCGAAGCCAGGATCGTCTTCATGAATGATCTCAACGACGAGTTCGAGCCCTGGCTCGAGCCTCTGCTCAAACGCGTCAAGTTCGGCGGCACCAAGATTGTAGTCAGCAGGGGCGCGAAAACGTACAGCTCCAGCGAGGAGCGCGCCCCGCGAAGCAAGGCGGCCGAAGAAGAGATTGACCAGCATGCGTGGCTCGACCCCAAGAACGGAGTCGTCTACGTCAGGAACATCGCCGCTGCCTTGGCCAAAAGCGATCCGGCTAACGCCCCGGACTATCGGGCACGGGCGGCCGCGTACATCAAGGAATTAGGGGATCTCGACGCCTGGGCGAAGACCGAGATGGCTGCCGTACCGCCGGCCAAGCGGCGCATCCTCTCCTCGCACGATTCACTGCAATATCTTGCCAGGGCCTACGGTATTACGATGCTGGCGATCAATGGCTGGACCAACAACAACGAGCCGTCCGCGGCTGAGCTGGCAAGTCTTGCGCAAAGGATCCGGCAGGAGGGCATACACGCGCTGTTCCTCGACAGCATCACTGATCCGCGTGCCATGCAGCAGGTCGCCAAGGAGACCGGCGCGGCCATCGGCGGTACGCTTTATGGCGACGCGCTGTCGAAGCCCGGCGGAGAGGCCGACACTTACGTCAAAATGATTCGTCACGACGTGACGACCCTTATCGCCGGCATGATGAAAAATTGACAAAATGGACGCCCCTGGCATGCCGCCGCTCGGCGGACCACTCCTGGCGGGCGCGCGTGCTCGCCTTGCGATAGCAGCTGCGGCGATATTGCTGCTGTGGATCGCCGTGTTATGGGCAAGTCTGTCGGAGCCAACGCGCAAGGCGGCTGTGCAGAATGCGGCTCCGGAAGTGCATGCCCTGCGCCTCGTCGTCGCCTCCGGACAGGCCGCGCCGGGTGGCGGTAGTTTCAACCGATTCGACGTCAGCTCGCAGCCGATCGTTGCGCCGGTCAACAGCCGAGGCCACGTCGCCTTTTACGCCAGCGTGGCGCGCGCCAAGGCAACCGAGGGTATTTTTCTCGCCACCGCCTCACGGATCACGAAAGCGGCAGCGGTCGGCGATGCGGTCCCCGGGGGCGGCGTGCTGTCTGAATTTGCGCGGCATCCGCTTCCGGCGCTGAACGATGTGGGCAAGATCGCATTTGGTGCGAGCGTTGCCGGAGCGCGCGCCACCGAAGGAATTTTTCTCGCAGCCGACGACCGCCTCAAAGCCATCGCGCTGAGCGGGGCTGACGCGCCCGGTGTGCAAAACGGCACCTTCGTCGAATTCGATGCGCCGGTACTGAACAATCGGGATGAAATCGCTTTTGTCGGAACGGTCAGGCGAGGTCGGGAAACGCTGCAGGTGCTCTATCTTTACAGCGGCGGCGTGTTGCGCAAGCTGGTGGCGGGTGGCGATCCAGCGCCACGCGGTGGCAGCTTTGACCGCTTCGGCCTTCCCGCAATCAACAATAAGGGCGTGGTCGCCTTCCCCGCGGTCCTCGAGCGAGGAGCGGTACTGGGCGGAATCTTCCTGGCAGGCACCCGTGACTTGCACCTTCTGGTCGGAGCCGGCGAGATCGGACCGGGAGGCGCGATGCTGGTGCGGTTTTCGGAGCGGGCCGCAATCGATGATGAGGATAATGTCGCCTTCGTCGCGCATCTCGGCTCGGGCGCCTCTTCCGAAGCCGTGCTTGTCGCGAATGCCAGCGGTTTGACGCAGTTGGCGATCGTGGGTGAGAGCGCGCCGGGCGGCGGGCGCTTCTCTGCATTCGGGCCGTGGCCCAATTTCGGCCCCAGCGCCTCGGTCGCCTTCGTGGCGGCAATCGATGATGGGCCGGGGACCCTCGGGATTTATGTCGGAACCCGCGGAGCCCTTCGTCGCGTCACCATGGTTGGCGACCGGCTGGCCGATGGCGGCGCCGTTCCCGCCTTCGCGCTCAATTCCGTGACCTCGGTCGGTTCGCGCGGTGGCCTGACCTTCTCCACCATGGCCAATCCGGAAAGCGGCCAGAACGGCATCTATTACTACGGGCCGCCGGGCAGCTGAGCCTGGCTGGCGCCAGCGCTTAGTTCATGTCAAACGGCGGATACTCGCGAAACACGTTCTTTGCCGAAATCAGCACGTGGTTGGTCAGCGTTCGCGCCGGCACCTGCTCCCCCCGCAACATCCGCATTGCGATCGGCAGGACCTCATAGCCGTAGCGGTCGAGATAATAGGCCACCGAGCCCAGAATGATGCTGCCGCGATTGGCAGGATCAATCTCCTTCTTCTCACTGGCGCCGCCATGTACGGCGCGGCTGGCGCCTTGACTGACAATGACGCAATCACTGGTACGCCCGGCGGTTTCAATCGCGGATTTGGCAGCGAGGGCGGAGGCGTCGTCGAGCGTGGCGATGAGCAGTTTGCGCCTGGTCTGAGTGCCGAGAAACTTGGCGAGGACGCCCTCGGCGCGAACCGGATGACCGGAACTGTCCAACAGGACCGGTGGAACATTGGGCAGTTCTTGCCGCAATCCCTCCGTCACTCCCTGAATGCGCGCGGCCACGGACGGGCTGGGGTCGGCGACGTCGCCGAGGATCGCGGCGACCGGCTTCTGATCCGACCAGTTCTCTTTGGCGAATTGTCCCAGGGTTTGGCCCGCGATCCTGCCTGCCGCGAGATGATCGGCCGTGTAAAGCGGCGCGCCCGGAATTGGATTGTTCAACGCGAGTACGGGAATGCCCGCTGCTTTGAGCTGGCGGCCGATTTCGGCATTGGCTTCGGCGTCGGAATTATATTCGATCAACAAGTCGACCTTGCGGGAAACGGCATCCGCCGCATTGGCAAGGGCCTTCCCGGCGTCGCCGCCATTGTCGTAATACATCATGTCCAGCGGCAAACTGCGCGACGCAAGCTCGAAGCTGCGGTGGATTTCGGCCCCGCTAAAGCCGAGGCCCTCGATGGAGATGCCTGGCTCCTCGTTCAAATTGGCGAAAGCCACCCGAAAGCGTCGCACTTCCTCGTCGGCCGCGCGCGCGGACGAGGCGACGGCGAGGATCGCCAGCAGGAAATGCCGGCGCTTCATTTGGAGCGCCGGCATAACGTTGCGTTCGGCAAGATCCGCTGCAGATACACTACCTGATAGCTTCGATATTGACGAAGGTGCCGGTGGTGCCCACCGCCCTCGGGACGGTCATCGAGAGGAAGAAGGTCGCGCGTTTGCTGCTCGCCGCGTCGGCGACGATCAGATCGGTGCGAACGTTCTCGATGATGTGGATGCCGTTGTCCGTCAGCAACAGCGCGTGGACCGGGAAGGCTTCCGTGGCATCCTCGCTGGGGATCACCTCGACCGCCCAGGTGTCAGTCCCGACCAGCACCACCTTTTGATCGGCGAGCCATTGCGCTGCGGCTTTACCGATACCGGGCTCCGATGCGTTATAAGCGGTGTTCTGCGCCGGGAACTGGTTAAACAGGTCACCCCATCCAGTATGCACGAACACCGCATCGCCTTCGCGCAGGGTGACATTGTACATTTTCAGGCCAGCCTGGATGTCAGCTGTCGAAATCACCGTGCCACCGTCGAGACACGGCGTCCGGCAGGCGGCATTGGTCTTCAGCTTGCCGGCTTCCTGGAACACCTTGACCATGTCAAGGACCACGCCGCGCGTCGCGAAAGTCTTGAGGTTTTCAAGCCCCAGCTTCTTGATGCCGTTCTGAGTGACGAACTTTCCCATCGGCGTCTGATTGTAATAGCAATCCTGGATGCCGATGTGACCCATGCCGTCGATATGCGTACCGACATGGCTTTGGCTGAGATAGGTATCTTCCATATAAGTCAGTTTGTTCTTGCCGAATTCGGCGCCGGGAACGAGCGCGACGGTGGTCAGGATCGTCTTGGTGAACCGGGTGCCGAACAGGGGCACGCCGTCGACCAGATTGTAGGCCAGGGGAATGACGGTGCCGGTCTGGATTTCCGCGGCGGCGGCCTTGGTCACGGCGGGGGTGATCCGGTTGGTCGCCCCAGTTTGATCGTCGGGACCGAAAGGAGATGCTTTCACCAAAGTCTTGCAATCGCTCTGCGCGAGCGCGACGTTCAAACCACCGAACAGCGCCAACGCCGATAACAGGACACTTGCAAGGATCGAAGCGTGTTTCATGATCGCCTCCCTGGATCTTGTGGTGCAGTTGAATCTGCACATTCACGACCAACAATCATGGCAGGCCTCGCAAGCCGTTTCAATCGGCGTCTTGGGGTCTTCTCGAATTTTGGTGGTATTTGAGCGGATCTGCGGCAGCTTGCATCCGGCGCGGCCAAAGAGCGAAAAACGTTCACGTTGGCCGAGCGCACAACCAGCGGCACCAGCCTGCAGCAGCACGTCAACCGCATTGCACAAAACCTTCCAGGCGTTAGTATTCCGTCAAAAGAAGCCGACCTCCAGGGAGAAGACCAATGAAGGATACCCTTGTTTCTCGCCGTGCCGTTCTGGCCGGCACCGCAGCGGCAGGAGCGCTCGGTCTCACCGGATTTCCCGCGCGCGCCGAGCCGCAGTGGAAGAAATATGCCGGCACCACGCTGGAAGTGATCCTCGCCAAAGGTCCGCGCGGCGATAATCTGCAAAAAAACATCAAAGAGTTTACGGACCTGACAGGTATCCAGGTCGAGTCGGAACAGATCCCCGAGCAGCAGCAGCGGCAGAAGGCCGTGATCGAATTTACGTCGGGCAAGCCGAGCTTCGATGTCGTCCATCTCAGCTATCACGTGCAGAAGCGCCAGTTCGAAAAGGCCGGCTGGCTCGCCGACCTGTCGGGCTATCTGAAGGACCCGAATCTCACCGCGCCCGATCTCGTCGAGAGCGACTTTTCGGCCGCCGGTCTTCAATACGCCAAGAACGACAAGGGACAGATGCTCTCTCTGCCGTGGTCGGTCGACTACTTCATTCTCTATTACAACAAGGAGTTGTTCCAGAAGAAGGGCGTCGCGGTGCCGAAAACCTTCGATGAGATGGTCGCCGCCGCCGAAACGCTCACCGATCCAAAGGAAGGCACCTTCGGCTTCGTCGGGCGCGGGTTGCGCAACGCCAATATGACGCTGTGGACGAACTTCTTTTTGAACTACGGCGGCGAATTCCTCGACGCCAAAGGCAATATCCTCACCGACGGCCCCGAGGCGATCGAGGCCACCAAGATGTATCAGCGCCTGCTGACCAAGGTCGCGCCTCCCGGCGTCTCCGGCTTCAACTGGATGGAGTCGATGGCTTCCTTCACGCAGGGCCGGGCCGCGATGTGGATCGACGGCGTGGGCTGGGCGCCTCCGCTGGAAGACCCGGCGGCCTCGCGCATCGTTGGCAAGGTCGGCTACACGATGGTGCCGGCCGGACCTAAAGGCCGGTACTCGGCGACCTACGGTGACGGCCTTGGCATCGCGCAGGCGAGCAAGAACAAGGAAGCCGCCTATCTGCTCTGCCAATGGGCTGTGTCGAAGGCGCAGGGCTCGCGCTTGCTGCAGGCCGGCGGCGGCGTGCCGTTCCGCAACTCAATCCTCAACGACGCGGAAGTGCGCAAGGGCGTGAAGCTGCCGCAGGAATGGCTGCAGTCGGTGATCGATTCCGCCAAGATCAGCAAGCTTGGCTTGCCGGTCATCATTCCGGTCGCCGAATTCCGCGATCTCGTCGGCGCTGGCGTGACCGCGACGCTGTCGGGCGCAGACCCGGCGACTGAACTGAAAAAGGCCCACGAACAATTCCGCCCCATCCTGGAGCGCAGCGAGAAGTCGTGAGCGGCGTAAGCGCGACCGAATCGGCACCGGCGCAACCGGACACCGCCACGCGCGAAATGCCCGGGTGGCAACCGCCGTCCTATTGGCCGTTCGTCGCGCCGGCGCTGATCGTGGTTCTCGCTGTCATCATCTTCCCGTGGGCCTATACGGTCTGGATGAGTCTGCACGAATGGAAGGTCGGCGCGCCGCCGACCTTCGTCGGCCTCGCGAATTACATCAGGCTGCCAAGCGATGCCCGCTTCGTCGAGTCGGTGTGGCACACACTTGTCTATACCGCACTGTCGGTAGCGCTGCCGCTGCTGCTCGGCACGCTCGCGGCCGTGGTGTTTCACGCCAAATTTCCGATGCGCGGCTTCCTGCGCGGCCTCTTTATTCTGCCGATGATGGCGACCCCGGTCGCCATCGCGCTGGTGTGGACCATGATGTTCCACCCGCAACTGGGTATCCTCAACTACCTGCTGTCGCTGGTCGGCCTGCCGCCACAGCTCTGGGTGTTTCATCCCGCGACGGTTATTCCTTCGCTGGTGCTGGTGGAGACGTGGCAATGGACACCGCTGGTGATGCTGATCGTGCTCGGAGGCCTGGCGGCAATCCCGAGCGAGCCTTATGAGAGCGCGCTGATCGACGGCGCCACCCGCTGGCAGACCTTCCGTTACATCTCGCTGCCGCTGATCATGCCATTTCTTTTCATTGCGTCCATGATCCGCATGATCGACGCGGTGAAGAGTTTTGATATCATCTTCGCCATCACCCAGGGCGGTCCCGGCTCAGCCTCGGAAACGATCAATCTTTATCTCTACAGCGTCGCCTTCGTCTATTACGATGTCGGCTACGCCTCGGCGATCGTGGTGGTGTTCTTCGCGCTGATCGTCGCGCTGGCCGGTGCGCTGCTGCGGCTGCGGCGAACCACACACTGGAACGACGGCGGAGGCGTGGCATGAGCCCGCTGCGGCAATGGCTCGGCCGGATCGGGCTCGCCTTCGCGATCGTCGTCATCGTGTCGCCGGCCGTGCTGTTCTTCCTCTGGATGCTGTCGCTATCCGTCAAATATGAGATCGACAACGCGTCGTATCCGCCGATTTTCATCCCGGAACGTTTCAATTGGGGCAACTATGCCGCCGTCATCGACTCCAAACGGTTCTCGACTTATTTCATGAACAGCCTGATCGTGACCGGTGCTGCAACCGCGTTCGCGCTGCTGGTCGGTGTGCCCGCGGGCTATGGCCTCGCCCGCATGCGCGCGCACAAGGCGGCGATCGTAATTCTGATCGCGCGCATCACGCCCGGCCTCTCCTATCTCATTCCGCTGTTTCTGCTGTTCCAGTGGCTCGGCTTGCTCGGCACGCTGTGGCCGCAGATCATCATCCACCTCGTGGTGACGGTACCGATCGTGATCTGGATCATGATCGGCTATTTCGAGACGACTCCGATGGAGCTTGAAGAGTCGGCGCTGATCGACGGCGCCACCCGCTGGCAGGTCTTCCGTTACGTCGCGCTGCCGATCGCGCGGCCGGGCATCGCCGTCGCGTTCATCCTGGCGGTGATCTTCTCCTGGAATAATTTCGTGTTCGGCATCGTGCTGGCCGGACGCGAGGGTAGAGCCCTCGGCCGTGAACTCATAAATCCGCCCGTCGCGTACTGACTGCCCGAGTCCGCTTATTCCCCGATAGCCGGCGAATCGTTGCATCGCTGCGACGGTCTTCTCCCAACGTCGAGCCACCTTGGTGATCAATTTTGTACAGTTCTTTTTTGTCGGATGAATCCTGGTTCCCGAAAGTTCCACCTGATCTTATTGGCAAGATGGTGTTATGATGTCCTCTTCGGGAAGCCCCTCCATGTCAGGGCAGAATGCGAGGCTAACCCGCGCCTCGAAAGAGAAGACCGTCCAGTGATCCGCGCAACGTACAAATCTTCATTAAATGGAGATTTCAATGGCATTTGTAACAAGGCTTGCGGCCCTCTTGATCGCTTCGATGGCGCTCTGCGGTTCAAGTATCGCGCAATTCCGGGGAACGCAGAATGAATCGCAGCCTCCATCAGCCTTGGCCGAGAGGCAGATAAGAGAGCGGGTCAATGCCGGGACGGTAGGTCTGGCCGGTGGCCTTCTGGAGGGTGCACCCATCCACTTCGCGACAGACATCGCTCGAGCCGTGAACGACAGCGGCGCAACACATGTTCTCCCGATCGTAACCCGTGGTCCCACCGAAAACGTAAATGATCTCCTGTATCTCAAGGGGATTGATGCGGCAATCATCAACAGCGACTCACTTGAAGAGTACAAATCTCAAGTACCGCAAATTCAGCAGCGCATTACTTATGTGCTAAGCTTGTTTCCCTCCGAATTGCACATCTTCGTTCGTCCAGAAATTAAATCTCTCCAGGACCTGGTCGGTAAGAAAGTCAATTTCAATACGCAGGGTACCGCCGCCGCTTACTCCGGTCCGCTTATATTCAGTCGGCTCGGCATGAATGTCGAAAAGATGTTTATCCCGCATCCCGCAGCTTTGGAGCAAATGCGGCGAGGAGAAATCGCCGGCGTTGTTTTTGTGACTTCGAAGCCAGTCGATGCGTTCGTAAGGGGAAAATGGGAGGGAGGTTTCAAATTCCTACCCGTCGAGTATGGCACCAAGTTTCAGGATTATTATCTCCCTTCGTACCTTGACTCGACTGACTATCCAAACCTGGTGCCTAAGAGCGAACGGATCGCGACAATTGCCGTGCCCACGATCCTCGCGGCATACAACTGGCGTCCCGGATCGGATCGCTATCGTCGTGTGGCGCGCTTTGTTGAAGAGCTCTACAGCGGAGTGGATAAACTAAAGACGCCCGGCTTTGACCCGAAATGGAAGGACGTCAATCTGAGCACAGAGGTACCGGGCTTGGAGCGTTTTCAGGCCGCTCAGGAGTGGCTTGATCGAGCCGGTTCTGGCAAGCAAAGTGGGCATCCGTGATGCGCGCGCCGCTGATCGCCATCGTTCTTTCCAGTGTTGGCCGCGCAGTTTGCGCTCAGCCCGCGGACGAGGGCTCCAAGATGTTAGACACTTGCTTTGAATTGGCCCGCGCCGCAGATGCGACTTGCTCCGACCAGAAAAATGGTGCGGCTGAGCGCATGGACTGCCGTCAAAAGGCAAGCATGGCACAGCTCGAATGCCTGGAGCGCGTTTTCCCAGGACGGTCTGCCGGATCCTTTCCGCCAGAAATGCCCCCTCGCACCGTCTCGCCAGAGATGCCCACTGTTACCGCTTCGCCAGAAGTACCTGCCGGGTCCGTTTCACCAGAGAGGCCTTTTGGAACCGTGGCCAAAGGCGGGCCCACCAGCTCGCAAAAAACGCCTCCCGGAACAGGTCCCCCGGAAACGTCTACTGCAGCCGCCTCGCCAGAGATGACAACTGGTACTTCCCCGCCCGGTGCACCCGCGAGGCGCGTTGATATCCCTGCAAAGCCACAGGATACAGATTGGATCGTAAGTGAAACAACGTCACCCGTGGATTACAGCCCTCTCGTCACGGCAGTGATCCGCTCAACGACCAGCTTGCAGGATGCACCAAACACCCTGGTCATTCGATGTCTTGGACCGCGCACCGAAGTCCTGCTTCGCACGGAAGGAACATGGCGCGCATCTCGCGCCAGCAAAGTTCAAGTCGACTATCAGATCGACGACCAACCGCTCGTTAGGCTGCAATGGATTACGTCCGCAGATGGAAAGACAGCTAGTTACGGAAACGATGCCGTCGGGTTTCTTCAGTCGCTACCGGAAGGCGCGCGACTGAAAATCAAAGTGCTCGATAGAGCGGGCCCCGGTCACGAAGCGACGTTCCAACTGGCCGGATTGGATGCCGTCCGGAAAAAAATTGCAGCGCCATGTAAATGGTCGACGGCAGACAAGATGTCATCGGGAATACGATAAACCAAGATGGTCGAACTCAACTTTTTCAGCGTCACGGCAAGAAATTTGTTACGGCCGGACGTAGCTCCAGCCCTTCTCTTGCAATTCCATCAACCGAACGACCCCCGACGGAACGATGACGGCCTCAGATAGCACCGTGATCGGGTGGCCTTCTTTTTTCTCCATGCCTTCCTTGGTGTTGCCGCATGCAGAGAACTGGATCTTGCTGGGAAATGCATAATCCTTCAAACCCTTGATGCGATCCTGTACCGGTGATGTGTCGGCACGCAGCATGTGCAAGCCGGGGCCATAGGTGACGACATCCACATCTACGTCCTCACCCTTGGCGCGGTAATAATCGATGACGTTAGTGGCGTTATTCAGCGCGAGGTTCATGACAGCGGGATCGTTCTGATCGACTTGAATGACCAGGCGGTGCGCTTTTGTCGAACGTTGCGCGTTCGTTTTGTCTGTTAAACCTGCCGAGAGATGCGATTTTGTAGAACGCGGCGCTTTCGTATCATCTGCCAAGCTTGCCGGGATCAGGGACAGCGACGCAAAAGCCACGACCGTCACCAGATGAAACATTTTACGCATCACGATGCGCCTCGGAGCGAACCAGAGTGAGATTCCTGTAATCTGGGAATTTGCTCGCGCCACTGCTCCTGTTGAGTTCATGGTTGCCTCCGGGGTAAGCCACCTTGGACGGCCATCTAAGTCCGGCGATTTCGAGGAAGCAACGTCCGAATCATGCCCAGTAGCAATTTGTCGCTGCTTCCGATCCTCGTTGCGATGCAGCAACGGTTCCTCGAGATCGCGCACGTCAAATTTCCCGATCTACGTCAAGGGTAACGGCGTGGTGATGGATTCAAGCTCCTGGATGGTGACGGCGATAAACCCGGGATAACCACGATCTTCCCGTAGCCCGGATGGAGCGCAGCGCAATCCGGGACAGCGCAGCAGCGACTTGCTGTTTCCCGGATTTCGCTGGCGCTACATCCGGGCTACGACCCTGACGCTACATCCGGCTACGAACTAGCTCGCACGGACAGCAAGTTTTTGTTCCCCACCCGCCGGCGCGACCGCGCCGGCCTGCGCGATCAGACGCTTCAGTTCCGGAATGCAGGAGCCGCAATTGGTGCCGGCCTTCAATTGCACGCCGATCTGGGCGGCCGATCCGGCGCCCGCCGCGATGGCGTCGCAGATCGTGGTGCGGCCGATCCCAAAGCAGGCGCAGACAATCGGGCCGGCGCTGGCCAACCCATCGATCGATTTGCCCGACAGCAACATCCGGCGCTGATCGTCGCTGAGCGCATCCGCGGCGAACAGCTGCTTGACCACATCCCAGTCTCCGGCATCGCGGGCCGGACCGACGAACAAACATGTTTCGATGCGGCCTTCGGCGAACGATGCGGCGCGATAGACGCCGCCGCCCAAATCCTTGTATTCGGCGAGATCGTCGCCGGCGACAGACCGCAACCACGATTGCCATCTCGCCAAATCGGCGTTGTCGGCGAAGAGATAGCCGTAACCGCCGGCGATGGCGACGCGCGTCCACCAGACCTGAGGCGCCTGCGACGGCATCTCGAGCGGCGTGCGTGAAAGTGCAAAACCGCGAAAAACATATTCATACGGCACGATCGATACCGGCGTCGCCTTGTTCTCGGGCTGTCCGGAAAACGGATCGGTGAACGGCGCCACCAGCGCTCCCACCCGCGCGGTGGACGCATTGGCTTCGCTCCAGTGGATCGGCGCGAACAGCATGCCGTGCTGCTGCCGCTCGCTCACCGCGACTTTAAGCGTGCATTGTCCGTAGTCGGTGACGACGCGCGCGAAGCCGCCGTCGACGACGCCGAACCTGATGGCGTCGTCGGGGTGAATCTCGACGAACGGCTCCGGCAGATGCTGGCCCAGCCGCGGGCTGATGCCGGTGCGGGTCATGGTGTGCCATTGATCCCTGATGCGGCCGGTGTTCAGCCGCAGCGGCCGCCCGGCCGTGGTCTCGGTTCGCAACGCGGGAATTTCCGGCGCGATGAAACGTGCCTTATGGTCGTTCGCAAAGAATCCGCCCTCGGTAAAGAAGCGTTGTTGCGGCGGCGCGTTCTCGCGTGCCGGCCATTGCGCCGGCGCCATCGCATCGAACGCCTCGTCGGATAGCGACTTCAACGCGCCAATATCGAAATCGCGACGGCCGTCGTTTTCGAACGCCGACAGCGCGGCGTGTTCGCGAAATACCTCCGCCGCCGAGCTGAAATCGAATGCCGCGCCGAAGCCGAGCCGCCGGGCGACTTCGGTGACGATCCACCAGTCCGGCTTGGTTTCACCCGGCGGGGTCAGAAACGCGCGCTGTCGCGAGATGCGCCGTTCCGAATTGGTCACGGTGCCGGATTTTTCGCCCCAGGCTTGCGCCGGCAACAGCACATGCGCGCCGGCATCGACGGTGTCGTTGGAGCGCACATTCTCCGAGACCACGAACAGCTCGAGTTTTTTCAGCGCGGCGCGCGCGGCGTCCGCGTCCGGCAACGACACCGCCGGATTGGTGCCGATCACCCACAAGGCCTTGATCTCGCCGCGCGCGATCGCCTCGAACATCTGGACCGCTTTCAGCCCCTCATGCGTCGCGATGCGCGGCGCCTTCCAGAACCGGCGGACACGGTCGATGTCCGGCGGCGTAAAACCCATATGCGCGGCGAGCTGATTGGCCAGCCCGCCGACCTCGCGCCCGCCCATCGCGTTGGGTTGCCCGGTCAGCGAGAACGGCGACGCACCTGGCTTGCCGATCCGCCCCGTGGCGAGATGGCAATTGATGATGGCATTGACCTTGTCGGTACCCTGCGCCGACTGGTTGACGCCTTGCGAATACAGCGTGACCACCCGCGGCGTATCGCCAAACATCTGGAAGAAGCCGGCGACATCCTGCTCGGAAAGGCCCGTCGCCAGCGCAGTCGCGCCGATGCTGCCGGCGATGCCCCGCGCACGCGCCAGTGCGTCGTCGAAACCGGAAGTATGGCGCTCGACATAGTCGCGATCGAGCGCGCCGGTGTCGGCCAGGTGCACCAGCAATCCGCTGAACAGCGCGGTGTCGGTGCCGGGCTTCAGGCCCAGAAACAGGTCGGCATCCCCTGCGGTGTCGGTCCGGCGCGGATCGATCACGACCATGCGCGCGCCGCGCTGCTGCTTGTTGGCAAGCATGCGCTGGAACAGAACCGGATGGCACCACGCCGCGTTGGAGCCGACCAGCACCAGCAGGTCGGCCTCGTCGAGATCCTCATAGCAGCCGGGCACGGTGTCCGCGCCGAATGCACGGCGGTGGCCCGCGACCGACGACGACATGCACAGCCGCGAATTGGTATCGACATTGGCGCTGCCGATGAATCCCTTCATCAGCTTGTTGGCGACGTAATAGTCCTCGGTCAGCAGTTGCCCGGAGAGATAGAACGCCACCGCGTCCGGGCCGTCGCGCGCGACGATGTGCTTGAAGCGATGCGCGACATGATCGAGCGCGTCGGGCCAGGCCACCCGTTCCATGGTGCCCTTGCCGCAGCGGATCATCGGATAGAGCAAACGGCTGTCAGGGGCCAGCGTTTCGCCGAGCGCCGAACCTTTCGAGCACAGCCGTCCGAAATTGGCGGGATGCTCGGGATCGCCCGAGATCGCCGCACCACCACCCGCCTCCGGCGTCGCCAATATGCCGCAGCCGACGCCGCAATAGGGACAGGTCGTGCGCGTGGCGCGAAGAGTGGGATCGACGGCCGTCATTCGAAACATCCACTCATCGGGTCACGCCGCCGCCGACGGAAGCGCGAGCAAGCGGCCGAACATCATGCGGTTGCGAATCCTCGCGATCGGCTCCCGGTTACGGATCAATTCGAGATACCACAGCGCATCCCCGACATCGCCGACCAGCACCGCGCCGATCAGACGTCCATCCGATATCACCAGCTTCTTGTAGGTGCCGTGCCTGACATCGTTGAGCACGATGGCTTCGCTTCCATCTGCGCCCATGAAGTCCCCGGCGGAAAACACGCTGACGCCGGAGACCTTCAGATTGGTGGCAACGACGCTGCCGCTGTAGGCAGCAGTACGCCCTGCGAGATGCCGCGCCAGCACGCGTGCCTGCTCGTAGGCCGGTTCGACCAGGCCGTAACAGATGCCGCGATGCTCGGCGCATTCGCCGAGCGCGAAGATATCCGGCGCGCTGGTTTGCATGACATCATCGACCACGACGCCGCGATTGACGGCAATGCCGGCTTCCTTCGCCAGCGCGATATTCGGCCGGATGCCGGCCGCGAAAACCACCGCATCGGCATCGATCCGGCGTCCGTCGGACAGTTCGATCCCCTCGACGCGGGTCTCGCCATGAAGCCGCGCGGTGTTGGCGTTCAGAAGAACCCTGACGCCCTTGCGCTCGACCAGGGATTTCAACAGTTCCGCCGCCGGCGCATCGAGCTGGCGCTCCATCAGCCGGTCCATCAGATGAAGCAGCGTCACCGATGAGCCCGCCTTGGAGAGGCCGTAAGCCGCCTCCAGTCCAAGCAATCCGCCGCCGACCACCACCACCCGTCTCTTCTGGGCCGCAAGCGTCAGCAGCATGTCGACGTCCCGGCTGTCGCGGAAGGTATGCACGCCGGCGAGATCGGCGCCGGGCACGTTCAGCCGCAACGGCATCGAGCCGGTGGCAAGCACCAGGCGGGAAAACCCGATGCTCTCTTCGTTCGCGATCTTGAGTTCGCGGCGGCCGACATCGATCTCGGTGGCGACGCAACCATATTTCAAGGTGACGCCGCGGTCGCCCCACCAGGAAGCCGGCCTGAGCTCGATATCGTGCGACGCCGTCTCGCCCGCGAGCACCGACGACAGCAGCACGCGGTTATAGGCAAGCCGCGGCTCGTCGCCGATCACGGCGATGGCGTAGCGCCCCAGTGCTACCTTCGTCAGTTCGTCGACCAGACGGGCGGCGGCCATTCCGTTGCCAACGACAACCAGCGTTTCGCTCACGACGTATCCTTACTCGGCGGCCTGAGACCGACCGTATGCTTCGGAGATCATAAAGCCGGACAGCGTCCCGTAGGCCGCGGTCCAGGCATCGGCGACGTCGGGCGTCCAGCCGTCTCCGAGGCCCTTTTCCAGCGTCCACAGCAGGGCGGCGCCGACCACGGGATAGTGTTCTTTTCTCGCGCCGTAGCTGACGTGGCGTGTCGCCAATGCGCTCGCCGCCGGCAAAATGGACTCGAGCTTGCCGAGGCCGTTCACCACGAAGGCCAGCGTCGTCATCAGCTTCTTGCGCTGCTCGGTCATGTCTGCCGGGAACATCGACTTGACCGATGGTGCGACTTCGAACAGGCGGTCATAGAACAACACCGCCGCGGTGTCCGAGATCGGCGCGACCTTGGCGAAACTCTCCTGAACGAGTGTGACTTGGTCCGGTGTCATCATCAGCTCCATTTGCTGTCGTCATGCGCGGGCCTGATCCGCGCATCCATCTTAAAAAATTCTTTCGCTTTCGATGGATTGCCGGGTCATCTTGAGCGCTTCGCGCTTTTCCCAGGCAATGACGAAAGCGCGGATAGTTACGCCGCCTCGACGAAACGATGCCTTTCGTACAGGAACTCCAGCACCCGCAGCCGGCATTTCAGGTACGCCGCGTTGGTCGACAGTTCGAGCCGCTTGCGCGGGCGCGCCAGCGGCACGTCCAGCACCTCGCCGATCCGCGCGCTCGGGCCGTTGGTCATCATCACGATGCGGTCCGACAACAGCACGGCCTCGTCGACATCGTGCGTGATCATCAGAATGGTGTTGCCGAGCTTCTGGTGCAGCGCCATCACCGAGTCCTGCAGGTGCGCGCGGGTCAGCGCGTCGAGCGCGCCGAACGGCTCGTCCAGCAGCAATACCTTCGGCTCCATCGCCAGCGCCCGCGCGATGCCGACGCGCTGCTTCATGCCGCCGGATATCTCCGCCGGGCGTTTGTCCCTGGCGTGAGCCATCTGCACCAGGTTGAGATTGTGCATGGTCCAGGCGTCGCGTTCCGCGCGGCTCTTGCTCGATGAAAAAACCTTGTCGACGCCAAGGCGCACGTTTTCATAGACCGTCAGCCACGGCAGCAGGCTGTGGTTCTGAAACACCACCGCGCGGTCCGGGCCCGGCGAATTGACTTCGCGATTTTCCAGGAGCACGCAGCCCATCGTGGGATCGGTGAGACCGGCGACGATGTTGAGCAAAGTGGATTTGCCGCAACCGGAATGCCCGATGATCGAGACGTACTCGCCCTTCTCGATCGTCAGATTGATGTCCTTCAGTACCTCGGTCGAGGCGTTGCCGCGGGTGAAGATCTTGTCGATGTGGTCGAGCTTCAGATAAGGCCGCATGAGGCGTTCCTTCAATTCAGTGCGGTGCCGCGGGTGACGATCTTGGCCAATCCCGCGATCAAGCGGTCGAGCACGAAGCCGATGATGCCGACGTAGAACAGCGCCAGAATGATTTCGCTGATGTGGGAAGAATTCCATGCATCCCAGATGAAAAAGCCGATGCCGACGCCACCGATCAGCATTTCCGCCGCCACGATCGCGAGCCATGACAGCCCGATGCCGATGCGCAGGCCGGTGAAGATGTAGGGCGCCGCCGCCGGGATCATGATCTTCCAGAAAAATTCCAGCGGATTGAGCTGAACCACGGCTGCGACATTGCGGTAGTCCTGCGGAATGTTGCGAATGCCGACCGCGGTGTTGATGATGATCGGCCAGATCGAGGTGATGAAAATCACGAAGATCGCCGAGGGCTGGCCGTCACGAAACGCCGCCAGCGACAGCGGCAGCCAGGCCAGCGGCGGAATGGTGCGAAGCACCTGGAAGATCGGATCGAGCCCGCGCATCGCCCAGACCGATTGCCCGACCAGGGTGCCGAGCGCGATACCCGCGACCGCCGCCAGCGAATAGCCTAACGCAACGCGCTGAAGGCTGGCGGACAGATGCCAGAACAGACCCTTGTCGATGCCGCCATGATCGAAGAACGGATCGAAGATCAGCTCTTTGGTCTCCTTGAAGACCCGCGACGGCGGCGGCAGGGCCGAGCCGGCGCGCCGGCAGACCAGTTCCCAGAACAGCATCCCCAGCGCCAGCACGATCAGCGGCGGCACCACCCGTACCGCGGTCTCGCGTGCCATCTTGCGGTATTTGTCGGCACGCGGTGGCCGCTTGGGCGTCATCGTAACGACGGGCGCCGCTGTGGCCGCACGTACCGCCGTGGCGGGTTCGGTCTTCATGGCAGGCATATTCATCGAAAGTGCTTCTCCGTGTTCGTTAGGCGGACCGCACGCCAGCGCGCGGTCCGGCTTCGATCAGACATCAACACGCTTGATGGACAGGGACTTCAGATACGCCGCCGGATTTTCCGGATCGAACACCTTGCCGTCGAAGAAGGTCTCCTTGCCGCGCGATTTCGACGCTGGAATATCGGCGGCGGCGACGCCGAGGGCCTTTGCGGCGTCGCGCCAGATATCCTCGCGGTTGACCTTGGCAATCAGCGCCTTGGTGTCGTAGCCCGCCTCGTACTTGCCCCAGCGGATATCCTCGGTGAGGAACCAGAGGTCATGGCTCTGGAACGGATAAGAGGCGTGGTCGCTCCAGTATTTCATGACGTGCGGGCTGTTTTCGACCACCTTGCCGGTGCCATAGTCGAACTTGCCCTTGGTGCGATCGAGAATGTCTTCGACCGGACAGTTGATCCACTGCCGCTTGCCCATGATGGTGGCGAGTTCTTCCTTGTTCTCGGCCTTGTCGGCCCATTGCTGCGCCTCCATCACCGCCATGGTGATCGCTTGCGCAGCCTTCGGATTCTTGTCGACCCAGGCGGCGCGCATGCCGAGCGATTTCTCGGGATGCTTGTTCCAGATTTCGCCGGTGTTCACCGCCGTATAGCCGACGTCCTGATGGATCAACTGCAGGTTCCACGGTTCGCCGACGCAGAAGCAATCCATGGTGCCGACCTTCATGTTGGCGACCATCTGCGGCGGCGGCACCACGATGGTTTCGATGTCCTTGTCGGGATCGATGCCGCCGGCAGCGAGCCAGTAGCGGATCCAAAGGTCGTGCGTGCCACCCGGGAATGTCATCGCAGCCTTGATCGACTTGCCGGCGGCCTTCTTCTTGTCGAGCGCGACCTTGAACGGCGCGGTGTCGACGCCGATCTTGAGGTCGGCGTATTCCTTGGCGACCGAGATGCACTGGGCATCGAGATTGAGCCGCGCCAGGATGTACATCGGCGTCGGCTGATTGTTCTGCGTCACCTTGCCGGACGAAATCAGATACGGCATCGGCGTCAGGATATGCGCGCCATCGATGCCGTTGCCTTCGGAGCCCAGCACCAGGTTGTCGCGCGTGGTGCCCCAGGAGGCCTGCTTCTGCACGTCGACGTCCGGCATGCCGTGTTTCGCGAACAGACCCTTGTCCTTGGCGACGAACAGCGGGCCAGCATCGCTCAGCGCGATGAAGCCGAGTTTCGCGGCCTTCACTTCCGGACCTGCGCCTTGCGCAAAAGCACCGGCGGGAAAATTCAGCCTGGCCGCGGCCAGCAGCGCTGCCGTTCCCGCGGTCGCCTTCAGGATTTGACGGCGGCTGAGGCCGCGGCGCGGGGTCTGATCGGTGGGCTTCGTCATGAGTTGCTGTGGTCCTTTGCGTCTGTACGGCCGTCCGTCCGGTGTCATCGCGCGGGGCGAATGCAGGCGCGCTCTGGGGAGGCCCCAGTTTCGTGGTGTCACAGTTCGGATGATTGGTTTCGAGGGACGGCTTCAATGGCGTCGGCAGACACTATTCAAGCTTCATGCCAAGCCGCCGAAACGAAAAAAGTATATTAATTACAATCTGTTAGGTGTTACTATCGATGGCGTCCCTTACCCGGCTCCGCACCCAAAATTTGCGATTCGCTCATTTCTTGTGCGCCGCACAAGAAATGAGCAGGTGCCAGAGTCGATGCTTTCAGGCGTTCTCGGTCTCGGCCATCATCGGCTTCGGCGCGGCGCCCTCACCCGGCTTGATGCGGAAATCGTAGGCCATCAAATGCCAGGGCTCGGCCGCGGGCTTGCCGTCGGGCGTCGTGGGATCGGTGCGTTTCTCGACCTTGGCGATCAGCTCGTTCTTCACCCCGAATACCACGTCGGTATCGAGATATTTGTCGCCATCGATGAAGACGTGGGTGATCAGCGGCTCGTAGCCCGGCGCATTGACCAGGAAATGCACATGGGCGGGGCGCATCGGGTGGCGCCGGGTCTGCAGGATCATCTCGCCGACCGGGCCATCGGTCGGGATCGGATAGCTGCACGGCAGGATGGTCCTGAAGAAGAACCTTCCATCCGCGTCGGTGACGAACCGCGCCCGCGACGATGGTCCCTCGGTCTCGTAGGACGGCCTTTGCGAATCGTAATAGCCGTCATTGTCGGCGTGCCAGACGTCGACCGGCACGCCCGCAAGCGGTTTGCCCTCGAGGTCGGTGACGCGGCTCTGCACAAACATCGTTTCGCCGGTCAGATTGGCGGAGATATCGGCGCCGTGCGGCATCGGCTTGTGTTCGCCGACATAGAACGGGCCGAGCACGGTGGTCTCGGTAGCGCCGTCGCGCTGGCGATGATTCACCGCATCGACCAGCATCGAGACCCCGAGCACGTCCGACAGCAGGATGAACTCCTGGCGGGTCGAGGAACATTTCTGTCCGACCCGGGTCAGAAAATCGATCGCGTAGCCCCATTCGTCGAAAGTGAGATCGGACTTGCGGACGAAATCGTGCAGCGACTTCACCAGCTCTTCCATCAGGAATTTGACCCGCGGGTCCGGCGTCTCCTCGAAGCTGCGGATGACGGCGGCGGTAAGTTCGGTATCGTTGAATTGGGGCATGGGTGCTGTCCTGCGGGGTACGCGATGCTGCTTAAACCTACACCAGCCGATAGCCCGGGGTAAGCAGGCAGCGATTGGAACAGGGCACACTTTTCGGCTATCAAAGGCAAAGCCCGACAGCCCCCCGGAGACCAGTCCCGATGTTAGCCCCGACCCCCGCCTCGCCCGAATCCGCCGGCATGTCCAAGGCCGCCTTCGACCGTCTCGAAGCTCATCTGAAGCACCGATATATCGACACCGGCCGCTTCCCGGGGACGCAGCTTTTGGTCTACCGCCGCGGCAAGGTCGTCCACAGCTCGGTGCAGGGCTTTGCCGATGTCGAGCGCAAAGCGCCCATGAAGGACGACACCATTTTTCGCATCTATTCGATGACCAAGCCGATCACGTCGGTGGCCTTCATGATGCTGTTCGAGGAAGGCCGCGTCGCGCTCGACGAGCCGGTCCATAAATACATCCCGGAATGGAAAAACCTCGGCGTGTTCCAGGCCGGGATTTGGCCGGCATTTCTCACCAGGCCGCCGTCGCGGCCAATGTTGATCGTGGACCTGCTGCGGCACACTTCCGGCCTGACCTATGGCTTTCAGCAACGGTCCAACGTCGATGCCGCGTACCGCGAACAGAAGATCGGCGAGGTCCTGAAAGCGGGAACGCTGCAGTCGATGGTCGACGATCTTGCCAAAATTCCGCTGGAATTCTCGCCCGGCGAGGCCTGGAATTATTCGGTCTCCACCGATGTCATCGGCTATCTCGTCGGCAAGATCAGCGGCAAGCCGTTCGAGCAGTTTCTGAAAGAACGGATCTTCGATCCGCTGGGCATGAATGATACCGACTTTTTTGTGCCGGCCGACAAGGTGCATCGTTTCGCGGCCTGTTACTCGGCCGATCCAAAAGGCGGCATGACGTTTCACGCCACCGAGCGCAAAGGCAGCCTGACGCTGCAGGACGACCCGACCGAGAGCTCTTTCCTCTCGCCGCCGTCGTTCATCTCCGGAGGCGGCGGATTGTGTTCGACCGCGGCCGATTATCTCACCTTCTGCCGCGCACTGCTGGGCGGCGGCGAACTCGGCGGCGTCAGGCTGATCGGTCCGAAGACGCTGGCGTTGATGACGTCAAATCATCTGCCCGGCGGACGCGACCTGCCTGCGATGTCGCGGTCGCTGTTCTCCGAGGCGACCTATAACGGCATCGGCTTCGGCCTCGGCTTCTCCGTCACGGTGGATCC
>WNGH01001433.1_pt1 | contig 30470 bp, 24 predicted proteins | sample 5400631 | NCBI WGS metagenome assembly WNGH01 (sample SAMN13153373, study PRJNA577476) | soil metagenome | isolation source: 115 cm soil or saprolite under Garry oak tree replicate 1 | place: USA:California | collected 2016-06-15
GACATGCCACCCGTGAAATTCAGCTGGTATGACGGTGGTCTAAAACCTCCGCGTCCGGAGGAACTGGAAGAAGACCGTCCGCTAAAAGGGGAGGGGGAAGAAAATGACGAAGGGCTTCTTTTCATCGGAGACCGTGGCAAAATTCTTTGCGCATTCAATGGCGCTCGTCCAAAGATCATTCCCGAGACGACGATGAATAGCTACAAGGAGCCGCCAAAAACACTGCCAAGGTCACCTGGCAACGAACGGGAATGGCTCGAGGCCTGCAAGGGAAGCAAAGTCAAGCCCGGTGGGAATTTCGAATTTTCGGGCCTCGTCACCGAGACCTTGCTCCTGGGAAATCTCGCTACTCGCTTGGGACAAAGACTCAATTGGGATCGCTCTAACCTGAGAGTCGTTAACTCCGCTCTCGCACAGAACTACGTCCGCCCGGAACGTCGAAGCAGGTGGGAACTTTAGCGAGTACGTGTAATCTTAGAGCTGCAGATTTCACCGGTTCAGGCGTGGCGCAGCCACGTAGCAAAACATCAGCGAGCAAGGAGGCGTCAATGTCGGCGATTTCCAGAAGAGAGTTTCTTAAGGATGCGGCGAAGGGTGCCGCCGCGGCCGGCTTTCTTTCCGCAGGTGCACGGGAGCTTCGCGCCAATCCGCTGGGCATGCCAATCGGATGTCAGACGTGGCCTGTTAGGGCAATGATCGCCGAGAACTTTCCCGGCACGATCAAACAGCTTGCCGAGGCCGGATTTCAGACCATTGAGCTTTGCTCGCCGGTAGGTTACGCCGATTCGGGCTTCGCGGGCCTTGGCAAGTACACAGGCACCGAGCTTAGGAGAATTCTCGGCGACGCAGGTGTCAGTTCTGTGAGTTCTCACTTCGGCATCGGGGAGCTGAGGGGGAATCAACAGGGCCGAATTGCCTGGGCGAAAGATGTGGGCCTGACGCAAATGATTGTGCCAAGCCTCGACGGGCCCCGGAAACCGACAATGGATGATGTGAAGCGAGCGGCCGACGAATACAACAAAATGGGCGAACAGGCGGCTAAGGCTGGCATCCAGCAGGCCCTTCACAATGAGGACTTTGAACTCTCGATGGTTGACGGCAAACGGACTTATGACTTGTTGCTGGACCTTCTCGATCCGAGGCTGGTCAAGTTCCAGTTCCAGGTCTCCACGATCAGCCAGGGTTATGACGCCGCTGAGTATTTCACGAAGTATCCCGGCCGCTTCATTTCAATGCACGTACAAGGCTGGTCGGCAGAAACTAAGAAAGTGATGGCGGTGGGGCAGGACACTTTGGATTGGAAGAAAATCTTTACCGCGGCGAAGGTGGGCGGCATAAAGAATTACTTCGTCGAAATGAACCTGGAAATGATGCAAGCCAGCGTTCCCTATCTGCGCAAACTGCAGGTCTGACGAACCTGTTGGTCACTCTTGCGGAAGGGTTCCCGACTGCGCAGCATTGAGTCGTCAAATGTCAGGAGCTCTGAAGGTTACGCGTTCTCAGCCGTGTCAGAATTCCTGCTCCACCAACTCTTACCCTAGCAAATGACTTAGCACGCCCATCAGAGGCCGTGCTTGGCGGACTCGAGTACGACTCTCTGAAAGGCGCGAGCCTTGGCCTTGGCGGCTTTTTCTTCTCGATTCCTCGGTGCTGCGGTCGTTTCGAGGGCGTGAATGAGACGCGTCGATATCTCCGCTATATCATCGACAGCAGCCAGGAACGAGGCTTCATTGGCTCTCGACGGTTTGTTAAAACCGCTGATTTTTCTCACGAACTGGAGAGCGGCAGCTTGAATCTCTGCCGCGGTGACGGGCGGATCAAAGTTGAAAAGTGTTTTGATGTTCCTGCACATTTCTATACCTCAACTATTATAAACTTGACTGGACCCTTGTACGTCCCCTGCTGACGGCCGAGGCTAGGTTTCTGTGTCGCTCACCGCAACCTTAGTTCGCTCTTACTTGTTACGGGCCGACTTAGCCGTCTTGGAAGAGGCGAGGCGTTGGCGGGCATAGGTGCACCAGGGGCCCACGGGGTCTAGTCGGACATATGCTTCCCAGTGCTCCTGCGCTTCGGCATGCGCGCCCAGCTTCTCGCAAACGAAAGCCAGATTGTAGTGTGCGTCAGGATAGTTTGGATCCAGACGAACTGCTTGCCGGAGGTGCCGCCGTGCTGCTTCGACTTCGCCGATTTCTTCCAGCACACTCCCTAGATTAAAATGGGTCAAAGCGTTTTCCGCGTCCAATGCAAGAGCGCGACGGAAGTACTCAGACGCCTTTTCGAGATTTCCATCCTCGTAGTAAAGCGTCCCACAATTGATCAGTACCTCAAGCCTCTGGGGATCGACGCATAGGGCACGATCATACGCATCGATCGCTTGGGCCCGGGTCTTTCCCTCGGCCTCATAAGCGAGTGCCGTGGCCATCCACTCATCGGCGTTGCGACCCGCCATGACACGAACTCTTTCGTCAAGCTCGCCAATCTCGAAGTTCAACACAAACTGACCCGACAGCGGTTCCAGTCGCGCGCCGCCGCGCTCCACAACGATATCTTTCCCATCGGAAAGAACACGCAGTTCTGCCAGCGGCGCCTGGACTTGGGCAAGTTTCTCACGAAGTGCGGTAAGCGCTCGCCGCAAACGGTTGGCGGGCACTCCTTTTTCGATCAATTGCTTTATTGTGCGCAGGCCAATCAGATCGCCGAAGTCATAGAAGCGGCTTCCTTGCTCTTTTCGGGGAGAGACAAGGCGGAAGCGGTCCCAATAATCCAGCTGCTTCCCGGTCAGACCCACAATGCGCTGGGTCTCCTCCGGAGTGAATCTGTCCGTCGCGCCCATCAGGAATTAACCGGTGGCCTTCTTTCCTGCCTTTTTCTGCACAGATGAGATCGGTTGCACGGCTCGAGTTGGAGGTTTCTTGCCCACCGGCGCTGGCGCTGCGGGCGCGGCGGTTGCAGCCGGGGCTTGCTTTTCCGCGAGACTTTTCTTGAGGGCCTCCATCAAATCAATCACCGGAGCCATATGCGGCTGGGCAACTTCAGTCACCTCCTGGCCCTTGAGCTTGGCAGCGATCATCGCCCGCACATTCTCTTGATACTCGTCCCGATATCTTTGTGGCTCGAAAGGAGCCGCAAGACTTTCAATGAGTTGTCGCGCCAGCTTCTTTTCCTGTTCTTTCACTTCGATCTTGTCAGTCGGAACGGACTCCGCCGCGCGAATCTCATTGGAATAGAACATCGTGTGCAGCGTCATACCCTTAGTCCCTGGCCGGACAATCACAATGTGTTCGCGTTGGTGCATGGTGAGCTTCGCGATGGCTCCGTAGCCGGACTCTTCCATAGCCTTCATAAGCAGTTGATAAGCTTTCACCCCGGCGTCTTCCGGCGTGAGGTAATAGGAGGAATCGAAGTACAACGGATCCATCTCATCCAGCTTCACGAACTCCAGAATCTCCATCACGCGCGCCGAGGAGGGCTCGATCTTGTCGAGTTCCTCTTCGTTGAACAGGACGTACTGGTCCTTTTCGTATTCATAGCCCTTCACAATTTCGGACCGTTCCACGTTGCGATTGCAGACGGGACAAAACAGGGGCTGCTTGAGACGCGAATGGCATTCCTTGTGGAGCTGGTTGAAACTGATTCGTTCACCGCGGGCGGCGGCAAACATGCGGACGGGCATCGAAATCAGGCCAAAGGTGAGGTGGCCTTTCCAGACGGTCGTGGCCATGTGAACGCTCCTTCGACGGCAGCCTTGGGACGGTGCCCAAGCCTTTAAGATTAGCCGTCCACGGAGGCAGGAAGCAAGACGAATCCTGGGCAGGTCGTTTATCAGTCAGCTTAATACTAATTGGATCGGATGGGCAGGCCTGGGGCCCAAGGAAAAGTCTGGGATAGAATGCCTTCATGCCCAAGCTTGAAGAATACCGGCGAAAACGCCGCTTCGACCTAACTCCCGAGCCCTCCGGCAAAGACGCTCAAGCCACTTCCGAAAATACGTTCGTCGTGCAAAAACATGCTGCCCGTCGCTTGCACTACGACTTTCGCTTGGCCATCAACGGCACGTTGAAGTCCTGGGCTGTGCCCAAGGGACCTTCGCTTAGCTCTGCGGACAAACGTCTGGCCGTGCAAACCGAGGATCATCCGCTCGAATACGGCGGCTTTGAAGGAAAGATCCCCGAGGGCAGCTACGGCGCAGGAACGGTTATGGTTTGGGACCGCGGGACCTTCAACGTTGAGGGCACCCTCGATGCGCGAAAGCAACTAGAGCGGGAGGAAATCAAGTTCAATCTGAACGGCGAGAAGCTGCGGGGCAGCTTCGTTTTGGTCAAGCTTAGGCACAGCGAGAAGAGCAACGAATGGCTGATGATGAAACACAAGGACGCCGCCGAAGATTCCGCTTGGAACATCGAGGAGCACGACGGCTCGGTCCTCACGGGACGCACACTAGAAGAGATTAAGGAGGAGCTGCCCCCCAAACGCAAGGCAAGCCCAATTCGCGCGGCAGAGTTGCAAGGGGCACGCAAGTGCTCGATGCCATCCCGCGTGGAACCCATGCTGGCGACGCTCACCGACCGCCCCTTTTCCGATCCCAACTGGCTCTTTGAGATCAAGTGGGACGGTGTGCGCGCGCTAGCCCGAATTGAGAATGACGCTTTGACGTTACGCTCTCGCACAGGCGTTGACATGGACAAACGCTATCCCGAACTGGCCTCTCTTCCCGATGCCTTGGCCGCCCGCCAGGCAATTCTTGATGGAGAGATCGTCGCTCTAGACACCCGCGGTCACAGTGACTTCGAACTCTTGCAGGAACGCATGCACGTGCGGGCTCCCAGCGAGAGCCTCCTCTCGCGGGTCCCTGTCGTGTACTTCGTCTTTGATCTTCTCTACTGTGACGGATACGACCTTCGCGAAACTCCACTCCTCGATCGCAAGCAGCTCCTGTACCGATTGCTTCGCACGTCCGAACAGTTTCGGTACTCCGACCATCAGTTGGAGCACGGAAAAGAACTGTTCGGGCTGGCAGAACAGAATGGCTTGGAAGGGATCGTCGCAAAGCGAGCCGACAGCCCGTACGTTGGTGATCGAAGCCCATACTGGGTGAAGCTAAAGATTACTAAAACGGTGGACGCCGTCGTCGGCGGCTGGAGTGCACCTCGCAGCGCTGCCCTTCCATTTGGCTCGCTACTGTTGGGCTTGTATCAAGGCAAAAAACTTCGATTCATCGGTCATGTTGGCAGTGGATTTGATGCGAAAAAGCTAAAAGAAGTAACTAGCAAGTTGAAGGAACTCGCGGCTCCCGCTTGCCCGTTCGACACCGTGCCCGAAACCAACGAAAGGCCATCCTGGGTCTCTCCGGTTTTAGTTGCGCGCGTCAAGTTCAGCGGCTGGACACAGGAGCACTCCCTGCGCCATCCTGTTTTCCTCGCGCTCCGCGAGGATGCGCGTCCCATGGATTGCCAATTGGAGAACGAAGCCGCCCCCGCCGCCGATCCAACTGCAGTTCGAGCCCCCGAGTTCGTCGGCCGCGTACTCAACACAAAAGCCCAGATCGAAGCTGAGTTGTTCAAGGGATGCTCGGAAACCGTCACCATTGAACTCGACGGCAAACGGCTGCGGCTGAGCAACTTGAACAAAGTCTATTTTCCCGAGTCCGGCTACACGAAACGAAATCTACTGGCCTACTACTACCGCATGGCCGACTTCGTCTTGCCTTTTCTCGGCGATCGGCCTTTGGTTTTGCGCCGCTACCCAGACGGAATCAAGGGCCAAGCTTTCTTTCAAAAGGACTTGCGCGAGGGGATACCAGAGTGGTTTACAACCATGCCCCTCGATTCCGAAAAACGCGGAGAAGAAATACACTACGCGACCGCCAACGATCGGGCCTCCCTGCTGTTTTTGACCGGCCTCGGTTGCATCGACCACAACCCGTGGTCCAGCCGCTATGCCGATCTTGAGCATCCTGACTATTTCTTCTTCGACCTCGATCCTTCTGAGGGCACCGATTTCTCCGTTGTAGTCACGATCGCTCGAGTTCTCCATGAAAAGTTGGAAGAATTGCGGTTGGTGAGCTTCTTGAAAACTTCAGGCGCAACTGGAATCCACCTGTATATTCCTGTTGAGCCCGTCTATACGTACGAACAGTTACGAACCTTCGCCGAGATCGTCGCTCGAACCGTAACCGCCGAACACTCGAATCTGGTAACCAACGAACGGTCCGTCGCACGTCGTCCCGCCGGTCGCGTCCTGATCGACGTCCAACAGAATGCTCTTGGGCGCCCGCTGGCTGCCCCCTACGCCGTGCGAGCATTCCCGCAAGCGCCCGTTTCGACTCCGCTGTTACCCCGCGAATTGCGTCCCGGCTTACGCCCCGCATCACTAAACATAAAGACGGTGTTTGCGCGCCTAAAGGAGAAGGGTGATCTCTGGGGCGATTTCTGGGAACGACGTCAACGACTGGAGAATGCGATCGAATCGCTCAGCCGCCGGGTCTCGCCATCGGCGAAAAAAAACCACTAGGTATCTTAAATAGATTTACAGACTAGTCCCTTCTTTTTCCTGCTTCGGGGCAGGGTGGATCCGGGCTTGATCTGCTCCATCTTGACCCGCGCCCGCTCGATTTTCGTCATGATGCCCTCGACGGTGGCCGTCCAGATGAAGGGCTTCGGATTTTCGTTCCAGCTTCGCAGGAATTCCTCGATCGCCTGTTTTAAATCCGGCACGCTCAGGAAACTGCCGCGCCGAATCGCTTTCTCGGTCAATTCTCTAAACCAGCGCTCCACCAAGTTCAGCCAACTGGAACTGGTCGGAATGAAGTGGCACACAAACCGTGGATGCTTCTTCAGCCACGCTCGCACGCGCGGCTGTTTGTGGGTGCCGTAGTTGTCCATCACCAAGTGCAACTGAATCGGCGGGGCGAACTCCCCGTCCAAGCGGCGCAGAAATCTCAGCCACTCCTGATGGCGATGCCGGGAGTGGCATTCACCGATCACCTTGCCGTCCAAAACGTTGAGCGCCGCAAACAGCGTGGTGGTGCCATTGCGTTTGTAATCATGCGTCATCGTACCGCACCGGCCTTTCTTCAGCGGCAGTCCCGGCTGCGTGCGATCCAGCGCTTGAATTTGACTCTTTTCATCCAAACACAACACCAGCGCCTTCTGCGGAGGGTTCAAATACAACCCCACTACATCAGTCAGCTTCTCCAGGAATTTCCTATCCCGCGACAGCTTGAAGGTGCGGCTCAGGTGCGGTTTGAGATTGTGCAGTTGCCACAAGCGGTTCACCGTACTAGGGCTGACCTGTTGCGCCTCCGCCATGAGTCGGCAGCTCCAATGGGTCATCCCCGGGGGCTTACTGTGCAAGGTCGCTTGGATGATCCGCTCGCGCGTGGCTTGATCGTACTGCGGCTTGCGCCCCCGTCCGGGGGCGATCTGCCAAACCTCCCCGATGCCTTGCTCACGCACCCGCTTGCGCCACAGCAGCACGGTGGGGCGGCTCACCCCGAGCTTCTCGGCAATCGCCACATTCTGCTCCCCTGCCACCGCGCCCAAGATAATCCGGCAGCGCAGGGCCACCTGTTGAGGAGTCCCCTGGGCGGATTCCCATTGTTCCAGCTGCGTGCGTTCAGCCACTTGCAAATTGATCGGCAAGCTCGTATTCGGCATGCTCGAGATCATAGCAATTGCCGTAAAGTCTGTCAAGTTATTTATGATACACTACACTAGAAGGTGTTGCACAACCCAATTCCCGCCCAATGAAATCAATAACTTAGCGAGGTTGTGCAATAGGCACTGGTAGCGAAAGTGGCCTGGGCTGTGATTTAATGGCCCTCCACGGAGGTCTTCTATCCCTCACCCGGGACAGCTTCGCGTGGGCACTTCCGGATACTCCTATAAGGAGTGGAAGGGCAGCTTCTATCCAGGGAAGCTTCCCGCCCGCGAAATGCTCGGCTTCTATGGCCAGCAGTTCTCGACGGTCGAAATCAATCACAGTTTCTATCGCATGCCCACCGAGAACGCCCTTCTGAATTGGGCCAAGAGCGTGCCGGAAGGCTTTCGCTTCGCTTTGAAGGCCAACCAACAGATCACCCATATTCAAAGGCTCCGCAATTGCGAGAGCACTGTGAAACGTTTCCTGGAAGTCGCCAGCGTTCTAAACGACGGCGACCACCTGGGCCCAATCCTCGTTCAACTGCCGCCCAACTTCAAATTCGATCGTCCTCTGCTGGAGGATTTTCTTGCTCTTCGCCCAACCGCCTTCGCTTTCGCTTTCGAGGTCCGCCATCCGTCGTGCGATGTGCTTACTGCCGACTTCACCTACGCCCGCTTGCGACTTGAAAACTACGCTCCGAAACAAATCACAGCCTGGAGAAGACGCTTCGACGCCTGGCTTGGCCAGGGCGTCGGAGTGTACGCCTATTTCAAACACGAAGATGCTGGCAAAGCACCCGCCTACGCTCGTCAGCTCCTGGGAAAATGAGACTGACGGCATCCATCCGCTTTCGTCCTTCCGGGCGACGGCGAACGAGTGAACTACTGGACCCACCATCGGAATGCCTGCAATCGGGCTGGAGGTCCCACCCTTGGATTATAAGCGTATCCCGCAGCCTGCGATGCTCGGGAGTCGCTGTACTTGTTCAGATCTATCTCGCCGACATGGTAATGTGTTTGCGGAGGGTGGTTTAGAAATGCGGCAATTATAGGCCATGTGGAAGTTGATCGCGTTCCTGCAAGGCTGCGCCGCCAGTACGGGCCCCTTCTTCCGAATCGCTGTTCGCGACATCCCAGGCTTTGCGGTCCATCGGCTGGATGGCTTGCAGTTTTTTCTGCGAGAGTGTTTTGTTCACGACGGGAAGCTCCTTGGTAACAACGGCATCAAATTCACCGGCCACTTCATCCAGTTCTTTCTTCAACGAATCGATGCGCGCGACCTGATAGTCGGTTGGACGGCCTTCATAGTTCAAGATGGCGCCGTAAAGTTGCGTCGTTTTTTCACGGATTCGCTCCTCACCGGTGATGGCTCCTCCTTCCGTCGTGGCCACGATCTTCTTTCGCATGGCTTCCACTTTGCCGGCGAGTTCCTGCAGCCTCTTGCCGAAGGCGGGGTCTCCCTTCAGTTTTGTGCCGCGCTCCATGAGTGCGGAGTGAACGCCGTTGATGCGATCGACTTGGAAGCTCATGTCCCCGAGCAGTCGGTAGGCGCGCATGGCTGCGTCAAATTCCAGTCTGCGATCTTCCATCGAGAACTTAGCACGCGGATCAAGTTCCAGGACAAGCTGCGTGGTGTAGGTCTCTTTCCCTCGCGTCATTTTCACTGTGTAGGTGCCGGGCAAAACTCTGGGGCCTTGGTTCGCTTCAAACGCAGCCGTGGCGGCCGGGGGAACGTGGGGCGCCTTAAGGCGCATGGGCCATTCCACGCGGCTGATGCCGCGGCGGCTGTTCGGAGGGAGCGTGTCCACCAGCTGGCCCTGGGAATCGAAAATCTCCAGTTTCATTTTCCCAAAAATGTGACGCTTGCTCTGGTAGTAGGTAATCAGCGCCGCGTCCGGTGGATTGGGCCCGGTAAACACGGCGCTTCCTTCCGCCCAGCCGCCATTCGCGGGGAGCCGCTGCTGCGCGGGCTTGGCCTGGAGGAAAACAGCCTCTTGCGCCATGACTTCGGGAGTCAGCTTACGCAACGTCGTGATGTCGTCCACGATCCAGATGCCGCGGCCATGGGTGGCCACCACCAGATCCGATTCGCGCGGATGCACCACGATGTCTCGGACCGCTACCTTGGGGAATTCGTGACCTTTGTATTGCGCCCAGTGTTTACCGCTATCCAGTGAAATCCAGAGACCGAATTCGGTTCCCAGGAAGAGCAGATTGGGCGCCAGCGTGTCTTCCTTGATGACATGCGCATAGCCGCGCACACCGCTGTCTGCGGCTACGATCGGCGTCCAGATCTTCCCGTAGTCCGTGGTCTTGAAGACGTGAGGCCCCATATCTCCAAACGTATGCCGATCGAACGTTGCATAAGCGGTACCCGCATCATAGAGGCTCGCTTCCACCCACGAAACACACGAGGCTTTCGGCAGATTCGGAATATTGCCGACGACATTGGTCCAGGACTTGGCGCCATCGCGCGTCAGTTGGAGATTTCCGTCATCGGTTCCAACCCAGATGGTTTGACCATCGCGCGGCGACTCGCTGATGGAGTAGATCGTGGTGTGCATCTCCGCATAGGAATTGTCGACAGTTACGCCGCCGGATTCTTCCTGTTTTTGTTTCTCCGGGTCATTCGTAGTGAGATCTGGCGAGATGCGGTCCCACGATTGACCGTGGTCGCGGGAGCGGAACAGGAATTGTGCGCCGATGTAAATCGTGCCCTTCTGATTGGGGCTCATGTGGATCGGAGTGTTCCAGTTGAAACGCAACTTCCCTTCCCCGTAATTGGGTTGCGGCTTGATGAGCCGTGCCTCGAGCGTGAATCGATTCACACGACCGATCTCGCCGCCCTGTGATTCGGCGTAAACGTAGTTCGCGTCGGCGGGATCCGGAAATACCCAGAACCCATCCCCTCCAAAAATATTTTCCCAGCGACCGTTGGTAATTCCGCCCGGATACTGGGAGTCCCCGATCCACACGCTGTTGTCCTGCAATCCGCCGAAGACGTGATAAGGATCGGCGTTGTCCGCGCTCACGTGATAGAACTGCGAGATGGGAAGGTTGTTGCCCTTCCACCAGGTGTTGCCGCCGTCGTAGGAATACCAAACGCCTCCGTCATCGCCGGCGATGACATGATCGCTATTGTCGGGATTCACCCAGACATCATGGAAATCCCCGTGTGCGCCGTTCCCGATCACGCTGAAGCTTTTGCCGCCATCCTCGCTCACAATCAAAGTAAGGTCCGGCTTGTAAACCTTGTTCTCGTTTTTCGGATCGACGATCAGGTTGGCGAAGTAAAACGGCCGCCAGACCATCCAATTGCTGCGGTCTCGCTCTTCCCACGTTTTGCCGCCATCTTCGGAGCGGAAAAGAGCGCTGCGCGTCGATTCGATCATAGCGTACACAACATTTGGTTTTGCCGGGGCAATCGTGACGGCAACGCGCCCCCAGGGTTTCGCAGGGAGCCCTTTGGCGCTCTTTTCATCCAGCTCATTCCAGGTGCTTCCGCCATCCGTGGTCTGGAAAAAACCGCTGCCGCTGGGCGCGGTGGGATTCTCACCGCCCGAACGGAACGTCCATCCCTTCCGGCGAAAGTCCCACATGCCCGCGAAAAGGACTTTGGGGTCTTGCGGATTCATGGAAATCATCGAACAGCCAGTCGAGAGATTCGCGCCTTTGAGAATCTTGCTCCAGCTCTTGCCGCCGTCGGTAGTTTTGTAGACCCCGCGGTCCTCGCTGTCGCTCCAGAGTTTTCCAGGCACGCAGACGTAAACGGTACTGCTGTTCTTCGGATCGACAATAATCTTCGCAATACGTTCAGAATTCTGCAGGCCCATGTTGGTCCAGCTGTCGCCGCCATCCGTCGACTTGTAGATGCCAATGCCGATCGACGTACTGTTACGTGTCCAGGCTTCGCCCGTGCCGGCCCAGATCGTTTTCGGCGCTTGCGGATCAATGGCGATGGCACCAATGGATTGCGCGGCTTCCTTATCGAAAACGGGCTTGAACGTCGTGCCGCCGTTCGAAGATTTCCAGACGCCGCCGCTGGCTGCACCAATATAGACCGTCAGCCGTCCGTCCTCTTTTACTGCCGCAATCGCGGCCACGCGCCCGCTCATGGAGGCGGAGCCGATGTTTCGCGCACCGAGACCGGAAATCGTGTCCGAATCGAATTTGGTGTCTTGGGCGGGCGCGGGCCCAGCAATAATCATCGTAGCGAGAAACACCATCATCACGGCAGCAAAGCAGCGGATTGATTTGCGCATATTGGCGAATCCCTCAGCGATAAAGTAGAAGCGACGGCTCTTTGGTATAAGTCCCATCCATGGATTTTCGTTCGGCAGAGAATCACTTTCCGGCCGGCGGAGCCTTGGTCTCCGGTTTGGAAACCGGCATCGAGAAATGTGCGTCTTCCAGCGGTACGTTTTGTTCGATCTTTTCAACGGAGATTTGCGCGCGTGACGCGCTGCCTTTTTGCGCTTGCTCGACGGCGAATGGATAATAGATGCCGTTCACCAGTTCGTAGTCGCCGTAGTACAGCTCGTTCTCCTGCAGCGCGCCGCGAATCGTAGTTTGAATTTCCAGTTTCAACTCGAGGAACGAGTCGGCATCGAGGTAGTAGTAGCGCACGTCTCCGTTTTTCATGCTCAGCTTGATTTTGAAGCAATCCGTTCCTTCCATCGAGTCGTGCCCCACGAGTTCGGCCTTGTGGCCCTTCTCTTTGTACTCCACCAGAGGCCCATCGATATCGGCGTCCACGACCAAGCTTTTCAGGTCGTCCTGGGAGAGCAGCTCCGGATCTTTGCGCCCACCGAACGGTGAGATCTGCCATCCCGTCTTGCCGTCGTAGGCCTGCACCTGTGCCAGCCCTTGAATGATCAATTCTTCTCGAACCTTGTCGGCGCGCTTGTTTTCCTGACGAAATTCGGCGCGAAAGGAACCTTGGCTGAACTTTGCCGTGGTGCGCATGCTGCGCACGGCCTTCAGCTTGTCGAGTCCACCATGGGCCTGAATATTCTTGGCGATGACCTCCTCAACGGTTTGTGCGCTGGCAGCGAAAGAAAAGAATACGATGGTTGCCAATACCGGAAAGAAAAAACGGACCACCCTGGTAAACTCCATAAACGGAGTCACCCGCAAATCTAGTTTCATTACTCCCCCAACCCAACGTTAAGTGGCAACACCCCAAACGGAAGGGATCTAAAAGGCGAACATTTGATTACTCGGACAAAACGAGCAGCACTTAGTTAGCAGACTTTTGGTCTGCTGCCAAGGAGTTTCACTATAAGGGTATTCAGAACTCTAGATGGAGCCGCAGGGTCGGCACGACTACCGGTCCCCGGTCTTGGTTGCAGCCAGGATTGTCGATGTGCTGCACGCTAAACGAAGGACAAAGTCCCCGCCAAACATGCAGCGCGTAATAAGTTTCGATAGTGTTCTCGCGGCGGTAATTGAGACGGCCGTCGCCGAGAAGAAAACCGGAACCACCGAGAGGGAGTTATTCCTGGTGGTCTCGCGAGATGCCGTTCGAAACAAATACCAGTCCCGCGCGGTCGAATTTTCTATGCCACGGCTTGCCTTTGCCGCCCAAGCCAATTTCCACTGTCTGATCCACTTCCGTATAGGCAAATGACTCATGCCGGCCCTCGTCCCACCCCCACCTGCCCAACGCGACCATCCAAACCATTAAGCGGCTGTTCAAAATTCAAGCCAAATCCATACTTGATCGTGGTATGGAGTGGATGCGCGGTGATATCGGGTTTGAGAGTCAGACCTGAGAGAAAACTCTCGATCGCTTCGCGGTAGCTGCCCATGTTGGCGTGATTGATGAAACTCAGGAAGCGGATAGTCCTTTGTCGAAGCATGGTGCCGTGCAGTTCGAATTCAACATTTTCTGCGCGGGCTCGGCTCATGTCCGCATCGAGGTGAATGCCGTTGGCCACTTTCGGCATCAAGGCTTCCGCAAATCGTACCGCCCAGCGCGGCTCGTGATATTCGAGCATCGTCGCAAACGTGAATCCTCGCGTGTCCGCCGCATAGTCGTACGCGCCGTTGTTATCCACGGTCCAGTTCATGAACTGAAAGTGGTGTCGGTGCCGTAAGTATTGGTATCGAAGAAGTCCGCCAAACTGAACTTGCCGAAGCGGATTTCGAGCCTGTGCTCGGGAAGCAAGGAAAAAAGAGAGAGCGGCGAACGGGAGCTGTCGATTTTCTTGCGCCCCAGAAGAATGATGTGGTGCCATTTGAGTCTAGCCAGGTAAGGCGCTTTGCTTAGATCGGAGTTTCGTACGATGTCCAGATTCGTGACACCCGCCAGGCCGATTGACAGTTACTATGCAGAGAATATTAGCTATAAACCGATTTAAATGGAATGAATCTCTGATCGCTGGCCGGAAGCCGATGCAGTACCGGCGATGCTTGCCCTCGTCAACCGCACCAAAAAAGCCATCGGGCAGCTGGAGAGCGTCCTGCGCGCCCTCAGCGCAGATGGTACCTGCGCGGATGTTCTCCAGCGTCTCTCCGCCGCCCGCGGCGCCATCAACAGCCTCATGGCCGAGCTGATCGAAGACCACATCCGCGACCACATGCCTCGCAATTCCAAATCCTCGGAAGAGGCTGCCGACGATGTCATCCACATCGCCCGCACTTACCTCAAATAGAGTAGAAGAGAGTCGCCTTTCCAGCGAGTTTTCTATATCTTCTCTGCACCAAGACTGCGGCGGCGAGAATCAAAGAACTGGAAGGAGCGCCCTCAGTGAGAAGAGTATTAACAGCCGTCCTGTTTGCCATGTTCGTGAACGCGCCCGTAGTTCGCGCGCAAGCCGGCCCGGTCGAGGGCGGCCATGAGTTGCAGGTGTGGACCGGCGGGGGCCGCGGAATCAATGGCAGCCAATCCGGCGACGGAGTATGGAACGCGGGCTTCCGCTACGGATTGATCCTCACTGCGCCGCACGGACCTGGTTTCCTGCGCGGCCGCCTGGAATACGCTGTGGATGCCGTCCCGGTCTTCATGGTTGCTCAGAAAACGAACACCGCCTACGGCGTTGGCATAAACCCTTTCGCGTTCAAATGGGCGCTGGACACGCACAGCAGCGTGGTTCCGTATCTCGAACTTGGCGGCGGGACTCTCTTTACCAATACCAAGGTGCCCGAAGGAACATCGCGCATCAATTTCACCACCAGCGGCGCTGCCGGCCTCCACTTCCTGCGAAGCAAGCGCAACCTCAGCGCCGAAGTCCGCTACATGCATATTTCGAACGCCGGGCTGTCAACACCAAATCCAGGTATTAATACCATTCAGTTTCGCTTAGGCTTCGGTCTGTTCAGCCAAAAAGAATAGCCCGCTGCACGGCGTGTCCAGTGCAACATCAGTGGTGAGTGTGCGAGATGAAAATGATTGGAATCTTCGTAGCTATCATCGTTCTGCTCGTCGGAATCGTCGTCGTCCGCGCCATGCGCACCGGAGGGAAAGCGCCCTCCTCAGGGACACCCGCGCCGGACTTTACGCTGAATTCGCAGGATGGAACAGCTCTCCGTCTGCACGACCTCCGCGGCAAATGGGTGGTGCTCTATTTCTATCCCAAGGACTTCACCAGCGGGTGCACCAAAGAAGCACACAATTTCCAGCGCGACCTCCGGCAATATGAGGAGAAAAACGCGATCATCCTCGGTGTGAGTGTTCAGGATGAAACTACTCACCAGAAGTTCTGCGCCAAAGAAGGTCTCGGCTTCAGGCTGCTCGCGGATACAAACTATCAGGTCTCTTCCTCGTACGACTCGTTGGTGAACCTAGGGGTCGCCAAACTTTCCGCGCGTCATACCTTTCTCATCGATCCCCATAGCATCGTTCGCAAGACCTATCTCAACGTGAACGCCGAAAAGCACAGCGCCGAGGTCCTGGCGGATCTGTCGCAACTCCAGCAGCCTCCAGACGTAAAGTAGGTGCGTCGTTTTCCGGCGCCCGGGGGCAAGCGAAATGCTCCAGTGGTGATCCTCCTCGCCCGGCTTTCTCACCACGAAAACGCCTGCTCTTAAGGCTAATCCCCGGCCAGTGTCATCCTGAGCGAAAGGTCTCACGTGATCCACATTTGGTTGCAGAGATTCGGCTAAGATCCCGCCGGTTCGACTTTGCCGTATTCTTAGGAGGACCATCCTATTGGCGAGCGTTGGAAGCTTCCAGGGAGATGAGATAGTGAGAAATTAGCCTCAGTTTCCGCAAGCCGTATCGCCAGCTGGATCGGGTACCTCGGGCAGCACCGCGAGATTGCTTTTGTCCAGCGTGCTGTTCAGCGCGGCGGCGCCTTTGTTCTTCAGTTCCTGCCAGGCCTCAAGAGCTTCGTTCGAACCCTTGCAGATCCGCCGATACGCCGCGAATGATTCTTGTGATGGCGCGAAGTCCGCTCCATCCACCAGCGCCATCAGCGCCGTCAAGGTATCGTTCACCGCCATGAGACTGGCCGTCTTCGGTGTCTCCAGGATCGGTGTCGCTTCCCCTTGCAGCGCGGCGATTTTCGCATCCAGCGCGCCGGCCGCAATGGCAATCGGGTCTTCCTCGGGACGCTTCATCAACTCGGTCAGCCGCCCGCGCAATACCTTCGTTTGCTGGTAGCCGACAAAGTTTTTCTCGAGCAACGCGGAGATTTTCAGTTGCAGCTCCAGTGAACTCTGCAATTCGTTGCGCGCTGCCTCCACGCGCGGATCCATCTTGACTTCCAGCGGTTGGCGAAAAACCTGTTCCCCCGCTTTCAGCTGCACCTCATACTTCCCCGGCAGCACCAGTGGTCCCTGCGGGGGCAGCGGCGTCGAGCCCACAATCGCCGCGATCGGATAGTTGTAAGGAGACTGCGCGTGCATGGCGCGCGGATCGGGTTCGCGCAGATTCCAAACAAAACGGTGCATTCCGGCTACTTTCGAAAGCGCTTGGGGACGTCCGATCCAGTACTCCGCCACGAAGGGAGTCTCCTCTGGCTCTTTTGGCGCAAGCACGCTGGAAAAACTCCGCACCAGTTTTTCATCCGCGTCATAAATTTCCAGTTGAATGTCTCCGGCAGTATTCGCCGGCAAAACATAATTCAGAATGGCGCCATCGGGAGGATTTTTTCCCGCAGGAATTTCCGGCGGCAGCGGCGTGTCCTGATTCTCATCGCGGCGCACACGGATGGCGGTTCGTGGCGCAAAGAGATGCGCGCCAGAAGATGCTATCCGCGCATCCGCCTGGCGAAGCGGCGTGACATCGTCGAGAATCCAAAACGAACGGCCATACGTCGCGGCCACGAGGTCATCCTGCTCGATGGCCAGATCGTGGATGGCCACTACCGGCATGTTCAGCCGGAGCGATTGCCAATGATCTCCGCCATCAAACGAAACGTAAACTCCTCGTTCCGTCCCCGCGTACATCAACCCCTGGCGCGCCGGATCCTCGCGCACCACGCGGACAAAATCCTCGTCGCGAATGCCGTTAACCGTTTCCTGCCACGTCTTTCCAAAGTCGCCCGTCCGAAAAATGTGCGGGTGCAAATCGTCGAGACTGTTTCGATTCACCGCCGCATAGGCCGTCCTGGGATCGAAGTGCGACGATTCAATAATGCTTACTGTGCTCCATTCCGATACGCCCGTCGGCGTGACGTTCTGCCACGTCGCTCCGCCGTCCTTCGTGAGTTGGACATTCCCGTCATCCGTTCCAACCCAAATGAGACCTTCCTGGATCTCTGAAGGCGCAATCGTCAGGACCGTGCCAAGCACCTGTTTCGAATCTTTTTCCGCGGCGCGCGTACGCGTTAGATCGGGACTCACGGCCTGCCAGCTAGTTCCTGCGTCCGTCGTTTTCAAGAGAAACTGCGTCCCGAGATAAAGCAGATGTGGATCTTGCGGCGAAAAAACCAGCGGAATCGTCCAGTTGAAACGGTACTTGCTGCCAAACGAGACCGGCGCTGGGGAAATATCCCGCACCTGCCCTGTAATTCTTGACAAACGCACGACGCTGCCACCCGGACCCGCGTTATAGACCACATCCGCGTCTAGCGGGTCGGGGATTGTGTAACCACTCTCTCCTGGGCCGACTGGGAGCCAATCACGCTCCGTGATCTGTCCATTGTTTCCGCGGCTGGCGATCCCCGCTGTGCCGCTGTCCTGTTGTGGTCCATAAACCCAGTAAGGAAACCGGTGATCTGTCGCGAGCCGATAAAATTGCCCCGTTGGCTGGTTGTACCACGTGCTCCAGGACTCGCCTCCGTTGAGGCTGATCGTCGCGCCCTGATCGACACCTAGCATGATGCGTTGCGAATTTGTCGGATCGATCCATACGGTGTGGTAGTCGTCGCCGCCAGGTGCGCCCTTGATCGCAGTAAACGTATGCCCGCCGTTCGTCGAACGGTATAGATTTTGCGAAGGCACATACACGACATCGGGGTTTTTCGGGTCTGCAAAGATCTCGCTCATGTACCAATACCCTTGGATGCGGCGATCCTCCGTGGCTTTCTTCCAGGTTGCTCCCGCATCGTCGGAACGATAGAGGCCCCCGTCTTTTTCCTTGGCTTCCAGAATCAGGTAAACGCGCTGCCCATGATTTCCGGGGGCCACCGCGACGCCAGACCGGCCCCAGTCTCCCGTCGGTAGACCGTGTCCCGTGATCTGTGTCCACGTTATGCCTTCGTCTGCCGACTTGTAGAGCCCACTGCCGGGACCAAACGAAGTTCCCTTCTGTCCCGGCTTGCGGATGCCGTGCCACAGCGTCGCGTAAACCACGCGTGGATTCCCCGGTTCGAAACTAAGGTCCACTGCACCTGTAACGTCGTCCTTGTACAAAACCTTCTTCCAGGTCCGTCCACCATCGGCTGAACGGAAAACGCCGCGCTCTTTGTTCGGCCCAAAGCTGTGGCCCATAGCTGCCACCAGCACGATATCCGGGTTTCGAGGATCTACCAGGATGCGTGCGATATGACGTGTGTCCTCAAGTCCGAGATGTTGCCACGTCGCTCCCGCATCAATGGAGTTGTAGATGCCATTTCCGTACGTGATGTCGGCATAGAGATTGTTTTCTCCGCTTCCCACGTAAATGATGTTCGGATTCGAAGGAGCAAGTGCCAGCGCCCCAATGGACGCGACCGGTTCTTCATCGAAAATTGGCTTCCACACCGTTCCGCCGTCAGTCGTCTTCCAGACGCCTCCGCCATTCGCCCCGAAATAATAGACACCGGGATTTCCCGGCACACCGGCCACGGCGTTCACCTTTCCCGCGCGAAATGGCCCGATCATTCGCCATTTCATTTCGGAATAGAGCGATTCTGGAATCTGCTGTGCGCGGTCGCTTACAGCCATCGCAAATCCCGCGGACCACAAGATCGTAAAAGCGAAAAAGAGGATTCGAAGCACAGGTAAACTCTTCATTTGGGCGCCTTTTGAATCCCCAGTGCGGTGCCGTTCATGGTTCGTCGTCTCCATCTGCGTCGGCGAAATTAGCGGCATCGGGCGACTTGTTCGGATCGACCGGAGCAAGTCCGGCCTTCTTGAGATCGGCGTTTAGCGCTGGAATATCCTGCTGCCGGATTCTTGTCCAGCGCTCGGCGAGTCTCTCAAGATCCTCTTGGAGTTCCTTGAAGACGGCCGTGGCTTGCGTTGTGGGTACGGCATCGGCGCTGTCTGCAACCGCCAGAATGCCGCCGAAATGCTGGTTCAAGCTGGAAAAGTCCTCCGGTCGCTTCGCGCCGGGCGGCAGGCCGAAGAAATTGCTCTGCGCCGCGCCTTCCAGTTCCCCAGCTTGCTTGTCAAGAGCGGCGATCGCATCGACAAGAGTCCCTTTCCCGGCTTTCGCGGAGCGCTCCTTCAATTGAGTGCGCACCGATCGGACCTGCAAAAGCGCTCCGAAACTCTTGTTCATTCCTTCGACGGCACCGCTCTGCATTTCAAACTGCTTGCGCAGATCGCTCAACGAAGCTTTGATGCGCGGGTCCATTTTAACGACGAACTGCTGAGAAAAGCTCTTTCCATCAACCGTGAGCTTCGCTGTGTAGTTGCCGGGAAGTGCCCACGCTCCCAGCGGATATTTTGGCGTGTCATGCACGATCGCAGAGATCGGAAATTCATGCTCAAGAGAATCCGGCGGCGCGTAGTGAAGGTCCCAGACAAAACGGTGCATCCCCTCGCCCGCGAGAAGTTGCGGCGCCGGGCGAACCCAATACATCGGAATGGGATGCTCGCTGGCGGTTTTTTCCAGAGGCTCGGGCTTATCCGAGCTGGAATAGCGCCGAACGAGATGATCCTGCGCGTCAAAGATTTCGAGCTTGACCGGCGCTTTTGCCGTGCTCGTCAAGTAGTAATCGATGATGGCGCCGTCTGGGGGATTTTTCCCGGCAGGAACTTCCGGCGGCAGCGGCGTATCCGGATTTCGATTCCAGCGGAACCGAATCGCTTCTTGCGGTGCGAACAGATGCACACTTTCCTTGGAAATGTCAGTGTTCATTTGCCGAATCGGCGTGATGTCATCAAGAATCCAGAACGACCGTCCGTGCGTGGCGACGATCAGATCGTCGCCATGAATCGCGAGATCGCGCATGGAAGTGTGCGGCAGATTGAGCTGTAGCGGCTGCCAATCGTCTCCGTCGTTGAAGGAAACGTAAACGGAGCCTTCCGTTCCGGCGAACAACAAACCTTTTCGAACCGGGTCTTCGCGCACTACGTTGCTGGCGCCGCCATCGGGAATATTTTTTGTGATTTCCGTCCACGTCTTGCCGAAATCGCGCGTGCGATAAATGTGCGCGCGCAGATCGTCGAGCCGGAACGAGTTAATCGCAGCGTACGCCGTCCCCGCATCGAAGTGCGAGGCTTCGATAATGGAGACTTTGCTCCACGGCTTGAGCTGCGGCGGCGTGACATTTTGCCAGGTCTTGCCACCATCGCGCGTGATGTGAATTAACCCGTCATCGGTGCCCGCCCAAATTGTGTCGAACTCTTTGAAAGAAGGAGCGACAGCGTAGATAACGCCGCGGTGCTTTCCTTTCTCCGGATCACTCGCGGCGAAAACCCCGAGATTCGCGGGAATCTCATAGGATTCGCGCGTGAGATCGCGACTGATGACTTGCCAACTATTTCCCGCATCGGTCGTTTTGAAAAGCACGTTGGCAGCGAAGTAGAGCGTATGCGGCTCGAGCGGCGAGAACACCACCGGCAGCGTGCGCGCATAGCGATACTCACCGCGGCGAATTGGCTCCGGTGTAACCTTGGCGTACTCGCCGATATCCTGCTTCGTGCGCGTGAGCCAGTCGCCATAAAGAATGTTCGGATCGAGCGGGTCGACCGCGATATATCCGTACTCAAAGATCCCAATGAGATGCCAATCGCGAAAAGTAATTTCGCCATAATCGCTGCGACTTTGCGTTGCGACGGATCCGCTTTCCTGCTGCGCTCCGTAAACCCCATAGGGAAAACGATTGTCGGTCGTAACGTGATAGAACTGGGCAGTTGGCTGATTGTACCAACTGCTCCACGTAGCACCGCCGTTTACGCTGATGACCGCACCCTGATCGGAGCTGAGCGCGATCATCTGAGGATTTTCCGCGCTAATCCAAATGCGCTGGTAATCGTCGCCGCCGGGCGCGCCTTTGAATCCCAGAAATGTTTTTCCGCCGTCGGTGGACTTCCACGTCGTGGTGTTTGCAACGTAGATGACCTCCGGATTGTCCGGCGCAACGGCGATTCCCGCTGCACCCGGGCCGCGGCCACCGATGCGGCGGTCGGCGTTTACCTGTCTCCACGATTCGCCGGAATCATCGGAGCGGTAGACGCCAGCATTTTTCTTTGCCTCCACGGTCGCATAAACGCGGTTCGGCAGGCTGTGCGAAACGGCAATGCCGATGCGGCCCAGACCATCATCCGCCGCGGGAAGGCCTTTCGTGAGCTGGCGCCAATTGCTTCCGCCATCGGTGGATTTGAAGAGGCCGCTTCCCGCGCTGATGAACGATTCGCCGCTGCGAATCTCCCACGGTGCAACGCGCGCGGCCCACAACACTGCGTAAATCGTTTGCGGATTCGTGGGATCGAAAGCAAGGTCGGCGGCGCCGGTGTCTTCGCCCTTGTAAAGAACCTGTTGGAAGGACTGGCCGCCGTCGGTAGAACGGAAAACGCCGCGTTCGGCGTTGGGACCGTAGGGATGTCCTTCAGCGGCGACGAAAACGCGTTGGGGATCTTTCGGGTCGATAAGTATCGCCGTGATTTGCTGGGCGTCGCGGAGACCGAGGTGCGTCCAGGATTTTCCTGCGTCGGTTGATTTGTACACGCCATCGCCGGTGGCGAGATCGGGGCGTTGCAATCCTTCGCCACTGCCAACGTAGATGATGTTCGGATCGGACGGAGCAACGGCAAGCGCGCCGACGGAGCCGGTTGGCTGGTCGTCGAAAACCGGATTCCAGGTGTTTCCGAAATCGGTGGTCTTCCAGACACCGCCGTTGACGGCGGCCATGTAGAACACGTTGGGTTGGTGCGGCACGCCGGAGATGGCAACAGTGCGGCCTCCGCGAAACGGCCCAATGCAACGCCAGCGCATCTCGGAATAAAGCTTCTGCTCGAACTGCTGCGCGTTCGCCGAAGTGCATAGAGAAGTACAAAAAATAGCTGTGGTGACGACTCCAACGACAAACCACTTCTCGATTCGCATCCGCGTCCTCCGTGAGAAAGGAGAGGATACTCTGGCTGCGGAATCGGAGCAATGCGAGGCGGCCGTTTGCGGGAGGCCTTGAAGAAAAAGATCGCGCTCAAGGTGCGGTACGCGGCCGCGGGAGCGATATTAGCGAAGAGGTTCGCAGTTCGGATCGAAGCAAGCACCAGGGCTGAAGATTTTGTGTGGCAACCCGCCGGAGAGTAGTCCCGAAGAATCGCCTTGGAGGTAACAAGATCGAAGATCTTACCCCTGCACAATCTGAAGATCGCGGCACGAGGCCCGCTGCTAGTAGAGCATACAGAGGTCAGCGCCAGGTTACGGGGCTTTGGCGGCGGGGACACCTAGGTCGGCGATGTTGTCGCCCTTTTTTAGAGAGGGGACCGCGTTGACGTGGAGGACGACGGCGGAGACCGGAGCGCGGGGCGCGGCGATAACTTTACCGACATAGTCGGTGATGATGCCCAGTTTCATTCCGGCAGAGACGTAACTGCCGCGTTTGACCAGGGGATACCAGATGCCAGGGCCATCGGCGAGGACGTCCACCAAATTTTCAATCCAAACGGGATTTTCGATGGGATGCGGGTCGCCAGGGAGCATCTTCAAGGCGCGCATGGTGCTGAGGGTGCCGTTGACGAGGAGGGCGACGTCGTCGGAGTCGACGGTGCCAGCGTGGCCGGCTTCGACGACGATGGAAGGTTTTCCATGGACCGAGGCGGTGTTGTCGAGGTAGCGGGTGGACACGCGGTCGGTGGGGCGTTCGCGCCAGATGATGATGTGATCGAGACCGAAGGCGAGGACCATTTCCTTGGAGGTGCGGTCCTGCGCTTCGCGGCCGGTGGGCCCCCAGTAGGCGTACGGTCGGAGGCTTTCGTCGAGGTCGCCACCGTGGTAGTCGATGAGGTAGTCGCAGCGGTCGACGATTTCCCTGGTGATGAGGAAAGAGGCGCGCTCGGTTTGCGTGCCGTCGGGTTTGCCGGGGTAGAAACGGTTCATGCTTTTGTTGTCGACGGGATTGACGTGCGGGACTTTTTGCTCGAAGGATTGGATATTGATGAGCGGGACGAGAATGACGGTGCCAGTGACTTGCGCGGGGTCGAGATCGGCGATGAGTTTTTCGATGGCGATGATGGAGACGTATTCGGTGCCGTGGGCACCGGAGACGAGTGCGAGAATTTTGCCGGGCTTTGCCCCGTTTACGACGACGATGGGGATGCTGGTGGCGGCGTCGACACCAGCGGGAACTTCGAGGGTGCCGGTGGCTTTCTCGTTGGGGGCGGCAGAAGCGGTGCCGACAGTGAAGGGGGACTGGGCATGAGCCAGAAAAGGAGTGAGCAGTAGGGTTACGACAATCCAAAGGCCAATCCGCACAAGGCACCTCCGCGAAGAGTGTGAGGATAGCGCGGGCAAAACAGTTGAGGCAATCGAAAGATGGAAAAGCCCAAAGACTCAACGAAGAAGGCACTAAGTCGCAGAGAAGGGAGGGCGCAGCGGTGCCGCGCCCCTAAAGGGCAAACAGCGCTAGTTGGCAGGCTTGGCGGCGGGCGCAGTTCCCAGCCTGGGCTCGGGAGGACGCGCAGGGGTGGCGTCACCTTTGACAAAATGAGCGTACCAGGCGAGGTAACGCTCGAGACGGTCCTTGATATGCGACGGAGTGGTGAAGCCGTGATATTCGCCGGGATAGACAACGAGCTCGGTGGTGCGGCCGAGGCGCTTGAGCGCTTGGTAGAGTTGCTCGGAATTGATGATCGGGACGTTCCAATCAATTTCGCCGCCCATGATGAGCGTGGGGGTGGTGATGCTGGTGACCTTGTTGAACGGCGAGATCTTTTCGTAGAGAGCGCGGTTTTCCCACGGAAGACCTAGCTCGAGTTCCCAGAGCTTCTGATAGTGGTCGTGGCCATAGTTCGCGACGTAGAGAACTTCGCTGGCACCGCTGATCGCCGCCTTGAAGCGGTTGGTCTGGGTGATGATGAAGTTGGTGGAGATACCTCCGTAGGACCAGCCGCCAACGCCAAGTCTTTCGGGATCAGCGATGCCCTGCGCGAGGGCGTAGTCCACCATGGCCATATCGTCCTGGTAGTCCTTGTTCCCCCAGTCGGCAAAGATGGCTTCGCAGAATTTCTGGCCGTAGCCGGAAGAGCCGCGTGGGTTCGGTAGGAGGACGGCGTAGCCATTGGCGGCGTAGAGCTGCGCGAGGTGATAGAAAGAAGCGGAATATTGACTGACAGGACCACCGTGTGGATTGAGCAGCGTAGGCACTTTTTTGCCGGGAGTGTAGTCGACCGGTTTGTACAGATAACCGGCGACGGGGGTGCCGTCTTTGCTTTTGAAGTGAACGTAGTCGACTTGGGCGAGATGGAGTTGCGAGATCAAGGCGTCATTTGTTTTGGTGAGGCGCGTGAGATCGTTTCCATTCGAAAGATAGATTTCGTCGGGGCGATCGAGCGTGGCGATTTGTGCGCCGATGCTGCCATCCATACCGAGCGAATAGGAGGACACCGTGAGACGGCCAGCGATGGGACGCGCGGCCTCACCACCGCTGACCTGAATGCGGAAGAGATTTTGCGCACCGTCATCTTCGGCGATGAAGTAGATCGAGCGGCCATCCGGGGAGAAGCGCGGGCGGCGGACGCTACGGTCAAGCGCCAGCGTCAGGACTTTCTCCTCGCCGCCAGTCGAAGGAGCGATGGCCAGGTGAGCGGTGGCGTAGTCGATGGCCTTGACGTCGGTTTGGCTGACGAAGGCGATCCACTTTCCGTCGCGTGACCAGGTGGGTGAGCGGTCCGCTCCAAGATTGGTGGTGACCTGCGCGAGGTGCGCACCTTTGTCAGTGTTGTCGGCGGCGACGACCCAGATGTCCGAATTAAAATTGCGATCGGGGTCGGGTGTGCTGCGGTTACTGGTAAAGGCCAGAGATTTGCCGTCCGGCGACCAGGCAGGTTCGTTGTCATCAAAGTCGCCGGAAGTAATTTGGGTGACCCTCTTGGACGCGACGTCAAAAAGGTAGAGGTGGGCGCGGCGCCGATCCAGATAGCCAACGGTGTCTTCCTTAAACTGGAGCCGGTCGATCACGAAGGGCGGCGGGGTCTTCGGTTTTGGAGCTGGCGCATCTTTGTCCTTGTCTTTCGCGGCTTCGGCGTCCTCCGGCTTGGGATCCTGGAGGACTAGGATAAGGCGCGTGCTATCCGGGGACCATTCGAAATCGGTGACGCCCTGAACTGTTTCCGTGAGGCGCATGGCTTCCCCGCCGAGGCGGTTGAGCAACCATACCTGGCTCTTGCCCGCGTTGCGAGAGGAGAGAAATGCTAGGTACTTGCCGTCAGGGCTCCACCGTGGGTGCGAGGAAGAGACTCCTTCCGCGGTCATGGGAATGGGATCGCCGCTGTGCGTTGAGACCATCCAGAGGCGCTGCTCGTTCTTGTCGTCCTTGAGCATCCTGGTTCGAACGGAGTAGACGACCCATTGTCCATCGGGGCTCATTTCTGGTTGAGAGACATCGCGAATCTGGAAAAAATCGTCAATCGTGATGTTGCGTGGAGTAGCGGAAGCGAGCTTCGGGATCGATTCCTGGGCGGGCAGCCACAGAACCACGGCAAGAGACGCGAACGTGATGCGGCGAATGGTTTTCATGCGCATAACTCCTCAGAACAGGGATGCAGCGCAAACCGGGGGCGTAGTTTAGCAGAGGGAGCGACGGAGAATGGTTGGAAAAATTCAGCGCGTGAACCTGCGAGAGCGTTGCTTGCGACAACGAGGCGTGTTCTTGACCGGAATAGCGCGCAGGCGGACGGAATCGACAAGCTGGAAGATTTCGGTGTTGGCCCCGATGCCGAGCGTGAGGGTAAGGACAGAGACAATGGTGAACCGGGACTTAGGCGAAGAAGACGGAAGGCGTGGCGAAGGTCTTGCCAGAATAAGGCCATCTCAATCCTCTGGCTGTATAAGACGAAGGGGAACCCAAACGTCACGTAAGAAAGAAGGGCGGTCGGTCACCCGCCCAGCAGGCGTGCGTTTTCGATGCCGGGAAGCGGGCCCCTCCAGGATAAACAAGCCATGCCCCTTACGCTAACCGGTCAGGGCTGAGGGCGGGCAGGTTGGGGTTTGGGTAGCGGTTTGCGCGGAATCATTTCGTCGCGATTGGCCGTCAGGTACACGAAGGAGGTGACAATCACCGCCATCTGCTTCATGTCCGGCTCCTGGATGCGCTCGTAGACATCCATGTTTGAATGGTGCGTCCGCGTGTCATAGTCGAGAGGGTCTTGGATAAACTGAAAACCGGGCAGCCCAACAGCATTGAAGGCAAGGTGATCGGTTCCGCCGGTGTTGCGGATGGTGAGCGTGTGCATTCCGAGGTCGCGGAAGGGCTCCATCCACGCGGAAAAGATCGGGGCCACCATTTCGTTCCCCTGCAAATAGACGCCGCGAATCTTGCCCGTTCCATTATCGACGTTATAGTAGGCGTCGAGCTTCGCATGCTCCGGGAAGGGCTTCATTACTTCCGGATCGGCGAAATGCTGCTTTACATAGGCGCGCGAGCCGAGTAAGCCCTGCTCCTCACCGGTCCATAAGCCGATTCGCACGGTGCGACGCATCTTTAGGCCAGTCGTCTTGAGAATCCGGATGGCCTCCAGCATCACAGCGGAACCCGCGCCATTGTCGGTCGCACCTGTTCCGCCGTGCCAGGAATCGAAGTGCGCGCCGAGCATTACGACCTCGTCGGCTTTGGCTTTGTCGGTGCCCGGTATTTCGCCGATGATGTTGAAGGAATTCAGATCATCGTCGTAGAACTTGTTCTCGATATCCACTTGCAGCGTGACGGGCACCTTCTTATCGAGCATTCGAAAAATGCGGCCGTAGTTTTCGCTGGCTACGGCGACGCGCGGAGGAGCCGGCGGATCTTTCTCCTTGTCGCGACCGCCTCCCTGCTGGACGAATACGGTTCCGTCATCGCTGCGGGAAGGCTCAATCCAAGCGGAGACACCTTCTTCGACAAGAAACTTCTGTACCTTAAGATTCAATTCGCGTTGAGCGCGGAATTGGGCGGCGCGATCTTCAGCGTTGGCCACAGGCACCGGCTGAGTCGCGAGATCCGCTAGCTCATCATTGGTGTAGCGGTGGGCTTGCGGCTCGAAGCGTTCGGGATTCTCGGGGATGGCCGCGGTCAGGACAAACTTTCCTTTGAGCTGGCCGCGATACTTCTCAATATCTTCCTCTTTCAGGATTGGCGCGAGGACTGCAGCCGCGGTTACCGGACCCATAGTCCCGGGTGTCCAAGCCTTCGGGTAGGCAATCAGAGGAAATGGCCGCGGCGAGATCACCTGAGCGGAAAAACGTTCGTTGGACCAGCCGCGGCCGAACGGTCCCCAAGGCTCGAGACGGACGTTGGCGCACTGCCATTCCTTCATCTTGGCGATGGTCCAGGCAGCGGCCTCCTTGATGTTCGGCGAATTCGTCAGACGCGGGCCGTAGACGTCAGTCAGGTAACTCATGATTTCCATTACTTTGGAATCGTTGAAGCCCTCGTCCTTGATTTGATGGATCGCGGATAAGTCTGTCTGGCTGGGCGCCTGTGCAGCCAAAGGCAAAACCACTGTCAACGCCAGGAATACGGCTAACGCACTCACATGCTTTCGCACTATCGTCCTCCCCCGTCGTCTTTACATTTCTCGCTTGCCAGGAAATCGCCGCGGCGAAGCACCCGCTTCGCATGGGACGCCGTTGGCACTGAATCGGTTTCATTTGCGATGAGGCTGCACGCCGACGGGCGGCAAACCCCGCCCGCTCCTTGCCGCGAACTATTTAGAGTCACTTCACACATGGCCCGTCAGTAAAGCAAAATTGGCAGACGCCCAAATTCTTTGGGACGGCGGTTGTCCCAAAGCTCAGGTGGTTTACACAAACGCCTGCGAGGGCGAGTGTTCCCGGCGTCCACGAGAAACCCCTTCAGTTAAGCAGTTCAGCGGAAGACTATGCCCGCCAATTTTGTAAAGGAAACCGACATGCTTGTGGGCCTCAAGCCTGGAGAACCTCCCTGCTCGATGGCGTAATCGACCATGGCCATGTCGTCCTGAAAATCCTGGTTGCCCCAGTCGGCCCAGATGGCTTTGGCGAAGTCCTGACCTTACCCCGTTGAGCCGCGCGGATTCGCGAAGAGCACGGCATAGCCGTTGGCGGCGAGGAGTTGCGGCGGGTGATCGAACTCCGCGTAATGCGCCCAAACGGGTCAACCGTGCGGATGCCCGGGACATAGTCCACGGGTTTGTAGAGGAAGCCGGAAATGATCGTGCCATCCTCGCTTTTGAAGTGGACGTACTCGCCGTAGGAGAGCTTGAGCTGGCCCATCAGGGCGCCGTTGGTGTGTGTAATCCGGGTCAGTTTGCCGCCGGGAATCGTGTAGAGCTCATCAGGGTGGTCGAGAGTGGCGATCTGGGCGACGATGTCGCCGGTCTTGGCAAGCGAGTCGTCGTTGACCATCAGGCGGCCCCCTACAGGGCGAGCGATCTCGCCTCCGGTCACGGGGACGCGGCAGAGATTTTGCGTGCCATCGTCATCGGCAGTGAAATAGATGTGCTTCCCGTCCGGGGAAAAACGGGGGACGGTCATGCGATCGAAAGCAAGGGTGATGAACTTGGCCGCCGGTGGCGGGAGCGACGGCAAGATGTTTGGTGGCGTAGTCGAAGAGGTGGGGATCCATCTGCGCCACGTAGGCGATCCACTCTCCGTCTGGGGACCAGGCGGGTGAGCCATCGACGCCGGGATTTGTAGTGACGTGCGTCGGATGCGCACCCTTATCGGACTTACTCGCCGGGACGACCCAGATGTTCTGGTCGTAAGTAGCGTCGGGGTCTGGCACCGAGCGACCGCCGCTGAATGCCAACCACTTGCCATCCGGAGACCACGCGGGCTCGGAGTCGTCGTAATCGCCGGAGGTGATCTGCCTTAGGGACTTCGCGGCTAAGTCGAACACATAGAGGTGCGTACGGCGGCGATCAAGGTAACTCGCCTCGTCGAGTTTAAATTGCAAACGGTCGATCATCCAGGGCTTTGGCGCTTTCTTCTTGTCCTTGGCTTCGCTTCCAACGGCCCTCGCGCGGTTAGCAACCGCCTCGTCTTTGTTTTCCTTGGCGGCTTCCAGTTCCTCAGAACTGGCGTCGCGAAGAACGAGAACGAGCTAGCTCTGCGCGTGCCCCATAAGTTCCTTGATAGCAATAGGGTCGATGCGGCCCTCCGTGAACAATGTAGATCCCAATGCAATGTCCTGGAATCGCCTGAGCCCGCGGAGCAGCGTCTGTGGTCCGGGCGGTTCTTTCGCGCTTCGATTCAAAGCTCCTCCGAGACGGCTAATAATGATCATGGCGATTCCTAGGCACAGTTTTTTTTACCCGTCATTGTTTCCGGGGCCAGCAGCGGCTGCAGTCTTTCGAGCAATGTGCATTCCCAAGATGCAAACATCAACTCACAAGGCATTTCGGGAATTTCGCGGCCGAGCAATGCCAGCAGCATCACCCGCCAGGCGATAACCGCATCAATGCATACAGCGCGTGCCAATCTATCCGCGGTGCGATGCTGATGGGCTTCAATGTGACATCCGCTTTTCAGAACTCGATGCCATTCTTCAATGCGCCAGCGCATGGTGTACCAGCGCAAGCAGCGCAATGCCTCTTTGCGCGAGCCGATCGGGACGGTGGTCAACAGCACCCAGCGCAATGCTTTGGCACCCTCCGGCGCCTTATGTTCCACAACGGAGAGAGCATATATTTCGACCGGTTGCAGGTCCCGGGTTTGCGTTGTGGCCGGCGGAGAAAGCGTCACCTTGTCCCACTTCAAATCAACAGTTGCCGTTCGCGACGGCAAGGCCATACGTCCCGGCTTACTGGGCTTCGATTTCTTTTCCCGTTGTCGAGGAACCTGGATGCGCGCCTGGCTCATCGCGGGCAAGGCCTCGAGGTGATCGAACAGTTTTCGGGAATGTTCTTCCAGGCAACGGTTGTGCTTGGCACGGACCAGCAAGTGCACTCTGGGCGCTTTGCGTCGGCGGTAATCGAATAACTCGAACATGTCGCTTTCCCGATCCCCCACAGCGATCAGTTCGGTTTCCGGAAGATACTCGGTCGCGCTGTGGAGGTCCTCTATGGTGCTCAGCCAACGATACGATTCTTTCTCTTCGATGGGCCGGTCCTGCG